>Ga0179593_1674910_pt1 | contig 17856 bp, 33 predicted proteins | sample CZODoug2_1_08_16_FD_185931 | JGI IMG/M metagenome (GOLD analysis project Ga0179593, IMG submission 185931) | Vadose zone soil fungal communities from Angelo Coast Range Reserve, California, USA - CZODoug2_1_08_16fungal (PacBio error correction) | ecosystem: Environmental > Terrestrial > Soil >... | reverse complement strand
GTGCTGCCCCGTTATCTAAGTTTGGATGTTTCATTTCCCCCCCCCTCTTTTGCTCTTTTTTTTGTGATAAACTCCTGATTTCCTTTTTTCCATTGGATTTGTCTTCTGTTATTCCTTAGGTTTTTTTTCTCAGGCTGATTGTATGACTTTTCCTTCTTTGTATCTTTTTTTTCCCAGTGAGGGCTATCCGCGACTCCCTCTGTCCTGTTTTATATGATTAGTTTGTTAGCAATTCGTAATTCATTTTCCCATGGTCCTTTGCGCTCTGCTTTTTTTTTGTTTCTCGCCCATTGCTCCCGTTTGGCATTCCCGCCTTTGTGGCCAGTGTTCGCCGCAGGGCCTTTTCTTTTTGAAGATGTGTATTTTCTACTATCAATCTGCCCCTCCCCTTTTTTCGTTGTCGCGGAGGTTCTGTTCGTCACCGTTGGTTTGTCTTCCTGTTCTTTTTGCCCACCCCAATGGTGTCTCTAATGGTACGCCCCTCCCAAGGGGGTCACTTTTTTCCCCACCCCGGCCCCGTGCCGGCCCTTTGTTTCTGGTTCTTGATTTTATGGTTTCTGTTGGTACGAAACTTTGGTTTTTTGCCCGCATTTTTTTTTCTCCAACTTTCCCTGTTTTTGCTTTTTTTTTTTTGGCGGGTCCTCCATTGATTTGTTTCCCTCCTAGCTCACGGATTTTTTCTACCCCAACAACGCGTGATATTCTTGGGTGGGTTTATGGGCGTTCATGGTTTTCTCCACTACTTTTTTCAGTTTCCAGTCGTTTGTCGCCCTGCTGGCTTGTTTATTGGCCAACACCAATTCTTTTTATTTTCATTGGGTCGGTCTTTCCCCTGCGTTTTTTTCTTTGATGGGACGGTTCTGTTTTCCTGCGTTGGCACCCTGCGCTATTTCCGTCCCCAAGGAATCAGTGTGGCCTCCCCGTGCGATCCAATCCTACCGGGGGATGGGGCCGCGTCGGCCCTTTTTTCAAATTGATGTTGTCCCTTAATTGTAGTTTTCCCAACTGCATTCAAGTTTTTCCCCCTTTCCCCCCATGGACAGAGAAACCCCTTTTCCCATTGGGGCGATTTTTTTTTTGCACCTTTGGTATACTGCTTGCTCCCCCTTTCCCGGGTCATGTCATTTCGTGCCCCTTTGTGTTTTTCGGGCCCATGCAACTCCCCTTCATCCTTTAAGACCCCCCGTTAGGCTTCAAAACGTTATTTTCTTTTTCCGTCTCGACTTCCAGGCTTTGCATCTCCCCCTCTTTTTTTTGCAGCGTGTCCCCCGGTTTTAATTCGTCACTGACTGTTGAGAGTGTCCGGAAGCTCTTACTGCGTTGAGTTTCTTTTGGTTTTTTTTAACAAGGCCTTTTCTTTGGGTTTTCTGCTGATGCCGACCTTCCCTAGTGAAGTCCCCCATTGGTCGCCTCCCTGCGAGCTCACTGGTCTGCCTTTTTTCTTTTATGTTTATTTCCTCCTCGCTCTAATGTTGGCATTCGGAAGCACCCCCTCTGATAGGCGATGGAAGTCCCGCCTTTGGAGCGTGACAGATTCTCCGGTTTATTTTTTTTTTCTTCCCAATCTCCCAATCCGAGCACCATTTGGATTTCCAGTTGTTTGTACATCACAGTGTCCTGATTCTGCCGGTCTGAATTCAAATCTTCTTTTTGCTTCCTTGGTGTTTTTTTTTTTTTCCGTGCCTTCCCATTAGTTTTGGGTTCCGCTTGGGGCACATTTTTCCATCCCCACTAAAGCCAAGAGTACCGACAGCCCTCAATTCTGACTTTGGGTTTTGGCCCCCTTTTTCCACCGGGGCTACGGCCACGATGTCACCACCCATGCCGACTCCGGTTCCAAATGCTGGTGACCTGGCCCTCTTCACTTTTTTTAACTTTTTTTGCTATTTTACACCTTTGTTTGTGTTTTTTAGTGGTTTAACCTGCCCCGACAAACTTCTTCATCTTCAGCTTCCACACATATTTTTTGGCGCCGTTTCGCAACCCCCCCTTTTTCACACCAAGGGCCCATTATTCCCCCCTTACCTAGCCCTTGGCGTACCTTTCCCTAGGGACTTTTCCGTCTTCTGCCATGGAGTAAGCTGAGTTTCCGCGTGTCTTTTCCTCTTCCACTCTACCAACTCGTGAGGGTCCACCAGCTCCTGGTCGCTGAAAGCCACTTCAGTGGGCGGGCTTTTCCCTACCACTTTTCCTCCCTGGCCCAGTTCCTGCCACCCCGCCACCCATTCGGCCCCCCCAACCCATCCGTGTTGTTTTTTTTTCCCCAATGTGTGTAAACACCGACCTCCCCCCTCATTTTCCAATTCTTCTTTTGACCAACGGGGTTGCAATCCAAAAGTAGTTTGTTCCCCGGAGCCTTTTTTTTGGCTCTTTATGCTCTCCTCCCCTCCGTTGTCCGAGAGACCCTTTCTTTGCGCCGGCCCTATGTTGTTTCTTTTGCGGGTAAGACACTTTTTCTGGCCGCACTTGTGTTGTTTTTCCTTTTTCCCCTTACCCTATCTTCCGCTCTTACACAATTTTGTACAGCCGCTGTTGTTATTGACTGCAGTCTCTTTTGGTTGCCTTTTTTTCTTAGTTCGACTATGGTTGGACTTTCTTGAGTGCTTTTTTTTTTTGCTAGGTGGCCTCCCCTCAACCTTTTTTTGTTTTGTCGTTTTCCCCCCTTGCTCATCGGGCTTTTGAGAGGCTTTGTTTTGCCCCTCCATTTTTTTTTGATCTAGACGTTTTGCACGGTTTTTCTATGGTTTTTTAATTACGCACTTGGTTTTTTAGATTGGATTGGTCCCTTTGTGGTGACTTTGTGCTTACTTCCTTTGCGCCCCCCACCCACCCCGTTGTTTTTTTTTGCTGGTTTTCACCGAGTTCTTTTTCCACCACTACCACCTGCGAATCGTCGTGCCAATACGGTTATCAAACCCTTTGTTTTCCCGGAATCCCCTTTCCCCACATTTGGTCCCGGACGATCGGCATGTTCTTTTTTTTCCTCTTTTCGTGCCCCTTTTTTTTCCTTTTTTCCACGCGTGTTGTCGTGTTTGATTTTTTTTGTTTCCCATTGTTCTGCTGGTTAGTTCTTCCCACTTCTCAGATTGCGAACCGCCTTGTGTTAACTTTTCACTTATGCTCCGGGCCCGGTGGATTTTTTTTTTGGCGTTCGTTGTCGGTCCTTTGTTTCCTCTGTCTTCTTTTCTTCCCCTCCTGCCTTTTTCCTGGTTCTAGTTCTTTGGCTGGCCCCACTCCCTTCCCATTCCCTGTGAGAATCCGGGGAGTGTTTTTGTTTTATTCATCGGGTTGGGCATTCCCCTTTCTTCCGCCCCTCTTGCTTGTTGGGCGCATAACCCTTTTTCCCCCACCCACCCACCCTTTTCCATCCCCGTTAGGTTTTTTTTTTGTGCATTCCTCTTCAACTTTTTCCTCGGACCAGTCTTTTTTCCCTATGTCCACAGGGTCTCTTTTTCTTTTGGAAACCCCCACATTCTTGTTCCCTATCCTCTATTATCTCTTTACGGACACTTTCAAGCCGACCCATTTTACATCTTTCCCCCCGGTTAGCTGCCCCCACCCTGGAGATGAGCCGATTTTTCTTTTTTTTTCGGCGCGTTTCCCCGTGCTTCTTGTTTTTTTGACTGCTTCGTTGGGACACTTTTTTTAACAACTTTACGAGTGCCTACCCCCCCCCTTTGGCCGCCCCGACCCATTTTTTCCCCCCCCCGTGTGCGTGAAATTACACTCCAGTTTGTTTTTTTTTATATTTGCTTGGCTTGCCCCCCCCAGTTTTTTAGTTTTTTTTCCGTTTGAACAATGGACTTTTTCTCCCTTCCCCTTTCTGGAGGCGCATTTCACTTCCTTTTTCTGAGGACCCAATTGGCCCTTACCTTTTGTTTTCCCATGCCATGTTTCCCCCCCCTCGCCCCCCCCCCATCCGGATGTTTCTCGCCCCCCCCCCTTTACGTCTCGCTGGCCACACTGACTTTCTTTCCGTTTTTTTTCTTTTACTGCTCCGCGGCATTTGGTGCTGCCTTCCTTTTTTCCTGCCCTGGGTTTCCATCGCGCGTTTTTTTGACTGGTTTGCCCCTCCACAAGAATTTGGTTTTGTCAAGTTGAACGGTTCTCCTTTTGCGGGCTGGGTCACCACTACTTTTTACCTGCCGTCGTTCATCTTCTTCCCTGTACCCCCCAGCCACTCATATCTCCCCACCCCGATTTTGTATTAATCGCGTTCTTACCGTTTGTTTTCCGGTCACTTACTCCGCCTCACGCCCAACAGTTTTTTTTCACCTGGACCAAACCGGCGTTTTTTTTGCCCCCCCCAGAGGGTCCCGTCCCTCTCCCAGACCTTCTGGGTTCCTTACGGTGTCGTTTAAAGGCCCCCCCTTTTCCCACCGGATCTCTTTTATTGGTCGTACCAGCCCTCACCCCCCACTGGGCCTTTCAAGCAAACGGCTTGGTTTTTGCCGTCTTGGTCACCCCCCTTTTGACGAGTCTGGCCTCTGCCCCATTTTGCCGAATGTTCTCGTTTTGAATACCCAAGTTACCATTCTTCCAAATTCCGGCCTTTGCTCCCAATTCCCACACAACATTTCTCGCCCTGCCTCCTGGGCAGGCCTGGGATTATTCGTGTGCTCCCCCTATTTGGCAGGTTTTGTGTGGAACGTTTTTGCAACGTCCCCCCCCCCGTCCTTTGTTACGGGAGTCTTGATTCCCTTCCTTGGACCGACGTTCAAGCCTTTTAGGAACTTAGAGAACTGTGTACAGGCGGCTTTTGTTTTTTGCGTTTGACCTCTCCCCCTAATCAACCTCGACAGCCATCCCCGTCTGGGGTGACCCACCCCCCTCCCTGAAGCATAAAACAGTCCTGATTTTACTTGGTCCCCCCCACTTCCCCATCTCCTCCTTGAGGTACTTCCCACGATCCACCCATCACCCTCTTTCTTTGCAAACCCAATCGGCATTTCCCTCCCAATGTTTTTACAAGCCCTCGGCATTTTGTGAAAACATCTCTCCTCCTGGTTTGGGAGATTTTCATGTTTTTTGCCCCTTCCCCCAATGCCTGTCTTCGCTCCTCAGTTACCTGATTTGTTTCCCCGTTTTTTGGTGTGGCTGCTCGTTTGTGCGTATCATTCCTTGTTTTTTTTCCCATAGGGTTGATTCTTGTTTTCTTGGTTTTCAGTTTTTGCGTGTGTTTGATTGATATTCTTTCGTTGAGCTTCAAAGAGCTCGATCAAGCCGCTTCCATTTTGATTGCTTCCTTTTGCAAGTCATTTCCTCATCCATCCTTCCCTGTAAAACTTGGTCTTGCTTGCTTTTTTTTTCCCTTTTTTAGGTTTTCGACCTGCCTTTTCTTTTTGTTCTGCATGGCCCGCTTTGTGTTTTCATGCCGCCTGGGTACTTTTTTTCTTTGTAAAGAATGGACTTCTTGACTATCAATTTCTTTGAGGAACTTTTTTTTTCGTGGTTGCTTGTTTGTTAGTCGCTGCGGTTTCTCCTCCTTGTCCAACCCCGCTTGTGCTTCCCCCCCCAATGGGTCTCTAGTTGGTCAGCAACTCAAGGCGGTTTCCCCCAAGTTCTTTATTGTTTGAACATTTTAGTGGCGTCCCCTTCGAATTATGTTTTTTTAGGAGACTGGAGTTTTTCCCCTCTTGGGAGGATGCCTTTCTTTGGGCTTTACGTGTATAAACTTCCATGGTTTCCTGCGGTACTGGTGGCGTTCTTCCCTTTGAATTGATAACTTCCGGATGTTTTTTTATACCCAAGTTTCGTATGTGCTACTTCTTGATGTGTTTCCCTTTTTGTTACGGGGATTGCTTTGAATCCCTCGAGGATGTGTTAAGGTGGTTCGTCCTGTTTTACTTTTTCTTCCCCCCTTTTTTTCTTTTTATTGTTCTTGGGCTAGTTTTTCCTTCCCACCGCCTTTTTTTTCAGGCGTTTCAGGCGTTTTTTGTTTGACCCCGGCGGCTTAATCCTGTCCCATTCGAACGTGTTTGTCCCCCCTCCTGGTTCCCTTTCAGATTCTTTGCCCCCGATTCGTGTTTGCATCTTTTTGTTACCTTGGTGTTCCCGGCCAACCGTAGGATGGGTTCCTTCATAAAAAGGTGATTAAGTTTTGCCCCCCCCTTTGAAAAAGTCCCTGTTTCCCTTCCTCTCCTCCAAACAACCTTCCCGTTATCCACCTGGTCGCTTTTCTGCTTCTTTTCATTCGGCACCTTTGTTCCTGGGCGATTTGCGGCCCCCCCTTGTGTGTTTTTAGGTTTCAATTACCGGTTAATCTTACGGCTTCCACACTCCCCCCCGCACGCTTTGATCCCCTTTCTGCGCTCAAATCCGAGCTTTTTTTTTGCCCTCTTGTTTCCCCCCGTTTGTTCCCATATTTTCCTCCTGGTCCGTTTTTCCGTTTACGGATTCACCTCTCTTGTAGTTAACAATCATTTTTTTTTTTAACCGGCGTTGCGCAAAAAGCTTTTTCCAGTTTTAACATGGCTTGGTTTTCTTATCCCGGCGGTTGACCCCGGTTTATTCCCTTTTGTGCGCCTGGTTCTTCTGGCGCGCTCCCCAGGCGACCTTGGAATCCCCCCAACCAGGGTATTAAGTTTTCCTTCTGGCAGAACGGTTCTCCACCGCGGCGTGACAAATTTCCCAGGTCTGTTTCCGTCCCCTTTTCATGACCCCTTGATGAAAAGAGGATGGAGGTAATGAAGTGCCTTTTTTTTGACACTTGTTCCCGGCCCCTTTCAAGACGGCCCAGGCAGTCCCCGGCCCCCTTTCCTCGAATATTACTAGTATGTTCTTTAACCGCCTTCTTTCGCTCTTCGTTGTTTCCATTTGGTCTGACAATATCACACCCCCTGCCCCCCCCTTCCGCCCCATCCCCCCCGCTCGGGAACCTTCAACCTTCTACATTCCCCCCCCCCCCGATCCGAACAGCCGTTGCCTTTGCTTGATAGGTGGCCCCAAACTTTTTGGTTACTTTCCCCCCATTCTCTTTCCCATTTTTTTTTTTCTTCCCGCCTGCGTTTGGTGTAGTGTGGTGCACCCTTTTGCCCTTTTTTACCCGTCTTCCAATTCCAATTCCCCGGGCACCCCCCAACCCCTGTTTTTTGTTTCAGTTCCACGCAACCCCCCCCAACCAGGGGCCCGTCGATTACCATCCCTATACCCCGCAGTTGTGGCTCACCTAGACGTTGAATTTCCTATCACCTTCTGCAAGCTTGCTTCCCCCCCCCTGAGGCTTTTCTACCGCCAAATTAGCCCCATGCCCCCACAACAGCTCCAAACTGTTCTCAGGGACTATCAGGACCCTCCAAAATCCCTTTCCCCCTGTGTTTGTTTCGTGACCCCCCCTTGAGTCCCCCGACCAAGACAACGCTCCGTCCCACTCTTATATGTTTCACCCCCCCCAAGCGTGTTGCTTACAATTGTGTCCCACTTTCCGATCAGGAGTCGTGACTCTCGTCATGGCCAACTGTGTTTCCCCCCCCTTCTGTATGACCACCCCGCGTTGTAAGGTTTCTCTTTTTGTATTTTTTTCCCCCTCTGTTGAGGGGAGGAACTTCTTCCTCCCTAGATTTGTTTTCCCTTTTTTTGGTGGCCCGCACTTTTTCTTGGCGCCGCTCGTTGTCCTCTTTCGTTCACGGCTCCTTTTCTTTCTCCCTTTTCTGATTTTCCCCACCCCCTTTTTGACCCTTTTCCGCTGTGGGGTTGCTCTGTTATTGGCGCTTTTTGTGCTTTCCCTTTGGACCCTTTCGTGGGAGGCTTTGCAAACCAGTGCCGCCTTCCCTGGATATTTCCTCTTTCACTTTTTTTTGAGCTCTGACGGGGAGGGTTCTCTCACCGGGTTTTGGATTCGGCGCTCTTTTTTCATTTTCTCTCACCGTCCCCCCCCCTTTTCTCTATGGACATACTTGCCCACCACTGCTCGTTCTTGGTAGACCGCGTTCCTTTTCTCTGCCCCTGTGTTTTGACTTGGCTTCACTTTCTTCTCCCCCATATTTTTTTCTGTCTGGAGACTTGGTTTTTCCGTTTGCAACCCCTACAACCGCCCCGGACCTCGCTCCCTCACGTTTAAATTTTTTTCGTTGAGCCCCCCCTCCACCAGTGTTTCCCCTTTCTTCCTTTCGGCCTCCGGTTGGGTTTTTCAGGTCTGGCCCTAAGCATGTTTTGTTCTGGTGGCCCCCCGTCCCCGCTTTTGTGTTTTGCTGTAGGTTTTGGCTTATGGATAGTTCAGACTCGTGCATCTGCCTCCCACCGCATGTTACCCACCCTAATATGTCACTGCCTCTGGTTCTTGAGCGTTCCTTTTGTTTGTCGTTCTGGCACTTTTTTTCATTCATTAATGTCCTGTTTTCTTTTCTCTTTTGCTCGATCGGCTTTGATTTTCTTGTACGGATTCCCCTGGTATCTTCTCTTCCGTGCGCTTTCTCTTTCCTTTCCTCCTTGCATTTGCCATTCTTTATCCCCCCCCCTTTGCCCTTTTGCTGTCTGGCGCCCTCAACACTCCCGCAATTTCCTCACCCCCCCAGTTGGGTTATTTCTCCACCTTTGATTGAGTTCCGACCAGTCATATATGTCCCCTTCCCCTCTTTTTGTGTCCCTCTATGCACCAACCCCTTTCTGTTTATCCCCCCTTCCTCTCTTCCTCTTCTCCCGGTCACCCCCTTTTTTTTTCTCATCCTTTTCTTCACGAAATTCCCACTTTTCTTGACCCTCCCACTTGTTTTTCGGGAGCTCTTGAGCGTTCTTTTTTCATGAGCGGTCTTTCGCTTCGTTTGACTCGTACCTGTTTGTGAAATTCCTCCGGTTCGAACAACAACACTGTCCCATCCTGGGACCCGTGGCGTGGACTTTACCTTGGTCACTCTCCGGTGCAGTCGGCCCTCGCCCCAATTTACCTCTCTGGTAACCCTGCCATAACCTTTTTTTCCCCCCTCCCCTTGCCTTGTCCTTAATTTTGTGTGTTTTTTTTTTTAGGTACCCCTCGATTAATTTACTCCCCCCCCCATCCCTTTGCCGTAGAGAATGCCGCCGGTCCACAATCCGCTGCTTAACGCCCCCAGTTATCTTCTTCTCCTGCCACAAATGTCTTTTTTCTTTCGATTAGTGATGTTTTTGTATGGACTCCTCGCCTTTTTCTAATTGCATCCTTCCTCTTTTTGCACTAAGCCCTGCAACCCCCCTCATTCTTTTTCCCCCGCAGCGGCTTTGAGACAACTCTTGACTGCCAAAGTAGTTAGGTGATTCCCCCTTCCGTCCCCCCCAACCATCAAGCGCGTTGTTCCCCCGGCGTTACTACGGTTTTACTGCAAGCCCCGGACCCCGTGCCGTCCCTTTCCACGAAAAGCCTGTTCATTCGAGCTACCCTCAAATTTTTTACTCAGTCACTTACCTCCCCCGTGCTGCGGCACTTCCGTTTTTTCTCTCCCCCCCCCCCTCCCTTGCTGTGTATAACACACCATTTTTGCTTTCCCCCAGCCAAAACCCTGCGGGTTGTTTTTTTCCTCTACCCGCGTGCGGGCCTCCGCTTGTGGCTTCCCCCCTTTTATGACCGGTCATGATCTTTTGATAGTCCCCTGAATAATTAGTTTTACCATTCTTCCCTGTTCCCTTTGCGGCGACTCCCACCCCCTGAGGTCCCCCGCCACCTAATTTCGCAGGTGCAGTTGTCGTCCCCCTCTTTTCACTCTCCTCGCCGCCTTTCCGCCCAATTCTTTTTTCCCTTTGAGATTTTGTAGGTGTTGTTTTTTTTGATGCTACCCACCCGGAGACTGATCCAATTTATCCCCCCCTTCCCCTCTTGCTTTCACGCTTGATTCCGTCCCTTCTTTTTTCTTGAACCTCCACCCCTCAGACCTCTTAACCACAGCTGTTCCTTTTCTCCCCCGAGAGGCGACTATCCCCCGGGCCATACCCTCACCTATTTTGGCACCAACATCCGAATCTTTGGTTACTTTCCACCCAACTCCTCCAGCCACTCACTACATAGTCTTGCCCCCATCCCTTTTCTTAGCTCAATTTGTCTGCGATTTGACTCATTTGCCCTCCCTTCTTGAAAAACATCTCTCTTCCTCTTTCTTTTTTTTTGTGATCAGAGGTTTTTCGCCACTTTGATGTATTAAATTCCCGGATCTCACCTCTCTGGGATGGTTTTCCAATTCCCCCCCCCTGATTGTTCGTTTTGTTGGATCTTAGTACCCCTCCTGGCTTACCTTCGGTCATGAGTCATTCTGTTTTTCTTCCGGTATTTTTTTTTGTTTCTCTGTAGGTTTGATGATACTGTTTGCTTTCCTCTCCTTATAGGGAGCTCCTCCTTTTTTTTCTTTTTCTTCTGCTCTTTTTCATCCATTAAGTAGCCTCCTTTACCTCAAATATTTTTCCCATTCTTTCTTCCCGCGTGATACTCCCCCCTCTTTGCCTGATATGGTTGGCGTGCATTTCTCTTTTTTCTTTCATTTTTCCCTCCCAACGGGCTGTCTTTCTCTTTTTGGTTACTTCCGACTTCTCCCTAAACCTTTTGGTCGTCATTCCCCGCCGTTTCGTTTTTTTTTTCTCACGCGTTTCCGCGCCTGGGCCAACGAGTTTTGGTTGCCCCCCGCCACGGGTCTCTACTTTTCCGTGACCCTTCTTTTTTTTCCCGTTCTACCCCGATTGCCCACTTTCTTCTCTGGTTTCTGCTTAGGCACTGGGAGTTGTCTGACCACCTCTTTTACTTCGCCCAGGCTTCAGTCACTTTCAGGTGCCTTGGTTGGGCGGTTGGACGTACCGCCTTTCCTTATCAAATCCTCTTTTCTTCCGCGTTCTTTATTTGAGGTTGGGATTTGTGGGTAACGGTGGAAATGAATCACCTACTCTTTTGGCAGTTTCCATTGAGCCCCGTCTTTTCTCCCTTTCTTGGACCCCTTCTTTCTTTTTCCTTTCTTTACTTGCCACGCTTCCGATTGGACCCCTTGTTCTCGGAGGTAGCCACCTTTTTTCCTCAGTCCCACTACTGAATCCAGTTTGCCGCCTCTCTTTTTTTACCTTGTTTTTTTTTCCTCTTTCCTTTTCTTGGTGGTCCTTTTTCGTTCTTTGATTTGTGCATAGCTTGTGTTTCTCCAGTCTGAAGGGCTCAATTTTCTTTTTTCCCCGTACCTTCAGAGATCCTTTTTCGGCCGGATTGCTCACCTTGGCCAGTTGATCTGTCTGTCATGTACTCCCGCCACGTGGTCTATTTCCTTCCAGGGGTGTTTCTTTTGCCCCTCCCAACGTTCCCCCGCACGCGCCCCTTTCCCCCACCAGATCAAGCCGCGCTCCGATTTCTCTTTGATCATCTTTAAGTCGCTTGTTTGTCAGCGTGTGACACCTGTTTTTTCCCTATTCGTACCGACTTCTCTTTTCGAGTCTTTTACATCTTCTTATATCATTTTGGCAAAATGTTTTTCCCCCCTTTTAACACGCCCTATTACCAGGGACATTCCTTTTTCTTCCCTTTTCAGATCACCCACCCCCTCAACGGCCCTGTCCACGGAGTGTTTTGTGAGTCCAGCAACTTTGCCTTCGACAGAACATTGAACAAACCGCTTGTATACTCTGGAATCACTGTCCTCTTCCGATTACAGTGGTATGCGGTCCCACCACCGTGAGCCCTTTTCTGAAGAGGGCATTTCTTTACCAGTTGAATTACCCTTTTCCCCCCCGGCCAAACAGAACGGCCAGCAGTGACTTTACAGCCCTCTGGCATATAAGTAACATAGTCTTTTTTCACCTTCATGAGGTTTCTCCTCTTTTGCCCTTTCTTACTGATGCCTCCCTCCAGCCCGGCCCGTGCCCCCCAGACCCTTCATCCCCCCCCCAACCCCGTGGCCGTGGGATTGCCGTTTCCTTTTTTCCCCCAGCCACTTCTGGGTTTACGTTGTTGGGCAATTTTTTTTTCTAACCGTAGGTGCTTCGCTATGTTGTTGTTCCAACCCCAGAAACCCCTTATTCCAAGATCATCTACACCCCTATTGTCGCCTCATTAAACTCCCCCCACCAGTTCTCTTTTTTTCGGCTCCCGCGCTGCCCTTTCCCTATCAGACCGTTGAGGGTCCCTAGCCTAAGTCTTCCAATGCTCCCACTCCCTCGGCCCCCACCTTCTCTGCTCACATAAAGGTGTTTTCTTTTGCACCCTTGATCCCCGTTGTCTCTCAAAGCCCCCTTTAAAGGCGGGGGACTCCCCCTTCTTTCGCCTCCCTCAAGCGCACCGGCCCCTTATTACTTGCGCAACCCCACTCGGGCTTTTTGTTAAAACCTCGAAAGTTACAGTCTGGCTCGTCGCGTTTTCCACGTCGGCCAATAAAAATGATGACGTCCCCTCTCTCCCCCCTCGGTCTTCTCCAGTACTTCTCCTCTTCCTGTTGTTTTTGTTTTTCTGATTGTGGTAGATCCCCCCCCCTGTTTCCTTCGATTTTTTGATGACAGCCTTTTCCTTGAATGACGTTGTTGACGTCGTCACGCTCGATTTTTTTTCCTTTGATTTTTTACACCCCCAATGGGACCAGCCGCCTTGTTGGTTTTGTGCTCTGCAGTATATTGCGCTTTGCGAAGGGATGGAGTATCCTCCTTTTTAGGTAGCCCCCTCTGTTGACAGTGGGTTTTTCCTTTTTCGACGGCTTCCCTATTTTTTGCCTCCCCCTCCCTTTTGTTTTGGTTTGCCCGTTCGGGGATTTAGGAAGACCTGAGGACCTTGGGCGGCTTTTGGCCTCCCCCCATCTTTTGTGCTCAGAAACCGTTCCTTCCAACCTTCCCGCCCAAGTTTCTGGTGGTTTTTTTTTTTGTTGCTGTCAACTGGACCTGGTGGTGCCGGTTTTTCCTTCCTTCCCTTGTCTTTACCAACATTTTTGTCGGTCTGCTGCCTGTTGTGATGTTTGCTTTTTTTCACCCCACTACCCCCCTCTCACCCCATTTTTCTTTTTTGTTGCTCATTTTTCACCAACCCCCCTGCGTGGCGACAGAATGGTGCTCACCCCTGTGTTCACGTATGATTGTTCCCCTGGCCCCGATTAGTGGGCCGTCACGCTTTTTTTTTCCTTTTTGGCCCCCCTGGCGTTTGTTTTTTTTTGTTAGTTTTTCTGCTTCTCCGAGTTAAGAAAGTGGCCTAACCTTCGAACCGCAGGCTTGTTTAACTCCTATTCCCACTGATTTTTCTTGGCGGCTTTGGCCCAATTTCCGAGGTATGTTGCTTCCCCCCTCGTTCGTTCTTGTTTTTTTTCGATTTGTTTCCAGCCCCCCTTCCTATTTTATCCTTTTTTGCTATTATGATTCTTTTAGGGCCGCCCGACATTTGTCCCCTCTTCCGGGGTGGCTTTTTTTTTTGTTTTTCCTCTCTGCTATTCTTTTGAAATTAATGTCTTAAGGCCTTTCCCCATTTTTCTGCGCGCCCCCAAAAACAAAAAACCCCACTTCCCTTTCCCCCCAAGTGTCTAGACCCCTCCTTGGTTTTTGTGATATCACCCTTCCCGAATGGACCCCCCCTTTTTTCTTATGTCCCAACAGTTTTTTTTTCCGCGTGTCTTTTTTCCCTGTGACCCCAACTCTTTTTCCTATGTTTGCTATCTTTACTATTCCTTTCTTGAAATTCCTCAGTCTTTTCTTTCACGACCTATTTAACCGGGGATGCACCCCGCCTCTCCCCACCCCAGTCGGTCCATAATGTTCTTCGAAGGGATTATCTTCACTCCTTCTCGTGATCTTGTTTTTTTTAATCCTTTTTTTTCATGACCCCACGATTGGCCCTACCCCCCCCCGTCTGCCCCCCCCCACTAGTGGACCCGTTTTTACATCCTTTTTTTTTCAGCCCCTCGCGTTGCCATTTTTTTAGTTTTTTCTTTCGCCGTTAAATGGTTACGTTTTTTTAGCTGAAATTGTTTCCGGACCCCACGACCCGACTTTGCCATGCCCTTCTTTTTTGCGTGTCTTGTCCCCTATTAAATTTCTTTAACCCCCCAGCCTTTTTTGCCAATCCATGGACCGTTTTCCCCCTTCAGTCTGATTCTTTTCGTCCACAAGGTGACTCTTTTTTTTTCGTTTCAACAATTTCTTTTCTCGGTGGGGTCACTGATTGAATGGTTGTGTTTCCTTGAAGGAAGACGCCCTCCCTTTTTGGAACACGATGAAGTCCTTTTTGCCTGTTCGTTTTTCCGCACCCTCACAATATTTTATTTTTGTTTTTCATGTTTCAAGTTTTTTTTCTTTTTGGGCTTTTACACCCCCCTGGGAAATTTCCAACTGCTTTTAGTGATTCCTTTTCTTACCGGCCCCCCCCCACATCAGATAGCCTACGCCCGGGTAATACAACCCGGTTTGTCCTTACGGTTCTCTTTTTTCCCCCCTGGTATGTTCCGTCCCGGGACCGCCCTTCCAGTTTTTTAAAGTTTAACTCCCCCCCGTTATGCGTTAGCATTCCCAATTCAGACCAGCCCTCCATCACCTTGATAATTTCGCCGTGGGTTCTTCCACGTTTTTTTCGTAAGAATTTTTCCATGGCGGTGCGTACCAGTTCCAGGTTTCAGTTGGCTTTCACCCGCCAAACCTGGGGGAACTTTTGCCCGGTGGCGGATCCCCCGACCCCCCCTTTCCGGTTTTTTTTACAGATTTTTTCCGCGGTCCTGAAGAACATTTCGCTCATGTAGTCGGGTTGCCCCATTTCCCCCCAGTTCCTTTTTCCCAAGCCCTTACTCGGCGTGTGGTTCCCCACAAAAGAGTTTTTTTTTACTCAACTATCGTTTTTTTGATTTCTCGCTCACTACTTAGCAGTCCTGGTGGTAGAGACCCAAACCCCCCCAACTCTTTCGTTTCCTTGGATTCCTTTCCCCCTAAAGGTCTACCCCGGTAAGCCCCATCTTTACCCACTTGTGCCCCGATGATTCGTGCTGTCGCTTTTTTTTTTTTCACGGCCTCCAACAAGCCCCGAATCAAATAACCCTCCGATTAAAAGCCTTGCCGACTGAGCGGAACCTTCTCGTGACCCCCCACCCCCAGTGCCCCTTTTCCCCCACTCTCGGATTTTTTTTTTTCCCACACGCCGCCGCAGCCACCCTTTTTTTGTCATGGACCCACCCCTTCACTCGCCTTAGATACTGCTGGGTCTGATTGATTCAAGAGTGCCTTGTGCGAGGAATCTCTTCCCCTCGGTGTTTGTTGAGGAGAGATTTTTTTCCTCTTTTCCTTTTTTTTGTCTTCCACCCTCAGTTATCTAAGCGATGGCTTGTTCCCCCCCTGTTTTTTGGTTTTTTTTTGGGTCCCCCCAACTCCCCTCTTATGGATTGTCACCGGGGTATTAGTCTTCTTTATTTACTGCGTTAGGTGTTCCTGCTCTCTGGCCGTTTATTGGCGCTTTTCCTTATGAATTCTCTGTTGGATTTGCTTTTCATCTGTCCCCCTCTATTTTTTCCGTCCTCTCCCTTTCCCTGTCATGTTTTTTCTCTCTGGCTTCTTTTGTAGAAACTTCTACATCCTTTTCCGGAAATACTTGGTTACGTTTTCTGCTCCTGGTTTTCGCTCTGCTCGCCGCCCTCCTGGTTGTTGCATGATTTCCCCCCCCGGGTGCTCCCTTTTGTGGGCCTTTGCGAAGGGACGGGTATTTGAAGCAGTTACTGTATCAGTGCCCCCCCCTCAATTCTTGCCCTCCAATGGGCGTCCAGTAGTTTGATTTCGTTTTTTTCTCCCCCTCGTGTGGGTAGAAATGTTTCAGCCTTGTTCCCCCGCGTTTGGCTGCACCCCACGGGTGTTCCTACTTTGTTTTCTTTCACTCCACTTTGTTATCCCGCACCCCAAGCCTACGGCCCGGCACCCCGTGCCCCGCTAGCTGGTTGATTAGGTCCCCCAAATGGTTGGAGGTGCTTTTGTCTTGGTCGCTCTTTTGCCTTGCTTTTAGTTTTTCCTTGTTTCCCCAACTTTTCAGTTTTTTAGTTCTTGTCCGGGCGGCCCTACCATTTTTTCTGTTAATGATAACTTTATTTTTTTCTTCCCACCCGCGTACTTTTCTCTTTTTGATGCTGGTTTTTTTGGGGACGGGTCGAAGTGATCACTTTTGTTCTTGGTTTTTCCAGTAATGTCGCCCTCCCTCTGGACCCCCCCTTTTCTGACCCCCCCATTTCTTGTTTTCTTTTTTCTGTTTTCTCTTTCTGTATGCCCCCAATTGATGTTCCCCATGCGGGAGTGCTTGGGTTAAGGTTGCCCTTTTTTTTTTTTTTTTTTTTTTTCAACCACCTTAACCATTCCCCCCCACTCTATCCTTTTTGTCCCGCCTTCCTTGGGCGATCATCCCGAACGTGATGGGCGCTTTTGCATTTTTTGCAACAGGCTGTGTAACGACAATCTTTGTTTCTCCAGCTAGTCCCTTGTCCCCTTTCCTGCCCCTTAAGTCTGACCAACCGTTCTTGTCGGCGTCTGTCAAATTCTTTTTGCATTTCGTTACTCTGCCTTTATGTAATTCGCCTTTGTATGGGCTGCTTGCTGGCCTTGTTTTTTTTTTCTTTGGCCCCCCTCACTCGGAAATTTTCCCCTTGGAACCCTTGCTTACACCCCCCCTTGATCCCACTCGAACGGCCGAGCTTCCCCTTTCTTGCTCTTTTTTTTCCTTTTTCCCCTCGCTTTGCCCTCTTCCTCCCCCGGTTTGGTACCAATTAGAAGACTGGTTCGCTGGATTTGGCTTCCTGATAGTAATATTGCCTGAGTTTGAAGGTAGGTTTTCCACCCCCCTCCTTTCCCCCTGGAGCTTGTACCACATCCTCCCTTTTGACATGTCCTTTCCTTGTCCCCGTCCTCGGAGTTGAGATTCACCCCCCTGAAGGTTTCGTGTCAAATTTGGTTTTTTTTTTATTGTCCCGTCTCAGGCATCCCCTTTTTTCCCTTCTCAGCACCAGGTAAGGCAACCTGGTATTAAGGTTTCTCCTTCTGAAGGTTCCACCCGCGTTCCTCTTCTATTTCTTTCGCTTATTCATGCATCAACCCGAACGCACCTTTTGGTTTTGACCCAAGCCGGCATGGTGGTCCTTTATTTCATGCCCTTTTTTCTTCCGTGACCCCAGGACCTTGTTTCCATTCAGCGCTTTGGACAGGGGACGCGGATCAAGTACATATTTTCTGAGTTAACCTTTCCGCTTTTACTCCTCTTTTTCTCCCCCGTTTCTTCCCTTCAAATAGCACCTCAACGTTTTTTCGTCACCTTTGCAACAACCCGTTTTTTTCATTTTTTTTTTTTGGGAAACAAGGAAACTTCTTTCCCCCCAAGTGAATCGTTCACCCCTACTTATGCCTATCTTTTCCAGTTTTCCCCCCCATTTGTGTTCCGGCATCTCAGTCCCCTGTTTTTTCCCAAAGTAGGTTTGCACCGATCGGTGGTGTCTTGGTCCTTTGAAACTCACCTCCCCCTCCAGCATCAAGCGCCACATTGTTGGGTTTTTTCCCTTCACTCCCACTTCCCCCCACCAACAAATTTTGGGCCAGTCTCCCCAGCGGCTACCCCGAAAGGTTTGGCGTAACCTTCCCTAGTTAGAACAGTTGAACGGTCTTTTACTCCCCTCCTTCGGCAACTCATTCTTTCCCCCCCCCGGCCGAGGATTCTCCTCCCTTTTCTCTCTCAAACCCCACAGTCAGGTGTAGTTTTTTTAGGACGCTTTTTTTTTCCTTTTTACCGCAAATTCCAGGGCCCCTTTTGACGTCCCTTTTCTTCGCCTCAGCCATGGGGTTCACCTCTTCCCTTCCTTTGCCCCCACAATTGCTTTTGCTTTCCAGGTTGTCCACATCGCACAGAGCCAGTTCGTTCGTGAAGCGCCCCCCCCCCCCTGGTTTCTTTTCCTCCCCCACACTGTTTCTTCCCCTTCTGCACAACTTTGGCGCCCTTTAAGT
>Ga0179593_1447209_pt1 | contig 17856 bp, 15 predicted proteins | sample CZODoug2_1_08_16_FD_185931 | JGI IMG/M metagenome (GOLD analysis project Ga0179593, IMG submission 185931) | Vadose zone soil fungal communities from Angelo Coast Range Reserve, California, USA - CZODoug2_1_08_16fungal (PacBio error correction) | ecosystem: Environmental > Terrestrial > Soil >... | reverse complement strand
TCTCACACACCTGCCACGTTGGATTCCTATCCGTTGCGACCCATGCCTCGCCCCCCCCTGTCATGATTCTCCCAGTTATTTGTTTTTTTGTTTCTTTTTTTTCTTGGTTCCGTTATTTTACAGAGGCGTTCTTTTGTTTTGTTTACTGCCCAGCTTTTTTTCTTTCACCTGCCCTGCCTTCGACTTTAGGTTGAATTTTTTTTACTCTTGCGAAATCCCCACCTAGGGCTTGACTTGTGATTCCTTGGGCACAATATTTACTTTCCCTGGCGTGCGGTGACTCACGTGCGTACCAGGGAATCTGCCCTTTCGGCCCGTCTATTTTCTTTGAACGTTTTTATGTTTGCAGTCCCCCAAGGTTTCCGTTACCCGGAGAATCTCGGGTCTGACCCACCCCCTTTTGCGTATTTGTCCTCTTTCTGTACTTTCGGTCATCACGGCCTGTCTTCATGAGGACTGAGAAGTAAAGCTATATTTCCCCCTCCCGTCTGACTTATCTATGAGTAGCAACAACGTTTGAGTTCCGAATTGTGAGGTGTGTATTTTTCCGGTGTTATCTTCCCCTACTTCGTGTGTCTTTCCCTCTTTCACGTGGTTCCCTTCAACCTTCCGGTTTTTTCGTGAATAATTTCGGAATCCCTTAAAACATTGGGCCGGTTCGTTCGTTTCCATGTTCCTTAACTTTCCCTTCCTTCCTAACAGACTATTGCCGCTTCTGTGGTCCGGTGTGCCACTACGCTTTTTTTCTTCGCAATCCCTCCAACACGGCGTCTCTATTCTTTCACTTCCCTACTGCTCGTCAGGAATTTGTTTACAGGGATTAAACATTTGTACACTATTGGTAGCTGTTTAGGAGACTTTAGACATTAGTAAACCCCAGAGGTGCGCGGAATTCCCCGTCCCACTTTCGGGATAATTTGTTTACAATAGCAGTGGTGCTGTGTAAAGCGCATTTTTTAGCCGATTATTGGATATCTCTCTCTCTCACACCCACCGTGTAAGGGTAATTGCGCGTCAAGAGTGCCCAATGTGTGGGTTTTGAGATACGTAGAAGCCCACTACCCCGGACATACATGTGCTGCCCCCCAAAGGGCAGCGTTCGGAAGAGATCCGAGGCTAAATAACCTACCGTGGGGGGGACCGCTCTATTTTGAGGACCCTAAAGGCCCCCCCAAACGCGCGTAAACCTTCCCATACGACCCCCCCCCCCCCCCCCCCCCCCCCCCCGCTCCCACCTACCCCCGCCCCCCTTTCCCCCCCCCCACCCCCACCCCAAGACCCCACCCGCCCCCACCACAGCACCCCACACCCCCCCCCCCCCCCCCCACCCCTGCCCCCCCACCTCCCCCCCCCCCCCCCCCCACCCCCCCCACCCCCCCCCAACCCCCCCCCCAGACCCCCCCCCCCTCCCCCCTCCCCCCCACCCTCCCCCCCCCCCCTGCCCACAGTCCCCCCCCCCCCCCCCCCCCCACCCCCCCCCCACGAGACCCCCCCAGAGCCGTCCCTCTCCCCCCTTTTCCCCCACGGTCCTACCCGTCGGTGGGGCGCCCGGTTCTTTTTGACGCCGCCTTAGATTGGAACGCTCAGTCGTTCTGAATCGGCAAACAAGGCGTTTTACTGTCTTTCTCTTATCGTTGCCGAGTGATACGCGAGCGCCCCCCCCTGCTTTTCTTTGGCTTTGCCCTTTACTATGTTCTCCCCTACTCTTCGTCGACCGTTTTCCTGCCTCCCTCCCCTCCCGTCCACCATGGACCAGCCCCCCTTTTACGACATGTGGCTTTTACAACCGCGACCCTTGAGTCGCGATCCCCCACGCTGTACTCTTTTAGGGCAACCTGCGTAGTACGGTCTTCCTCCGGGTTATTTGATGGTTTCCCCCCCCCTTTTTAGATAATTTTTTCTCTCCCTGACGAACTATGGTAACACCCAAGACCCCCTCTCAATCCCGCTGAACTTACATTACAGTACGACTCCCGGAAGAGGTCACATCCGTTGGGATCCTCGTACAGTTTGCGCAGGCAGATTTCCAGGGACCACATTATATCCCTTCCAGAGGGCCCATCCGGCCCCGACTACCTCTTCCCTTGCTAAGACTCCAGACTTCCCCTAAGAGCCCCTTGCTGCTCAGATCAGGCCCCTTTTTTTGACTACCCTTCCTCCAACGCCAGGGCTGTTCCTTTTGTATCAGCACTTTGCCGGCGGAGAAATAGAGACATACCTTCTTCCCCCACCAGGAGCCCCTACTTTCTTTTTCCCGTCATCAGCGCTATTTTCTCGTCGTAAAGGGCCCTTTAATGCTGGGAATGACTGCAGAACTGTGGCTTGGTAGGGGTGTTCCATTTTCTTTACCTTTTGCCCTCCCAGAAGGAGGTAAATTCCGCACGGCTTCCTCGCTTTTGCACGACAACAGATTATGCCAGAACCCTGAGTTTTAGGATTTGTTTCCCAGTTCTCCTTCACCTGCTCTTGTCCGGGTTTTGACGCGAAATGCGTAAGCGAAAGATTGACCCTACGCGATGGATCTCTCTTTTGACTTTGGACCTCCCCTCTCTTTGTGAATCAGTCTTGCCGGCAACGTCTTTCGTCTCCAGCCCCCCTTCCGTACGACTAGGACGGACCTGCTTTCTTCACTTTTTCCCAGTGCAGGGAGGTAGTACACGACCTTTATACTTTAGATGACTTAGCTCGCGCTTTCCCCCCCCCATTAGAGACCCAATACCTCATTGAGTCCGTACGCAGGTACAACGTTTGGTCTTCCACACGCTTGAGCTTTTCTACTTCGGCGGCCTCTGAGTTCTTCCCCCCGATCGGGCCCACATTTTTGACACTACTACTACTCCCAGTTGTAATCGCCGCATGGGTGCAAAGGGTGTCTCCCTAACTTTTTGCGTGATTGCCAGGTGCTTCGCTCTTACTAGTTTTCGTGGGGAGCAAGCTTAATGTCAAATTTGAGACCCCTCTTGGGCCCCCCTTTTGCAATCCGTAGTTTCAGGCACAGCTTCAGACACCCTCTGGGCTGCCTAAAAGGAGCGCTGAGAAAGAAGGTAGTAAGTCAGTTCACGTCTCTCTACCAACTTCCCCCGGTATGGCTCAAATACCTTTTCTGTCGTCCCCGATAAGCCTGTGTCCCAAGGAAATAACATCCGGTCTCCAGAGGCATACCTTTTGAGATTATATTCTCTGTTTTGTTTGAAGAGAATTTTCCCTGCCCCTCTTTCTCAAGAAGGCCCCTCTTGTTGGCGGTTTAGAAAATCTTATAGTAGGATCCCCTGACCGTTTTGAGGTCCCTCCAGTCCCCGTTTGGGTTTTGCCCCCTATATTTTTTAATGGGCTCTCTGGTGTAGCTAGTCTCGTCCTCTTATAGTCTATTTCCGCTTTTCTTCTAGAAACATCTGTCGTTTGCTTCCTTGTGAAGTGATTCGTTACGCGTTTCGCGTGCCTTTACTTCGTTTTCCCAGCTTTTGACCCCCACGACTTCACTCCGGCCGACCCCCTGTGAAGCCCTGTCCGGACTTTAGTGGATTTACAACCCTCCCCCCCGAGATCCCGTGTGTCAAGTGCATTAGATAGATGTCCTGGGTTTTTTTCTTGTTGTGGCGCGTATGTTTCCCTGTCTCGTTACTGTATACTTTTTGCATGGTGGTCCCTAAAACGTTGCCTTTCGCGGACCCGCCTCCCCCTGTCGTCTCCTAGGGAACTTCTGCTGGTGGATTTGTTTTGACTCTGCAAGCCCCCTGTGCTTTTTGGGGCCTAGCTGATCTGGCACGGTTGGGAGTAGCTACCCTCCCTAGGTAGGGCCCCCCTTGTAGTTTTCATGCTCTCCATGTTCGTCGTAGATTCGTTGTAGCTGGTCGACCCCGTGGCCGGTGCTGCGCGCTTGATACTTGTCGGAGGACAGAACCTATATCCGTCCATTTTTAGCCCAGCTCTTTCGGCGTGGTTTTCTCTGTACGCGTCCATGATTTCACCTCCCCCTCTCTTTGCCATGTAGCGTGCCCTACGCCGCCGTAAGACTTCGTCGTCCTCTCTCAGGAATTTTCGGTTCAAGTGCACGTCGTTCTATTGCTGATTACGGTTGGCGTAGTTTTATGTTCCCTCGACTGAGCGTTTCCCGCTTTGAGGCTGTGCGGATCTGAAATGCAACCTTACCCTCGGCCTTCCGGCCCATTTGTACGCGCCCCCCTTCACCGGGATTTATTATGAAGTTACTTTTTTCTCCCCACGGTTTTTTTCTCTTCTTCTCCCCCCGTGTCCTCGCGGAGTGCCCGGAGCTGTTTTTTTTTGCTTATACCCGATATCCCGCATGGTCGTTTTCGGTTCAATCCTCGGGTATTTCTTCCGTAGAACTTTCTTCTCCGAGGTTCTTGACTTATCCTTTATTTCTGATCTGCGTTTTCTGGCTGGCGCGCAGTGTAAGGCTTCTTAGAGGGATCTGTCCGGTTTCTCTTTTTAGAACACCACGGGTCCTCTTTTTCCCCGCGGCGTTGCAGAAAGGATCTTCTTGTAGGTTTCTAGTATCGCTCCGGCGTTCTTTTGGGACCTCCATACCCTTCTGCGTAGACGCGGTGAAGTTCCTCAGGTATCCAAAGCTGGAACCCACCGTTTGCCCTATTGGAATTTTTCCTCTTATATTTTCCTCTCCCGCCGGTCGCTGATTGGCGTTCCAAGCCTGTAATTGAACTGACATTTCCCCCCTGTTCTGGTTCGTTGGGTCCGATAGCAGTATTTTACTCCTTGGAGTACCAGGTTATGATTTCAGGAAGCCTGTTTCGCTAGTAGCTTTCCTGAACGTGACGTATTTTCGACCTCCCTGTTTTTAAGGAGTACTCCTTTTTTCTTGTATGGAGGCCCAGGAGGAGTCCCTCTTCCTTTTCCCTGAGCGCGTTCCATAGGTAGGTGGGCCGGTTTCTCGAGGGCTATGGGTGATCGGGTTTCCCTGTCGTCGTAGTACGTTCTTTTAAGGTTTGTGGGATGCCTGAGATGTGTGGAAATTTTAGCGCCCCGATCCCTACTCTTTTTTCACTCAATCTGTGCTCGCTCTTGGAGCCTTACCTTTTGCCCGGGCCCGGTCTATTCGCTCAGTCCCGTACAGTCATTTCTCCTGCGGCCGTCTCGTCCCCACCTCCGCCCACCGGATTCCCAATCCGTGAATGACTCCTAAGGCGGTGCCGAGATCTGAGTCCTACTCCACCGTCGACGCCCTGCCTTCCCCCCCCCCAGAGTTATTCTTCTTCTGTAGCGCTTTGGTTAGCAGGACTTATCCCCTCATTCCAAACCGGTCTTTCGCCCGGGCGCTTACTTGCCTACATGCAATTCCTCTTACTCTCTGACCGGTCTCACGCCGTCTCTTACGGTCGAAAAAAGGCCAAAGGTATTACCTTTTTTTTTTCCGTCCAAGTAGCCGTCCCCGGCCGGGTTCTCCGAGATTTACGATCCCATCTCGGCCTTAGTCTTTTTCCCCCCTAAGGGCTGGAGCGGGCCAAGTCCTTTTCCTGAAGGTTCTGAAGTCTGGCACCCACACCCCCCTCCCACCGGCCTGAGTACAATCTGACCCGCAACGGCCGGCGTCAACGACGGTCGTGGGAAGTTGGGGTTTGGAGCGTTTTTCCATGTCGGAAGACCAAGTATCCAATATTACTACGACCTTTTCCCCCTTATCCGCTACGGGAACTCCTTCTGACGAGAAGGTCGGCGTACTAACCATAATCAAGGAAATCGAATGAAGGAGTTCAGTGCTTCCGTACCAAGTATCTGTCCAATGTTCAGTTAACCAACGACCCCCCCTCCCCTTTGAGCTAAGTTGGATAAGCACCACAGCCTTCCTACTACCGCCGTCATGAAAACCTACTCTTTCAAATGAATACGGGGACTACGATCAAAGATGTGGTAAAGGCCACTCCTCCCCCCTTCGCCTTTGGGCAGCCCCGACTTCTCTGCGTTACTTAGGGCTTTTTTCTTTTCCCTGCACTGTATATCCAGAGAGGACTTCTTACTCCCCGTCACCCTCATTCACGGAGCTTTTCCCCCTGCAGGGCGGCTCCCCACCGTACCTTTCATTCCTCCGAGAGACTTTTTCTGGTGGGTTTCTTCCGTTCAGTCCCCATGTTCAAGGCGCGGTGTTGGTTGAGAGTACCCTCAGTTGACCCTTAGCTGCTTCTTTCACAGAAGTATTTTTGGAGCGGGTCCGATTGTTCCTCTCTCACCCTTACGTTTGTCGAGCGCACCGTCCCAGTGGCTTTTCCCCCCCCGGGCTCCCTCTTCCATGCAAGCCGCCCGGCAGACTTGACCTCGCAGCGACCGTGGCCTAAACCCTGCGCTGGGTCATGTTCCCTAACAGGATAAGGAACTTCTGGGCATTTTACGGCTATAAGCCCTTCCCATTTTCCCGGAGCGACCAGTTCTCCTTCCAGCGGGTCGCCGACCGCAAGTGCGTCACCGCGAAGTCGTCCTCGTGCACTAGGGTCCCCCAGTCCCCCCCCCCAGCCCAATATAAACGTGAAGTCGAATGTTCAGAAGGAGTTGGCTCCCCTTGTTGACGGCTTGGCGAGTTACTGGTTTATGTCTTTTCTCGTACCCCCCGGGGTTTCCCCAAATCGTAAATGCGTACCCTTCGTTCTGCTCGGCCCTGCCCACTTGTACCTTCTCCCAGTTCTTAGTTGGCTCACGCGCCCCGCATATTCGCTCTAGATCCCTACTTGTACGTCCCAGTCGACACCATGTTCGTCTCCTCCCCGTGTGTCGATCTAACGGGGGCCCCCCCCCCAGTGTTACCCACTCTTTAAAAAGAATCACTCCTTCGGCGGAATTAGACTAATTATCCTCCCTCCGCGTTGTATTTCCCTCACCGTCCTTCCCCGGCAGCCGAGTTTGCCCGCGGGAAGTAATCGGTGCGGTGCCCCGCGTTCTTATCTTCTACCCTGCCGGTGTTGCTGATTTCCGGCACGATTTTTGTAGGCGTTTCTTGTAATTCCGAGGTCCCTTTTTTAGTAGCGCGTCATTAGTTCCAGGCCGTGGCGCGCGTCATGTGAAGCCGACTCGTGCAAGCGACTTAGCCCCGGTGCCCTCCTGGCGGCGCTTGGTCTTTCTTCCTTGCCCCTCTCCCCGGGTCGTTTGACTTTTTCAAGCCCGTCCCCCTCCAGGAGAACCACACAGTTTAAGGCATGCATCTCGACCGGCCCTCGTCGTAGTATTCTTGTCGGTTGGTGGGCCCTACGTGTACGTATCGAGTTCCCGTCCGTAGTCGTTTTGGTGCACGCCACCAGTCTGTCTGCTCGACCCGGAAGCCCCAGGTTAGAGGACCGCTTGCTGGTGGCCTCCTTCCTTTGATAAAAGTTTTTTAGTGTCCTCGGTGTGCGTAGCTGGGCTTGTGGGTCAGGAAGTAGAGTCCGGTGATGGATGTCGTTTGCCAGGAAAGTAGCCCCTCTTGGTTAGATGGGCCTGTTTCTCTTTTCCTCACGCTTTGCCCTCTTGCAAGTGGCGTTCAAGTACGTTTTAGAGACAGCGGATTCCCTCAGTTCCTCGTGTTAGTTCCTATGCGCCCTAGGGCATTACGTCTCCACGGATTTAACGCTAATGTAATTTTTTCATTTTACCACTCACGCCGCCAAAAGTCCTTTTTCTTTTTTAGTCGTATTCTCTCCTTTGCGGAAGAATGTTATGACTGCTAGGTTGCAGGCTTGTCGAATCCTCTTCTTCTCCGAGAGTCGTCCCCCAAACCCGACCCCTTTCACAAGGATTTATGCCGTTTTGAAGTTTTTTGTGCCGGACTGGATCGCGTCCACAGAGATGGGATGTGCCGTCCCCCTTAGGAGACATTGTGACTTCTTTCGGTCCCTGAGTAGCGGGTAGTCGCTGCCACTGTTTTTCCTTTTAAAGTCTAAATCCCCTTTTTTTTATTTGTAGGGCGTGTCATCCCGGCGCTTTATCCTTGCGTAGCACGTTGCCGCGTTCGTAGTAGGTCTTAGTCGGTAGGGGCGGCCCCCCTCTTTCGTCTTCGCTTGGCGGTCTTATGGCGAGAGATCATATCTTCGCGTAGCTCCGAGTCTGATTTCAGTCCCAATGTGGCCGTTCTCCCCGTTCACGCCGTCGTTTGCGCCGGAATGATTCTAGCTCGGGAGTTGAGTAGGCGCGTCGTCGCGTTTAAATTATTTTTTCTTTTCAAGCCGTGCGTAGGTTAGCAGATGGTTCCCCTAGAAGTTTTTTTTTCCTTAATGGACCCCCCGTGATTTTTTCCTGTACGTAGTCTCGGAGGGCCCGTTCGCTGATTGGATTTCGAACCCCCGCCCTTTGTTAATGTTTTTTTCCTGGTTTTCCTCCGTCTTCAACGTGTGGAGTTATATAGTTCAATCTGATACAGGGCCTAGCTCGCCCGCCGGTTTTCTCGGCGAGTCGTCGTTCCATAGTTCGAGCCCCAGTATGGTGGAGATTTTTGGATGTTCGCCCCCCGGTGAGTAGTTTTTTTAGTTACCAGTCACCGACGGTATGCCGGTTCGTTCCCGATTCCCCATAATTAGGTTTGTCCGTGGTTGGAGTATTTAACCCCCGGTGTTGTTTGATGGTTGTCTCGTAGTACATGCGGCCCGTTGCTACTGGTCCCCTCTTGAGCAGTGCACCGGTGTCTTTTTTCTTTTCCCCTGATCTCCTATAATAACCTTGTTTTGTTGCGAGCTAAGTTTTTTTAGTACGGGATCGGCGGCGTATTAAACCCCCTCAAAAGGCCGGCCCCCTGTACCGGTACTCCTTGAGGGAAGTTACCAAGCGCCGACCCCCTCCATTTGACTCTACAACGGAAGCAATCCCAGGATTGTTCCTTACCGCCGCACCTGGGGAAAGCTATGAGTCCCGGATCTTATCCCCCCCCCTTTTACTACGCCGCCAAAGTTCTAGTAAACATCGTTTTTTGCTTCCCCCGACTACGTCAGAACGCCCCCCCAAAGTGCGTTCCTTCTCTCTCACGAAATGTAACCCTTCCATCAACGTTTAACAGTCTAACTTGCCCCTTTACCCGGCCTCACAGTTCAATTCCCCCCCTCCCCTTCTTTTGTATTTTGAGACTCGTTGGAAGGAAGGGGATAATAAATAGATTATCTCTGCGGGAATTTCCCGTGGTTGGCCCTGGGAGAGGACAAAATGTCTCTTCACGAATTGAGCTGTATAAAGATCGGCCCAACCCCCCCCCCAGAACACGCCTGTGAAGCATACCAAAAATAGCCCATCTCCCCACCTAAACTGCCGAGTTGGACCCAGCCCCTGATTTGGTTAGGATGTATTTCTGTGAGCCTTTTTAACTGCGTAGTTAGTCAGAAATACTTGCCTATCCATGAACGAGAGCTATTTTGACTCAGCCTCGCCGTTTTTTCTTTTTTTCGCCGCTGCTCCGTTTTTCTCCCGGGAGTTCGACGCCTTTAAAACGGCGTCCCTTTCAGGGAAGCTCTTTTTTTAGAAGCCACGCCTGCACAGTAGCCGCCAACGTTCAGTGGGTCTGGGACCGTCATTTTATCCATCCCCGCAGTCTCCTTCTCTCCTACTCGCACGGCTCCTCATGCTCGTGCTATTCTCGCTCCGCGGTCTCCGTACGGCGCGACAACGTCTCCGCACGTTTGAGCGGTGGACTTTACTTCCCCCGCCCCTCCGTAGCTGGGAAGGCCCCCCCGACCTCGCCACGGCAGATAGCTTGCGGCTGGTTTTCAGACAGGCGCCCGTGACCCACTCTGAAGATTCCGTCCCAACGTCCCTTCCCCATTCTTATCACTCTGGAAGCCGGGCTCCGTTTTTTCCCCATCCAAGACTTCTCCTACTACTAGAACCCGCTGCATTGGCGGGCCTTTGCTGACAGGTACACCTAATCGTTGTAGAGGAAAGGTTGTTTGACGGAATCGGCGCCACGTCTCTCTGCCCCCATTCTACTTTGCGCGCCCTCTTTCGCTCACTCGGTTCTCCTCCCGTCACGGACCTAGCCCGCCGTGTATTTTTAGCCTATACGGCTACGACCCCTTCCGTTGCGACATTATTGCGCCTGACCGTGGTCAGCCCCCCAAGTGTTTGCTCTTTTTTCAACATGCGGGGCCTCCCCTGTCACTCGTGTGGCCACTAGTTACCAGTGTGGGCCTCCCCGTCTTCCAGGCAACCTAGCCATATTTCGACAGTTCTGAACGTGGGAGCGTTTCCGCTTGTTTTCCCTCATGGGTTTTCCATCAGCCCGAATCTAGCCAGACGGACCTTTAATAGAGACCGCGGTATCGTCCCTTTGCCAAAACGACCAGCCATTCCTACTGCCTCTCCGTTCGGTTAGGGCTTTTCGCCCTGGCCTTCCTTTTTGGTCATACCTTTTAGTTGCTTAGTTAACAATTTTCGGAGAAAATTGGCTCGGTCTTTGGTTTGCGCAGCATCCGTCGTCGTAGCGTGTATCAACCTGTTTCTCTCCGTGGCCAGTTCCTGCCGTTTCCTTTGACTGTTTTTTCTGCCCCCCTCACAGCTCCCGTCGGACTTGGCCGTCCGTCTGGACTTGCTGGCCTACCCTGTCATTTTTTTTTGAGCGGTAATCGGTCGTCCCAGTTCATTTCCTTCCCTGTCCCACTTCTTTCGAGTGTATCGTCTGCCTTCATACACTTTGTACCGTCCTCCGCTAATTAACCTTCTCTCGTGGTTCTGAAGAATCCGACTCTCACGTCACGACAAGGACCCCTGTTCCTCCCTATACAAACCCTGAGTGGATGGAATTCCTTTAGTGTCAGATCTTTCCTCGCGCCTCTCCGTTTGCCTTCCATAATGCTTGTTACTTTCACCGACGACCTTCGCCCTCCTTCATTAGTTTAGGTGGAAATTGTTCCCTGGTTAGTCGTGTCGAGGGGTTTTTTGTGACCTTTGGCTACGAGAAATGTAAACGCTTTTCGCAACGATCTCCTTCCAATAAGTACTCCCCACGTTCCTACCAGGAGATTTTGGGTCCCCCATTGGTTTTGACGATTTTTTTCCAATCTTTTTTTTTCCCGTTGGTCGGATTTTAAGTCTAGAAGCTTTCCTGTACGCGCGAAACTCCTTGTTGTTCGCCTGCGTTTCCGTTTGCCGCCTTACTTTGAATTTTTTTCTTTTCCTCCTCTCCTGATTTGTCCCTCTTTCCTCTCCACTGTCGTATTATTTTCATACCAATGGAACTGTGGTGACCTTTTTACCCTACTGCCTTCCGAGCTAGACCCTATAATGACCCCGGACGTTTCCAGGTTCCCCCCCTTTTTCAAAGTTCTTTCTCCCCCCGCCGGGCCATTTTTGCTTCCGCTGAGCCGTGATAGCGTACTCTTTGTGTTCGGTCTCCCGGTGAGCGCACTCAGTTTTTCCGTGAGACGCCCGGTTTGCTCTTTTTTGTATTAGACGACCCGTTTTGGGCCCCATCCACCCCTTTGTGTTTCCCCCTTTTCTGAAGCCGGACGGATCTTAGTCCTTATAGGTAACCTGTGAGAGTTTGTTCATTGGTGTTAGATTTTGGACCTTGCCCTTTTGTGGCCCCCCTTTGCTTCGACTTATCTCTTGGCCGTGCTTGACGACAGTACTTGCTCGTAGAGCAGTTCAAAGACTGTTTGTATGTTGTGACGTGGTGCGTCCTCCTCTCTGCTGTAGAGGGAAGCGCCCTGCCCTCCTTTCCCTTCAAGACCAGGTCTGTCAGCTTTGTTCTGCCCGTACGGATCTCCCTTGTTGCAGCCCTTTTGTTCCCCCGCAGTCTTCACCCTTGCGTTTTTGTGGACGATATGCTCTCCGTCCTGGTGTTCCGTCCCGTTCCGTGGCCTTTTTTTCACGTTCTCGCTGGAACCCTTTTCGTTTAGTCCCCGGTTTCAGTTCTGCCATGCCCCCAACTTCCTTTCACCAGCCCGCCGCCTGGTTCGTTTTTTAGTTTTAGCCATGCCCTGTTTGTTCCCATTTTCCCCGAATTTGCCCATTGTCTGTACCTTTAAGTATTTAGAGTTGACCTTGTCCTGCGCCTTTCTCCTGTGTCTTTTTTTTCCTGGTAGCAGGTGCTTCCGCTCCCCCTTTGGTGCTTGCTGACAAGCCGAAGTCTTATTTGGAGGCGTTTTGGTACCCCTTTTCCCGTCCCTCCCACAGGGGTTTTTTAATTTTCCCACCTCGTATGATGTTCACTCTTTTTGTCTCTGCTGATTTGCTAGTAGGGCCCTAAAATCTTCAGTCGGTCTTTCGTTTCACCTGATTCCGGGGGCTGTCCCGTATCCCCGAAGACGCAACCACCCCGCTGTTCTTTTGTATAGTGCCGAGAACATACTTTTACGTGTACTTGCTGCGTCGACACTTTTTTTTCTTTCTTGACCTTTCTTTTCTTCGAGTTTGAGGTCTTGGTTAGAGCAAGGAGGTGGTATTACCTCCCCCTTATCTTCAATTTCTTAGAATCGTTTTTTCTTGTATTGTTCCCTCGTGAGTAATTGGCGTTTCGCAAGTCGGAGCAGAGTCAGAGCCCGGCGCATAACGTCGCAATTTACCCCACCCCCCCTCACTGCCTTCTCCACTCTTCCACTTTTTGCGCCTGTCTTGAGTACTTCGCGTCCGGTATCCAGTTGTGCCTTCAATTTTAAGAACTATTTTTTGGTTTACCCTAGTTTAGGTTTTCCCTTCCCCAATAATTAGAAGTGTGATATGGCCTTAGATTGCGTTCCCCATCTTTTAAACCCCAGTTTGCGGGACTGATCTCTGCCGTATCCCCCCCCACTGTTCCTTTTTTGTCTCTGGACTTTTGACTTACCCTCCCTTTTTTCTGTTTTTTCGGCCTGTGACTGCGTTGATTTTAATTTTTCATTGAGATCTGCTTCCTTCTTGATACCCTTGGTCCGTTCCTTAAATTCTTTCGAGCCCGGACACAAGTCCCATTAGGTAGAATTCCTGTCCCCCGTTTTCTCTGTAGCTGCTCTCTCCCGCTCCTCTTTGTCCTCTTTCGTCGTCCTGGAATTTTTTATGTTTTCGTAGCTTCGGGCGTTTTAACCGAAGGTACGGTTCGTCAAAGTTTACAGTCTGTTCTTAAGGGTCCTAGGTGGTTACTGTCCTTCCATTCCGTCTTCCTCTCCTTGGGGTGTAGCCGACCTGGTGTGCGTTCTTTTCCCGTAGTCCTCACGAACCGGTCACCTCCCTTGTTCTTTTCTTCCACGCCTTACCCTTTATGTGTTTCGTTGGATACAGTCCTACTCTAATATCCTTTCCTGATCGTATCCTACCCCTTTCACCAGTGCGGTTCCGGCGCTCGATTTTCTCTCCACCCCCATGCAAGCAGCCGCGTCGCTGCACACCCATCTCCGCGTCGACGTTGCCGGAATAAAATCCCTTTCCCCCCTTCTTGCAACTTTCCGGCTTGTTCGGGCACGTCGCTCTGGGCACCGTCTGGTTCCTCTCCTGTGCCTACCTCTCCCCGAACCGCTCAGTTTGTCCACCTGACAAGCGGTCCCCTGAAAGTTGTTCTGTTCGTCGTTCCCCCACGCAGCTGATTTTAACGCAACGACTTTCGAGACCCATCTCACCCCTCGGACGCGTTTCTTCTCCCCGGTCTGTTAACTGCTCACCCACTTTGTGTTTTCCCCCCGTTTTTCTTCACTCTAACGGCCTTTTCAGTACCTGCCCGAGTGGTTCTTATGACTCGTCTTCATGTTTCCATTTCTCCCCCTTTCTCTCACCTGTTGGTTCTCAAGGACGAGCTCCCCTTTCCCACCTTGACCTTGTCACTCCCCTCGGACCAGCGCTTTTTTTTTCCCGCGAATGATCCTTTGGTGCCCGAACTTGTTTCTTCTCGCTTTTTTTTTCTTCTCCTCGTGCGGCAACAGGTTGGTTTCCCTTTTATCTCTGGTCACCCCCCCAAACGAAAAGTGCCATTCCAGCCTTACTGTTTACAACTTTCCCTTACGATATTTCCTTTCCGCCGCCTTTACGTGTTGGTCCTTCTTGCGGAGAGAGTTATCCTGGCCGCCTCATTCTACCAGGGCCGCTCTTAAATTTCATTTTCTTCCTTCCTGTCCAACGGTCAAACCCCATGGTCTCATCCCTCCGCCTCCCTCCCCGTGCTTCTTCCTATTCACCATCCAGAACCAAGAGAGTTTTTGAACTTCGGAAGCCCGACTCGTTTTTTTTTGTGGGCCACGTTTCTGTTCCCAAGCCACCGGAACAGCCATCCTCCCCTTCTCCGTCTTCTGAATCTTTTGCTTCAGTGCCCACCCGTCCGGAAGACGACAGCTCACCTCTCGTTTGGACTTTTCCCCCCTCCGTTGCCCAGCAAATGCGTTGCCTCACTTTGTAAGCTGCGTTTCTCCCCCGCATCAGAGAGCTTTGTCGTACCCATCGCCCGTCCCGCACGCTTTCAGCTCCAAAGACGACCAAGACTTATTTATAGGTGAGTTACGTTGTGCTGGGGACTACTGAAATATCGACCCATTCTAGGAAAACTGATTTTCATTGCACCGTTTGCCATAGTCCTCTTGGTACGAAGGTCTGTTTATTTAGTCTTTTTACCAGAACAAAATCCCGTTCCCCTCAATCTGTCCCTTTCATTGTCTTTCTGAGGTTATTCGAACTGCCTTGGCTGTCTTCTTTTTTCCGCTTCCTGTCAACGGTTCCGGATGGTAGTAGTCTGTTGACTCTGTTAGCCCGCTCGACCCTTACTTTGGATTCTCTTCCTCCGGATTTCAGGAGCGAGCGTATTGGTGAATCCCTTCATTTAAGTGTGTAATGACTGTTGCCTCGTCACACGTTTGTCACGGCTTTCTCTTTTCCCCACGGGTCCTCCCTCACGTCCAGCATGCGCACATTCCCTTCCAGTGATCAGACAGGAGCGGTTTTTTTCTGACCCCAAGTGCCCAAGCTAAGGCTCTTTCCCCTCCTTCTTAAGGTCAGAGTCTCCCTCGAGCCCATCCCCTAGCTCCACAGCCTTCGATTGAGTTCCGGGGAGAGCCCGTTAATTGTTTTTTCCCCCCCTCCCTGCCTATATATGGGATCTACGAGTGTCCTTCACGTCCTTTCCGCCGCCCAAGTCCACTAATTCCTCGTTCCTTTTAATGTATTCTGGCCTTGCCCCTTGTGGTTTCCTCCCCTTTTGCCTTTTTTTTCTTTGCCTTTCTGACCCCTTGTGCCTGATCTCGTTAGCGTGTTGGTTTACCCTCTTCCGCGTGACGAACTTGGCGCTAACCTTTGCTGTTCCCCTCCAATTACGATTTAGTTGACCAACGTTTCCCATCTCGGTCCTCCCCGGAGAGGGCTACATCTCGCAAGACTACCCTGTCCCCACAAAGTTTCCACCTTGTGCACAAGCGACCGGAGGCCCTTCTTCATCGCTCACCGGGCCTTCTCTTTTCCCTACCTTTTTCCACACCAGACTCCGTTAGCCGCCACGCTCCCCCTCTCCAGGTTCGGCTTATATAGATCTGTTGTCAACCCTACTCTTGTGTCTTTCCGCTTACGATCTCCCCCCTACAGTACTCTCACGGCCCATACTTTATTCGTGCGCGTGTGGTTTTCTTGGTCGATGGGGTCAGAGTTCTCGTGTTTAGATTTTCTGCTGAAGCCTCTGTGAATGCTCGGACCGAATAATTTTGCCCCCTTTTACTTTGTTTAGGTGCCTCTTTCTCTGGCCCCTTTTTCGTTCCAGTGACTCCCTGTTGGGTGCTGAGTACAGTTAGTCCGTTTCGGAACGCCCCTATATTGTTTCACGGGTGTTCAGGTTCATCCCTTACACTTTCCTACATGCTGGTCGCCTGATCTCTGTGAAGGGGATCCGAGCAGTCGGCTTATATGATGCCTATCCATCCCCCCCCAGACTCCGACCGCCCAGGGTTTGAGAGTTTTTGTCGGTCACCAACCTTGTTTTCCTCTTAACATGTAGGCTCCATTTTCAGGTAGGCTAAGTCGGCCACTTCACTGATGCATTGTTCCCTTTCCGCTTAGGAGTAGGGTACCTTGTTGGTCCGTTGGTAAAGATCCCTGACGATTTTTTACTGTGACGAGCTCCTTTTCTGGATTTTCTTCGTGATTCTTTTTTTTATGTCTGATACCCCATAGCTTGCTGTGAATCCCGGTTTTACTGCCTGTTATACGGAAAGCCGCCAGTTCTACTTCCCTATTGACTTTTTTTTCCTTTACGGGATCCTCTCTTACCTCCCTCGTCCTCTTAACCCTCAGTTTGCCGTTCTGATCGCTGATCCACTTTCTCTTCTACCTTCCTTTGAGGACGGCGTAACGGCCCTTTTTTTCCTTTTCTCCTCCATGCGTGTTTAAGTAGCTTAAGCTTTTATCTGGCCGCCTCAGCACTGCTACCCGTCTGACTGAATCGCCTCTCCGTTTATCTGTAGTCTCCCTTCGTCCCGCTCGCCAGCCGTTCCATTGCTACGTTTTAAGCTAATTCTCCCTTTTCCGGTTGACCGTCATCTTGTTTTTCCTCCTTCGATTTTCGCCGCTCTTTCGGTGCAGGGGTCGTTTCCGCACACGACGCTACTCTCCCGTTGATAGTTCCGTAGCAGGAAGTCCCACCTTTGTCGTGTTCAGGCTACACCGCGCCGGCCGCTTTTTAGTGATGCCCGGTTTCAAAGATAATCCTTGATACGTCGTCTGGCAGGGACTGTAGTACGGTCAGCCCTCTCTTCGTTCTTTCGAGAGATTAGTTTCCCCCCCAGACGATATCCACAGGGATTCCTCCGCTCCTCTAGTTTTTCCTTGTGCCCACTCAGGTCCTTTTCCGTTGTGGCCTTCCTTTGACGAGCCCTCCAAGGTCGGGCACTTTCTACTTCTTTACCCTTTTATTAGCTAACTGGTGTTCTAAGAGGCAGTATTTTAGAGACTTGATTGTACGCTAGTTCGTGTGTGTTGAGAGGACTTTTGGTGATTGATCAAAGCCTGGTCGTGTAATGGCCGGTTCGTAACGACCTTTCCTTCCGGTTTTTACATAAAGTTTTTTTTTTTTTTTTTTTACTTTTTCTGTTGTCTTTTCTTCGGCTTCGGTTTTGTTCTCTTTCCTCCTTCTGTCCTTATGGCTTCTGCCATTTTCATAGGTTCAGCTGCCTTCTCTGATATTTCTGATGTCGGTCCTGCTCCGGTTCTCCACGTTCCTCCTTTCCCAAAGACTTCGCGAGAGAAGCCTTATTTTCTACAATAGCTTTCTTTTTAGGAGTTCCCCTTCTTTTTTTTCGTTTTTTTGGTCTGCGCAGACGCGTGATCTTTTTTCTCCATTCCGCCTACGTTTAGAGTTCTCAGTGGCCCGCGCAGAGTTCCTAGCCTATTGTCAACTCCCCCATTTCAAAAACGGCCGCGAGCCTTTTTGGACAATTACGTTGCCTCTGGATCCTTTTCTCTCAAATACCGATGTAGGTCTATGCGCAGTAGCCCCCCGGTATCCGGCCTCTTCATGTTTAGAGTCCCTACCTCATTCCCCTCCCTGTCTTTACGTTTTAGCCTTGTCCGCTGGGCATTGTTTTCTGTGCTTTGTTCGATTATCCCTGTCGCTTTCTTTCCTTGTCCCGTCGAAAGATTTTTTCATCGTAGGTTCTCTGGCCCGTTCTCCATTCGATGGCTTCACTTTCCCCTGGGGTACTCTAGTTTGCTTTGTGACTTTTAGAGGTTCCAGTGGCCCTAGAGTCGTTGTACTCCCGGATGAGACTGATTTGCCCGCGTTGGCACTTCAGGTCTTTCTTTGTTTTTTTTTCTCTTTTCTTTTTGTGTCAAACGCACATGGTCCCGGGGTTCCGTCCGCAGACGATCCGCTCTGTTGTCCTCCGGTGTTATCGCCTGATCGGTGTTGCTTTGGTTCCCCTTATTAAAGCTTAATTTTGTTGCTGTTGTGTGCTGGCCGTATCCCCCTCTCCCTTCGCGTTCTTTGGATGTATTCTGCTC
>Ga0179593_1359409_pt1 | contig 17857 bp, 15 predicted proteins | sample CZODoug2_1_08_16_FD_185931 | JGI IMG/M metagenome (GOLD analysis project Ga0179593, IMG submission 185931) | Vadose zone soil fungal communities from Angelo Coast Range Reserve, California, USA - CZODoug2_1_08_16fungal (PacBio error correction) | ecosystem: Environmental > Terrestrial > Soil >... | reverse complement strand
TTTCCTATTTTCATGTGCCTCCGTAAAGCCTCGGGGTTAGTCTTTGCTGGGATCATCTTTTCCCCCTGACCGTATCCTCCCCCAGAATTTTCCTTAGACCTATAGTGAAGAATGGATTACGCCCCCCTTCCGCGCGAAACGAGAGCCCGTGATGTCGCCCGTACAGTGCTCCCACAGGCTAGGTTCCTCCCTTTCTAAGTCGGCGTCCCAGCGGTGTAACGACTCCCGTTCGAGTAATGATGCCCCCCCCATCTAGCTAGTACCAGCTGACCGCTTTTTTCTCCGTGACAGGACGACGAGGGGCGATTTTTGCCCTGCTACCACGATGGTGATGTCCTGAAACCTTGCCGGCGATTGGGCCGTATTTCCTTTTTTTTCTACTCGACCTGTGTACCCCTAGCAACCAGGCCCCTACTCAGGTTCCTTTTTTCTTCAGACAGCACCCCCCACGAGAGTGCATTGCTATTCCCATTTTCGGGCCTCCTTGAAGCAGGCGCTATCTGAAGCTCCCCAGACCTGCGTTTTTTCGGTCAGGATAAGAGATCTTGGTCTTTACCGCCGATGTTACTTTCTGCTGAACACGGCCTGCCTATCGGATGGCTTGCTCTTGATTTGATGGTCCCGGTTGGGATGTCACCCTGAAGTCTCGGCCTTGAAGCCCGGAGTTCGGAGGAGATTAATGGACGACCCCCCCGGTAGGCGAGATCTATCTTCCCCTTCCTGATACCGCTCATTCAGCGTCCTGTCGTGTATATGAGCGCTTTTTCTCGGCGTTCACTTCGCCATGCGTCCGGGTTTATCGGATCTCCCGAGGATTTTAGAACCCTCTCTCCTCACGCGTCCCGCCGCCGGCAGCTGACGACCCCGCGTGCTCTCAGCATTCCAGATCAGGCATTTCTAGAGTGGAGTTCGCGTTCATTTTTTTTGGTTTTTGCCTAACCCCCCAGTGGGTTCCGGCGAAACCCTTCCGCTTTTCCGGCTAGTTTTGTTGATGAAGCTGCCTGCAAACTTCTTAGCGCTATGCTCCGATTTCCTGTTGAGCTGGAAAGGGCGGGGCCAAGAGCCCGCCTCTGGGGTTGCTCCGCCGAATCCCGTCCCCCGGGAACACCCACGGTGTCGTTTCGTCGTCCGACGGTCGCCGGAGCTCGGTGTTTGAGCGATGCAGCTCCTCTCTGTAGCCTTCTATCTTTGGGCCACGCTTTGCCCTCCGGCTGTTGTGCGCCCTCCTCTTCCGCGCACGTAAACCGGCGCAGCGGAGGCTATCAGTTCCCTCCCAGATTGTCCATCTCATCGTTTCGGTTCTGTGAGAATTATTTCCCGATAAGGTCCTTTTCATATCGTCTTGTCGCGCGCTGAGGAGAGACCCCCTACAGCGATGGTTCCTAGTTGCCGCTCCCCCTCGCCAGTTGCAACGGCCCTTGATCTTTTCCACTCTTGTCAAGAAGCGGTCCAAGTTAGAGTTCCAGAAGCATCGTGCCGCGTCTGTGTGGGAGAGATCGCCCCCCATCTTCGAGGATTTCAGTCGCCTCGTCGGATCCCCTGCATTCTGAACTTCCGGCTTCAAGCCCTCAACATAAGTGAGCACAGAGATACCTCACCCACGTACCAAGACACTTTATGGTGTTTCCAATCTTTCGTCCGTCTAGACGCCTTGCAGTATGTTTTATCTCCTTTTTCCTCACGACTCCTTGGAGTTTACTTTCTCGGCCTCGTGCTTTTATTAGAGAAGATAGGTAGGATCGGTGTCCATTAGTCTACGAGCACTTCTCGTTTTACCCCTCTCTTGACTGTTCAAGAGTAAAATGCTGACTTCTTTTGGTGCACACCCCCTTTCGCCTGAGAGAACCTGATGTTTCACTAAAAAATGTCAGTTGTTTTGCGATACGGCAACGCCTGGCGGTTAGAGGTCCCGCTCTTCCTGGACCAGCCAGTCTTTTTGGCTATCGTTCAAAGCCCGGATAGGCGTCTTTTTGTCCCGAGAGCGAAGCTCAGGGCCACTTTAGTCCCGTTCACCGGGTACTCGGTAAATAGACTTCGAAGGGACTTTTTCCCTCTCCCCAGATACCTCCCTGGGAGTACTGGGTTTTCTTTAGTTCTCGTGTCTGCCATCCCGCAGACCACTTTTTGCTATGATACTTTCGGTACACTATTATTTACTTTTGCCTGGGACCCCGTCTCGGTGTGGCTTTCCTTTTTTTCTCCCCCTTCATTTCGAATCAACTAGTCATCAGTATCGGGGATCTTCCGGTTATTGGATGGCCCGCTGCCTCCTTTGAGCCAAGCAGGGCCCCGCTGGGATGCCAGCCTACTCTGTTTTTCGTATATCTCCCGTGTGTTGAGAGACTGCTTGGCTGTCCTGAAATTCATCTTGTCAGCTTTCTTCTCTCGGCCGCTAGCGCCTTTATGTCCCCTACCACGAACTCGCTATTTTCCGTCCTTCGTTTGCTTTCCTGGAAGGATTCAATTTCTACATCAAATTCTTCTTTGACCCTTTATCCCCTAGTCGGTAGGTGTTTTTCGGTCTGAAGTGCCCTGTTTTTCGGCTCTGGATTCCCCAACAGAGAATTAGACCTCTGCCTGTCCCACTTGCCGCTCCTCTGACCACTCTTCGCTACCTCGACCCGGGCTTTTTCTTTTCTCCGCGCGGGTTTTCAGGGCTTCTTATTCGGTTGGCGGCGGGAAGGCCCCTTCTGGTAGAGGTTCATAGTGCGCCAAATAAGTTGACCCCGTTTTGACTCCGGAGGTTTCAGCTTTTTCCATCCCTATATCGGGTTTCTGACTTTTCTCGAGACCTTAGAGATCGGGTCTTGGCCCCGGCGCCCCCCCGATCTATGGACCACTGTTGGACCCCCCTTCGCCCAATAAAGAATTCATATTGTTTGAATAAGGTTCAGCTGGATTCGTTTCCCCCCCTTGCTAGGCGCGAACTTTTCTTCGTCTCCCTGCTATGCTCCGTTTCTCTTTTCACCGGTGACGTCCGTCTCCAGCGTCCCGCGTCTGTTTTTCTGCCCTTTCCCAAACTACCAACGAGAGTCTGCCTTCCCCTCCGCCCCAACCGCCTTCTGGCAAGCCGCCCTTTCTGAGCGCACAAGAATTCGAGTCAGGCGGGACACGTTGTCTTGGAGTCCCCGGCAGCCTCTGGTCTCCCCCTCCCTCCACCCTCCATCTTCTCTCTTCGTGAAGCACGAGGTAATCAAGAGTCGTCGCCCTCCTTTTTCTTTCGGCGCTCCACCCTTTTCCGGACTCTTCTTCCTTCCCTCACAGGAATACGAGGATTTGAGAAACTGCCCAACTGCAGTTCGATTCAGTTTTGTCTACAACCCTTGTGATATGTCCGTGGATGCTAAGTTTATTGCGCCTACTGTCCCAGTCATAACAATTCATATTTTAATCATAGTTTGTTGGTGAGATAATTGGCTTCCGTTTTTAGTCAGTGCGGAACCTCCGTGATGCCAGTTTGCTTTTCCTCCGGTTTTTGTAGTGTCCTACCAAAGTCCGTGGGACCTTCCCTGGGGAAGTTTTCTTGACCGCTAGTTGCTGGATTCAGCATTTTTTGATTCTTTCTCGTGTCTCACGAAGAAGAGAGGACGGAAGCATATTGAGGAGTGCCCAATGTTGTGGTTAGTTTTTAGCCATCTTGGATTGGGTTGGAGGAGCCTCAATGGATGTCTTTTCCCCTTTGCCGGCCTGATTTTCCGCGGGCCTTCCATGCCTGACAATCGTTTGTTGGCCCGTGCTATCAGTAGCGGTTTTTTGCAGTAGGCACGGTTGTAGCGAGGTTTTGCATTCCGCCCGCCGACTAGTCGCGTGGTGGTGTCACTGTTAGGGGTCCGATATCCCATCTTTTAATGCACCTTGTCGTCCCGTTTTAGTCAGCGCAAGGTATTCTCCATCCAGGAGACGAATTCTCGCCCGAGCTCTCGTTTTTCCAGTAGCAGCCATTGAGGCCTTTGCATTCGACGAAAGATGGGATGGCGCTTGACTCTGGCCTTTTGTGGTTTTTGGTGTCTCTCTAGCAGTATTCGCTTGGTTACTCTCACATATTGGTAGAAGTTTCTACTCAGTCTTCGTCCGAGGTGCTTTTTCTCTTCCAGCCAGCTTAAGTGTAGCCCTTTTCTTGAACCCCGATTTCACCCGTGCGTCCGCCGCTCTGAATCCAGACTCACGTCTAGTCAGAAGTTCAGGCTTAGATCGCGGCGGCGATTGCTCCCTGATCCGTCCACATTGAACTCATTTTTTCCGCCCTTTCATTTTGGGGGATGGCATCAGAGCAAGTATACCTCCGTCAGCTCAACACACCACCTCGCCGCGGTTTTCTGTCTTCCCCTCCCCCCCCATATCGCTGTAAGTTTCTGGTAGAAAGTGTTCCGACCGTACGCCACCCCCGACCTTTTTTCCATCTTAGTGGCGAGGGTCTTCATCTCCTCGTGTCCCAGTTGTGACATTTAGAACTAATTGAAGTACCTTGCTCATGTCTCCCTCCCCAATATGATTCCACACCTTCGGCTATTTCCCGACTGGTGTCTGTTTTACCGATAGGGGACTTCAGTAGTTTGTGTTTTCCACCCCCCCGCAGACTCACCCGCCCGTACGATGATCCCCCACCTTTCCGAATGCCTGTTCTACCAAGTTCAGGGTCCCCTCGCCCGCGGGCCCCCCCTTGTCCTTGACCTCCATCAAGCCGAAAGTTTCAGATGCTTGTCCCCCAACCCTTGTGTATTTGCTCACTTTATTCTCACTCGGATCATACTTCTAAATGAGGATTCGCTGTCGAGCTCTGTTTTCCGCCTTTTTCCGACGAGGTTGACCCCGGGAAGCCTGTTCGTTTTGACAACCTCAGTGAGGTGCTGATGACTTCCCCGGATTTCTTTTCACATTGCCTAACTGCGTGGCTTAAGAGCTCGGGTCGCGACCCGTCACTCCAAAGGGCCCACTTGGGTGTGAATGCTTTCCCTTTTCACCCAGGTTTCCGGAGATTTCCCCTAAGAAATATGACTGTCATGTCTAACTTCTTCCCCCATCAACTATTCCGCCGCCTTTTATTGCAGAGGCGAACTGGACACTCCGTATTCCTTACTTCGCAGGCTCTCACATTTTTTTTATACTTACTAGACGTGCTGCGGAGCGGGAGCTCCCCCTCCCGATTTTTCTATTTCTCCCCGCCCGATTTTGGATGGGTACGATTTTATATTTCCGGTGGTGGCTCTCGCCGGCGCAAGAGGTCGGTCTCACTTTCACGTTCCCACCTTGTCTGGTTCTCCTACTCTATGATATATCCACTGGATCGGATTACGCCCCGTTTTTTTTTTCCCCGTCGGGTGGAGTCCTCTCTTACGCCTTAGATTTTTCCACTTCCAATCTCTCCCCATCTTCTCAGTGGAGAGATTAGAGACGTCAATCTATCATGCCTCCCCCGCCCCGATCTACCTACTTTGAGGACAGCCTGCTTACCCTATCAAGCACTTCGTCGATGAAAGCCAACAGGCTTTGCTGGTTACCGGAGTGATGATGGGATTCCCGGGATCGCGCCGTGGAACGGCCCCCATCCAGATAGACCCCGGCGTCTCAGTCGACGCCTAATCACGGCCTCGCGATAGAGAGATTTATAGTGTCGCTGTCCGGTTTTGTGGTTGACCGATCTGCCGTTTCTGTCGAGGAGTTGTGTTCCCAACCTACAGATACCCTTTTTGACCAAATTTGACCTTACGCTGCGCTCTCGCGTCTCCGGTTCCTAGGAAGCTTCAACCCACCTCTTCGGCCCGCGGCGCGGGTTTTCGCGTGGCCCCTTCGGTTGAAAAAGGGCTTTTTAGTCATGTTTTTTATCTTACCCTACACTTCGCTTGTCCTTTCTTCCTCTGTCAGGCCCACTTCTCTCCGTTCCGCTTCGGGTTTCTTCCTGGGTTTCTGGTGACTTCCTAGTGGATCGCCTTTCCCCAAAAGCCTTCACTCCGGACCGTGGCGCTGACGCTCCCGGATATCTCTACTTTTGCCCTTCTCCGCTTTTAGCCCTTCGCTGTCGTGTCTTCCTAGAAGCTTTCTCCAAAGGCTCTCGGGTCGTTTCCCCATTTCCCTGGCCGCCGATGGTTCAAAATTTGCCTCGTCCTTAATAGAAGACTTTACCGATGCCATCTCACACCCGCCCCGGTGGCTCCATCCTCTTTAGCCCGTAGTGGATGGTCCTAATCCCCAAATATTATTATCGATGACCCTCTACTACAATGAACCGGGGACCTCTACCCAAGGGGCATTCTTCGAAGGGATCATAAGGCCTCTGCTCTGCTTTTTCTAGCTTTTATCTTTCGATCCCACCTAATGACAAGCATTCGACCTAGACCCTCGCCCCTAAGTCCGAGCCCTCCTTTTCGGGATCACCAGTCGGTGAGTCACACCCCCCCCCAACCCCTGGCTGGGTTACCGGGGTTTTTTTGTGTTTTTACACCAACCCCCCCCCCCCCCCGTCAGGGCCATTCCGTCGACGGCTGGAACCCTCCAATAGGAAGTGAGGGTATTGGTTTATTTTTAGAACTCTCGTTGGTTTCTGTGCCTCTGGTTGTTTGTTTTTTTTTTTTTCCCTTTTTTGTTTTTGACTGGTTTGGGTTTTGTGTGTTTTTTTTGAGTTCTTTGTCTTTTGGCCCCCCTCAGCGCCCCCCCCGCCCAACCGCCCCTTGTTTCCTCAAGGAGGGATAGAATGTTTTCCCAGACAGACTCCCCGGTCCTTCCCGGGCCCGTTTCTGCAGTACCCCCTTTGCCGCATAGCGGAGGTTGCCTCTATGCTGCCTGCCCCTCTTACTGCAAAGTTAGATACTCCTCTCTTGATCTAGCCTCTCTTCGTAAATCTAGCGCCCACCGCAGACCCCACTCGACCTTGAGCATCCCTTAGCCTAGCTTCCCCCACCCCCCCCCCCCTCCCCCCCCCACTCCCCCCACTCATAAGAAAGACCATCAATTACCCTTGTCGTCCTTGACGTGTTTTTTTTCCTCAATCCGTGACCCCCGACTAGTAGTACCCATCTCTTAGTTTCTTTTTTACTCTTAGCCATTTCAGAAGCCGGCTTTAGTAGGAGTGTTGAATACCCCGGTGTACCCTCTTAGGATGTCTCGTGCTTATTTCTCTCTCTTTTTTCGCCGATATACTAGTAATTGGACTTTGTCTTCATTTTGTCGATTCTTTCTCTCGTTGTGAGAGGTCCTAGTTTTCCCCCACCGGGTCCTCTCAACACGTCTTCCATTCAGATTTCAGTCCTCCCCGCACTCAATCAATCTCCGAAGCACGGCCTGCCCCCGACTGGAGAGGGCCCCGATTACTAAGCAATCCCTTTTCCAGACTCCTGGGACGCGCTCCCGTTAAGGCCTCTCCCTCTGTCCGTGGCGCTACGGGATCACCGGCCCGTCGACTTCTTCGACGATTACCTGTAAACGGTACTTTTTTTTTGCGCGGCCCCCCGAGTGCCACAGGAGCCCCTGTCTGTGATACCGGCCCTCCTTTCGCTTGCTCCGCCCCCCTACGTTTTCGCACTGAAGTGCCCTCGCATGTTTTTTTCTTTCAGTTCTCTTGTCCTATTCCAATCCGTCCGGAATCTCCTTCGTCATCCTGCTCGTGTTCACCTGGTAGCCTTTTTCCCCTGCCGATACGTCGGGCCGGTATTATCCTTTTTCTGTTCCTTCTGAACGCTGTTTTTTTTACCCCTACATGGCGACGTAGGTCTGTTTCTGAGCCTCCCCTTTCTTACTATTTGACTGATTGCTGCCTCCCGCTCCTCGAGCGTTGACTCCCTCATTTCGGATCTTGTTGTGGTTCCAGGGAACTTGTATTCCTTGGTTCCCCGGAGTCAGTTTTTTTTTTGTGCCTCTTCCACCCCATTCTGTATTGTCCTCCCTCCCGTTTGTCCCTATTTCATCTATCTATGTCTCTCTTGGTTTTCGACTCTTTCCAGTCATCTATGCGGTTTTCCCTTTCCTTGTCAGCTACTTATGCTTCTTACACTATTCTCGCTGAGTCCCTGTTTTTTCTTGGCCTCTGGCTTTTCCTATGTAGTGCACGTGCGATGATTTTGTCTTCTGTTGATATGAGATTTTTTCGTGTCGACACATTTCTGTTCCCTTTTTCCTTTTGCAGTCTTTCTCCCTTCCCGCCAGCTGTTACCTTCTTTACTTTTCTGCGTTTGTTTTTTCTTGACAGGAGCGTCTTGCAGCCCCGCATTTCGTTTCCGCAGTCTTCCTTTAGCCTATTTCTTTTTGTGATTCTTTTATTCCTGGTATTCCCCTACGGTTCTTCCTGTTCAACGGCAGACCTTCTTGTACTGGCGTGCGATTCTCCGTTTTTTTCCGGTGTTTCTGAACACGACGTGATGGCTTCCTACCCCCAACCTCCGTACCGCACTCACACTACGCTTCCTAGCTCACTTTTCCTCTTTTTTCGGCTTTCATCCCTTTTTTTCTCTTCCCAGTACCTCGTTTCCTTTGGAGTATGTTTAGCTTTCCTCTTCAGTTTTTTTATCGGCCCCTCTGGTTCAAACTTGACCTGAAGGATTTCACCTAATGACCACCTGATGAGGTGTCTATATTTTTTCGTTTTTTCTTTATGGATGTGAGCATATTGCGGCTCCTTTCTTTTCAGCGATTCTTTTCCTTCTTAATTGTGCTATTGTGACCGTGCCCCGACCCCGCTGCCCTTGTTTTTGTCACAGTTTATTTACCTGGCCTCCTTCCCCAGTGCACTATCTTCGGGATCCTTCCCCCTGCTTTTTCCCTATCTCTTTTTCCCCCCTCGTGTCCTTCGTTTCTAGCACTGCAGACTCCTAGCGCTTTTTTTCTTCCCCCCCTCTTTCTTTTCTATTTTTCCGCTGTTGCGTTCGACACCGCAAGACTGTCTGTTTCACAGCTTCCCCCTTTCTTGCCTTTTTGTGTCCTTTCATCTTTCTGGTCCCCGTTTTCCCTACACTCCTCCTTTTTCCATTCTTTCTTTTTTTCCCCGTGTGCTTCTCTTTCTTTCTGGGTTCTTTTTTCACACCCTGACGTCCGCCGCTGGACTAGGAGTCTTCCTCGTGCGTCGCGTTTTGCCCCGTCCGTCCCCCCCCGCCTTTATTTGTCCGATCATGTTTTTTCCCTGTCACGCCACTGTCCTTCTTGGTGTTTCCCGAATTTGTTTATGTATGGAACTCAGTTCGTGACAAGCACTTTGTCGTCTTTTGAGGAGTCCCTTTTTTCTTTTCCGTGCTCCCCCTTTATTTTGCTACTGCCACGCCATGTTTTTTGATTCGTGGTAGTTCCAGTTCTCCTTTTTATCCCTGACCACCGGTCCTTTGCGACTTTTTCTACTATACCTTGTACTTTCCTTTACCTTTTTCTTTTTTCAGTATCTTTCATCAGTAGTTCTGTGATCTATGTTCTTTTTCTTTTCCGGTCCTATCTACCGTTTGCCCTTCCTGTTATTGGAGGCTTTCTTGCACGTTGATTACCACATATTTTTGACTCTCGTCCTTTCGTCGTACATCCCCTTTAACGGCGCCCTTCTGCAGACCTACACCGGATGGCCCTAGGCCGCTTCATCCCCTGCCCGACATATTTTCATTTTCTTCTTTCATCTCCAGTGCACTCCCAGGTTTTTTTTTTTATTCTTTTGAGCGCCTTGTGTCGCTTCCCGACTTCCCTTTTTCTTCTTGTCTCCCCTTTTTATGTCTTTATACTTGCCTCGCGCGAGGTCGATTTTCCGCGTGTCGTCTCTTTTGTATTTCCCTTTCCCCCTCATTTTCCTTTCACCCTATTTCCCCCCGACCTTCCCTCTTCGCCCGCGCTTGTCCCTCGCTTTTTTGGATCTGTCTCCCAGCTCATCGCTTTTTTTTACTTGTTCTTGGGTTTTGCCTACACTAATGTGTGATGTCCACCTCACCCTTTTGTACGCCCCTTACTCTCGTCTTCACTCTACTTAGCCCCGAGTCGTCTTTTTCTCTTTCGCTCCCTTTTCAATTTCCCCTCGTAAGGTGCGGCTCCTACGCCCCTTTTTTTTTCCTGATGGACCGGTCAGGACCCACGTATCCGGCAACCAGGACTTCTGATCGCGCCCCTTTGAAAGGTGGATTTAAATCAGATTTTCTGCATACTGTGTCCGCGTTATACGGCTTGTGAAGTCGGGTTATCACTCCTTCCGGAGCCAATTTTGTATTTTGTCTTCCGCGCCCCAGATCTCGACCACTTCCTCGTGGAGGCATTTTTCCCCTCACTTTTTACCCCGACATGTAAAGAACTGCCGTGCCCTCCGCCTCTACTCCTGTTTTACTATGTCTTCACTGCGGAAGGCACCCACTACCGACTGTCTTTTTTTTGCTGTTCTTTTCCTCGAGAATTACCCTTATTGGTGCGACATGGCCATCTCCCCTTCCTTCCTTCTATTTTTTTTTTTCCATGTCCGGTGGCGTCTCTTTTTTTTTTTCCTGATTCCCTTCACGCCCCCATAATGCCAATTCGGACCCATCATTCGAGCCCACTTGTGTTGACATTTGCCCTTTCCGCCGCGTGGCAGACCGCCGGGTTTGAAGCTCCTCGGTTGCGTGCTTTAGGCGACCTTTTCAGTCCACGGTTCCATCTCTAGTCTTCCCTTCTCTCTACGCGCGCCTCCTGGATGCCTACACGAAACAGAAAGATAAATGATGTTTCTGGCTGGCGCCGTTTACGCCTTCCCACTTTCCTACGGCCAAGGCGCTGAGTGACTTTACTTTCCCCTCAGTTGATTTTTTGTATTGAGGTAGTGAAGACTCGCGAGGAGGCTTGTCTACCCACATGATCCTCGTACCTGCGGTCCCGTGTACGGCTCCTCTCCCCCCCTTCCCCTTTCGCATAACTATCCCAGTTAATCGACGCTGCGTTCTTTTTATTCGCCGCGGCGCCCCTCAAAAATTTCATGGGTTTTTATGGTTCGCAAGCAGGGCCACCCCCCTTGTAATATCCTAGACCGGATGCTCCGATTTGCATACGATACGCGTTTTTTTTCCCCCTCAGTGTCCCTTTTTCCTTTTTAGTGCCGTCGCCGCCGAGTGTCTACGTCATACCCCGATCCAAGAATGGCGTATCGAACACTGGTGACATTGCGGCGCCATTCTCCGACTTGTCGGCAAGGGTGAATTCTGTTGCTCTCGAAAATGCCAGTCGGCATTCCCTTCTTCTTCCCTTTTTTCCGTTTACTTTTACTCTGCGGAACACTCCTTGGCCCCTCAGGTGACCCCCGCGACGCACCGCTTCGCGGTCCACGCGCCCTTCCCACCACCCCTCCATTTTCCCGCGGCTGTTTCCCCTTGTCCCCACCATTTGAGATAACAAAACTTCGGCACCGTACTCACTCCTCCCTCTCCGGCCCACTGCATCGGTCGCCAGATGCCAATGAGCGGCCCTTTTGCCCCTGCCTCTTTAGCTGCGCCTTAACACATTTCAAGATGAGTCCCTTGTCCCCCTCTTTGCATACATGGGGTACAAACTGCGTTCCCCTCCCCTCTTCCCCTTCGAGCCCCCCGATTCGATTTACTCGTATACTTTGTATCTTATTACCCTTCCTCCCCGTTTTTTCATAGAGTTTGTCCGTCACCTTCTGCCCAACCGCCTTTCCCTACGCGTTCAAGGAGGTATGAGAGCAACCAAGGCTCGCCGCGCTACTTCATCTGATCATTTCGCCCCGTTTGATTCTCCCTCTTCCTTTCCATTGTGTTTTTCTCGTTCTCGGGAGGACTCTTCCTGTTCCGCTACGCTCGCTGCATATCCTCTCTCCGTTTGATTTTCATCACCCCCCCAGCTCTGCGTGGGAACTTTCCTTTTGGCCCATTTTGCGGTCAATTGCTCCTCGCTTCCTTTGGCTCCTTTTTCCTTCTTCGTGATTTTCCTCTTCTTTCGCCGAATAGCAGATGGTACTCAATAAGCCGACAAAAGTCTAACAACCCTTTTTTCCTTCTTTGCCCGTTTCGTGCATCTTTTTGGTTGCTGGAGAAACTTGCCTTCATTTCCCCTCCTCTTAATCGTTGGCTAGTCACTTTTGGCCTTCGCGGAGTGGGGCTGCTCGATGACTACCTTTTCTTCCGATAGGTTGTTAGGAGGGAATTGTATCACAGCCCGCGATATGATGGATAGTGGGCTAGGGTCCCCCTCTGGCCCCCTCTCCGGACGAGAGTTAACTGTGCACCTGGAGGGCCACCCTACTGGTTTTCCCCTTCTGCAGTGAGTCGAATGTCCTGCGCAAGGGTCCCGTCCAGCCGTCATCTTGTAATATCCTGTCCCTCTTGACCTGTCGTTTTATGCAGGTAGACTACGGGTTTTTGTGCTTGCGTGAGGCGCATTTGTAGGCGTGTTCAACCGTCCGTGGAGTCTCCTCTTCTGACGATAGATTTCTTGAGCCCCCATAGCGGTCCCTATTTTCCCCCTCCGCTCGTCTTCCCAAGCGAGCGGCTGAGGAGGCGTCAACCTTACCTCCTTCCTTTACTAAGATCGGATTTAGGCTCAGTTTTACTTGCACCCTATGTCTCGTTCAAATCCTTTTTTGGTTCGGCCCCTCCCCCGACTCCCCTCAATAGACAAAAAATCTTTTCCGCCTTGCCACCCCTGATTTCCTCGGTCGTGCGAGGTCTATGTTCTCCCCTTATTCCCCTCCGAACCTATTGTAAGCACTTGTTGCCCGGTTCCTCTTTTGTTTCGCCTCATATTTTGCTCGTCTTCAGCCCACACCCTAATCTCCAGTGGCCCCTCCTTATTGTAGTTCCCCTGACCTAACTCATTTTAGAGGGCTGGATGGTGTCAGCCTTTGCCGCCCCCCTCGGTGCCCATCCCCTACTCATCGATAACACCAAATTAGCTGATGTGGATCTTTTTGGCCCATTCCCCCATGTACATTTTCGCCCCGCTCGTCGCATTGCTCGCGGGTACCTCCTCCTCCTACAGATCTCTCTTTCCCGTTCTGTCCCTGTAGTTTTCCCACTACGCTGTTTACACCGGTCCGTGTTCTCTTCCGAATTTGCACTGCGTTGGTGTCCCTCGCCGATCGTGGTCCTCTTTTCCCGTAGTTGCCTCGGTTAATAACTCAAAACACAGATCCCCCCGCCCGATGACCGCTTTTCGTTTTCCATTCCTGTTCTTATAAGCTCTTTGCAGGGTCCCTCCCCCCCCTCCCTCGGCCCCCTGGTGGTACTCCGCGGATAACTAACCCTGTTTCCCTTCAAGTCCCTCGTAGTTAACGTCTCTTTCCTATACTCCCCTTTGCGAGCAAGACGATTATTAATTTACCACTACCCTTCTTATTTTTTCACCTTTGTGGCGAGTCTATCTGATTTTCCTCCTCCCGTTTCTCTGCCTGTCGTAATCGGATATTAGTTCAGCGTCACATTCCCGTAGAGCCCGTCCCTTGCCTATCATCCCGAAGAGGTCGGCTTTGGCGCTCTAAGACCCCTTTTCTTCGTTTTACTCCTGCCCTGTTATGGGATCCTACACTCCCAGTTTTTGAGTGATACTCCCTTTTCTCTCCCCCTTCCGCGTCCCTTTTCCCCCACTGTGCCTTTTTCCCCATTTCTGTCGAAGGCCGAGAATGGTTCGCCCCTTAGAACTTCCCTTCCTTTTCAACGCATTGGGATTCTTCACCCCTTCTTCCCCTTTTCTCCCACTCCCCATCTGTAGGGTCCTAGATTTCTATGGGATTGTTAGATTTCTCTTTTCTGACGATTTGTGTACCTCACCGACCTCTCACTTCCTTCCTTCTTTTGCCTGACACCTCTTTTGAATTACCAGTCGCATCTCCCAGTGTTTAGAGAAGCTTCTAGGGCTAGACCCGTCCCATGTTCCTTTCTCTACAATTGTCCCTGTCTTTTTCTATTTTTTCCTTTTTATTCAGATCTGAGCATTGGTCATTGTTCTGCCGTGGTCATTTGAGGTGGTTCTTCCTTATGCTTTTTTTCCCTACGGTAGTGTCGGAGCCATTTTCCTGCGGTTCCACTTTCTTGTCTTTATTTAGTTTTCGATGATCCTTAACGTCCTGGTCTTCTTTTAGTCCCCCCCCCTCAACAATATCTTTGTGTAGCGGAGCTTCTACCTCCCTCCCTGGTTAAACGGGGCTTACTGGCGTATATCCTTCTTCCCGATGAGATTTTGTATAGGATAACTTCTTTCTTCCCTGTTCTCATTGTCCTTAATTCCGACTCATAGCACACTTGGACTACCGTATTCGGTCATCCTTCACTTTGCTCCCACGGTGACTCCCGATCCTCTCACTCCGTATCCTGCCCCGTTACCGCTAGACTTCTCCGGTTTTTCCAGCTACCGTGATGTACAACCCGCATCCCGCCCCAATTCCCTCTCTCTCACGCTCTCTTCTGCGGTTCTGATCACCGGGTATTTTTACCTTTTGCTTCATGTGACTTGTTTTTGCAACCTGTACTTCCAGCCGGTTATGCTCTTTTTGCATCTACGAACCCTACGAACTTTGGTCTATAGTCTTCCCTTTTTTTTTTTTTTGTTGTCCACTTCATTATTTCCGTATTTTTTTGGTTTTTCCGGGACGCCGTACGGTGCTCCGCCGATCTGCCTGACCAGTTCGGCCGATGCCACCCTTTTTTTTCTGCCCAACACTCCCTGTACTGGACCTTCGCCGAGGCTTGCTCCCCTTCCCTTTTTCCTGATGAGCCCCCCCCACTATCTTCTTTTTGATTTCACATGGTTGCGTGTTTTCGTTCAGGCTACAATTTGTAGGTTTCCCCTTACCTGCGTCTCTGATTTCTGTTGATTCTTTTCCTTGTCACTTAAAGATAATTACTATTGACGTTTCTGCGACCTACCTGCTTTTGATCTTGAACTGCCCCCCCCCTCTGCTCCCATGCCTCTCTATTCTTGGCTCTCTTTTTCACTCCCCCTTGTAGGGTTTTTTCTGACTCCATTCCTTAGCCTTAGATACCGGATCATTGTACTGTTTTCCCGCTTTCCCCTCCGACGACGCCTTGCGACCAGCTCTCCGAGGCGCTCTTTTCCCTCATGATCTTTTTTTTTCCGTTCTCGTCTTTTCGGTTCATTTGACTACCTAATTTCCCCGGACCCGTGATGACCTTCTCCCTTTTTGTTTGTCCACCTGCAATGTACGCTGCCTACCTGGTCATACCTTCCTTGTTTTTCCTTCGCCCGTATTCCCATCCCTTGCACTTCATACCCCCCCCGAACTCTCCCCCCCTCCCCCTCTTTTCTTCCTGTGATCCATAGGACGCGATGTCCCCTTGTTTTTTGTTCTTTTACACCTCCCTTTTTCCCCATTAAGCGCTTCGATCTAACCCACTTTACCTGCCAGAGTTCCTGTTCCTCTTTACCTACAAGTTCTCTTCTCCCCCCACCAAGCATTAGCCTGCTGTGGAAGCTCATGCCTTTCTTTTCGGGCGCATTGCCGTCTACCACCATGTACGGCCTATTCGTACCGAGCAAACCTACCTCTCTCGACCTCGAATCCTCCCACTACGTCCTCTCTTTCCCAAGTCGGCCTTGCCCACCCCTTTTTACTTTTTTTTTTTCAGACGGCATATCTATTAACCGACCCGTTAAGAGAATTGCGGCTGTCTCCTCTATTGGTATCTGCTTTAAGTCACGTTCAGTATCCTCTCGTCCGAACTGGCCTTCCCTGAATTCCTCAGCTGCGTGACGAGGTTTCCAGATAGGTTTGTATCCTTCAGCTTTTTCCGTTTCCCCCTTTATATCATTCTTAGAGGTGACGACCGGAAGCCAAGTTTCTTCTCCATTATTGTCATATAGACTGTTCTTGTTTTCCATTGAGTCGATCCCGTCCTCGGCCCATCCTCCGCCTGTTCCACCCTCCCCAACAACAGCTTTTCCCCCCCCCGCCTTAGGACGAGATTCCCTGCGCCGACGTTTTAAGTCCCCAGATGTTCCTGCCATACTCTTTTTTTTCCTTCCTTCCCCCCTGACCTGTTTTCTCGCAGCTTCGCACCTTTCTTTTTAAGTCTCTTACTTATGTTCCCGGTTTTTTCGTGTTACCAGATCGTTGTTCGTAGTGCCGTTTGCCAGGCCCCTCTGATGTTGTAACACTCCCTTACATCGCTGGTTAGCTCTCCCCTATCCTTTCCCTACCTAATCAAGGTCGTATCGGTGAACTGTCGCTTTAGCATGCACGACACTCCACGTACCTTCTTCTCGTCATCTATGACGGGACCAGGTAGCTTTCTTATTGAGGCTCGCCGATTGATAGAATCACCCCCTTGCGTCTTTGCCCTGACTCTTTTCGCCACCGCCTTCCTCTCGCATGCTCCTTGCAACTCCCGATAAACAGAGTAACTCCGCCTGCCGTTTGTGCCTATCCCCCGACGTATTGCCTTGTTCTCGTTTCTTCGCCTAGTTTCAAAGCCTCCACCCCTATTTCTGAGCAGGACGCTGTTTTTTATTCCTTCCCTCGTTTTTTTCAGAGGTCTACCTCGGTCCCAGTTATTTCTTTTCTCGTACGAATACCCCATTCCCCTCTTGTTTTTGAATCATCCGCCCCAGCTTATGCTCTTCCGGACGTTTTTGGGTAAGCATTACCCTTTGTCTTTAAGCATGCTGCCCGCATTCCCGTCGATGTCCTTCGCTGAAGTGGTTCTTGGTATACTGCTTTTTGCAGTTTTTCTACCAGTGTCCTATCCTTCCCATTCTTCGGTAAATTTTCCCTAATCTTGGCGACTATTCTGTCTGCCGTCTCTCGGTCCTCCGCGTCTTATTCTTTTTTTCTGGCTTTTTCGCGCAGAGGTGTTTTACCTTTCTACTCCTGTTCGCCCCTTTTATCCGAGGGACCCGACTCCGCCCTCCTTCGAGCTGATTTCATCTCATGTGACGTTTCAGGCCAAGCCTCCATTTTTTGTAAACTTTGATCCCCCCCCCCCCCATTACCACTTGGAGAGCTATCCTGAGCTTTCCTCTCTTAGCAGCCTCTTTTTTCAAGCCTGTAGGCCGGTTTTTCAGGCGTAGGTTGTTTCCGTCCTTCTCAATCGGCGGATGGCAGGCCCACCCTCCTGTTTAATCCTTTCCGACGGAGTCCCTTACCTCTACGAGTTGTCGTAAGGCCTCGCACCTACCTGGTCCTCCCCCCCCCCCCCCCCTCCTTCCCTCTTTTTTTCCGTTTTTCGTTATAGTTAGTCTCTCTCCCCTTCATTTCTCCCCCGTTTTATTTTTCCTGTCACAGAATTCAGGATTTACTTCCCGCTTCCCCGCATTTTGGCCCCTTTTCTTTTCCACCCAGCACATTCTGCCCGCACGGTTCGGATCTATTGGGGTTGTTTCTTTAAGTGTCCAGTTTTGTTTTGAATTCCCCCCTTCGCCTATCCTTTCGTCATCGAAGAAGTTTTGTTCGGCCGAGAGTTTTTGGACCCACCCTGCAACCCCCTTCTTCTACCTAGCACCTTTTCTAATCACTCCAATCCTGTTCATATCATTTGTTGCCTTCGGCGCTTTTTCGCATCCTCTCCCTTGCTCTAGAGTTACTTTACGTCTGAGGCTTCTTAGAGCATTCGTTCCAGCAGTTTTTCTCATTTAGTCTGTATCACATCGGTGAGGTCCCGTCGCTCGCCCTTTTTCCCCCTGCGTAGCTTTTCCCCCGTTAACCTCGGACTGCTCCCTTTCTGGACGCATCTCCTTGCGGATCTTTTTTCGCTCCGCTTTTTATGTTCTTTAAAGTCTCCCCCCCTATCCCCCCTTCTTTTTCTTGCGCGTAAGGGACCCCCTTTTTTTCCTTGATGGCTGACCTATGCATGACCACTTGCCCACAGAGGTTTCGGTCTCCCGGCGTTTTTCCCGGATCGGCACCTCCCTGTTTAGCTCTCTAACTGTCAACTTCTATTCAATCCGCTTTTGGCGGCCTTCCTTGTTT
>Ga0179593_1311076_pt1 | contig 17858 bp, 19 predicted proteins | sample CZODoug2_1_08_16_FD_185931 | JGI IMG/M metagenome (GOLD analysis project Ga0179593, IMG submission 185931) | Vadose zone soil fungal communities from Angelo Coast Range Reserve, California, USA - CZODoug2_1_08_16fungal (PacBio error correction) | ecosystem: Environmental > Terrestrial > Soil >... | reverse complement strand
CTTTCCTTTTTCCTTTTCCACTTCCATGGTTCACACAAGCTGTTCTGTATCCGCGGGATCAAAGTCTCGCGCTCGCCCCCTTTTTGCCCCACTGGCCTAATGGATTGGTTTGAGTCCCGATCCCTGGCCACTGTTGGGCATCACTCAGGGCTTCTTCAAGTATGCCGGCGAGACTTTCTCCCTCGGCGGCTCCTACTTCCCCACTTCTCGTATCCCGGCCTGGCTTACCCCCCTCTAATGTGTATGGTTCACTTCCCTCCCCTCACTTCTTATTGTTCGGGCCTATTTTTTACATTTTTACCCATTTGATACCGCCGGTGAGCACCTATTCTCTTTTTTGTGTCTCTTGGTGTGCCCTTTCTCGTCCAAATTCTTGCCCCTGCATGAGGGGGGTTTTTTCTTTCTATTGCTTCTTTGCCATGTGCCTGGTTGGCTTGTTTCACTCGAACTCACCCAGCATTTCTTCAATACTACTCGTTTTGCTTCACCAATTTTTTCCTAGATATTGCTGCTTACCTGCAGATTTTCAGGGCTTCCCCAAATTGTTCGCCTGGTGACAGGAAATGCTCTGTTTAAGAAACGACCCCCCGACTTACCCAAACCCGGGCTCTTTTTCTGGGACCCAAATTTGTTCCACAGGTCATGCCATTCCTTACGCCCCCCTAGCAAATTGGATGCTCCCGGTTTTTACGCCCATTCGCAATACTGTTTGGACATGGTTTCCTCCTAGCGATGCAACTCGTCCATTCCCTTTTTCTCCCCTATTGATGGTTGTTTTTTGAGTCTTTTCTTGTAGCTCCCTGCCAAGATCCCCCCATAGTTCTTCAGCCACTGATATAGATTTTTGCTGCTATAATTTTCTAATCTGGAGCCCCCGCGGAGCCCTTTGGTGGATTTGTCTCCCCGCGCCCAGTACGCCGTCTCGTTAGGTCGTGTGTTTTTTTCTTCTAGCATGACGTTTGTTAAGGACATTCGACCTTTAAGTTCGAATACCCCCGCCGCTGGGCCGGATTCCTTAGGTGCTGAGTGCCTCCAGATCCTTTCCTGTCAGCAACCGTCATTTTCAATATTTGAGCTGTCAATTGAACCACCTACCTCTTTTCCCAGGGCTGACCCCCCTTAGCACTGCCCTTCTCTTTCAAACGAGGACACACTAAGTGCCCCAAAGTATCGTTCCCCTCCTACCTCCCCCTCAAAAACATACGCCTGTTTTTCTTTTTCCCCTGCACTAAGTTCCCAAATCCCCCCCCTAGGGCCCCATGTTGGCCCCCTTCCTAAAGACCTCAAAAACTCCCCCTCTTTTTTGAGTTGCAAGAGCGCCCCCCACGCGGTTGCCATACCGACACCCCCTCCACCAACCGTTTCGAGCTCCAAGCTCTCCACCACTTTTCGGAGAGACGGTTTCGCTCTTTCTTCTTGACTTTTCCACCCTCATCCCCGTTGTCCCGCCTCCACATGTTTATTATGCCTCTTCCTTTTCCGTGTGTTTGCTACCCAACTTTCGGACGTGTTCTCCCCTCCCCCATAGCTTCAGTAGCTTCTTCTCTCTCAAGGGTACTTCCCTGACCAGCGAGTTTCTCGGACACACTCTCCTGACCCCGAATTTTTTGTGTTAAGATGGCCCCCTTGAACGTCTCTTTAGTCTTTCTTTACGTACGATACCCTCTTTCGCGGTATTCCCGTCATGTCTCCTTGTCAGCCCGCGGGCACTTAACAGAACTTGTGGAATCTTCAGCTTTTCCCAGCTCCTTGAGTCCCCCCTGTCACTCCCTTCCATTACTAGGTTGGACCGTCCACGCGCCTGAAATCCTCCCCTAGAAAAATAAGGATTCCCCTTCATTTCAACCCATGTCTCCCTAGAATTTCTTTTTTAACGCACTCTCCTTGCTAACTTACTTGCGTGGCCGGCCTACTTTTTTCTTTTGGAAGTTTTTTTCGATTTTTGTTTCCCGGTCCCCTTTTTTATTTCTTCACCCCTCTTCACGACGACCGTGAGGTGTTTTTTTTGAAACTTTTACACGGGTTAAGAGCCCCTAAGATTAGATTCGTCCATCCAGCGTCGGCGTCTCCCCTTTTTGAAGCAAGGGTTCCTTTTTTTTTCGCCTTGTATGTTTTGATTGAATGAGTTGAATGCCCGTTTTTTGCCCTCATTTTTACCCCTGGACGTCTTGCTTGTGCCTACTAGCTTTACCTTGTTTTCCCCCCCCCTCTCACAGGATAATTGTTGACCTCCACCTACTATTGCTCACCCTGGACGAGTTTTGTCCAACGTAAGGATAGCCCTTGAAACAAAATGTTTGCTACTGTCCTCAACAAAGGTTCCTTTAGCGTCACGTTCCCCCCCGATCCCGCTTTGCTTAGCCTTCTGAATTCCAAGATTCGAGTGGCATCGTTTTTCGTTCACTCATCCCCCTTTCCCTCCTTTTCCCTTGGTTTTTGAGATTATTGCTCTTCGGTCCCCAATGCTGAACCTAGACTTCCTTTACACTTAATATTTCCTTGTTTTTTCGTATTTACCGACCCTCCACGGGTTGTTGCTCGCCCGGTTTCTTCGGAGGTCAGTCCCCATAAGCGTGAAGGGCCCTCTCCGGGTGTGGATCCCCCCTTCTGTGCTACAACAAGTTTCGATGGTGCTTCAGACCAAGCGCTTTAGCCCCCTGAATCCTATCCGTTAGCCTGCCAACCCCCCAAGCCCTCCCCCCGGCTTAACCCCCTCATCCATACACTAAACCCTACGGACACTTGATGAACCCCCCCCCCCCCCACTTTCTATCCCAAAAGAGGTGGGATGCACAGGTGAGGACCCCTACAGTGGGCGCCTGTCAATCTAGCCAGTTGGAGGTCCTGCTGGCCCAGGCCACTTGGCAAACCCCACTCAAACGGGCTGTTGGCCCCGGGGAAGACGGTACGCTAGTCTCCATTTTTTTTGCGTAAACCACGTTGGCCACGTGGTTTAACACTCGCTGCATGTCGCCCTAACACGATACGTCTCTCAAGGTTCTAATTTAGATACACTCACCATTGAGGAGTCTGCCACAGTGAACCCCGGTTAGCATTGAGCCACTCATGGATGGTTGCCTCTCTTTCAGGGAATCCTCTTAGTATCGAGCCCTCTTCCTCGGTTCCCACCCATTTTCCAAGGAGATTTGGGACAGTTTTTCAGTTTTTTTTAATCATAGTGCCCTAGAGCTATATTCTTTCTTCAAAATTTTGACGAAGTGTCGGACTCACCTTCCCTATTCATGTCCTCGCTTCCCCCCTCAATTTGTCCATTTTATATCCAAACGACGCCCAAGTTCACTTCCCATTAACCATGGTTTCTGATGTCGGTCTCCCCTGGCAGGTACTGATTTTCTATCTTCTTTTTATGTGTCGTGCAGTCCCGTTTCATATTGCCGTAGTTCCAACCCCGTCTCTAGAGGAGCCCCCCAAACCTTCGCGGTTGGTAGTTCAATGGTGTTTCTTTTTTCCCCCCACCGTAGATTCTTCGTACAGTTCCCAGGTAGAAACCCGTGAGGGTTGTTTCTTCCGCCATGGATTATAAACCGCTTCTTTTTTTTCCAGTCGATCTCGTAGTCAGGGGGTAGGGCCAGGTCCAGTGAGTTTTTCGATATTGTTTAGGGCTGTGTATTTTCATCTAATACCCCGCTTTTCGTGCTCTGGAAATAAGCTGCTCTTTGTGGGTTTTGTTACGATCGAGGTCCTCTGAACCCCCCCAGTTAGATCTTTTTGCTTCGGTATCCTTTTCCCCGACCCCTCATTTCGTTGTCCTTTCTTCTTTTTCCGTGAGGACTCTCAACCCGTAACTGTAGTTGTCCATTTTTTTTATTAATTCGGTTTTGGTCTCCCTTTCGCCTTACGAGGTCCTATTGTCCCTCCCGATATCGCGCTTTATGATGCCTTTTGAGAGCCACCGTCTGGCCTTGAATTAATTCTGGCCCGCTCCGAGACATCCCATTGTTGGTTCCGAAACCTTCCGCATCTTGGTTTCCCCGGACATGCCCTCTTGCTCCTCCTTAACCCCGACTGTGGTTGCATGCGCCCGCTTTTGTGAAACACCCCTCAAAACTTCTACTTCCCTGGCTTGTCACCTGCAGGAACCTGATCATCCTAGGCGACTCTTTCTCATAATAACTTTGGTCTCTTTCGCTTTCATTCTCCACTCGAGTGCGCCCCCCCCCTTCAGTATTTTCGCACTTGACCCCTTCCTGAATTTTTCTCGCTATCGCCCCGGGTCACTTTTTTCGACATTCCCCCCGCCCTCACTTTTAACGTTTTCTTCACCACCTCTCTCAATTGCGAGCGTGAAGAGAGTCCCTGGGGGGTTACCACAGAAAGCGTCCAAGGTGGTGCTTGTTAGACGACGGTTTTCCATGATATTACAGTTCATTACACTGAATTTTACTTTAGGAACATTGTCTCGGACACTTGGAACTTCCGTGTGGAAGCCTCCCATATCTTTTTGAGTAGAAAAAACTAGGGCGGACATTCCCCTTTGGTTTTTATTTATTTCTTTCCCCCAAATACCTGGCCGTTTCACCCCCCCCTATTCCATCTGCCCAGAAGTTCAACCCCCCTTAGTGTTCTGGATGTGACCCCCGTTTAGTTTTCGAACCCAGAGCCCCCCCTTCCACCCGAAACTTTCTTGAGCTCAAACCTGTGCGTTGCTCTTGTATTTAGCCAACCCACCCCCTCTGTACACTCTCGCCCCTACCGGAGGCCCTTCCCCCCCTCATTTTTAGTCTTTTTCCTCCTTCGAAGAATTCATGGTCCCGGATTACAGTTAACTATGGGGGGTCCCTGAAGACCCAATCATCCGCGGGCCCCATGCCAGCATCCAGATTAATCACACCATTTCCTGCCATATAATAGTTAAGCCACCCACAATCTTTTGAGTTTCCCTATGTAGGAATCTTTACGTATGTGCGATGAGAGACCTTGCTCCGTCTGACCCTACGCCTTGGGGCTTCTTTTGTAAACCCCGGTTGAGGGAAGTTTTCGACTTCCCTCATCCCCTTTGTAGACCTTCTACAGCCCTTTCCCGGACAAATGACGCGTGATTCTCCTCATTGCCGAAGTGTCTCTCCCGATCGCATATCCTAGGCACCCATCATGTTATTTTTTTTTTTTCTTAGACCCTCCGCAGTTTTGTAGCAATTTTTTGACTGCCCTTTTTGGTTCTCCTGATTTTCTTTCACGGAGGTCACCTCTTTCACATAGTTATTCAGAAATGTCCTTCCCACATCCCTTAGGGAGGTCCCCAGCCTCCTAAATTGCTTTGTTCTATAGGTCCTACGCAGTCCACCATACCCCTATTGACTCTATTTTTTACCTTACTTCTCTCGTGGGCTTTTTTTTTTCGAAACTTTTCAACCTACTCAGATCGTTTTTTCTCTTCTCGAGAGGTTTTTGCCTTTTGATTTTTTTGGTTTGCCCAAGACTTCAATGCACCTGAGCCAATGGACCCCCTTTTCTGCAGATTGGCGTTTTTTTTTCCTTAATCGGTAGGTGCTCGTTTTCCCCTGGCCCTACCCCGTTGCTCTTCTCCCTTGCGTTGCAGCAAGTTTCTTTTTTTTGAACACGCGCGTCCACCATATCTTCCTTTTACCCCCCAAATATCACCCTGTCCCTCCCTCACTTCTGAAAGAGGATTTATAAGTTGGGAGAGCTTCCCCTCACCAATTTTTCTGACAATTTGTGCGTTTTTCGGCCTCTTAGACCGTCGTCCTTACTTGCTTCCCTTTGTGTGAGTTTTCGATTCTTTCCTCTTATTTCGATCACTCTGGGTTCGCATATGTTTTCTCCTTCTCCTACTGCTCGTAACCCTCGACGCTTTTCTTGTTGATTTTGGTCCACACTGCGACAACGCGGACGCCGTCCTACCCATTTGTTCCTTTCGGCGTTCATCGTTCACGGCCAATTCCCATTCAGTAAGTCTAACAACAACACCTTGGACCCGGGGGGTCTCTTTCCCCTTCTGACGATCATATCTTGCGCTTTCTGAACCACTTCCTCCCCTATGCGTACCCCCTTCATGAGTGACAAAGTAACTATTAAAAAGGGAGACCCCCCATCGAATCAATGTCCCCCCTATGCTTAACCCATCTGACCCACCCCGTTTTTTTTCAACCCACCCGTTTTAGAGATTGCCCCTTTTTCTATAGTTGTCCCCGTAAAACCACTTTCTTCCGGAGTGGGTCTAACCAAAGGGTGAACAGACCACGATTTGAACGAGCCCCTCCCCCCCTATACCGGAACCAAGCACATCTTTTCCCCGTGAGTCGCCAATATTGATGCCACCAGAAACCGTTCCAACCACATCAGAGTCCATACAATCTCCTCCTAACCCCTTAGAGTGAGCTTTGTCTTATTGCCGGACGACCCCCCCCCCAGTCGAAAGAATTCTGACAGTCCTCCTTTCTGAAGTAACAGGTTGTTGCTCACAATTTATTTAAGGCGTACTTTTTTAATCCCCACCACAAGTAAACTAGCAGGTACTTTCTCATGAACCTTTTGACTTCCCACTGTCCCCCTGAATCGAAGATTCTTTTCAAAGAGCAGTCCCTCTATGAATGGTTCCATCTACCCATGGTTAGAAGTGCCGCCTTTCTTGCTTGGAACGCAAGAGTCCAAAGCTGTTCCCTTTGAGTTTCGGCAAGTAACTGACTTGCTCAGTGAAGTTCAAGCTTAAAGCTCTGGTTGACGAAAGCAGAGTGAAGCTCGGCCCAGAGAAGGTTTCAGCCCGAGGACATAAGCTCGTCAGGTGTACACTGTTTTCCACGACCGCAGATGTCGCGCCCCTCTTACCTCCCCCCCGATCACTGACTTTTCGCCCTAGACTTTCTTCACCCCCGTACGAGTTCTGCGCTCCCTTACCCCCTTTTCCCCTTCTTTCTTTCCGTTTTTTTTCTCGTTGACGGCTGTTTGAGTTTCGTGTCATGCCTTATCGCCTAGTACACCAATTCCGTGCCGGTTTGTTGTCTTCTCCGACCACGACGAGCCCCCTTTCTATTCGCCTCAAATCCTCCCTTTCCCCCTAACTTTGTTTGATACCGCCATTTGCCCTCTACTGTGTTGAATTTTTTTTTTTTTTTTTAAGTTTGCCTGTGCCTTTATCATTGTTGAACGACTTGTTTCGGCTATTTTGGTTGCTCCTCGTTCATTTCTTCGTTTTCACAATTCTTCAATGCACTTATTTTCCCCCAATGGCGGAACCGGTCATTACTTGATTGACTACAACTCATGTTCTCTCCCAAGTAGGCTTTTCGGCAACCCTCTTCTAGAGACACTTTGAATCCCCCCTACCTTGACGAAGACAGGGGCCTCCGGATGTCGCCCTTCTGCAATATGTTATACCTAATACCTTTTTTTTTTGTTGAGTTTTCGACTATTCCAGATTTTCTCCCCCCCTCCCCATGAACCCCGCATCGCCATTCACATGCGTAATTTTCCCCGTGGAGTTTTTTTCCCCCCCCCCTACACCTTCCCCTGTTGTTTTTTCGAGATTGGTAACATCTTTAGTCCCCTTTCCTGTTTAATATTATTGGAAGTGCCTTCCGCCTGGTTTCCCCCACACCCCCTGAATTGACTCACTTTTAGATTTTCTGAGACCCATAAGGGAAAAGAGCTGGCTAAAAAAACTTTTTCACGATCAAATTAGGCCCTTTTTGTTTGAAAACACTCTTTTTCAAAGAATATTACATTTTTTCCTCACCCCATGACCATTACCCTAACCCAATGGAGGGTAGCCCACCCTTTGGCAGACCCTGTTTGAGGTAATCTAGTCTTCGCGCCTGCTTCATGTGCCCCAAAAACGGTGAACAACCCAACTACCAACGGTGAGGTCAGCTTTACGCTGGTTGCCGACCCCCTGTGTTCATACGCACCCACACGGGCACAGAGACCTCCTTTCCCCGATTTTTTGCAAAGGTCGCACCCACGACCTCTTCGAATTGGAAGGCTCTGGAATGACCTTTTTTTCTCTAGATCAATCCACGTCTAGTGCTAAACCTGGGCTTGTCGGAACTTGTAATCCCTGAATGTTATATTCTCGTTATTAGTTTCCTTCCCTACTTGTAAAAATTTGCTCTTGCGGACTTGGGGACGGACCTTTCTTAAGAAGGAGAGTGATGAGCGATACACCTTCTTTCCACGACAGTGAACGCCAGGGAATTCTTTCCCTGGCACCTGAAAAGCTCCCCAGGGCTTCCAGAAGCTTCACGCGCAGTCCCACCCCCCCAATTCTGATTCATATGTCCCACCCATTATTCAAAGGTCGTTGGACGCTGTGAGATCTTGTCATCTGGTTTCCCAGTCAAGTTCCTTTCCTCGTCATTGTCTTACCTGCTCGGCTTGTGTTGATGCGACAGTTAAACGTTCTTCTTTTTGGTGGTTTTTAGCCCCACCTAATTCCTTCGTCTCCATGTTGTTTTTGGGGTCACTTGGTTAGTCTCCCCGCCCCCCCCCCTAATTGATCGAACCCTCTCTAGTTGCTTTGATTTTGTAGCTCGATCCGGTTGTCGGTGTTCGTGTGCGTGTTTAGCAAAGCTTTTTTTTCTCTTTTTAAATACTTTTTGGAACACCAATCGTTGTTTCCGGATCTCGTTTCTTATTGCCCCCACAATTTTTCGTTTTTAGATTTTCTCAGCTCCCGTTTTTAGACAAAATTAACATTTGACATTTGGCTTGAATGCGAGTTGCCCCCTTAAAACACCGGTAAAGGGTTTTTTTCTGTTGTGAATGACTTCACTGTCAGGCTTGTGACATGGAAGGGCCCATTATATGTTAAGCTTGTCCAGCGTTTTATTCTTGCCGCTCAGGAACCTATGTTTTTTAGCTCATGGCTCATTGTCTTTGGAACGCCCATCCCCTTTCTTTTTTCCAGGAGAAACGTCCGATTCGTTCGATGGACTTAAACGTATAATTTTTTCGGAACAGACCAGCCGGTCGGACGGTGCTCGTCCTGTTGTCCCCAAAGACAAACTAGCTTCTGTGTTCGACTGCTCGCCTCGCCCTTCCCGATTTCCTAATAGTATCGGGCCCCTCGCCCGAGCTCCCCCCCCCCCCCCCCCACTAAAGTTAGGGGTCGCCCCTTACGATTTCTCGGTTAAGCGCATTTCCGCCCATTGTCGTTACTCGCCCTCCCCCCCAGGCCGTTTAGAACAATATCCTCGACTTGTTCGCATTTCCGAGAGTCCTTTCGGGTCACTGGTGGGCAAATTCTCAAGCCCCCTTGGGTTGGGTTTGTGGTGTCCAGAATGCGAGTGTTTACTTTCTGTTTTCTTCTCGCTGCACGAAAACAGTTAACCGGTCCTTCTACCCCAAGTGAGGTCCCGTGCACGCTTTCTTTCCTCCTCAACATAGCGTCGGTTTTTTCATTCAAAATTTCGTCTCTTTCTTCCCTCGTTTGGCTGTGATCTTTTTACCCCCCACAGTCCCAGCCCACGAGAGGCAGGATCCTCAACCCCCTTCGTTTGTTCTCTGGCGCCACCGCAATTTTGCCAGAAGCGTGCGCCCCCTGTTTCCGTATCTTTACTCTTTTCAAAGAGGCTCCCCATCTCGCCAAGCAGATTGCTTCGGGCGGAACCACTTCCCATTTTTTCATCAATAGTTGGCCCCCTCAGACCTGTAATAGTTGTGTTCCTATAACACGAGATTGACACCCCTAGTTCCTGCAACCGTGAGCCTCCTTCATTTTTCACTGTCTGCATCCCTTAGCCCACCCCAATCCAGTTTGATTTATGTGTGATTTTTCCGGCTGGCGTTTTTTCTTTCAGTCTCTGACGGACCCCAGCGTGGGAACCCAGGTGATTAACTCTGGTCCAGCTCTCACTATAGTTGTTTTTTTTGAGAGACCTTCCGAAATTTAAATCAAATGTTTGGACCAAATCTTTCCTCTTTTTTATTAGTAGACTTAGCCCTGCCCCGAGAAGCGGTTACCCCTCTTTAAAGCCTTTTTGGTTTGCTTCTGGATGTGCAACAAGGGCCCCCGACAAATTATGGCTTTGCAAATGGTTGGATTCCGAGTTTATCGTGAGGGGACCCTTTAAGGGCCAACGGAACATGCATTTTTTTTTTCTTTACAGCCATGCCAGGACCAATTACCCTTCTTTTAGGTCTTTTGGTCAAGTAAGCACGAGATTTTCTGTTGCTCTTCCTTGATGGTGTTTTTCCGGGTTCGGTGGACTGTAAAGTTTCCTACAGTTTGAGTCCCATTCTTCTTTAGAAGGTTGTAAGTCACCTTATCGCCAACCAACGACAAATCCCTTTAGTCTTTTATATTATGTATTAGCCCAGATCGTTTTCATGTCGGGTCCATTACTTCCACACCGACGCAATTAGGTACTGGAACAGTTTTCGTGCTTCAACTCTTGTTCTTGCACTGAAGCGTTCAACTGGCTAAATTTTTTCATGCATAAATGCCTTGTTTTTTTTCTGTTGCCTGTTGACCCCCTTTCTAACAGGGTTCTCTTTCTTGTTTTTTTCCAATGGTCCCTTGAACTTTTCACTTTCTTTGACATTCAATTGTTTATTTTCCCCCTGGTGTTTTTTTTCCCGAAATTACGTTCACCCCTTATTTTCTGTTTATGTTCGAGCCTTCCAACAAGTCTTCCTTGAAGGTTGCTTCACCTTAAGTTTTGTCGTGGGGAGGTAGTTTCTGTGGCCCATAGAGACCAATAGGGATTCCGCCGAGAAAGAGATATTCTCCTCAATCCCTTGAGTGAAAGGGCCTAGAGTGTGATTTGTCCCCACCCGAGGCATCATTTGCAGTTTGGAGACTCTACGATGTTTTACGCAGGATTCTTTGTTTCATTGAAACGAATTCAGTTTGAATTAAACCAACGGAACTTTTTTACCTATCTTCATCCAACCTTCTATAAGTCTGCGACCTTCAATACCACCTGCCTTCCGGTTCCTAGACCAAGTCTATTGTTCAATGTACAGGGCACCATACCCAGAAGAAGCGCAATAGTTCATCTGAAACCCATGCGACCCCTCAATTGCTTTGCAAACACCGGTGCCTCTGCTATAGTTGGCATCCGATACGATGAATTACCAGCCCCACAACCGGACATCCTTTGGTTACATAGGCGGCCCAGCACCCAGCACCGAAAACATTCAGGGCCTTGTGGTATTTTGACAACAGTTTGAAGACCTTCACAAAAAATTTTCCCACAGTTTTTTTTGACCCAACTCCTTTTCAATTTTGGCTCCTTACCCTCCCCCGACCCGTTCCCCATACGCCCTACCCACCTCGTTGCCTCACCCTTCCCCGAGTCTGGTTCATAGGAGCGCCAGGCTCCCATATTTTGTTTTAACCCCCACTTTCCCGCTTCCCTTTTCCCTTTCTTACAGTGTTTTTTTTACCCTAATCCCGGGTCGTTTTTATCCCCACTTCGCAGATAGGGTTCCCTACTCATGTAAAGGGAATAAATCTCCCTTGAAATTCCCCCCAGCTATCTCCAATCTTCTCTTCTCCTTTTTCCCTCCCGATACCAGATCCTGCCTTTGCTTGATTGTCATCCATCCGCTCCCTTTCTTGCTTTTTTAAGTATGGCCTTAGCCTTTCCCCTACCGTCTGGGACCGTCCTTAAGACGAGGAGTACGCTCGATTGACGTGTCCGTCTGCAGCTTGACCGTTCCACAAAATTCGCAAGTGTCCCACTTTGAGCCTCCCGCCTTTGTTCGTAAATAGGTACCAGCCCAATAATTCTATTTCGCACCCTCCCCGTCCCTTGACACACCGCCTCCTTCTACTTCCCTTACCAATTCGGATCCACTGGGACATGTCCAGCCCTCGGCACGGACTTTTCGGGATTTGGCTCCGCTGATGTCTGCCCGGGCTCGCCTTGTCACCCTAGTACAAGCCCCCCACGATTTCAGGTTTGAATCGCTTCGAAGCGTCGGACCCCCCTTAGTCGTTTTTTCTAGACCCCAAGCACTTCGCGCGACACGTGGGCTCCCCCCTTGCCACTTGTTTCAGTCCTGGCGCATTGTCTGGGTTCTTGAAGTCTTGACTGCTTCAAGCAGTTTGAACATGCCAGTGGTCTTGTTTCTTTGAGTGCTCTTTTTCCCTTTAGTAGGCTTCACCCCAAATTCCACGAGTTTTCCCTTCCGGATTGTTCTCCAATTGGAGGGAAATCTCTTCTGAAAGATAGGTGAAACGAATAAATTGCCCACGGAAAATTCTGAGACTGAGTCAACCCCCTTTTTCGTCTGACATTATTCGACCGGCTCTAGCTTACCCCACCCCGCAAGCAGTACAGACCCCAATTCGAGGACGCCCACCGGACTCGAGGGTGCAAGCTGTAGTAGCATACCCCCTGGTCTCTATATAGGGTCTCCTACTTCCCCATTGTTGTTTTTTTGTTGCGATGCCCTGATTTCCCCTCTATAGCAAATCTACCTATACTCCTGGAGTTCCCACTCCCTCTACTTGACTGGGTTCTTTTATTTTTAATCTGGAAGATCCCTCCCACCCGCATTCCGCGAACCCCGATTAGTCCCGGAGTGTTTTCCCTTTACCTATTGAGTTTCATAAGCCCCCCTGGTGGATCCCTTTCCGGTGTGTGTGTTTCCACACCCATTGTTGACATTTGGCCAGCATTACGGCCACGTAACTTGGGTGAATTGCCCCCCACTATTGAGAAACCGAATTTTTGTCACTTACGGTATGGACCGGGTCCCAACTCGGAAACTAGACTGCCCAAGACAACTCCAACGCACCCCTTCGAGAAAGTTTCCACTGACCAACAAATTTGATTTTTCCAAACCATGTCTCCTCCTTCCGGAGTGCAGGCGAATCTTCTGGCTTTCTATCGCCCTTGAGTGATGCAACCCCCAATGTGCCAAACCCCCTACCTGAGTGTCTGCCTGGACGAGCTCGCCCCCTACTTCAATTTCAGACCTTTGCTTTCAACCACCCCACTCTCCACTTCGTACCCTCTCGCCCCCCCGGCCTGGGTTCCCCTCGCTACGGCCCCGCATTTAATTTGATGGCTCGGCATGGTTCCCTTAGAAGACCCTTTCGTCATGCCCTTAAACTTCCAGGATTTTTTCTCTTCCCCTGTAAGGGCCTTCTGGATTATGATTCTTAGAGGTTCGGCACGTTTGTAAAGTATTTCTCCATTGGTTCTGTTCGTTTTACATTTGAAGACGAGTTCCCGGAGTACCCCCTCACACTGGAATTGAATCCCGTCGTTATGATCAAGTCCATTCCTGCAGAAAGATCCTTAGCAATTTAATATGTTTTTTCTCACAGCCGAACCACATCCTTTGTATTTCCCAAAGTCTTTGATACTTGTACAATTATGAGAATTCTGAATTTCCCCCCCTGATTTTGGTCAGTTAGTGAAGTATAAATTACTCTTATATTCTACACTTCGCCGGGGAGCCTAGTTTTGTATGGCATTTCACCTACCCATTCTCTGGTGGGCGGTTCAAAACCGAAGTTGCCTTCGGGAGTCATGTTTTTTTTTTTTAATTTCTGTCACTCTGCGTGTGGCTCCCTTCTTTTTCCGGGATTTGGAAACCTGCTTCCTCTCTAGGCGTTATAGAGTTGCCTGTGAGATTCTAGCGATTTTTTTACCCTTCGGTTTTTTTTTTTTTTCTGGATTACTAAGACTTTTACGATATGTCAATACCGTTAAAATTTGGATGTTTTTCTTTTTGGGACTCTGAGTTTCCTCCCTTTGACCCAAAACCTTCACCCCGGTCCGCTTTTCCGAGACCTTTTGGTACCCGACTCCTCCCGGTAACTTGTCTTTCAGTAGTCTTGACCCTAGAACCCCCGGGGTTTTCAAGGCGGTTCCCCGTGTGGAAGCCGTGTTCCCCATGAATGGAAGTGAGGTTTTCTTCTTTTTTTTTAGCAACTGGCATTTTGCAAGAGCACAGTAGCGCGTCCGCATCCTTGAAGCGTGCGGGTACTTTATGCCGGGTGAGCCCGAGCCGTAGAACCTATTTTGATCGAAAGAGCCCTGAACACCTGCCTGGCTTGGATTTTTAACCCGGACAAAGTTCTTTTTCTGGCCTTCCCTTTCAGCGCTCGCTCCCCCTCCGGTGAGTTGCCCTCCGCGTTAAAGTAACTCCGGATGGCTGGTTTAAAAATGCCACAACTTAGGTGCCGTTGGAGGGCACAAGCAGCAGGAAAGTGTATCAGCCAAGGACGTTGAGACTCTTTCAGACGAAAACCAATCTGGTAGCGGGACCCGCCAGGTAGGTACCCCAATCCACAAGTCCGGTGAGACAGCCCACCCTTCAGACCTTTTTAGTATGTGACGCTCCTTAGCCCCCCATGACTTTTCTCGCGCCCTCGTTTTTTTATAAAAATCCTCGCTCGAGCCATTTTGAGGATCTTTCCTGGGGCCCCTTTGTTCCACCGAGAAATTAAACTTTAGATTTTAACTTTGGTTTTGGGGTCGTGCTGGTGGAGGGTGGGTGATCGGGATAGTCCTCAGTGTTACAAGCTTCAGCAAGCCGCAACAGGAATTTACTTAAACTTGCAATTTTGGGAAAGTTGTGAAACGTGCGGTCACCTCCCCCGCAACCATAGCTCAGTGACAAGGTGCCCAAAACGCGGCGTCTATACGTCAGTTTAGACTTGCGGCCTTAGGTACCTCACAGGGGCTGAGGGGAGGGTTATTTCCCAAACTTCCAAACACGGCCAACCATATAGGTATTCAGGTTTATGCATACAGAGAATCAACCAACCTCTTGTGTGTTGCTTTTTGTTAGTTTGTCGGAGATATGGCGACACGCCTTCCATCATTGAATTGGTGTTCGCACTTCCTTCATTTTGTCCTGAACCCATAATATGCCCGGCAAGCTAAATAAATCTCTCAACCCAAGACAGATGGGCCTAGCGTCGGCACTCCCTCCCCAACCGGAAAACCTTCCCAACCCCCTCACATGGAAGAAATTGCAGCTGGGAAAACCCTCACATCCAGACCGAAGTAATTTCCCGGGCGGCGGCCAAGACTCCGTCATGTTAAAGAAGCTACGAGAGGGAATTTCTCACCCCCCTTGCAAGCCAGCGGAGCCTGTCGTCACACCAGGCATATTAATCACGCACCCAAACCCGGGCCCCCCTAGGAGTTTTCCTTATGGCCCGCGGTCGACTAGCCGGGACCCTCTACGCTCCTTTTCTTATCGGGGGTCTTGACACACAATTTTCACGTGGAAAACCAACTTTTCCCCCTCCTCTCGATTCCCTCTTTTTTTTCAGATTCTTCTCAACGTTTGTTGTTGTTTATAGAGTTATTCGAACCGTAACGTCAATTTTTTCACACCCCCTGTACTGATCTAAGAAGGTCAACCCCTTTCTACGAGATAGCCATAGGTTCAAAACTCCTTCTCGACACCCCCCCCCCCCTGATTGGTTGCTTTAGCAGATGCCGCACCTGTCTTCATCACCTATATGGATCAATTTGTGTGAGCCCGCAGAGTTTTTTCATCATTCGGTAGTCACCTCCGCCCCTTGAACTTCGTTCGCGCCACTATTTTAGGCACCTCCTTGGGTGGTTGCGCGTCGACTCTGTTTTTGGTCGCTAGGGTGTTCTTACCATTGACATTGTTTTTTGTTTTGATTTTTGTTCACGACACTTTTTTTCTTCACGAACACTGTAGAGACCGCCGTGCTACCCCTTTTTGTTTGTGACACACGCCTGTGCCCACATGCTTCCTCCTTCCAGTCTCAGGTCCCGATTTTCCACACTTTTGCCGCCCTCCCGAGGGGTTCTTCTGCTTCCTTTCCGTCACGGGGTTTTTTTTTGTTGGTGGGGCCCCAGCCCTGAAATCAAGCCGACCGGAGGTCTAAATAACGCGTAGTTCTTTTCCCATCAGCGATATGTTGCTTCTTGGACAGCGCCTACGGGATACTTAACCTTGGCTTCCTACCGGCACTGCTGTGTTCTTGCAGACATTAGAAAAGATTTTTGGATATAACCCCCCCGTGCTTTTTGTTCCCCCCACCATAGTGGTCAAGACCAGCCTTTAGACAAGGAACCCGGAGTCCGGAGGGTTTAAACTTTGTGGACCTCAGAGAACAATTAAGAAATGAGTGGTGCCGGTATGTTAGATTCATTCGTCCTAAACATTGTAGTCATTAAGGGATCCATACTTGTGATTGGCGCCCCCCCCCCCTTCTCTTTGTTTATCAATTTGAGTTTTACCCCTTTATTTTTACTCTATCTTTTTTTTTCACATGATCCCGCCTGTGATCAACTTTTCGTTTTTCTTTTTTTTTTTTTTTTATGTCCCGCCCGAGCCGTGCGTTAATCTGTTTTCTGGCATTGTGTCAGTGTCTAAAGAGCCCTTCGACCCAGCCATCGGTCCAGCGTAGGGTATCCTGGTCGCCTTCCGTTTCTTCCTTCCCCTCCTTGCCTATTCCATGATTTGGTATTTTTATATTCATCCTTAACACTTTGCTTGTCCCTTTTACAATCCCACCCTCCACACTCTTAACCCTCCGCCTGTTTCCGCAGTCTGTGTCTACAAATCCTCCCGGTTTCCCCCCGTGCCACTTATTTCTTTTTTCGTCTTTGGTAGTCTGTGCTTGTTTTCTTCCCTTTTCTTGCCTCGCTTTGCAGCGGTTATGCACATGTTTAAGTGATTCGCCCCATGGACCCCATACACTATTAACCGAGCCCTCGGCCCTTGTATTTTCCCCCTTTCCCCCCGTCTTTGGACCGTCTGGCCGCACGACAGGTGGAATTCTCTTGTCGCTGCCCCAGAGCCGTTTTCCCCCTCCTGTTTACTTAGAGGCTTTTCCACTGCACCCTTACTCTGAGGATCTATTGCTTTTCTCAACGTCCTGTGCACCAGCATGGCTTGGGTCTATCGTTCAGCTTTTTCCATTCTAAGCTCTCAACAACTGCACCCCTCAGCATTATCACCAAGCTATTCTTTTGTGTGGTTTCCCTTACGATCATTTGTTGTGTTGACAAATCACGTCCGTTTGCAGATACGACCCGTGCACTGGACGTACACCTGACTCTCGAGTTTCGATCACAGAGGAGACCCCCCCCCCCCCCCCCTATTTCCTGCGTGACCCAATATCAAACGTTACCGATGTTCTACGGTTAGAGTCTTCGTTTCGTTACCTCCGACGCCGACTCTTTCCTTAGCTCGGCATATCTTTACCGAGACATACCTCCCGGCTTTCGTATCCTTTGCACCCAGCACGCACTCACAACCTTCTATATTCCTCCCGTCTGCCCCCACCCGGTCCTTCTTGATGCAGGCCGGCACCTTTCAGATGCCTTGGTCGCAAGATTGTGCGTCGAGCTGTCCCCTAAGTGGACCATCCCGTAACCAGCTTTCAGTGTCCAGTGAACTCTATCTATCCCAGATGATGTCTTTGAACTCCCGTTGCTTCAGCAGTTGTTTTTTCTACCACCAGAACTTGTTCCGTTTTACACTTTACCCCCATGAACTTTAGACGTACGTGATCCTTTCTCTGCTGTAGTATCTTTCTTCACTTTCGACCGAGATTTTTCCGTCGAGCGACCTTTCACACGGTGTCTTTCCTGATGATCAGTGATAGCTTTCCTACTGAGCCCCTTTTTATATACGACATCACCCCTCTTTCACTTCCACCGCCATGTTAGCTCCCTCTGCTTGATTATGCTGCCGCCTCATTCCCACATCGCAGTTGCCCCAACACTCTGATTCCACTGGGAACAGCTTGCTCTAAGGCCTTCATCCTTGCCTTTTCGTCCCTCCACGTACATGATCGTCGTATGTTTCACGTAATGTGCAAGGTGACTGCCTACCCCCAGCGTCGTCTTTTTCAATTTTAGGAGTGACAGATGACTTTGGCTTTTCTTTTCTTGGGTCTGGGACTTTCTATGATACTCGGA
>Ga0179593_1299295_pt1 | contig 17858 bp, 20 predicted proteins | sample CZODoug2_1_08_16_FD_185931 | JGI IMG/M metagenome (GOLD analysis project Ga0179593, IMG submission 185931) | Vadose zone soil fungal communities from Angelo Coast Range Reserve, California, USA - CZODoug2_1_08_16fungal (PacBio error correction) | ecosystem: Environmental > Terrestrial > Soil >... | reverse complement strand
GTTCTCGTTGATGCCAGCTTTTTTCTTTTCCCCCCCTTGGATTTCTCTGATGTCAGGATCGCCTTTTCGGCCGGTATCAGGTGACTTCCCTCCCTTTGGTGGTTAACCCTCTTCCATGGCCGATGCATTCTTTCGAGGTCTTCCTTCCGCTTTTTTTTGCTGCTCCGAGAGGTAACGAATGCTTGTAAAGGATGGGTTGATGGTTTTCTTCCCTCCCTCTTTCGTTGCTAGGTCGGCTTAGAATCGTGACCCGATTTTCTCCCCGTTTGGATGATTACTTTTTGCGTTCTTTGAGTCTTTTTGCTTTATGTCCCGATGGTGCCCCCAATATGAAGACATCTCCCTCAATTAAATGCTTTTTTTGATCTCTTTTCCCTCCCTATGTATGGTAAGATCATCCCTCAACCTGGCTTGGACATTCGTGCTTTCAGCCTCCCTTATCGCTTGTCTTCGACGGTCCGGGCCTGGACCTCGTTTGTCCTCTTTTCGTTCGAATTGGACACTCCCAGTTTTCTCTGGTGAGTCTCGCGAAAGGTGGCCCCTGCTTTTTATGCATCTCCGAGTCGCCCCCTGAACAGGAGTATTCTTGGCTGTCCGAGCCACGGAGCGACTTCGTCGAGTCTATCGTCGATCCGTGGCAGTCCGATTCTTTAATGTCGGGTTCCTGAAGCCCACTCGCCCCCTGGTCCTTCTCCTCTTTTTTTTTTACTCGTGATGTAGGTCTTTGAAGATTTGGTTTAAACTCCCTCCTTCCTCGGCTTTTTTGCTTTTTTCTTTATGGGAACCCATTGCCCGATCGTTTTCCTTTTTTTTTTCCTTCGCCCTTTTCCGATGATTTTTTTCTAGTCGAGAAAGGCAACAACAGTCCCTCCAGATTCTTGCTCTCCGCTCCTACTCTTTTTCGAGCGGTCTTTTAGAAGCTTACTTTCCTGGCTGACCCTATCTTTCTTCCCCCCGCGTTTTCTTTTTATGTCTGCACGAGGCTACGTAAACCCGCAGCGACCCGGCTGGGTGCCTCTTAGAGGCCCAGTCGACGGCGCACTCTTGAGCCGTTCTGTGCGTTGTCCCGGTTTCGGCCCTCCTGTTTTAGTCTTTTTCGGTCTCGAAGAGGAAAGAGTCTCTTCTTTATACCCTTGTTCATCCCCTGTTTCCCCATTTCTGGGCTCTTCTCCCTCCGCGCCCGAATCCCCGCCTCGAGACTTTCTCGGGCGGGCCGGTTTTTTCCGATCCGCGTTTTCTTTCCAGGATAACGCTTTTCCTGAAATCCCAGAGCCGCCCCGGTCCCTTTGCCAAAGTTTCCTCCACCCAAGCCCTTCACAAGACGTCCTCTCCCCGGCGTCCTTCATTCCGCGCGTCGCCCCTTCCCTTTTTTCCCCTCCCCCCTTTTCCCGTCTTTCACTTTGATCCCCCCAGTCCCCTTGCAACCCAATGAGTCTCGAGCTTGCCGAGCACACCAAGTGCACCAGTATTATTGGTCCCGCCACTACCTTTTCGCGGCGAATACAACTGACATTTTCCCGTGATCACGCCGGTCCTCTGTAACTTTCCCCCCAAGGTTTGTGCGAGACGCACCGCACTTGGCTTTTTCTTCCGCTGGTAGGTTCATGCACCTTTGCTCTTCCTTCCCCTTGGTTCTAGACCCTAAATCAGCAGCCCTCCCCTCAGCTCTTCCTCTGACTCCCCCGCTTCATCATTCTTGCTCAAACTTTCTACGCTTGCCCAAAGATGGAATTTTTTCTCAACCGGTTTCCCCCCCCCGACCCGCGAAAGACTATCTGTTGACCACTTTGTCGTCTACCCCTTTGGCCCACCGATCAGTTAGAAACTAGCCAAACCACCTTGTCCAAGGCCGGAGGAGTCTTCTTTTTCTCGGGCGTTCGCCCATCACAGGGCCCCCTCCCCCGCTTCCCCCCCTCCCCAAACGAAGCAACTACCGGGATCAGCCCGCCCACCCCCCACGTTTTTTTCACCCGTGAGTTCTTTCAAAAATTGCTGTACGCTTTTGACCGGACCCCCCCTTCCCTGCTTTTTTTTCAGGGTTTTCTTGACCCGGCTCAACCAACTACGTCACTCGCTGGGACTTTGTAAGTTCCCTCTTGACTCCTTCGCAGCCCGCAGGTAGTAAGAGCACGTTAGCCCTCTCCCTCTTTTAGGCCCCCTTTCGGTCGATTTGGCCCGAAAAAAGAGATTTTTTTCGAAGTTCCTCCTCTCTTTGACAACTCTCGCCTCCCGGCCCCCGATACTTTTTCCACCTTTCTTTCTGCTTTTGTCTTTTACGTCTCTGTTTCGGATAGTCTCCTGCGATTTAGGCTCCCAGCCGTAGAGGATATTTCCTGCGCTTGCCGAAAGAGGCATACGGATTCCGAGATGCGCCCTCCACGCTTGGCCCATTTCTTTCAGATCCCCTTTTTTTGCCGTTCCCTTTTAAGCTGATCCTATCTAGACTTTCCCCTTCTGTTCGATCAGCTCCCCCCCAAGCCCTTTTCCACGATTTTTTCCCAAGTTGCATTTTCCTCCCCCTTACCCCCGGGAGGCATAAGATTAAAATCTCCCGCAGAGCATCCGTTCGTCCCCAAATAAAATCCTGGTCCCCCCCTGCGGGTGTCCCAGTCCCTCTCCCCCATCGGACCGATCCCTTTCACACCGAACACGTCATCTCAAGTGCTCATGCTTTGGTGCGAGGAGCCCGGTCCATCCGTTTTAATGTCAGTCCCCCCCCCCGGCCCCCACCCCTAGACGTGATCTGCGATCTTTTATATCGTGGTGGTCCCCCCCACTACGTGTGGAAAATAGCCGCTTTCTTTTCTTTTTCCTTTCCTCCTCTTGTTTTTTTTTGGTATCCTCTCGTGTTCTCGTTTTTTGGGCGGCCGAGGTTTGAAGGATTTCTCTGATGGACGAGGCAGTCCAGGCATGGTGAAGTGTGGTGTTTTGCGCCTCATTCCCCGCCAGCGCTGCTGGCTTTATCTTTAATCCCTCTCCCTTCGTCACTGCTTGAGGTGTTCTTTTGGCGTCTTGGATCTGGGTCTATTTGAGATGAATAGCTCCCCGGCCTCGTGTCCTTTTTTTTCTTTCGATTCGCCCTGGCGATGCTTTTTGGTCCCCTTTTTCCCGTGTTTTGTGTCTTACTTGCTTTCCCCGGACTTTGCAGGTTGAGCGGATGTCCGCTAGAACTACTGTGATGAGATTGTCCCCCCGTTCTTTCCCCCTTTCTTTTCGTCATTCCCTCCGTTTTTTCCTTTTCCATAGACGTAAGAGAGGTGTGGATGGTCTCATTCGGTAGAGAGAGGATACTTGGAGTTCGACCCGGCGATCCGAAGCGAAGAATGCTCCTTGCCTTCCATGCAGTGTTCGACTCTCTCTTCTTCAAAGTAACTTTTTAAGTACCTAAGACATTTATACTACGCTACAGTCTAAGAATTTCGGAGTGTTTCCCCCCATTTCCTGGAGAGCTATATTTAAACCCCAGGAGGGGGACGTCTCTTCTTTCTCTCAACCATATGAGGGAAAACGTGTAGTTATGCCCGGGAGGCTTTTCAGGGAAACGCAGCCGCTGCTTAATGAAATGTACCTTTTCCCTCTTGTCTCCCGGTTCTGTTCGGGGATTTCGAACCCCCTTTCCCCGGTTTCCGTTCCTTTCTCACTGCATTTTCGCGACTCGCTCTGACTGGCTCTGCTCCGCTCAAGTAACGAGATCGTCTGCAGCACAAGCAGCGGTCTGTACACGATCAGAGTTTCGGTGCGGGCCCCGAGTGTGCTGCCACGCTGATATCCCTACAGGTTGTTGTTGCGCTTGCCGCCCCCCCCCGCCCCCTTTTTGAGCTTTCGTGCCGGCTCTATTGAACTGTGTACAGCCGATCGTGTTTGCTACCTATGATATCGCCGTCCAGTGCTGTTGTTTTACACCGATACCACGACCTTGTTGAGGTCCTTCATCGTTACTCTTCGTTGGTTACGACCTGCGTGCTTCTCCTCCAATGAGAAGATTTGCGCATCCCTCCCCTCCCCGCCTGTAGGTTGAGGTAGCCTCCTTTCCTAGCCCTCGCTGGTTGATTTCAGTCTTTGCGGTGTCCCTTTTGGGTCTAACTATTTTTAAGCGTTTTTTTAGGCCGGTTGCTTCCCCCTCTGAGTAAATCTCGGGCCTCTCTTATATTGACGTTGACCGTTTCGTTCGACACCTTGGTTTTTCCCTTTTCCTTGTATAGTTTTTATTTCTATCACTTTCACAATTCTCTGTTATTCAGAGCTGGCCGTTTTTGCGTTCCCTCTCGATTTTGACTTTTATTTGGTTTCGACACTGAGTTGTCCTACCGTGTTGGGACAATTTTTCCTCTGGGGCTGGGGCCCGTTTGTTCGTTTTCCTGAAGTTTTATTTCTCAAGGACCCCCTTTCTGGGCGTGTGGTTTTGTTTTCGACTGCTGTCCTTTTCTCTTTTGCTTGTGGGGGCTTTTTTGTTATGGCCGTTCCCTTGGAGGTATGTTTGATCGTTCGTTAATAGTAGGAATGCCTCTCCCCCTCTCTCCCCTGTGCCCTGCCCGATCAATCGTACTCGTTTATGTGGATTTTTCGTTGTGTGCTCGCCCGGCCCTACTTGGCGTTCACTTTTTTTGGCTTTCCCCTTTGCGAGACATCCGTTCCTGTTCGGAGCCGGCGTACCAGATCTGTCCCTTGCCGCACTCTTTGTACCATGTGAGCTCTTTTCCGATTTAAGTTCCTCGCTTTCTAACTCCCCTTCTCCCCCCCCCCCCCTTTGTGGTAGGATGGTCCCTTCTTAGGCCCCTCACCGTCAAAGGGTTTTTCCCCCTCTCGACGCCTCTTCCCAGCAGGTGCTGCCGTTGCCTATTTTCCCCCTTCTCCTTTTTCTCGCCTCTACGTGTGCCTTTGCACTGTGGTCGGGACACGGCATTAGAAGAAATGATCAAATGAGAACCCCTGCGCTAGACTGTTTTCCTTCATCCCCGCCCCGCCGCTCCAACGCCCGCCGTCCCTTGCCGATGGGTCGGTTTCCCCCCCCCCCCTCACTCGACTCCTTCATACCCTCGGTTCAAAGCAGGATACTGAGTCCTTTACTTAAGACCCAATTTGCTTCCTTTTGTCTCCCCAGCTACGAAGTGCGTCTTCCACTTTCTCGACTTCCTTTCGCCCCCCTGGTTACTTCCCCGCCCCCCATCCTAATGGAAGTTCCTGTGCCCCTCTCTGCCCGAATTTCCCCCGGGTTAAAGTTCGGGCCACTTTGACTCCCCCGAGGGGCACAACGCTCCCTCTTTCCTTATCGATGTTCGCAAGACCCACTTTTTCTCCGCAGAACCACACTAAGTTCCATTGCCAGGTCGTTTGTATCTTTACATCCTCCTGTTTTTCCTCCCTCTCCCCCCTGGGGATTTTCTCCCCTTCGATTCTTTAGAGTTCTTTTTCTCCCTTCTCACAATATCCTCCCCTCGCTTGAACGCCACGGTAACTTATCCTCCTCCCGCCGGTCTTCTAGAGGCGAACTTGTCGCCCCTGCCGTATCTTTCCAATCTTCCCTCGTATAAGGCAGATCAGGTCTTCCCCGGCTTTTCTTTTGCTCCTCGCCGTGTCTCTCCGTGTCATTTTCTTCCCCTTTGCCAACTCCTTTCTTTCGGCCCTTTCTCGTGGTAACAGGGATCGCTCCATCTCCCCGGTCACATACTCTCTTGTCTAGCCGGTCTGCGTTCTCCCCCTGGCCATAGGTTGTGCACCAGCTCGTTCGCTCTCCTTCCGGTTCCGTGCCCTTTCATCTCTCTTCTTTCATCACGAATCGTTGTGTTGATTCTCTGATGGTCGACATACGTCAGCGCGAAGCGCCGTTATTTTCTTCCTTATATCACGTTACGGCGCGAACGAGGACAGGCCGGTATTTCCTGTCGAGGACGCCTCAGTTTTTGGTATAGGCTTCCGCGGTCTTCCATGTTTTTGTGCATGTATGTCAGGACAGTTTTTGCCCCCCGTTAAGCCGAAGGGGCACCCCGCTGTGTTGCCCCCCCTTATCCCTTCCCTTTTTTCCTTGCCCTTCGGCTCCTAGAGACGGTCGTTCGCCTTTTCGCTTTACAGGTGATTTTTTTCACGGGGTGAGTTAGCTCTCTTCTCCTTTACGATGTCTTCAGCGGGCCCGCCCTAATAATTCTTTCCTGTGCCTACCCCCCCCCCCTTTTTTGATCTTTTTCCCCCGCGGGCCTGAAGTTTTGGCCGTGTTTTTCCTTTCTTGATGCCTAATTTGTCCCCTTTCGTTCTCTTGTGCTTCAGCCCAGTCCCCATGGCCGCTTTAGAGCCCCGTTTTTTGCCTTCCTTTTTTCTGTGTGATCTTAACAGGTTCCCCTGCTCCCTTTTATACCCTTCCCTGCAGAGAGACCACTTCCTTTTTTCCCCTTTGGCCCGTTTCATTCCCTTATGCTGAATATGTAGGAGTCTCCTTTCGATCCTTTGCAAACCCGCAATTTGAAGCCCACGCCTCCCTGGTTCTTCGGTGGATCCTGCTTTTCTTGGCACTCTTCTGTAGGCTCGTGTTTAATCTTTTGGGTCAAAAGTCCAGCAGCTTTCTTCTGTCGTTTAGTTTTCGCTCGTTTCGGGTTGAGGAACCCCCCTTTTTCCGCCGCGTTTCTTTCGCTTTCCTGTGTCTGTGCGAGGATAGACCACCTTTGCCCACACGGGCACCCCGACCAAGAGGAGCTATGATCCGGCTGTCCTTCATTCCTCGATCCTCTAAAAGTCCTATTCCCCCTGTGACGATTTGATCCATGACCTTTTCCCTTGCTGGGAGGGACCTGGGGTCACTTTTCCTTACCCTTCGGCTGAGTGAAGATCTGGCAGCTCCGTCTCCATCTCTAGCTATGGGTCTTGTCCCCGTTTTTTTGCGTTCAAGACCTTATGTCTATCGACGCCGCCCCTTGACCCGAGTTTCTTTTTTCCCCTGTCGCGAGAAACAGTATTTTGACGTCGGCCGCTTCGCCTGAGTTAGCTCGCCGCCCTCCTGCCTATTGAGCTTCCGGATTTGGTCAGCTCCTCGGACGCTCGAGGACGACGTATCCCATTCTCCATTCTCACTAAGCACCCTTCCAAAGCCGCAACTAAGAAAGTGACCCTGCGTCCCTTTCATGCGCGGTCTTTGCATCCTGCTTGCTCCAGCTTCTTCGCCCCCTTTCTTGTCTGTCTCCCCCTGGCACCATTTTTCATAGTTCGAGAGTCCAACGTAATAAGAAGGATGGCCTTCTAGCCCCTGTCACTCCCCCACTTTTTTTATGTCCACACGCGCTGATCGTCACCACCGCCCCCCCGCAGGACATCGGCTCCACGCGCCTTTTTGAGGTGAGATTTATTTTCCTTTGGTTTTTCCCCATTTGGAAGATACTGACCCCCCCTCTCTGCTATCTTCCGAGTGGAGGTCTCTGCAATCCAACCGGTCCTGCCGTTGTCCTTATCCTTAGACCTCCTTTGCCTGATGGATCCATCACTCTGCTCTGACGTTTAGAGTATTGTCTAGTCCTCCTTCGCCCCCACACGCTTCCCGGGTATTTTGTCCCTTTGCGCACCTGTTTCAAATTTTTTTTGCCGGTACAAATTGACCCCTGCAGCGAAGACTGATTGCCCCGACGTTGGACACAAGTCTCGGGGTGGGAACTTCTTGCACCCCTTTGCTAATCGGCCCCCAGCCCAAACCCCGGCAATCCGGACCCTTTTTCTATCGTGTATGGAGCAATCTCCCAGGGGACGCCGAACCCCTTGCCCGCAGTGCCAAAAAGTCAGCCGCTACAAGCCCCGATCTTGCCACAGCCGCAAATGTTTCGCCGAGTCCTCTCCAAAAACAACTCTCTTGCATCTTCATGTCCCGGCCCCCCCGGACGGTAGGGTGGATGTGCTCCGCCCGGTCTCAACGGGACTTGCCCCCGTGATTCCGTTCCCATTTCCGTCCGTTCCCCTCTCTTAGGGACATCGCACGTCGTAGGAAGCTCTCTTTCGTCATTGGTTCCTGACGTGCTTTGTCTCCTCCTTCTCGCCCGAAACGCCGATTTGGGCTTCGTAGAGCTCGCGTTTTCCCCTCCGGCGCGCTGCCCCCTCCGCGCTTTTTTCACCTGCTAATTGACCCCATTCGTGCCGTTTATCCTTACTCTTCTTCTTTCGCCAATTTGAGGGGCTTTATCAGGCTCCGCAGCTTTTTTGTCTGCTCTTTCGGCTCGGTTGGGATATGCGCGCCTTTTGATTGTGATCACCCCCCGAGTTTTCCATCAGGAGACTTGAGAGGTCCTGCTCGGCACTGGTCATTTTCTTCTTTTCTCTCCGGTCCTAGTGACTCCCACACCCCCAAAAACCGCCCACCCCCCCCCACCCACCCACCCCCCCCCAACCACCCCACAAAATTCCTCTCCCCCCCCCTGCCTCATGCAGAATTTAGGCTCGCGTTTTGCCTCTCGCAAAGCAGGCGAAACCAGTAATGGCTACTGCCGCCCGGCCCCAAGGTTTGCCTGTTCCCCTCAAGCTCCCCCCTGCAAGCGCCGTTCTCCTCCCCAGCCCTGGTCCCAGCGGGTTCCCCTAAAGTAAGATCCTTTAACCTATCCCCCCCTCCCCGTTACCAAAGAACCCCGGGCCCCTCTTCATCGCATCCTGCCAGGAGTGATTCGGCAGCAGAGGAGGTCCGACCCAACACAGCACCATTCCTAGCCTCACGATAATTGATCTCTCCCCCCTCCTCGTCGACCCCCTATGGAACCCTGATTTCGTTCTTTCTTCCCTCCTCATCCCGTTGTTTTCTAATCGTTCTAGTTGTGGCGAGTGCTGCGGCGAATCGCTTGTTCCTTCCTGTTTTTCCTTTTTTTGGTGTGGGCTAAGTCCGCCGCTTTGTTTCGTCCTCGCTGCTTGAGCGCTCTTATTTCACTGCTCTTGTGGCCCCTTTTTGTTTGTTTCTTGCGAAGTTTTCTCTGGGTCTCTTGTGAGAGAACGCTGGGCCCGGTCATTTGTATTGTTCGCTCCCTTCTCTCTTTCCCCATTCGTTTCTCCATACAAGTGTGTTACGGTCGCCCCAAGAAATGAGGCCTTTCCGTCCTTTTTCTCTTGATGCCTGCGAGACCCCTTTTCTCAGGCGATGCGCACGCGTCAGCCCTTCTCCGGGCCTTTGCCCCTTTTTTTCTGTATTCGACCTTAGTTACTGAGTCTTTGTTCTGTCCTTTCCTTTTACCGGAGGCAGCTAACTTCCATTTCCGCCGCGCCGACTGTTCCCTGCATCTTGCATGACGTCTCTCGAGCCCCGCTTGTCTCTTTTATTAAAGGATTATAATAGGTGACTTCTCCGACCCCCTTTGCCTGGGGAGCGAGGTCAGCCCTCCCGTGCTCTACTTCCTCCCCCCCCAAATATCCCTTTTTGGCCTTCTTGGAGCACGTCGTCCCCGCGGACGTTTCCGGAACTCGGAGATTAAGACATGTTTTTTCAGTATAGGAGTGCCTGCGTAAGTCCGTCCCTGCTCAGTAACGTTTTTTTTTTCACGGTGTCCATGATTAATCAACCCCTGCTCACCTGAAAAGAGTTCCGTAATGAGCTTCCAATCAATATTTAGAGGATAGGTGTATCTCCCCTTGTCTTTTGCCTTCTATCAGGTGATATTATTTGTGTTAGTGTATGCGCTTATACTTGAGGTGTTCTTGCTACACCGATTCCCTCCTGCCTCCTCATGATTCTTTTTTTGGTTGTGTTGCTATCCCTAAGATCCTTTTGACTCGTTTTTAACAAAACGTCATTGGATTTTACCGGCAATCTTCTTCGCTCGGTTTTGACGTTTTTTTTCATTTTCCCCTTTAGTCCATTTGTTAAATCCTGCCTCCTCCTTCGTTTTGATTGGTCTGCCTCTGAGGTCCGCGGGTCTTGCAGGTTTTGGAGTGTGCTGAATGTCTTGAGCGTATACGAGACTATTTCCCGCAGCATACGGAATTTTTTTGCTTGATCTACCTTCCATTCATCTTTGGCCAGAACTTTTATTGCTTTTTTTTCGTCCCCCCTTGTAGCCTTTGAGAGCTTTCCAATAAAAGGGAGTTTGTTTCTCCGTTTTCCCATGAGGGATTTTTTTCCTACCCTTCCCGTGTGGACATTTGCACTGGTTCCTCCCTCCCCCATGCTGACCTTTTACCTAGAGCGTGTTTTTTTCGTCGGTCTGGTTTTGAGTGTCACTATTGTTCGAGCAAGGTTCTTCGGATGGTTGGTAATGTATTCTTCTCTCCTCTATGCTGGAAGTTTTCTTTGGCTTCTGGGCTTTTTTGGTTTCTTTTCAGTCGGGATGGGCCCCCAATCTTAACCGTTCGACGTGCTCGGACAATTTTCACCCGGTGCCGCCCGAAGACCGCCCCCCTTTCTTCAGGGTTTTTTTTGATTGCTCTTCTAAGGGAGACTCCTTCTTTTGCTACAATGTCGATTCTGCAGAGATAGTTCCTTGGCCCTTAGACCTTTCGAGTTTCAGTTGGAAGACCGTTTTGACCTCCGGTGATTCGCTCGACTGCGCTCCGCGATGTGCCTTCTTCCACCGGAAAGAGGATCTTGGTTATCTCTCTTTAAGGAGACCTCTTTCCTCCCCTTCCAATTTTGGTCGCTCTCAGAAACTCTGCCTTGTTAGACTTTACTAGAGTCTCGGTCATGCGATGGCTTCAAACCCCCCCCCCGACCACAATCCCCCCCCCCAACCACATACCCCCCTCCAAACCCCCACCCAAAACAACGCCCCCCCCCCCCCCCCCCCCCCCCCCCCCCCCCCCCCCCCCCCCCCACCCCCCCCCCCCCCCCCCCCACCCACCCCCCCCCCCCCCACCCCCCCCCCCCCCCCCAATTTTTTCTTTGTCGTTTAAATGTTTCCGTACTGAAACCTGAATCCATATTTTAAATAGAACCATTGAGGGTTTGCGATCCTTTTTTTCAGAACGACCCTCTTCCCCCCTCCCATCAGGATCTGAAGAGGAATTTTTACAAATTTCACTCCCCTCCCCACCCTCACCTTTGGATCTGCGAAGACACTTTCGGAGTTGGATTAACTCAACTAAGTGCTTTCTCACTGTATCTATCTCCCCTGGAGGTCCTCTTCGTCAGGGGCCTTCTTCACGCATTCTGGCAAGTCGTGTGTAGCGATAGGGCCCCCGCACCCCCCCCCCCTTTGACTACACTTCACCAACTGTGTCGGGCAGAATTCCGTGTTCCTCTCCCCCTTTCGGTCTTAAGACCACCCGCCGTCTGATTGCCCTCCGAATTTTTCATTGGTTTTGAAGTCCATCCAGTTTTAGCGCCTCATGCGTACTTTCCTCGACTTCAAAATGGGGGATTCTCCTTTTCTTATTCGTTTGAGGCTTTCCCCGCCGGAGACGCCAAGGATCACTCCGTCAGTTCCTTTCCCCAAAAGTTCATTAAAGCGCTTTTCGTGGTCCGTGAGCGACTCCTTTCTGCAGACATTTCGAGTGACCCCCCTTTCCGTCCTGATAAGGGTCAGATTCCTGAATGTGAGGGCGCCCTCTTCTTGCTTTTTATTTGCGATTTTGGCTCTGAAGGCGAACTGGAAAGCTTTTTGCGTCGTGGTTGACCGAGCGGGCGGTCCCTTTTTACCCTCCAAAGGCCCTCCCTTTGCCCGTCTCGTTGATCCGGGTCGCGTGATCTACTGCCACAATTGTCGGGGTCCATCTCCTTTCGCGAGAGTCTTCATTGTGACCCGATCATTTATCCTTGTTTTCCCTCCTCCTGTGGGTTGTTGGTTTCTTCTTGCTGTCAGCCCCCCCCCCTCCTCTCTCTACAGGACTTTGAAAGACCCTGGATTTAAGTTCTCCCCCTCCCTGACATTCCTTCCTGGAATTATTTCCTGATTGAAGCACTCCCGAGTTGTCGTAAACCCCGGCGACGTCCTAGCCCTACTGCCTCCTTTTCTGCAATTGTCGCGCTCTACCGTGGCCGACGCGACTGAGTTGAGTTGAGACGGAAGTCTTCTGAAATCCCTTGAGTTTTTTTTTTTTACCCTCTCCCCCTTCGTGCTAGTTGACAGAGCCTTGCGTCGGCCTCGTTTTTCTAAAGGATCTTCTTTGGGCCGTAGTCAGGGTTTTGCGGGAGAGAAATTCTCCTTTTTCCGCTCTTCCAGTGCCTTCGCCCCATCTCTCCCCTTGCAATGTCCGTTTTTGCTCCCCCCCACTCTTGATAGCATGTTTGCCACTTCCCTTGTAATTACATCCTCCCCTTGACTGGACCTCTTTCTTATTCTGGCATTTTGTTTTTTCGTTCGTGGGCAATGGTCGATTTAGCCTACTGTTGGCGTCGTAACTCGGAATTTGAAATCCGTGGTATGATGGTTCTCCGGAATCTTTTGCTAGTTTCTTTTTCCCTCTGAAATTCGCGATAGCCCTCCTTTCCGGCTTATCCTGGCGATCTGTCCTGAGGCCCCCTTACTGCCTCAGCGTTTCCCCGCGTTAGATACGTGGTTCCAAATAATGCGGTTGTGAAGCAACCCCCCCCTTGTCTCTCCGGATAGATTGACTGCCGTTCTTTTCCCTCTCTCTGCGTGTTCTTTTTATTTTTAACACGTCCTCGCGTCCTTCCAGTGTTCTTGGCCCATTTTTGATCTAGGCAGGTTAGTGGATTGCGGACTGAACTCGTCAGTCGCGGGTCTACTTTCCTCTTTTTTCTTTTGAGTTTTATTTTCGTCATCCCCCCGGCAGGACCCTAGATCTGATGAGATGAGATGCCCCTTATCTCGCTCTTCTCTCCATCTGTCCGCAAAATGTTCACCGTCATCTTGCTGAACCTCCTCCTTTTCAGGGAGTTCCCTCCTTCGTGGTAAGATTGACTTCTTTTCCTGTTAAGTAAGCTTCAGTGCCACATTCTCGATGGTCGCTCTAGGTCTTTTCCGATTTAGGCCCAGAATGAGTATGCGGTTCTTGCTCTCCCAAAGGCACTCCTGAGCGTATATTATCGCCACTGTTGAAGTGACCCCTAGTTAGCGCCGTTTTCGCCTTCGAAGACCGATATATCCCGTTGACCTCTCGGATTTGGTCCTCCCTCCCGTCGTTTCTAAAGGAGAAGAGTTTTCAGACTTCTCCCAAGCGTCCCATTACCCCCCCGCCCCCCGCCCGTCCAAATACGCCTTAGTCCCCCAACACTTCTCCTCCTCTTTGTTCGTCAAGAGATTGTGGCAGCCCCTCTCCCCACAGATCCCCACTGTTTCACGTGTCTAGACCATGCACCTTTCAAAAAGATATTGCCACCACCCCGGCATCATCATGCCTTTAGTTCGCACACCCATTCCCTTTTCCCCCCCCCCCTCCTCTTTATGCCCTCACTCCCTTCCAGGCTCCCTCCGAGATTTAGTCCCGATACGGCTGTCGCCACCCCGGGGTGACGACGACGGCCCCTCCCCTCCTTCTCTTCTGCCCGATGTGGACGGTTGATGCCTCCCCCTGCTAGGCTCTGGTATTTCTCGCTTAATAGTTCTCCCACATGCCCAGACCCATATGACATCTTAACTGTACTCTGTCCGGATGACCCCCCCCCCTACTGGGCGGCTCATGCTCATTTTGCATGCTGCCCGGTCGCAAACAAGGACGACCGCGACGCCCCCCGTGAATTTTCTGACCCCTTCTCTCTTGGGTGGGTCAAGATGCATCTTTGATCCGAGGTCTTTGCCAGAACCCCAAGGGCACTCCCCCCCCTGCCTGCCCCCGATTTTTTCTTTATTTTACCCCTGTCGCTGCAGATCCTGGACTTTATCCACCCCCCCCCCCCCCCCCCCACCTCCCCACGAAGACCCCCCAAAAAGTCCCCCTGCCGACAAGACCGTTAGATGCGCCCTCCTCCGAAAATGTTCCCCGATTGTCCCCCTCTTCTGCGCCCAAATTTTTTTGCTGGTCCCCCTGCAGGAACGTTTTTCCCCTCTTTCCTTTTATTTGTCTGCGATCCCTATTGCACGTCAGGCACTTTTTTGGTGATTCGCTGTCCCCTCGATCCGACTCTTCCCTTAATCCTTTTAATCCTCTCCCCTTTCAGGCTTTTCGTCCCCGTTGTGAGCCGCGTGTTTCTTCCGACTTGTCAGGCCGGACACTTAATATTTGTGTAGTTCTTTCGCTCTTACAGAATTTGAAATTTCTCCCCTGTCTCCGCACAGGAAGGTCCGAAAAGCGGTTGTTCAGCGCTTTTATGGGCAATTTTCCCCCACCCCCGTGTGTCTCGTCAGCTAGTCTGCGGTAGCGGCGGAGCCGGAAAACGATTAGAGGAGATAAGCATTGGGATCACCATCCGCCAAACACCCGAAAAGACAAATCTCCCCACAAAGACGCCTACCCCCCATCCATAACCACACACCCATCCCGGGGCAAACCAAAAACACACCCCACCCCCAACCGCCCCCCCACCCAAAAAGACCCCCACACCCCACCCAGCCCAACACCCACACCCCCGACCCAACTCTCCCCCCCTACCCCACAAACCAACACCGCCCCCCCACAACCCAATAACGAACACCCCCCCCCACCTCCCCCACCCACCCAACCCCCCAACTCACAAATTTGGATTTCGGGATATTCGCAGCGTCTCTCTCTGACTATGAGCTCCCCCATCCCCGATAGTCCCAGGCGAATTCGTGGCCTTTTCTGCTGACCCTTTTACGCGTGACCTGCCGTGCACCTTTCCTGCCGATAACCCTATGTATTCTCCTAAGAACTCAGACGTCTTTCCCGTCAGACCCAGTGCCTTCCAGTCCCCCACGGGATGCCGACGCCTCAACAGCCCTTTCTTTTTTGCCCCCCCGGGGCGTAGAACATACCAGGCCTGGCTAACTCTGTTTTTATGGACTCGAACTAGATCCCTTCTCTAATCAACAACCGAAACCCTTAGCTTTCTCCCCGCCTCAGGCGGCGAGGCGTCCCCCCCTTGAATATGTTAGTGAGTTTACCCCCCACCGGCACCCCCATTCCTCTCCCATCATAGCCTCCCGCCTCATCACTCGTCGTCCCAAACCCCCTCGGTAAAATGAGTCCTTCCTCCTCTGTTTTTTTTTCTCGAGATACTAACTTTTAAAGAGCGTTTTTTTGCTTATCGGAGGTGTGATTTCCGGGTTATTGCGCTTCTTTCTTTCGATAGCTCTCTCCTTGTGAACCTTGTTGGGGTCGTTCTCCTTTCTCCGCGACCCCGGAGCCGACGCCGAGCGCTCCTTGACTCCTCGTTTAGAATTGTAGTTTTTTCTCGGTTTCTCTGTTTTTTTCGCTTTTCCCCCTTGTTAGAACGCTTTTGTAAAGGCCTGCTGACGCTGCTGTTGAGCTGTAATTTATTCTTCATCCAGTTGGTGACTGGTTCCCCTTCCCTGAGTTCTTTTCAGCCGGCTTTGCGCTTCGTTCCTCACGTGGCGGCCCTAGTCCCTATTCGCAAAGCCCCTCCCCCAAGTTCCCCGTTTCAATCGTCACCGTTTAGGGTGTGATTCGACTGTGGGGCATTAGCGTGGCTGGCGTCATAGTTTTTTTATTCTCTCTGAGCAGATTTGACCCTTCTCACCCTCCCCCCATGGCTCTCCTCTCTCTACTGCAGCTTGAAGGTCCAGAACAGCCGAGCCGTAACCACGGGGAAAGGTCCGCCCAAGCGATTTCTCCCTCTCTTCTGGCAACGCAGCTCATGTCGGGCTGATTTCCAGGAATTTTTAACGATCCCTTCTTTGGGTCCCTCTTGCGCACTTAGTTCCCTTCCCTTCAGGATGTCGTTGACGGTGAACGTTATCTCCGACCGCTTCTATGGCACTTCCTTAGGGGTGAGATTCTGTACCTGAATCACCGCGTTGATTCCCCCCCCTTCTGCAGAACTTCGATGCATTCCAATGAGCACCCTTTAATCCCTGGTTTTCTTCCTTTTAACACAAGATTTTCGCTACAGGCTTCCCCCTCTGGTAGGATCTCGTCTGTCGTCCTTTTTTTTTTTCGTGGGGCGGCGGATCTCCTCCACGTTTTGCCTCTGGCGTGCTAGACCTCAGTCAACACGCTTCGAAGGAGTTGGCTACTGTTTTTTGTTCCTTCTTTACCTCATGAGTTCAGTTGACAACTTGCGCGCACCAGCGGTCATGACCCGCCTCTTCTTTTTTCCCCTCCGCTTGTTAACGGTTTCTCATTCATTTTTCTCTGGGCTGCAAATCGCGACCCCCTTGGGCGTTGGAGGTCGATAACGGATCTTCATCTCGTGGCGTCCCCGATCTCCTTTCGTTGGGCGGTTTTTTTTACCCGAGTCCTTTTCCTGGCTGACCTAGGACAACCTGCCGGTGCTGCCTTGAACCGTAATATTGCTATAAGACGGATATGTGCAGTTGTCGTCACCCTGTGGTCCCTCCCTTACCGTAGCCCCCGTTTCGGTCTCTTTGACCCCTTTTTTTTCCCCCTCTTTGTACGCCGTGGCAAGGACTGGCGGTGCCGCTCGCTATGCTTTCCTTTGCGGGGGATCCAGGGATGCCTTTTTCCATCGTGGGTTGGCCGATTTTATTTATTCACCCTTCCCTATGAGTCTCTTTTGGTTAGTCGGGCATGCCCCTTTGCCCATTGTCTTTCTCTGAGAACGGCCTCCGGTAGCAGGGTTGATGAGTTCGTCTGGGCGTTTTTCTTTTTGGCCCCTTTTCTTTGGTGTCTGTGGTCTCCCGAGTACTATGTCGAGTGTCTCGCCAATCGGCGCTCCCCTTTCCCAGATTGTAGCCGTCTGGATTGTGCGCTTTTCTTCTCGTGCTCCGGGACGAAGGGGGTATGCTTTGAAGGTGTCTCGGTGACCACTTGTCTCCTCTACCGATACCTTCGGAGACGGCGATACCTCTCAGGTTGTCCCTTCCCCCAGAAGGACCCTCATTAGATGAGTGCCTTCGAGCTCCGGCTCTTGTGAACTCCTTCGACGCCGGTCGTCGCATTCGTCCTTGTCTGACCCTTCCCCCTACGACCTCCTGAGTTTTCCCTACGCGATCTCGCCAGTGCCTTGCCTTATTCTCTCTGATTGATTTTGATTCTCTTTTCTGGTGTTGGCTTTTCCCTTTCTCCTATGTAACGCCCTTCCTCTCCTTCAATGCGCCCTGTCTGACCCGCGGACGATAGAAGGGGTCCGCCCCCCCTCCTCTTACGTCCGACCAACCTTTTCTCGCCTGTTTTTCCCCCAGACGACCAGCACATCAAGCGGCCCCCAATCATTTCTCAGAGAGCACATTTTTGACCCTCGTTCCCACTGACAGTTCTTATGCACGTGGATCTAATTTCTTCCCCCCTCTTAACGCTCTGCTTCCTCGGTCACATCCGCCCGGATCCTTTGCGCTCCGTCTTTGTATTACCAGCGCCCCGTTACTGGAGACTTCTAAACCTCACCCCCCACGGAGCGTTTTCCAAATTTCGACGTCTGTTTCTCTTGACAAGGCCTTCGACACTCAACTCGGATGAGAGCCCTTCCCGACTTAATTTCCCCTAAGGTTTTTCTTTTCTCCCCCCCCCCCCTATTTTTTGTTCCCCATCTCCAAAGGGGGATTTCGCCGTCTCTTGTCTCTTCTTGGGCCGCCGGGCGCCCCCCTGATGCATTACCCCCCCTCCCCCGCCGCGATAACCCTTGTACTCGTCTCCGCAGCCCTTACCGAGTCGTTTCCTCGATAGCGTTCTTCCTCTGCCCCATCGCCCTCGAGGGCAAATTCCAGCTTTTGATCCTTTCCTGATCCTTTCCTTTCAGTCCCTTCTTGTCGAAAGGGAGCCATTCGTTTGACTGCAGACATTGCGTGCAACAGGTTGTCCGCTCCTGCTGGTTACGTCCCCTTCGTCTGCGCTCTCCCGGACCCCGGCTTACCCGTGATAGCCGTGTCGCGTGACAGAAGCAGTCTTCTTTGAAAAAACGGTAGGGGAGAGACATC
>Ga0179593_1604151_pt1 | contig 17859 bp, 16 predicted proteins | sample CZODoug2_1_08_16_FD_185931 | JGI IMG/M metagenome (GOLD analysis project Ga0179593, IMG submission 185931) | Vadose zone soil fungal communities from Angelo Coast Range Reserve, California, USA - CZODoug2_1_08_16fungal (PacBio error correction) | ecosystem: Environmental > Terrestrial > Soil >... | reverse complement strand
CTCCTGTCAGTTGTTCTATTTCGGTCACGCGCCGAGCACAGGAAACGTATTTCTAACGTTTTTTAATCACTCCTTGCTCCGGCCAATAAGTGTTCCCTTTGGTCTGACACCCCCAGAAGACTCCCCCAGTCTTGCCCCCCCCCCCTCAATTGCCACTGCTGCCCAATAGCATTACTCCCTCACTGATGGTGCCGGTGATTCGTTTCCCCCCCCTCAGCAGCCCCCAGTCCGACCTCTTCAGATATTGGTCTGTGAGTTCTCTTTTTTTCCGCTCTTGTGTTGACTTTTTTTTTGGTTGGGTTTTCCGTTGCTGCATTCTTATTCAGTATTTGTTCCCTAGGGGGACCTTTCCCAAAAACTTCCATTCGGACGTACAAACGATCGGCGTCAGTCGCCGATCTTCCGGGGCGATCATGTTGGTTTCTCGATCATGATTCCGACGCCGAATTGGTCTGGATTTCCTTCGAACGTATAAGACCTCCGAAGCCCAGGATACGCGTGGGTTGAAGACGTTTCTTCTCCCCGGCGCTGCCTGCTCCGAGGACCTTCCCTTTGCTTGTGTATTGAACTCGTCCCCAGCATCGACGGCACTCTCTTATGACCCTAAGGCCCCACAGCGCTCGAGTCCTTTATAAGGATCCCGAAAACGGGTATGTTGTTGCGGATTTTCACACGACTTTGGTACGCTCTCTTACTTGACGCAGGGCCCTTTCACGGCGATTTTATGGAGATTACCTACCTCTTTCCTGGGCAGCAATGGACTAGAAGAGTTTTAAGGGGAACGGTTTCTTCTTCTTGGCAGCACCTAGTCCCCTCGAAAAAGTTGGTCCCCCTTTGACCGGCACGATTCCAACCTCCCGGAAGTCACATTTGCCTTCGTTGTGAGTTGTAGCTTTTTCTCTGAGACCTCGCCCGTTTTGGTGGGGTGGGTTTCAATCCTTTGATTTTGCTCCCTTTCCCCCCACGGGAGAAACACATACTCCGCCCCTGCCGGGTTTTACCCTCTTTTCAGGATTCTTTTTTGAATCGCTTCTAATCCCTTTTTTTCCGGACAGGGGGGGCATCTGGTGATGAGCCGGTGTTTCTAAAATCTGGTCCTCTCCTCCTGTGGAGGAAGGAGGTTCTTTCCTGCGTTTTGTCCCCCTGCCTATTCTCTACTATTAGTTCTCTGGTCCTCTGGTTCGGGCACACCTAAACCCCCTGACCCGCGAGTCTCGGGCCTGTGTTCTTCCCCCGGCTCAAGCCTTCCCGTTGTTTCGTATCTGGGTGGGATCTTTTTGGTGAACCTAGCGATCTTTTTCTGCATCCCGAATGGGATTGGAGGTGGTGCCACGATGCTCCCCTTTTGCTTCTGGGCTGATTCCGAGAGTATGTGTTCCCCCCTTTTCGAAAGGGGAGCAATCACGTTAATTTTTTAACGTCCCCCCCCGCCCACCTTTTTTTTTTTTTTTTTTTTATTTTTTACCTGGATGGTGTCACGTTTGACCCGCGGACAAGAAAGATCGGGGTGGCCCCCCTTTTCGAAATTTGTATGACCCCTCCCGGAGCGTCATTAGTCTTTTCCTTTGCAGAGTTTTTTTTGGGATTATGCAGCTCTAAGAAGTGTTCTTACAATACTCTGCGCTGGAACGTCTTTCCGGAGACCAGTCCGGCCCCTTCCTTGATGGCCTTTCGATTTTTACTCATTGTCAACCCTTTCTTAGTTTTGCCGTCCTTTTCGATTATGGTGGTTGGGTCGTGGGTTCCGCAAACCGAACATATGACGGGAATTTCCCCCTGTCCAGATACCTTGACTGTCGCGTTTACAAAGAAGGGTCCCATCTCTCTCTTTTTCCTCTGTTGTACGGAGATCTACCCTTTCTTACGAGACTATGATGGAATGTCAATTCCTCCTTCTTCGTTAGTTTTCCCGCACCATCACCAGCTCCCATTCATGGCCACCCTCCTTTTTTCCCTTCCGCTTGGCACCCGTTGATCCCTTCTTACCATCGGAAAAAGGACCCTATCTAAACGGCGTATCTTCTCAGCCATTCCGCCCCACCGGTTCCCGAGAATCCCTTGTTCCTCCGGACACACTTCTTCTCGCCTGCAGGAACAAAATCCCGCCGACACCGGAACATCAAATCTAAAGCTTCGTTGCTTCTTCCGTAGGCTCCCCTCATGCACCCACAAATCTTTTTAGGGGCCACCCACCGGTCAGGCAGGTTTCCCCCCAACCCCCCCCCCTGTCTCTCTTTTAGGTTGTAGTCCCACTATTGCAATGTCGTTCTTGCCCCCCGTTTCGTCAAGCCAACCCCCACCTCTCTGATCCTCACGCCTTCCGCAAACAGTGCCTCGGTCCCCTTTGCCAAATTAATCGCCCCTTTTTTTATGCTGTTCTCGCTATCAGGGTTCACCTTTTTTTTTCTCCACCCCAGATACAACCCCCACTTAGTGCAGTCTCTTCTGAGCCAGTGGGAAACTTCTCTCAAATGAACAAGGTACCCCTGATCCCTTTCTTTTGTCGGTTTTTTTCTTTTTGCCAGAACCCTCCGTCTGGTCCCAAGACTTCGCCTCCTCTTTTTTGGCCCGCCTTTTCCCTCCCTGAAAACAGGTCCTTCCGACACTTAAACTCCCTCCCCCCCAGTAGGTTGACCGCCCGCCTTTATCACCGCCTTCTCCCCCTTCCCATGACTCTCTTTACCTTCCCTCCCCCCTATGCAGCTTTCTCCCCTGCCTCACCCATGCCTCCCACCGGAATAGAAAGGGGTTTTCTCCAGATGTTCTCCCTTTCCTCCGAACCGTGCCCCACCCCCCACCCTCCTTGAACGCGCTTGCTTCCGCTGTGATTCGCTACCATCCCAACCCCCTTCCCAACAACGTTTTCTTTCCAGTCTGTTTTGGATAGGTTGTCAACTCTCTCCCAAGGGTTCGCCTTGCGAGGTCCCCGCGGAGTCGCTTCCCCCCACCACTGTTAATTCCCGACTCTAAGAGGCCATTTCCCTGGACCCCCCCGCACGGTTATGTGACCCTAACCCTCGCATTGCAGTACAGGCTTCCCTCTCGAGCTTACCCCTGCTTTGTATCCTTCAATCTGACCACCCCCGTCCCCACCATACCCGTTTCTTTTTTATATTAAGGTAAGAAAGGTTTTCGAGAGATGTGTGGTCTAAGGTTAACAAGATCGTTCGCTTGCTTGTTCTTCGCCCAAACGACCCCATTCTCTATTGCAGCTAAATAGGTAGCCTTCCTCTCCGGTTAAGAAAGTCAGAGAAAAAAAGAGTCGTTACTCCGGGGCGTAGTCCCTATTCCATTTCTGCATCAGACCTCAACCTTCGGCGTATCCTTTTCTCTTTTTATCCCCACAGGAAGACCCCCCATTGAGATGGGCTGCCAGTGACTTCCTGTTTTTTTTTTTTACTCGATCATAGGTCGTTTTCCCCCCACTCCCAACAACATGAGATACTCTGAATATCAGGCATGCATCGGCGCGCCAGGAAAACACCCCCACAGTCAACAACCCCCCCTCCTTCCACATGACTCCCCCCAATATCGAATTTCCCAAATACTCACGTGTGCGATCCTTCTGCTGCGTGGTGCAGACTCACTTTTTTTTCTTTCACAAGCGCGTGGTTCGATGTATTTGTAGCCCTTGCTCCATGTGTTTTCGCTTCGCGTTTTTCCTTTCCTCTTCGCAACCGTTCAGCAAGAAGACACCTTTGTCTCGAAGAAATTCCCACTTTCCATACCGTTCACGATCGCTGTTCGTGAAAGAATAGAACCCTGAGATATCCCTCCTCTTTCCTCCCCTTTGTTGCGCTCTTCCGTTTGCTGTCACGCGCGGTGCCGCGAGACGGTATTTATACATTTTTGCGTCTCGACTCATTTGTCAAATTAAGTTAACTTCTGGTCTTTTTTCCCCAACCCCCAGAGGCTAACCGAGTGTCCCTCCTCCTCTGCTACACCTGTCCCTCGAAAGTTCCTTTTTTTTTTTTTTCGGATTGATCTTTTTTTATCACACCTGCAGGAAGCCAGTTCTCGCACACCTCCTTTCTTGAATTCAGCCTGAGATGCCCCAAGTGATTCTCTGGAAGCTATCCCCCTTGGGGTTGTGTTTTTTGCATGGGGTTCGACTTCAGTTGATGCTCGGATATGCCAGGATGGTTTTGAGAGTAGGTCCAAATAGGTCCAAGACCCTCCATTCGGGATTTGTCAAATATTAGAGGCGCTGAAATCCTTGGAGGCCTGTACCTTAGAGACCTTGGATTTTTAACATCCTAAGCGCGAGAACCACATCCCCCGGAGGTGGACATCCTTACAAGGCTCGAATCGAGACCAAGCTCCGTGTTTCCCCGCACGGTCTCCAAAACCGGTGCTGAATGCCTATGTCTGGGAATCGCCCTCGCCTTTCCAATCGCCGCGCATTTTGAAGGACCCGCTCGAGTTCGCTTACTTCCCATATTAAACCCAAATCCCTTCGAGGTCCCCCCTCCCGCTCTATCCCGTCCGGTATGGTGTTTTTTAGCCGTTGGAGAACACTCCCGCAGGTGGTTCCTCGAGAATCTCAGTCCCCGCACTCTGTGACGCACTTTCTGGTTAGCTCCCCAATGCCTTTTTGTTGCCTCTTTGGAAGACATCTTTGTGCAGAGAACGGACGTAAGCCGGCTGTCCAGAAAACAACCAGGCCTCCAAAAGTGTAGAGCTTGATTTTCCCGACAAACTCAGAAAGGGGCAGGTTTTTTTTGAGATGTAGTTGGAGTTTTAGATGGCGCATTTTCACGCTCCCACCGCGCCCTCCCAGGTTCTTGGGGGTGGTTAAAATTATTTTTCTCCCGGTTGAAACCGGGCGAACAACCCTTAACGGCTATGCCGTTACCGATTGAGTGGGTTGGCGTCAGTCTCCTGCGACTAGTGCCTTTTTCCCCTCTGAAGGTCTCTGGGTTCTTTCAGACGTCCCCCGATTCTGGTTCTTCGAAGCCTCGGTCTTTAATGTGTCGGATCTTCCGTCATTGGGAAATTCCAAGCTCCTTGGGAACCGCTTCTACGACTTTGGTTTTAAAGAAAACACCCACGCAGGTCTCTTTTTTATGGAATTTTCCCCCCAACGGGCTTTCTTTATCTGCACTCGGCTTATGGACTTGGTTCCTTGAGCCGGAAATTGTTCCCCGGATAGCGACTTTTCTTCATCCTGATTTGCGATTCCTTTTTGTGTTCTAGTACTCTCGTCAGCACTGTTGTGAACCCCTTTTCGTGAGGATGTCCCTTGTCCGCTTGTGTTCCCCTCAATGTTTTCAAGACCCCCTTTTCCTCAATTTTGGGACTACCCCCAATGCGGATTAGCCTGTATTTTTTACGCGGTGTGTAGGACCCGACTTCGATTTTCACTAATTCAATTTGTATGATATAGATCTAATAAGTACTCAAATCAGGCTTTGTTTTTTTCTTGATTGTTACTAGTTGGTCTTGCCCCTTGGGAATTCTGTCGCGGACGTAGTTTGGTCCCCTTAAGACACGGAGATTTTTACGCTTCAGGATTTTTTCTTAAGCCTCCTAAGAATTGATAATGGGATTTTCCTGTCACGTATTTTTCCCCTAGGATCCCCCCCACCTCCCTGATTTTGCCGCTGTTTTAGACTTGTATGGTGGCCTCGGTAGATGGGCCTTGGACAAACCCCGAAAAAATGACGCCGGAGGATTTTAGGCCGCTGGAATCTTGAAGTATTACCCTTGGCGACTATCGGGGAATCTCAGTTTTTTTTTTCAGAGATCTTTTAATTACGCGATAGCCTTTCCTTCCCGTCAGCTTGTCATCTGTTTCCGATGCACAAACCCTCGAAAATTCCGGGCCCCCCCCATAAGCGCCCCAGGTCACACTCGACTTTCTCCTTCGGAACTCTCCCAGGTCCATAACTTCCCCGGGAGTATAGGAAGGCTCGAATCTTCCCCCCCTGTTAACCAGGTTTCCACTTCTCAGTGTCGGAAGGCCCCCCTTCTCTGCTGACTCATTCCCCCATCCTCGGCCACCCACCGCGGAACCCCCTCCAATCTAAAGCTTCGTTGATGTAGTACCGCTCACCTTGGAAGGCAAACAAGATCTTGGTACGGGGGGGCCCCGCCGTCCCATCCCTTGCACAAGATTGCGTTTTTCTTTCCCAATTTAAACCCCCCCAGGTAGGGAGTGCAAACGTTCGGACAACCTTTTCAAACAAAGAATTCTCTTCCCCTCACTCGTCCCCTGAATGTCAGAGACTCGGTACGTCTCCTTGACCCCCTTCCCTTTGCTTGCTAAAGATCGATCATCCGGTTCCCCAATTAAGGAAAACCCAAAGATACAACCCCTTCCACCAACCAGTTTCTTCCCAACACGGTCGATCCCTTTTTTGTTCTCCCGGTTGTGTCCCCTTCCTCCTTCCATACAAGTCCCCCTCTCAAGATTTTTTTTTATTTTGACCTCATCGTGATCACTCCGTTCCCTTCCTATAATGGAATCCATGCCAATTGGTCCCACTGTCCGTCCGGAAAAATTACCCCTTCGCTTCCAGTCGGCAGCCCCGTCCCCCCCAGACCCCCAACCTTTTTTGTGATCGCCTCGAAGCGTCCAGAATGCGGCGTCCTCCACTCCTCCCCTGTCAACCCGTCATCTGAATGTAGGCTGGCTCAAGATGTCTGTTTCAAAGGTCTGCACCCCCCTGGATACCCCCCCCAACACCCCGAAACCTGGAACTCTGCTCGATTTGATTCCTAAAGATAAAACCTCCCAACAAAAGCTCAAAACCCCATGCCATTTCTCTTAGTTTGATAGTAGTCTAATCTCTCACCAGGTTATCCCTAAGGCCATTTTCTTTGCAACCTCCCTTAGATCACCCTTTAAAAGTTTTTTTCCCCTGATCGAGTTGACCGTCCCCCGGTTTCCTTCGGTGCCCCATAACACCCCTGCATTGACAGCTCATCGGCTACTGTTCCCCCCCCTCTTCTTAACCCCTCGCTGTCTTGTTCTCCCCCGAGAACACCGCCACAACCAGTTTAGCCCCCGGTAATAACTTTTTCCTCGCTTGGATAAAGTAAGCTTAAACCTCCTGAGTATCCCGTAGACTGATTTTCCGAAGTGGTCAAGTACAAAAATAGCTATGCAGTCCTCATATTGCCTAAGCTTCGGTATAAGAACCACCGAGGCTACCCATGGGGCGTCTGATTTGTAGTCCGAAGGATTTCCCCGTTCTTTCTTCCGCGTCTCCCCCCCCTCTTTCTTTCCGCCCCTTTGGCCGCCAAGTATCTTCGGGCTGCAGCTCGCCGCCGTTTACTCCGAATGCATCTTTGTTTGCCCGATTTTCTACCAGACGATCCGCCCCAATTACTGAATATCCTCTGTGATAAACGGCTCCTTCCCCCCTTTTCACCAAATTTCCCCCCCCCCCCCAATCTAGCTTCACCTTTTCCGACTCACTTTTTTTAAGCTACCCTAGATATGAATTACCCCCTGGCAACTGTGTCCTGGTTGTGAGTGTGCAGTCCCCCCACCGAACACCGGGTGTCGGGTAATGCTATTTGTTCTTCCTTGGGGGCCTTCTCCCTCTGTGGTTAGTTCGTTTTTGTCTCTTTTTTAGAACAGTTCACTTTTCTCGTCCCACGGAGCGCTCCACCAACTTAGAAATTACTCCTGGACCGGCGAGGTGACCTCTAGAAACCTTCTCTTTTTAATCTCCTCCCCTTTTTTTTTTCGTGGAGGATCTCCCTTTTATATTCGGTCCCGCGTTCGACGAAACTTTTTCTAAAGTTGGTGAATTTTTACTCCGTTTCCCTGCCAATTAAGTTCCCTTCGGTACCAAAACGCGCCCCCCCCCCCCGATTTGCAGGGCCAATTCTTCCCCCAAATAGCATTACGCTCCCACGGCGATTGTTTTCCGAGAGTAGTATTGCCCCCTGCACAGCCCCAGTTTTTTTCCGTTGGCCTTAATTCAGGTTCTCTTCCCCTTTTTTAAAACCACATTGAGTCCTCTTTAAGCGATCGAGGTTTTTTCGTTGACTTTGGTGGGCCTTTTTTTGCCGCTCCCGATAGGCGTCTATTCAGCTTCTTTGCGGCTTCAATGTTGGTCCTCCCCCAAACGAGGTTTAAAAAAAGAACCGATGGAAGGAGGCCTCGCCCTGCATGCTCGAAGAAGATAAGTGGCGGAACCTGTCTGAGCTGAAGGAGCTTTTCCTGCGGGGAGGCCCGGAGGTGAATCCCAATCTCGACACGTACGCCCTTAATCTCGTGGGGTCGGAATTTTTAAAGAAAATTTCTTAAAGGATACCTATTTGCCCCCTCGCTTGTGTTTGCCCTTCGCCTGCCAAGACTCTTCAGTGCCCGACGAGGTGCCTAGGACGACATCTACACCCGCTCGTCTTTTCCCACCTATTTCCGTTTGATATCCAACGGGGGTACTGGTGGGCGCCGTTTGGGATTTGTCTTCCAACACTTCAGGCAGGTTTATTCTTTTTTTCTTTCGCGCAAGTTTAAGCCGTTTACCGCACGCGAGGGTTATGGCTTCAAATAATTGACTTCTTTGTGCCCCCGCCTTCGGCTTTCCTCAATCCTTCGTCCGGTGAAAGACCTGGGACGGGTGATCCTCAAGAAGGCTTGGGGCACCCTCACTTGTTTAACTGGTTAGACGTACCGGCCCTTTCTCACCCCCCTTTGAAAGTCCATGGGCCAAGTGTTTTTCGCGTTTTTGGCGTTTTTAGCTTGCGCTCACCATTAGAAAAAGCTGTTAAATCCTTCGGGTGGTGGGTTTTTTCATTGCCTCCGGTTGGCAACGGCGCAATCTGGAGCCTGCCGCCCTCTATTGTGTTTACCGATGGAGGCTTTGTTTGGCATTCTGCTTTTAATGGCAATCGATCATTCGGGGGGAGTGGGAAACTCTCTTTCTTTTGCTGCGTCTTTATTCCCAACTCCCTTGGTTCTCGAAGGAGGTTAAGTGTTTCGTGACGCAGGTTTTTTGCGGAAAATTTTTTCAAGATAGGTTCCTAACGCTTTCGTGATCTCCCACTATGGTTTAGGGCAAGACCCCCCCACGAAAACCGTCCTTTTAAAGGGGATTATGTGGACTCCGGAGCCATCCCGGGCTCAAGCGGTATCGAACAGTTTCACGCGTCTTTTCTGCCTTTTTCTTGTGGAGCGGCCGGTGAACCCCGGATAGCCCGGATTATTTCAGCCTAACGATGTGGCGTATTATTGTCTTTTTCCTCGTACCGATTGCTCCTCAGAAAAAAGGTTGCTGCCCTGGGAGTGGCGTTGTCCCCTCCCATGGTGTTAGAGTTGATTACGCACTGTGTTCTCCCTCAGTTTTTCTTTTAAAGTTTTTCCCCACCCCCCTTCAACTGGGGCGTCTCCTTTCTTAAGAGTTTTTGACCCCGCGGAGAAGAAAGATGTTTTTGGACTAAGTTCTCCCCTTTACATCTCGATAGCCTTCTTGCCGCCCCATATCTTGATTCTTCGTCGCAGGAGGTGGTGGACGTCTTTTTGGGAACCCAGCTGACGTAACCCTTTGGCCTTAACGACAATACCTTTATTGCGCTGGACCCGTAAAAGCTGCCCTCTGGCTTAAATGAATCTCCGGGGTCTTCCTACGGAATGAGTTTTTACATCCAGGATTCCAACTTTCTTGGAAGCCCAACCCGAAGTTTCCTTATTATGGTGGCACTCCTGGGGATTTCTTCCCCTGAACAAGATGCTCCTTTTCTTGCAGAACGTCGGACCTCTCCCTCTTACAAGAAGTTAGAATTTTTACTACACTACGTTTTTTTGAGAGAGTCTCTACCTGTAATTACTCCATCGTTTTCTGCTCCTCCGTCTCCTTTTGTTCCCCCGCGACCATCATGGCCCCCCAGAGAAAATTCTTCACTCCGACCGTTGATCCCCTTATCCCTCCCCTTCAGATCCCCCTTCTTGCCTTTTCCAGCATCTGCAGCTTTCCGGTCCAGCGCACCTTGTGGACCCAAACACTTTTCTTTTCCGCTGCAGACACCTCCCCCGCTTCCCCCCCCCCTTGAACCCCTTAAATATAAGCCTTTCGTTGTGCTTATTCCGTAGCCTGATCGAGTCATCAAATTGCGATCGGCCACCCAGACCCCCTCGTCCGCGGGGTCCCCCTTCGTCCTCCTCCCCAGTTCTTTTTAGTAACACTTTTTAACCAATGTTTGCTCACCAGTTCTCGACAACAGACCCTCCTCTTGACATCCTCTTTTTCAACAACATTGTATCCTCTTCCCGGTACGATTCCCCAATTAATCGCCCCGGGATGCTTGCGCTAATTGCTATACGGGTTAAACATTTCCTTCACCCAGATACCAAAGTCCATCCCTTTCGTAGATCACCTTTCTTTTCTCCCTTTGGGAAAAACTTTTTCCCCCTTCAATAACATTTCCCCTGAGACCTTTGTATTTTCTTGAACCGAACCCCTCTTTTTTTCCCGATGTCCGCGCATACTCCTTCCCCCCTTCCCTGTAACGGACTCAGGGCCCCTCCCCCCGTCCCAGGAGTTGTACACAGGAAGAATTATTATCCACCCCTGGCATCGTTGCCATTTCGAAGCGATTCCCCATGCGCGACGCTCACCCCTGCCTACATGTAAACCCGGCAGGGGCGTCGTCTCAGATGTTCTGTTAACGGTTACGCCCAAAAAAGGATTAAACCCACCCCCCCCGGAACTGTCACTCCCTTTGCTTCCCTGATGGTGATTCGTTCTTACCACTCCACACGAGACTCCCCCACTGAGAAAATGTTTCCTTTTTCGTTGATCGGGTGTCAATAGAGACCCCCCCGGTTCTCCTTCTTTTTAGCCGGCTTTTCTTCCCCCCCCTCCCGTCTGCACTCTCAGAGGGAAGATGAAATTACGTTTTTCCAATGCCGTTTTCCCCTCTCCCCCTTTTTAGGAAGCCCCTCGGCCTGGAGGACCTCCTCCCTCGAGCGTAACCCCATGAGCTTTTTTCTGTTATAAATCAGACCCCAACTCGACACCTCTCCTCCCTTAAAGGGTGGACCTCTTTTTTTGTTCCATTAAGGCGTAACCTCCGTATGCAGGCGTCTTGGTCGGACCAGTCAGTGCCCCCCCACAATAGCGATTGCCGTCTAGCCCATCTTGGTTCGGTATATTCTCTCGACCCAGATTAAGTTACCTCCGGGGCGTCGCTTCGAGAAGTAGAATTATGCAAACATTAAGGCCTCCCCCCTTCGGCGTTTTCCTTCTCCCGTCGCTGCGCTATCCCCCCCCCCTGAATCGGCTGCCTTTTTCCCCGCGTTAGTTTACCCGTATAGGTCGTTTGCCCCGTCTAGGACCACACCTTCGCAAAAACTGCCTCCTCCGGTAAGGTCTGAAACCCCCCCACAAAGTTCAACCCACCCCCTCGATAGCTTCCACCCTCGCACTGTGTTTTCATTCCCTCTGAATACAATTCCCTTTTACCGTGTTGCGAGACTTTCTCTGTTGTGCAGACTACTCTCCACCCTCTTGTTTTTGGCGCGATGTCTTGTAGCAGCAGTGGCAGACATAGTGGTAGATGCGCGTGAAGGATTAGAACCTGTTCCCCCTTGCAGAGAAAACGGATTCGCTGCCCCCACTTTTCAAACTCCGTCGCTTTTCCCTTTTTTTTTTTTATTGTCCCTATAGAACCCACCCCTGGAGAATCTTATCTTTCCTCCTTTGTTGTGTTGGCTCTTCTCCGAAGTTGTCTATTCGGTTCCCTCCTCGACTAACGGTACTTCCCCTTTTTTTCCGCGTCTCGACTCCTTTTATCGGAAAATTACTCCCACGGTGCGAAGACGGTCGACGCGAAGCTAACAACTTGGTTTCTTCTCAAATGCGTACAAATAGCATCTCGCCCAGGGCGATGTGCCTTTTCCTCCACAGTCCTCAGCCCAGTTCCCCCCAGGATTTGGCTATATTGGAGATGGCCCCCACAGTGAGTGAGCTCATATCGAGTGTTTTTTTGACGTTGGTGGTCATGGTTTTTTTTGCCTTGCTGCATGCGGATATTCGTATTAAGGTTGGACCAATCGGGGCAAACTTCCCTTTCGGAGTACTTCGGCGAGTCTGCCTTCCGATCTACTGGGGCTGTAGAGGCCCCCCTCTCCGATTTTCATCCGAAGGGGTTTGTTTTACTTCATTCACTTCTCCTCGACGGGACGCCCTGAGTACTCCTTAGGCCTCGGTCTATAACCCCCTCGTGAAGGATACCTCCTCCGCAATCGCGATGTGTTTTTCCCCCCATTATATTCGGCTCTCCCCCCTCTTCCGTTAAGGCAATCGCGATAGAGGTCACCTTCATTACTTTTCTTATATCACAGAACTTTTTTTGGTGGCGAGTGTTTTTCTTATTGAGAACCACCCCCTCATGGGTTTACCTCCTCCCTTCGGCGCAGTCCCCCTCCTGTACGCTCCTCACTGGGTTATTTGCAATACAGACCTATGGGAAAGCGGCCCTGAAGATGAAATCCCTGGTAGAAAGTTTCACGTGTGAGGGTTTTTTGGGGGGGGGGTTTGGGGTTTTTGGGGTTGGGTTCTTTTGGGGGTTGGTTGTGGTTGGTGGTGGTGGGTTGGTTTTTTTTGTTTTTGTTTTTTTTGGGGGGTGTTTGGGGGGTGGAGGGGGTTTGTGGTGGGGTTTTTTGGGGGGGGGGGTTGTTTTGGTTTTGTGGTGGGTCCTCAGCGGCGGGCAGAACACTCGCACCCTTCGAACCTGTTACGCGATTTTGCCCGGACCCAATCAAACGCGACCCTTTTCCATTGGTTTGGCTTTTTGTAGTGAGCTTGCCATCGAGAAAGCTTTTCCAGCAGGTTCGGGTTTTTGGTTCAATCATTTTGCGTCCGTTTTTGGGCGAACATCTGGAGCCTGTCGCCGGGTAACGATGGAGCCATGTTCTTTCGCGATTCTGGCCTCTCTTAGAATTTCTTCTCATGCCAGGGGGGTTTTTTTTTCGGTGATGCTTCTGTGACCGGAAGCGACGGGTTTTTTGGACTTGAAAGGTTTCCTTTTTCGGAAAATTCCCTCCAAGGGCGCGGAACTTTCCTCGTGATCGACGACGGATTTTTTGAAAGAAACCCCTGACAACGCAGGTGCCGTTGTTCCCTTTCTATCCCCGGCTAAAGCCGGTGATCTCCTTCACGCGTGGGGATGGGCCTTTGGTTCATGGGTGAGCCGGGCCCCTGGTGAAACAGGATATCCCCTGTATCGACAAAATCTCCCTCCCAACCCCCCCCCCCCCCCCCCACATGTTTCAATTTACGGGGAGGCCCTTTAAGACCCCCACCCCCCCCCCCAGGGAGCTCACTGAACACCTGTCGGCGAAGGAGTATGGTGTTTCGGGTGGCTTCCTTCACTGGTGAGCAACCCCGACATTGCATTTTTAAGTTTTCCCAAACCTCCACTGGGCGAGCATTTTGGACGCGGTGGACCCCCTTCAGAGTCCTCTGTTTGACTACGTTCGCCCTTTGACATATCGACTTCAAGGAAGAAGTTCCGAAGATTGAGACCTTCGTGTTCCAGGAGGTGTTGAACCTTTTTTTTGTTGCATCTGCAGCGGACCGTCAAGAAGGGTTCCCTTACACACCGATGCTCTTTGAACGGTCCACGCCTGCAGGATTTTCCCCACTATACGCCGTGTCCCCTGATGGCTTTTCCGTTAAGAATGGTCCCCCCGGTCGGAGGTCTGAAGTTTCGCTTTGGTGGCCATGCCTGGGTCCTTTGGGATTGGGGAAGCCTTGAACCTAAACGGATGACTTGTCCAGAGAGGACTATTTCTTTTCCTTAACTAACCTATCTCTTTTCCTCCTCTCCGCTGTCTCAGATTGCCCTCTTTGTAATACTCGTCGATAAGATCTGGTCCCCTATAAGGAGTAATCTTGTTTTGGTGCTGCCCCCCAGCTACTCATGGAAAACATAAATAAACTTCAGCTCCCCTCCTACGGTTGCTTCCTTCGGAACATCCGTGACCCAGCATTCTTCATGGCTCCCCCCGCATAGGCATGGCTGACTCCCCCCCCTCCTGCAGCTTTCCCCCTCCAAGTCGCCCCCGGATTTTCCAGGGAAACAACTTCCCATTCCGCGCATTCCTTTTCCCCCACTACGCCCTCACCGACGGAACATTTTTTTTAATAAATCTCTTAGGGTGATTCTTCCGTCTGCAGATTAGAGAAGTTTCCAAGTGAGAACGTAGGGGCCCCTCACTTTTGTCCGAGTGGTGTTCCCTCTCCTCCAGACGACACATCGGTGGTTTTTTTCCCACTTAAACAATGTCGTTCTTGCTCCCATTTTTCCCCTCCAACCGAAACACCTCTCTGACATAAGCGCCATTTTCAGAAAAAGTTGATGACTCGGTACGCGGACTCGGAAGTAATCGCCCATTATGCTTTTTCTCCCCCGATCGCTATCCTCCCAATTCCGGGATCCCCCCCCCTCAAAAAGGTCCAGCGCGTTCCCCCGTCGACAGCTTGAGCCCTTTGGGAAAACCTTCTTTATTCACTCCCTTCCCACAGAGACCTGCATTGTCCTTTTTTTGCCTAACCCTCCTTCGTCGATCACCTCTCGTTACGCGCCTAGTTGGCCCTCATTGCCTCATGAAACTGCCTTTTTCGACCACTTTACCACTTCCGTTTCCTCCCAGGAGATTCCGTACAGCACCCCGGACGAATCACGTACTCCAAACTGGCCGCTGATTGCCATTAGAGCGATTGCGAATGCGCTTTTTTCCCCCCAGCCAATCAGGTACCCCCCCCTGAAATCCCCCGGCTGTCTCCTATGTGAACGGTTTACTTTTACGCAAAATCACAAGGATTTTTCCCAACCACACCAATAACATGATGGATCTTTGCCTGTGTTTCGCTCCTACCCACATCCCCCCCAGAGCGCTACCCCCCACAAAATGGCCCCTTTATTAAGGAGTCTAGGAGCCGGTCAATCTTCCCCCCCCACGGTTTTCTCCGTTTTCTCTTGACTGAACCTCTGCTTTAGAGCACACGTTCCCAAGTATGCACCCCGCCGAGTGAAGATGCCCCCCCCCCTTCCGATGCCCGCCCGTGAGTAACGCCCCCCCGCCGTGCTCCTGTCCAGGCTGCTTAGGCGAGCTCCCGAGCCAAAAAAAATGCTCCTTGTCTCAATCCGCTCCCCCGCTCCCACAATAACCCTTTTCTTTCTTGGTAAAAAGGTGGCCTTCGCTGTTTTGGAGATGTTATTACGAATCGAGAGTATGCTCGATATGCTGGTCGGCGACCTTAAGACCCACTTTCCTCTTTCAGATCCTCATCTCCTTTCAGCGGGCCGGTTCGGTTACCGTCGAGCCCCACGCGGAGTACGAGTCTAGATTTGCTGAGTTTTCCGGATGAAACTTCTTCCTCCCCTTCGGCGTCTGCCCCCCCCCGTCTTCTGCCTACCATGGCCGCCCCTTAGATCGGCTGCAGTCCTGCCTTTTAGTTTACTCCGCAATCGGTCTTTGACAAGATTGAAGGACCCCCCCCTACCTTGCGATCCTCCCATGAATATCAGCATGCATCTCGGGGCACCCCCTTTTCACCACCTCCCACCCACTTCCCGTTTCTCCCCCAAAACGACTCACTTTTTTTCAAGCTCCAATATCTACCCAACACCTGGAAAAGTGTTGCCGAGAACTGGGCTGATGCGTTGTGGGCTTCCTCTCCACCCTGCACCTCAGTGGGCGCTTTAATGCTATTTGTCTCCAGTGGCAATTAGCCGACGTGGTTAGATTCGCGTTTTTGTCGACTTCCAACGTTCAACTTAATTGAAGAGACCAACTTTTCCCCTCTTGATCCCCCTTCCCCCCCCACTTTCTCAATCCCTTCCTCGCTTTCCTTCGCTTTGCGAAACAACTTCGAGATCTCTTTGTCCTTTCCTCCTCCTACGTTTTGTGTTTCTCCTCTCTTCAGAAGTTGTTTATTCGGTCACGAGCCGGGTCGACGGAACTTTATCTTTTAAAGTTGGTGCCTTTGGTCCTTCTTCTCTCCGTTGTCTCGACAAATAAGTTTTCCTTCCCCTAAGACGGTCGACAAAACCTTCTAACCACGATGTCTGCGACCTTCCTGCTGATACAAATAGCATTTCCTCCCAAGGCGATTGTGCGGTTATCTCTTTCTGCCAAACGCAGTTCCCTTTCCGAACCGGGACCGGAGTTGTGACTTCCTTCGCTGAAAAAACCCCCCCCCAAGCAAAGGAGTCGTCTAAGCTATCGAGTTGGGTGTTCTTGGGGGGCATGGTTTGGACGTTTTTACCGTTGCGCTGACGGATCCCTCTTTTTGCGGTACCCTACCCTTTGTTGAATCCCTCTTTTCAAACGACCTATGTGAGTAAACGATGCTTGCAGCCGATCTACCGGGGGCACGGCCGGTTTGGACGGGATTTAGACGACGAAGGGGGATGCCTTCTTGTTGCCTCCTTGCTTTCTCCCTCTTACGCCCAAGGATTACGCGTGGGGCTCGCCTTTCCCGAACCGGCGATTCTCATAACTATGCGGACGGCCCTCTCTCTGTGCTTGTGCCGACCAGCTCTCCTTGCACTACCTCTCTAGGGTCCGCTAAGGAAATCAAAAGCGTCTTTTCCAGGGGTCCTTTATTACCGGCTTCATCCCAAAGGGTCTTTTTTCGCTTTCGCGGATGGCCAAGACTTGCGTGGTTTACGCTAGAGAGTCTGCCCCGTCCGCAGCCTGGACCTCTTCGAACGGGCGAGGTTATTTTTCACTACCCCCTGACCGGGCCTTCAGCTTTGAATTCCTCCCCTCGGATCCGGTAGACCGGTTGATCGCCACTTTGCGGGGAAGCACCTCCACCCCGCGAACCCGTGGTTCTTTTTTGACCGGCCGATCAAACCTCTGACGTCACATGGCCCTTTAGCGCTGGGTTGTTGAGTTGCTGGCCGCCTCAACCATCGAGCCCCAAGCGCTCCAGCAGGCTTTTTGGGGTTCAATTCCTTTTTCTTTTTTTCGTACCGGTTTCCTGGCGCAAATCTAACGCCGCCATTTCCATGCCGGGTCCGATGGAGGCATGGTGGTGTCGCGCATTCCCCCCCCGCCTGCCATGGACAATCGATAATTCCATCTAAGTCTTGCTTCGGCCGGTGCTGTACTCCTGGGAACCTCGGAGTTTACTGTCGGAGGCCGGACAGGTTCACTTCCCAGGCCCTGATAGGCGCTGACCCCTTTTCATCGACGGACGGATGGTTCGCAAAGAAACCCGACAACGCAGGTCTTTTTTTTGGGATGTGAAGATTTGAGAAGTTTCCAAACGTTCGCCGGTGATCCCGATCCCCTGCCTGGTTTGCTGGACTTTTTTCTTTTTTTGAGCCGGGACCTGTTCACCCCGGATAGCCTGTATCGCAAGCATTTGAGCTCTTCATTTTCCGGGTTTCTCTTCCCGTTGCGTCAATGTGTTCTGGCGGTTTATGTCAGAGATTTTCGCGTTTGCTTGACTCTTGTGAGCAAGAACTCCTCATCCGTGGGACTAAAACCTCCTTGGGTCGAGGCTGGATGGTCGCGGTGGACCCGGGACGAGAAGAATCTTGTGGCATACGTTCGCCGTATGACATTCTCTGCCTAGGAACTCCTCTAAGAGAAGATTGAGTCGTGCGGCGGTGGTGGCAGCGTTTTTGGGTGAATCTGCAGCCTTTTCCTCACTTGTGGCTTTCAGACAATACTTGGACCGGTTAACGCTGTCCTAGGGAGTCAGCCATGCCTATACGTTCGATAATGAGGGACGGGGCCCCCTCTGGTAAGAATGGGATCACGTTCTTTTAGTGTTCCGCTGAAGTTCGTTTATGGTTGCCCTCCTTTTCGTTATGTTCCCCAAAAGAAACTGACGAGGAGTGACTTGCACCAGATCGGACTCGTTTATTACAAAGACTGTT
>Ga0179593_1547523_pt1 | contig 17859 bp, 21 predicted proteins | sample CZODoug2_1_08_16_FD_185931 | JGI IMG/M metagenome (GOLD analysis project Ga0179593, IMG submission 185931) | Vadose zone soil fungal communities from Angelo Coast Range Reserve, California, USA - CZODoug2_1_08_16fungal (PacBio error correction) | ecosystem: Environmental > Terrestrial > Soil >... | reverse complement strand
TGCCCCTCACCTTCCCCCCCCCGTTCCCCCTCTAGTACAACAATCTCTTTTCCTTTGGTGTCTTTTCTATCGACCTTATTCAGCATGTCCTGTTGCGCAAAGCTCCACCGACATTCCCCTTTTCTGGTTCGACCTTTTTCCCTCCTCCTGAATTTCCTTTTGCGCATAGCGGTCCTTTCGGCCTCTCTGATGCAAGGATGTCGGCGTTTCACCTCTTTTTTTTGACCACCCTAGTATTCTTAGCGGGCTCATGGTTTGGTTCATTCTTTCCTCCATCTTTTTTTCCCCCCCCCCCCGATGACGCGGAGAGACGCGCCTGACCCTCTGCTCCTTTTTCACAGAAACGATTTTTCGTTTTCGAGTACTTTACCCCGATTTTGGAATCCCCTGCAGTGACGATCTCCGACTCGTAGAAATCTTAGCTCGTCTTTTTCCTGCGATTCTCCTCTCTTCTACCGGGTTGCGGAAGCCTTGCTCTTTTGTTGGGCACGTTGCTACAACATTTTTCTTTAGTTCCTTTCCCTAGTCTGGGCCGCAGCCTTCATTTTTTTTACCTGCCAACTTTCTGTAGATGAGGCAGTTGTCGGGCTGCTCACGAAGCTCTTTTCACCCCTCTTTTGGCCGTATAATCCCCCTTGTCTTTTTTTTGCTTCCGCTCCTTTTCTCTCAACATGGGATAGGAAAGGCGGCCTCCGCCTCCTTGTATCTTTTTCCTCTCTCCCCTTCCCCTCCTCCGCACACGATGGAATCGTAATCATGCTTATCGCCCTGATCCCACAACTTTGAAGCTGGACTCGCACCCTTTCGGAGAACGGAGGAGCGCCCGATGCCCAGCTCGTTATTTACCGCCTCTTTTCTATCGACAACCCTTGTAGTTGACTAACACTTTCGCACCTTTTGGTCATGTAATTTAAGTTCCTAATTTAGCCCTCCCGATTGGTGCTTCACCCAGAGGCAGCGACAATAGTCCCAAATTTACCACATGTTTCTTAGTGGGAGAAGGTTTCTACGAAAAGTTTTTGACCCTTTCCCTACTACTGGCTTACTCACCGAGTTCCCTTTTCTTGCCTCTTTTTTTCCTAACAGGGAAGGCCCGATAGAGGGCCCCCCCTTCCTCTTAGTCGAAGCCAAGCGCGACCGTTTTTTCCCTCCCGTTAGTAATTTTTCACTTTGGGAGGACTGTCGGTTCCCTTTCCCTTCAGGATTCTGGATGAAGCTTTCTCCCGCCGAGGTCTCTTTCCCACTCCTTTCTCCCGACAGCATCCAGGGATCCTTACTCCTCCTCCCGGAGCACCCGTCGCTTTTCGTTCTTTTTCTTGCGAGACCGATAACAGCGCTCGGCCCCCGCCCTCCCCCAGATCAAGAACGGGCCAAAGGTTTTCCCCCTCTTTTCTGCTTTTAGCGCCCCGCGACAGACTTCGGCCGGCGCGTCGCCTTCATTTTCCGCTTTCTTCGCAAGCACCCGCGCGGCTTCAACTGCCGTCCCCTAAGTTAGGGTGTATCGTCCACGTTTCCCCTTTGGTTGCAATCTTTGAGGATGTCGAATTTCTCTCTCCTGTGCCCTTGTAGAGGCCTTGCAGCTGGTCTCTCCGCCCGGGGAAAGTGGTCCGGCCCCTCTGACCATTTTTCCATCAAATTTTGCGTCTCCCCCTTCCGGCTTTTCTCTCTCGATCTCCTCCTCCGGTTGCTCGCGACACTTATGGTTTAACGTTAAATGTTCACCGCTCCTGTTATCACCATCTTTCCCCCCCCTTTTCTGGCCTACGTTCCTTTTTTTCTGTGGCACACCTTTCTTCCTTGGCCCTTGCTTTTGTCGCTCGACTTCCCATAGCCCTCCCTATGACCAACCTACCGCCACTTGGTAGCAGATACGCCTGCGGCTTTTCCCGGCTTTCTCTTGTCTGCTTTTGCCATATGACGGGGACACTTTTTGTTCTGCCCGGAATACCCTAATGATGATTCTTTATCCATCTGGAAGAAGCTGACGGGTTTCCCCTCTTTTTTTTTTTTAAGTGGAAAGTCCTCGATGATCGGTTCTTCGTTTTGACGTTTGTTTTTTTTTTTTTTTTCTAGCTGGCGCGGTTCTTGATATCTGTAGAGCTACTTATTATGCGTCTTCTCCGCTTTTTTTTTGATCATGCGATGGCTTTCGCTTAGGAAGTTTGTTTTTTTAAATAGAGCGTTTGACATCCAGTTCCCTTTCCCTTTCCTTAGGTTCAATATAATTACCCGTGTGGCGGGCCCGAAGTTCGTCATTCTAACGCTTTCCTTTCAGAGTGCGCCCGGCGACCCCGCGGATGCGAATATTCCTTGGCGTGTTTTATGGCTCACTCGAAGCCCCCCCCCCCCTTTCCCCTGTGACGCGTGATGAAGCATGTTTTTTTTTACGCATCTCCTCTTCTTTTCGAAGCTCGCGACCCCCCCCCCACCAACCTTTGCGCTTGTTCTCTGTTTTCGGGTAGTCCATTTCAACCCATCCAACCCTTCGCCACGGTCCCTTTCCGTCAACTTTCGGCGGAAAGGTTCACATTTCATTAGGGCCTGTTCCCCCGTTGTAGTCCCAACAAGGTTGGTCTTCCCCTTTTTTGCGCGGAGCATTTCGAGGGAGTTCATCGGGCGCTGGCTCTTTTCCTAGAATTCAACTTCCTCCATCATTCTAATACTGCGAGTTTTTGGGCGTTTTCTGACCCTTATCGTTTCCCTGCGATGGTGGCCGGTGCGGAGCCGCCAACTATTATTTTTTTCTTCCCCTTGCGGAAAGGAGGGCGCGCATTCCCGAGCTCTCTCATTTCTCAGTTAAGCCAAAAACTCTGGTGGCATTTTTGAAGCGTAGAATTGCAGCCTCACTTCTTTCCCCGACCCTCTTTTTGCTGATAAAATGTCGATGAGCAGACGAAGGTCCTGTCTCCCCCCCAGTTACCTCATCTGGCCGATGCACGAGCCTCCCTGGTCAGGGGACGGCTCTCCGGCCTAAATTCCCTCTTTTTTTTTTTGACTTTGGATCAAAAACGTGCCACCCCCCCCCTCCCGCCCTAACCCCGCCGGAGAGTTCTCTTTTCTTTTCTGCAAGCCCCATGACAAGATCTCGTTCTCTCGACTCCCCCGACCGGAATTCCATCGTCCCCACAATAATCCTTTCTGGATTTTTTTCCCTGGAAAGACCTCGATTCGGTTACTCCTTGCTTTTTTTTTAGCTCGCTATCCATCGGGACCTAGGCTCTCCCTTTTGCTCCGCGACCAGACCATGATCCAGGAACTCCTTCCTCGGGTTGTTACTTGCACTCGCTTTTTTTCCCTTTTCCCCAAGGTCCTCTTCACTCGGAGTCGGTACCGGCTTTCCACCTTCCTCTTTTTTCCTCGGGTTGAGGCGCCGATTTTTTCGGACTGCCCGTTGTTGAACTGTCGTGGAGGCGGGGCCTGCATTCCTCTCAGATTCCCCTTACCATCTCCGCCCGCGATCACCCCCTCACTTTTTATGCTATTGTGGAGACTTATCGAGGCATCTTCCCTTAGTTGTTTGTTGAGAGAGAGTCTCCCCCTCCAACTCTCTTCCCCTTTTCCGAGCTGTTTGAGCGCGGGCGGTTCCTTGCTCCTAGCAGCCCTTCATTTTTTTGAAGTCTGACTTCGTTTGAACCAACCCAGAAAGGTGGACGGAGAGGCCTACCGGAGAGTCGATCGACTCTGCCGAATTCCTAGCCCTTTTTGAGTGGTGGGTTTTTTTTTCTTTTTTTTGTTGCATCAGATTCATAGAAAAGGATTCCTTGCAGGTCTTTCGCTTGCAGTCCTTTTAACCCCTGACCTGTTCGTCGAAACTGAGGTGCTGAAGACCACCCTTAGGTCCCAGATTGTAGGCGAGAGAGAAGTCCCCAAGGTTTCTCTGTTCCTCCTCAACACTCTGTTCGGTAATTTGACCCCCCCTTCGTACCTCTGATGGGACGCTGAATTGACGCTTATTTAGTCTCGAAAAAGTCTGAGGCCACACTTTTTTTCTGCCTATCCCTACTCTCCGCTTCAGACGCTATGGATACGGGTTGGGACTCTGACAGTGTTTGTGGGACGTTGATCCCACACAGACTCTTCTGCTCTGTTTCTCGGATCTGACCTGGGGCACCACTTCAGAAAGCTTGCTTTCTCTTCCTCAGTCCTGCATGGAAGTCCCGTGGGTTGGGGGTGGTTTTTTTTTGTGTTGCTTCGGATGACGGACCAGGTGATATTCCCCCCTCTATTTTCTTCACCTTTGAGAGTCTACTCGTCCTGTTCCTGTCCTTATTCCTTCTTTCGTACTCACTGGCCTCGGAAATGCGCGCCCTCCCCCTTCGCCGTACGCGCAGTCCTTGCGCCTCCCCTTTCCCTTGCAGATCTTGATTACCCCCTCGGCTCCTATCTCCCCCTTCGTCCAAACCCTAGTTTCTTTTCCTCTTCCGTTTCTAGTTTGAGAGACCTGCACACGCACTCGTAATCTCTTTTTCTACATTTTCTTTACTTCCAACGGTATCGCACTTCCCTAACTTCCGTCCTTTTAAGAGTTTCGTGCTCTTTCGATTTTTTTTCCATGGGACCGTTTAGCGACCGGCAAAGACCACTCTGACGTTCCTTTTCTTCATTTCCCTCGCTATTCTAGACAAGAGGTTGGTCTGTTCTAATGGCGTCATAAAGTCAAGTTTTTTTCGGACGATGTTTTTTTCCAAATACGGGCGCACGATAGCTAACTCCTCTGCGCCTCCCCCCCGACCGAGCACTTGAGTGGCCTCCTCCATTTCTTTTTCTGGTAATAACAATTTTTTCCTTTTCCTTTATATACCTTCTTTTTTTAAATGGATGAAGCTACACCTATTCTATTTTCCCCCCTCAATCTTGCGTAGAAGCACTACTGTTCGGTTCTACTACTTTATTATCCCTAAGAGAGCACTAGTAGACTGACTATCTCCCTCTAGCATCCTCAAGAGCATAGGACGACTCCAATCCCTCAGAGATACAGGGAAAACGCATCGCTTTTCCTCCCTTTTTTTTCAGATTGATCGGGGAGTAGCGGACGATTCATAGGCTTTTCCGAGCGTCTCCCCTTCCTTTGTGAGTGCAAGTAGCTTTCTTCCATGAAATATTTATGACCAATGCAGGGAAGCCCTAGCTATTCTTTTCTGAACCTGACGCAGGGCTCATGTTTGGATGTCTTTCTCAGTTTCCCCTGCCTCCGGCGAGGCACTTCCCTGCCTAGGTCAAGGGCGTCCTCCTGTTCGTTTCCCCGGGTGGTCCTTTTCCAGTTCCCACCCCAAGTTCGTGGCGGGCATTCCTGACGTTGTGATCCCTTTTACATCCATCCGTGGGTTTTGTGTCTATTCCCTTTTTTTCATTGGTTTTTCGAGGACCCAATTTTGATGTGGCGCGCGACATTTCGAAATTGCGAGCGAGCCTCGCTTGATGACTCTTTTTCGCCGGGCACTGGTTTTCTCTGGCACAAGCTAATCCAGCCCTCCCCCCCGTTTGCTGAGTCGGTTACCCTCCCCTTCCGGCTTTCTGGGACGCATGGTTAATCCGCCGTGCTTGCATTGCTCTCTTCCGGGCCTCACTTAGTCGTTAATCCCTACTAGCCCTAATGATGAGAGCCCTTTTCGATTTTCCCAGACGTGGTGTAACCATTTCTTTTTTCTTGCTTTCATCGCTTGATAGTTTGATTGGGCTTGTAGAATGCCTCTGCGCGGGATCGATTGTCTACTGCTGCTCAGAGGAGATCTCCGTCTTCTGACTATCTAGACTCCTTCGAGTCGCTTTTCTGGCCTGCGTTTTCGGTCCCTAGTGAGTGTTATGGGCAAAGCGGTCTATGTCGGATGATTTATCCAGGAATCTTGACGCACCTCCCCACGGGAGTGGGATGTTACTTCCCCCCTTCGGAGCCAAAAGCACGGACGAAGGTGGCGTTTCTTTGAAGCTCCCCAGCGTAGAGGAGACATTTTATTGCCCCAAACCTCCCCCTCCCCCCCCAAAGCGTGACTTGGAAACGTTTTCTCTCTGATTTCTTCCTTGGCCCAATAAAGCCTTGCGTATCTCCTGAGCCCCTCCCAAAAATTTCGAGTACGCGTTTCTCTTTGCTTCTTAGCATGAACACCTCTTCAATAAAAGGAGCACGGCCTAAACTTTTTTTCCTTACACCAGTTGAGGGCGATAACGTTGTAGTTTTTTTTAACCCCCCGGTACCTCCTTCTATTTAGAGAGATTATCCCTTATTACTATATTTTTTTTATTTTTTTTCTCCTCAGGAGCAGGGGTCTCCACCCGGATACTTCCCCCTTCATGCATAGAATTCTGGGTTCTTTTCTTTCATCCTTCGAGATGCCACGATTCATCACTCCAGGTCTTTTTCCCTTGCGGTTTCCTCCCCCCTTTATTAAGGCGATTCCTTTCGCGAATTTCCTTTTTTCTCCAGGATCTATTACTTGAGAAGTGAAGCCAAAAACCGCCCCGGTGTTTTCGGTAGTAGACAGTGACCTCGACCTCCCTACCCTGATGGGAAGACCCTTTCCCTTCCTTCCATGATCATATACACGTCCCTAGTCCTCCCCAGTCCCCTCCGCGTTATCAGGGATGGGCCCCTCCTCCCCACTTAGCAGAGCTCGTGGGCGGCCCCCACAATGAAAGCTTCAACCGGATCCGTGAGCTTTTTTTTTTTTTCTCTTTCGACCTCCCCTCCCCCAGCGTTATGGGATAGAATATTTCGAACCCTTCTCTCCAGCTTCCCTTCGCCCAATATCTTGTTGGTTCTTGTCAAGAGTCGTTTCGGCAAATTACCGTTCGTTCCTTCCCTTCGAAGACGGTCTAGGGACCATGAGAAAATCTTGCTATGCCCACCTCCGACAGCCTTAAAAAAGAGGGAGTGGTTTCAATCTTTTTTTTCTTCCTGAATTCTATACTTGAGACCCCACCGTTCCCAAGCGGAGGCCTGGATATTCCCCTTTTTGGTTTCCTGAGGACCTTTACGCTATCCCTGGAAGGTGCCTCACCGGTTTGGCACATTTCTCAAAAGTCCCTCCTTCTCCTCCCCCCACGATAAGAAGGAGTTCTTTTACTCAAGGACGGCGACTTTCAAGCTCTTGCTTCTGGACTGCGTTGGAGACGTTGCTCTTGGACATATATATGTTCTACATCTCCGTTGTTGTGGTTGAGTCGTATGCCCCCCCAAATCCCTTCCCTCGTCCAAAGGCTCGGGTGCGAGAGTTCCAATTTTTCCTTTTTACCCTATGCTAGGGCGATTTTCAATGCTGGCGGCCCTTCCTCCCCTGTGCCCTCTCGGAATTCATGGAGAGCGACAGGATCGACTCCCGCATATTTGCTCTCGGTTTCCTCCTTCCCCCGGTAAAGCTCCCCGATGATCCCCCTGAAAGTTTCCTTTTCCTTAGTGCCGTCTCCTCTTTTCATTTTTCTCCCCTTCGTATGGTTTTTGCGGGGGTGAGCACGTGCTCGAATCGTCTGTTCCGATTGACGTTCTCTCTTTCCCCCGTGAACGCTCTGGGTAGCTGGTATGGCTTTTGAACCTTTTGTGCTTTGAAGCTTGAACCCCAGTTCATGATTTTTCTCTTGCCGCTTATTCTTTTTTTCCTAGTCAGAAAACGAACCAGCTTGGCATTTTCTGCGATTCCATCTGCGCAGCCTTCTTGGTTTTCCCGCTTGAGGTCTGTGGTTCTTTTTCCACCCCTCAAGCGTCCCTAAGTTGAGAGTTTTTTAGAGCCTACCTTTGTATAGTGACCGGCACGAGATGGCGTGTCCTTTTCGTCTCTCTTTTCTGCTTCTTTCCCCCCTTGATCTTCACATTTGTCGTACAGATTGTGCTTTTTCTTTTTCTTGTTCATGAAGCGTTGTTTTTTTATGCTCGACTTTTGCTAATCTCCAGACTCGGAACTTTGCCCTTCCGTTCTAAAGTTTGGTCGCGCCCCCTTTCTTTTCCGATCTTGTTTTCTGGTATCTTTCCTTTTTTGGAAGCGCTCACCCCCTCGCCCCTTGAGATCTTTCCCCCTTGACTCTGTTAGCTTAGTTTGGAAACACGCACAATCTCTCTTGCGACGACCTCGATAGCACTCGTACCCCCTGAGTTGCCCCAATTATCGCCCGGACATTGATTCTTTTTCCCTCCCCCCTTGCAACACTGCGTTGAATGATGTTCAGGGAACTACTCCATCTGCCTCTAATCAGGCTCCCAGGACGCTCCCCTTTCTGGGAAGGGGTCGCGAGCTTATAAGTCCCCTCCCAGTTTTCTCTTTACCAGAAATAGATTTCACCGCTTTTTCCCGTTTTTCTTTATTGTTGGAGGTCCATAAATCCGGGCAGCATCTTACTCCCGCCGATGAGCCGCCCCCAGCTCTATTTTTTTGTAGAAGCTGGGCTCCCTTGGGAGGCCCCCCTGGGCGTTTTTATATTTTTCGCGCCCCCTTCCCTTTCTTCCTTCGAATAAACCCGCGAGGTTATTTTAATCCCACTTCCGGGGGTTTTCTTGAAAGATCCAGATCGAGTACCTTCGAAAAGTTTTTTCTCAGTTAGTTTGATATCGAGCCTTTCTCTCGAGATCCTATATCCTTTTTCCCTTCATACCGTAGATAAGCACGGGACCATCACGCCCTCTTTTCTCTGCGATTTTTCCTCCGGAGAGAATCACCTCCGCTCTGAGGAGGCCCGCTCTTTCGGAAGTGAGTGTCCCTTCTGTTCTCCCTCAGTGCTTTCCCAATGTCACGAACCCCTCTTTTCGGCGATCTACGGTCGGTCATAGGTGCGGATGTCCCTTTGTCTCGGTCCAGTTCCCTTTTTCATTTTTCCAGCGGGCTCGCGCCGTCTAACGTGACCTTTTGTTAACGATGGATTTCAACGAGAGTACCAACCGTTTGCACTCCCATGATGCGGCGTTTTTTTATCTTCCCTTCCCCCCTTTTGTTGACCCTCTAGATAAACGTCCCATGGTCTGTGCCGGTCCATTTTTTCTGGTTATGTTTTCCCCCCCATCTTTTTCTAGGCTGAGCATCGCTTTCCCTTCCAGGCGTCTCCTCCCTTCACGTTTTTTTTTTCGATCGAGGACTCTTTCTCTCCTGAAACCTTTGTGACTGAGTTCGACCTGCGGGCGGCGGGGACAGTTTCTCTCTGACTCTCTTCGAGCCATCGACCTTTTCCCACCCCTTTCCCCTACCTGACGAGCGGCTTATGATGAGGTCGAGGCGCTCCTTCTCCTCCCTTTCTTGAAAGAGCGGCTGAGGGGCCGAGATCGTTTTATTTGGAGGGATTTCCCCTCCTTCAGTCTTTGCCTCAGTCGCGATGTATCTGACGTTTCCTCAGTGCCCCTTCCCCTTTACGAGATAGCCAGGCTCTTTCCTACTGAGGCGTTGCTTTTGATGAATCCCAAGTGTCCTATCCCTTCAGGTTTGAGGAGAAGTGCCCGTTCTCTTCTCTCCCCTACCCCCCCGACACGTGTGGGATTATCCATCAGGCTCCCGGTGGATTGCTTCGCGCTGTTGGTCTTTAGCAGCGTAATGCCTGCGTACACGAGTTTTCCACAACTGATGTTATGGCCCGACCAGACGCCCCCACTCGGAAGGTCGCCGTGCTGAAGCGAGTTTTTTTTCCCCAACGTTACCAATACTTTTCTTCGTAGAACGACTTGTGCGCACCCTTCAGCCACAAACCATAGCCTTTCGGGTGCATTTGACATTGGCCCAGATTTTTGTCCCAATGCCCCCCCCCTCCAAAAGTACGTCCTTTTTGACTTTGCGAACTTTAGGCCGAGCAATTTTTTGCAATTCCCTTCTTTCTCGATCTTCTGTAAACCAGGTGGGCTCCGAGGCAGTAAGACCCAGTGATTACTCTTTGCATAGGTTTTCTCAGGGCTTTTTAACCCACTAGAACTATCTCCCCTTCGAGGGGTGTCTCTCTTTTCCCGATCCTTCCCTGATCGATTCTTTCAAGATTCGTTCCGTCTTTCCTGTTTCTTTTAAACTCTATTCTCTTTTCCCTGCGCAATTCCGTCCCGCGCATTTCGCTCTATTTTTGGTCTTGACAGGAAGCCAAAACGCTTTTGGCCATGCCAAACCGGACGGGATCCTGCAAGCGCCCCTCTTTACGACAACTCTCTGTCTCTCCACTTTGGTTATTGCCCGTCCCAGGCACCTTTGCCATCAATCGACTATTTGGTCCTTCTGCACCGCAGAGTTGACTTGCTCTTAGAACCCTTCCACGCGACGTCTACGCTCTCGTCGTGTATTTTTCACAAGTTCCCCCCGGCAAACTGCCCACGTATCCGGAACCCCCTTCTTTCTCGAAGTTTTCCCCAATGACCCCAATTCTAGGTTGCCCTCTTTTCGCCTAGCTCCTCTCCCAGGCATCTAGTTACGGAAGGGGTTCACCCTCTCCCGGCCCCTCCCCCGTTTCGGTTTTAAAAGCATACCTCATTGTCTTTTTCACGCCTTCCTCCCTTCCGGCGACATCATAGGTTCCGTTTCTACTAACATTCCACGACTCGAACAACCTTACCTTGTTCTTTTCCTGCCACTGGTATGGACCGCAAAGCGACCCCTCTTCTTCTTTCTATTTGCGGAAACCTTTTTAGCGCTGGAATATGCTGTGATTTCGCTCTCCATGTCGGTTTGCGCCACTCCTTTTTTTGACCTGTTGTGCGCCCCAAGAGATCATCGCCCCCTTCAATCTTTCCCCCTCCAGGCTTCTGCCAGATCCCAAGGGAAAGCTATGGTCCTTTTTCCGGTTCGTCTGGTTTGGCGGTTTCTTCGGACGAGGCCTTTACTTTTCTTCGTTTTTGTTGATTTTTCCCTAGTCCGACCGAAACGTTACAACTCCTCCCTTTTTTCTCCCCCTTGGTTTCTTCTTTTTGCGTTTTGATTCTCAACCCGTTGACTGGGCTCCGCCGCCTATTTCCTCCTCACCCCGCACTTCCATGGCGTTCCATGGAGAGCTTTTGATCCTCCCTTTCTTCCTGCACTTTCCTTTGCGCAGGAGGCTTACGATATCCCCCCTCCGAAGTATTGATGTCGGTTTTGGCGAGTGCCGTAAAACCCCGAATTTTTCTCTTTCTGCTTTTTTTTCCGAGCGTGCATCAGACCTCTAGTCCCGTTCCTTACTTTCCCGAGCCCCTTCTCCCGGGTGCGTCTTGCTGTCACCGTCCCCCGCTTTTGCGGGACTTACCCTGCTACGGTACGATATTTTTGAATTGCGCTAGATTTTCGCCAATATCTCAACGAACCGCTTTTCCCCCTCTGACTTATCTATAGGTTCTTTTAGGTCCCGGGTTTGGGCAGCTGCGGTTGCCGTTGGTTTTATCCAATCTCTCTAGTCCGGAGCGGCAGGAGATCCGTAACCTTCCCCGAACTCTTTCGTTTTTCTTGTATGCGTGTCGATCGATACTGATTGGTGCCGTCGGTTGCTCTGAAAGTCCCGGTCGAGGGAATTTGGCTTCAGGTATTACTCTGCCTTTTCCTCCCCTTGTCTTCTCGACCGGTTGCTCATGGCGCTCGTCCTGCCCCCCTCTTCCCGCCGCAGATAATAACTTTTCGAGACGTCCAGAGACCTAATCTTGATGCGTGTTCCTCTTGGATTTTTTTAACCCGAGTCCCCCCCCTCGCCGTGGCAGATCTTGTCCTGAAATTATAGTTTCGCCGGAGGGCTGACAGACCCGAAGACTATGAGCTGACGCTCTCCATTTTTTCCCATGTGTATCGAAGAGCCCTCCCTCTTCTTTCCGACCTCTTTTTTTTCCTTTTTCACTCGTTTCCTTTCTATGGGAACTACTAATAGATCTTCCTCCCCCACACCCCGCGATCCTGTTTTTTGCTGGAATGTTGGCGTCTTTATCCCCCTCCCTCAGGGGATGTTACGTTCCCCCTCCCTCATCATCCCTAGCGTTTGGCAGGAGATGTGGGCGGCCTACTTTTTATAGTTCTATTTTCGCGACCCCGCGCTTCTTGGAGTGGTCGCCTCCCCTGTAGCCCATTTGGCTTGGCAGTTTGGTCCCCTAACAAACCTGGTTCTCTATATTTTCCGTGATGACTCTCTCGCAACTCCTTCGGGTTTCTTTCCCCCTCCCGGGAGGATCCCCAACTAGCAAGCCCGTTTTGAGACCCTCACGATCTATACGTGAGACTCTTCTTTTATCACGCGCCTCGATCCGTTCCTCCTTTTTCAACGTCCCCATAACTCCGCCGATCCTTTCCAATTTCGCCACGACTCCTTGCTCTTTCGTCCTTTAGTCTTCTCTCTGTCATTTCAGGAGGCGAATTTTCCCATCGAGTCCTATGTCTTGGTAAAGGGAGTGCAAGCACTTCCTTTCCCTGCCCTTTTCATAAAGCAGCGTATGTATACCTGACCGACCGCTGCGGTCTGATTGTCCGGTGAGAGACCACTTGCCCGTTTTTTCGGAACACGAGGACTCAGTTTTGGTCGCCTCTCTAGGCGTAACAGTCGCGCGCCAATGTACTCCTTTACCTTAAGGAGTTTCTCTACTCTTTACTAAGTTGTTGTAGAGAGAACCACGGACGTCATCCTTGCAGCACTTTGATGTGGCGGCTCTCTTTTTTTCACTTTTACCATAAAATCTAATTTCCCTCGCGAGCTAATTCTTGCCGGCCAGCGTTCAGCTCCCCCCCAATTCCTAAACACAATCCGGCAGTAGTTCTTATACTCTCAGTCGTCCTTCCGGACGGCAGGGTAATCCTCTCGTACTTTTGAGACGGTCACCCTCCCCATTACGGCTTGCTCGGTCATTCCTGTTTTTCTCTCGATAGCTTGCGTCTGTCCAGTCGGGAGAAGCGCGTTGTTTTATTTTTTTTTTTTTTTAGAGTCTCGTTATCTTGTCGATGAGAGGTTTTCTTCCTCTGGCGGTCTTCTTCCCCGTGAATACTTCGGAGCGGGTCTCTCTTTTGCCTGCCCTGTCTTGGGCGATCCCTCTTCTTCTTTTTAGACATGGCCTTCCTCCACATACCCGACCCTTTGGGGAGCGCCTTCCCCCATTCCCAATGCCGTTCAGACCTCCCTGATAGAGCTTTTTCGGAGCAGTATCTTACCGATTCATGACGCGAGACGCTCTGCAAGCCCCCCCCCCCCTCGCTTCACCAAAGCGGGAGCGCGATGAACCATGAGTGTCTTGCACGTGACCCCAATAACTCCGCTGTCGTCGAATGATAGCTCTCCCCCTTCTCCCAAACATGTGCGCTGCTTTCTTTGCCCTCTTCTCCTCTGTTTTGATCTTGAACCCCTCCCCGATTTCGCCCAGTGGCGTTTAACATTTCGGACCGTTCATTCCGGAGCCGCGCCCTGCCTTAACGGGTTTTTCTCAAGGACTTCCCTTTTTTACGTTTCCGCCCTCCGTCGAGGGCGTGACTTCGGCGGCTTGGAAGCCACGGTTGGCCATATCTCTGTGTTCTCTCTTTTTTCCCGCCTCAGCCCCCGTCTCTCTCTCCACATATCGTGCTCGGCCAGAGCCAGGTCCGGCTTGCCCCTCCTGCGACCGGCTCCTTGCCCAGGTCCTCTCCGGTTCTTCCCTCAAAGGATTCTTTTTTGGTTTCCCCTTGTAATCCCCCCAACCTCGGGGGTTGAGGCTTTTTTCCCCCCTGTATCTTCCCCCCTTACGAAATCTTTGGAAGTCTTTTCTGCAGCCCTGACCGGCCCCCATCTACATCACGACCGCATCGTGCGGTGGGACGACTCCAGCACGCCGTTCGATTTCTGTTGATCGTCTTCCAACAGAGCCTTCTCCGGACGCCTGCGTGGTGCTCCCCCACGTGACCACCGACCTCCACTGTACCCACGGATCCGTCTGCATCCTATGGCGTTAGAAGGCAGAAACTTGCCGCTTTGTTGACCCTCCAAGAGGAACGCACGTCCAAATCATCTTCCGGCGCAGTCATTACGCCCTCGCTCGTCCCCCTGGAAAGACCTCCCCTTTACAACATTCCAGTGCGGCTCCTTTTCAGTCCTTTTTTTTTTTTCAGTGAGTCTCTGCACGTGCTCACCAAGAACCCCTGACAAAGCCGTCGACTAAATGCGGGACGGTGGTCTCCGCGGGTGACAGAAAGGAAAGACATCGTATCCGGGAGTTCGACTTTGTCAACGGATGCGCTGGAATTCTTGACGCGATAAGGTAGTTCCTGTAGCCGTCTGTTTTTTTTCAATTCTGCGGAGACCCCATGAAGCGTAATAACCCTCTTTTCTCCTTTGCTGACTAACGCGCCCCTGGGACCTTTTTTTTGTGGCTGATGCGTTTTTCTGGTCTTTTCTCGCTTGGAGTTATAAGGGGGGGTGGTGTTTAGGCAATGATTTCCCGTCCCTCCCGATAACCCCTGAATCAAACACACCCCCCCCCCCCCCCCCAATTTTCCCTCTCTTCCTTTTGTGAGCTCTTAGGTCCTGTCGGTCCCTTCCACTCTTTAGAATGCCTTGGCGCCGCCCCAAAGCCCAAAAAGTCATTCTTTGGCTCGAACCTCCTACGCTTCGACCTGAATTTCACTAATTTCCTCCTGACCTTTTGCCCGATTCCCCAACGATTTCCCTCCTTCTGTTCCAAGCGGCAGCGTGCCGTCGAAAACCCTCGGCTGTTATTGACACTTGGAATCATTTTCTTTCCGAGAGCAGCTCCTCCCTCGAGTCCAGATGATTCTGGCTAGCGCCATCCATGGGTATCCTTCTGTCAAAGACCCTTCTTCCCGTGCCCGGGCACCACCCCCTGCCCAAACCCTTTTTTGATGACATTGCGCTTATTAGATAGTCGAATAGTAGAGCCCCAGTCTTCATTTTTTTATCCTTCTACTATTTATCCTTAGACTGGGGGTGGAAGTCTTGCTCCGGTGTTTCCCAGGTTCAAAAGCAGAGCGTTCTTCCTACGTCGAAGTGATTTTCTTCCAGATTCGACCTAAATAGAACTCGTTTTACTCAGAAAGCGATGGCATCGATGTTTTTCTAGTGCACTCATCGACCAGCGTGTCAAAGATCTGTGTCCTGACTTCCTTTTTCTCGAAGAATTGTTCACGTGTTTTGGTCCTTCTGCATTCTTCCCCCCCCCATTTTTTCTCCCCCCATTTGTAAATGCGCGCGTCATTGTTAGAAGAAGCCTTTTCTCTCTGTTGGTCCGACCCCGCTTTTCTCTATGGCCAGATCATAGGCTTTCCTAGAGCGGTACCACGAGACCAAAACTTCCTTATCTTAGACGTCTGTTTCCCTTAGACCCCCTCCCCTAGTTTTTTCTGTTGCACCTCGCGTCGGCTTTACCCCCCTTTTAGTCTTCCCCCAATTTGATAGCCCCCTTCCTGACTTCCGGGAATGTCCCAGGCCGAGGTTCTCTTTTCTCTTCTCGTGTGTGAATGCGGTTCTAATAACCCCCTCCTTCCCTCTGCAACTAACTCCCCTTCAGTTTGCTGAATGTCGCGCGAGCCTTATACCCAAGCAGGAAGGGATTTCGTTCCCCCCTCCCCCCTGTCTCCTCCGCTTCATCCTTTTTTCGGGACCCCCTTTTGAGTTCCTTCGCGGTGAGGCGCTCCTTTCGACGCAAAGCGCGCTCCTTTTGGGTTGCGGCACGTTAGCACTTTTCAGTTTTTCGATTCCTCAACAACCCCTTTTTGGTGGTATATCCAGTCCTTTTGCAAGCTATCCCCCGCCGAGGTCGCTTTTCTCTTCCCCTTTCCCTTCGACCGCACCGAGGAGGAGCTCTCCCCGCGGCCTTCCTTTTTCCTGAATTTAGTAGTGAAGGAAGACTCTTAGCCTCCCGCTCTCCCCTATTCCTCGACGCCGAACACTCCAGAAAAAATAGAGACACGGTCCCCTCTTTTCTATTCTGCTGCGTCCACTCTCGTTATCCCCCTGAGGTCTTTTTTTTTGAGTAGAGGGAATGGGTCTTGTACGTTAGTTTCACTCCTTACGAGATGACAATGCAGATTGTCAGAAAGGCAGGGCTCCGACCCTGACTAGTTCGTTATACTTTCTTACTTCTAGCCGCTGAGGACTCGCGAATTGCGAGAGGTAGCTCCTCTTAGGGGTTCCCGATCATTTGATCAGTTAGTTTTTTTTTGTCCACCTTCTTTGTTTTTGTTTTTTTTCTTTCTTTTTTTTTTTTTTTTTTTTTTTTTTTTTTTCCCCCTTTTTTTTTTTTTTTTTTTTTTTTTTTCCCCTTCCGAGTTGTGGATGTCTCATATTCTTTCCTTCCTCATTGTTGTCGTATCCCCGTTAATTAATGAGTCGTGTCCCCCCCAGCTCTTTATTGCGATGTCACTTTCCCCCGAAAGTCATAGTAGCGAGCCCCGCTGGCAATTCTGTCTCCTTCTCTCGAGCATTAGAAATAAGCATTAACTCATGTCCTCGTTCTTTTTTTGCCTTTCTATCCTTTTTTTTCCCTGGTCTCAATGGCGGATTGCCTTCCTAACTTCAGTTCCTCCTTACCCTAGGCCCCAATGATGAGACGCTCTCTTTTCCTTTTTCCTTCACTCGACGTGACGAAGAGCTTTTTCTTTCCCTGATTCCTCTTGGGCTCTGATCTTTCCTCTCGGCGTGGGCCTCGAGAGCTTTCCCTTCCTATCTTTCTTGGCTGAGAGAGTTCGATTGGGTTTTCGCTCTTCCCGGGATGCGTGCGTCCCGGTTCTAGTGCTCAAAGAGATCTCCCTTTTGATTCTTCATAATTAATTGCTCTTCCTCCTTCACTTGGGAGGGCCTCCACATCCAGAAGTGCTATTGACCACCTCATCCGAGCTGTTTTATTTCGCTTTTTTTGCACCCCTCAGCTTTTTTTATTTTTTCACACGCCTCCCCCCCCCCCGATTCCTCACGAGTGTTTTGAAGCATCTGCCTTTTTGACACAACCGACGCCTTTTTTCCCCGTTTTCCCAAAAAAACGTGCGCGTCCGGTGCTTTCCGATTGTCTCTCCGTTGGAGTTGTCCACTCCAATACGATCGTCCCCTTCTAATGCGCCCTTCCCGGAGGAAATGATAATTCGGCCGAGGAGTAGTCCCCTTTTGTCGTTTTTAAGGACGAGCGCGTAGTCTCACGGGGGTTTTTTTTTTTTGCCTCCGGGTCAAACGAGATTAACGGTGCGAAAGACTCATCGGCCGGTTTTTTGCTGCATTTCTTCACCTATGTATTATTCTTCTTTGCCGCGGCAATTGTTTTTTCGAGTCCCCCTTCTTATTGAGCGGACTTTGCCCGATCCTTCCCTTCCAGAGCAGGGATTTCCGGCCGGTTTCTGCCTCCCCCCCTGGTTGCACATGAAACATGGTAGGAATGTCCTTCCTCCCTTTCACCCCCGCTCTGGCAGATTCACCTGGTCGTTTCTTTCGATCCCCTTCGTTGAAGAGACAGCGTCCCTTGAGCACGATCCTTTCCAAGTCGAAGTGCTGCGGGGCTCTACGGCCCCCCTGGTCCCTTTTAGCCTTTACGCTTCGCCACAACCTGCCCCCCCCCCCCCCCAACGAACTCTGCCCCACCCGGATCCGGCTTTTCCCCGCAGGCGCAGCATCCGCGCTTCGCCCATGCCCAAGTGTTCGTCGCTCTTTTCCCTTCGATCCGGGCCCTCCACGCAATCGTCTTTAATCAGCGGTTCCGGCTTTTTGGCTTTCATGTGAAGATAGTTTTATTTATCACGCCGCACCTGCTAACCTTTTTTCCCCTTCGCTCTGGCCCATCGGGAACCGCCCTCGCGAGCCTTTCCCTGCTTTTTGCGAGCCTAGACCATGAGACCATCCCTCCCGAAGAACCTTCGGTCGTTTCTCTTCCCTCGCCAGGTTCCCCCACAGATATCCTTGCTCTTCCCTTTCTCCCTCCTGCCTTTTGTGTACCCTTCGCTGGAATATTCGGTCCTCTCCGATCTTGATTACGGCTTTACCTGTCTTTCCCCCGGATTT
>Ga0179593_1511340_pt1 | contig 17859 bp, 20 predicted proteins | sample CZODoug2_1_08_16_FD_185931 | JGI IMG/M metagenome (GOLD analysis project Ga0179593, IMG submission 185931) | Vadose zone soil fungal communities from Angelo Coast Range Reserve, California, USA - CZODoug2_1_08_16fungal (PacBio error correction) | ecosystem: Environmental > Terrestrial > Soil >... | reverse complement strand
ACTTTTGCTCCTCCTTCTATGAAGTCGAGACGAGCTTCCTTCGATTCATGCACTTATTTGCAAATTGAAAGTTACTTTTTTTTTTTCTGAAGGGCTTTTTTTCCTCCATGCAGTCCCCTCCCCCCTCCCCCCTTCTCGAGGAAGTCAGCGTTTATCGCCAGAACGTTATGGGAGAGGTTCTTTTTTCTCCTTATACGATCCCAGCTCCATCCTTTCTGTAAATCACCATAGACAGTTCCTTGCCTTCCTCCTTTCTGCCTTTTTCTGAGCAGCCGTCGCCTCTCCTCCCCGGTACGACGCGGATAGAAGCGAAATCCCCATTACGCCGGGATCTTGTTCAAGTCCCCTCGCTTCTGGTCCGCCCCTAGTCCTTTTATCCGATGCCACTCTTCCCCACGACGGTTTTCCTATTACCTTCTGCCTTTCCAGCAATTAGAGATAGCGCCGAAACGAGTTAAGTCACGTGAGCATGCGATGTTCCCCCTTTCTTACGATTCCTCCAGCTTTCAATAAGGCCTAAAGATACCCCTTTGCCTTTTTCCTCCTTCCCCAGGAACCGGTTTGCGCCGCACATGTTTCGCGAAATTCGTAAAACGCATACGGTTTACCATTCCAGAGTCCGCCGCTTTGTCCTCGACGCAAGGATCCCCTTTTTCCTCCCATTATGAGTCTTTTTTCTTTTCGGCAAGAAGGAAGGGTCCACTTAGAGCTTCCCAAGCAACCCTTTCCAAAGGGTCTATCTACGGTTTCCAGTGTATTCGTTTTTTCGTTCCGTTCCAGAAATACCCCTCCTTAGATTTCCCGGAGTTTTGTTTCCCACGATTACGCGTCATTGCTTTGTTAACCTTCTAAAATCCCCCTTCTTAGTGACAGGGGCCGTGGGACAAAAACTTGAACATATTGTATCGGGGTACTATACCTGTCCGGGATTTCTCCTTGAGTGCAGTCCGTCTTAAGTGTCTTTTATGTCCCCGCAGAATCAATCCTCCCTTTCTCCCCCCTTTTATAGCGTTCGTCCTCTCTTTTACCCAAAAGGCAAAACATGTACTTCCTTAACCCCTTTCCCCCGTCCCCAATACAACATTCTTCGAATTTCCCTCTCGCGGAAACCATTCCGGTTGTATTTCTCCCTCCCCCGGCATTGGGGAGTTGAGTCAGGGTGTCAAAAAATGCCTACCAATTCCTGCACAGGCGATGGAATGCTTCTTCGCCTGCATAGAGGCCTTCTCTCTCTTATTCGCTTTCCTGTCGAGTGGATAAGCTCCTCCCCTTTCTTAGGAAATGAGAGGGTAGTACATATTTCCTCCGCCTTGTATCTTTACCTTCTGATACTAGTTTGAATGGTGCGCGTGACATCTGAACTGTTCAATTTTCCTTCCGACTTTCCCTCCTCTTTTATCATACACCCCCCCTCTCCCCGTCCAACCGAGTTCTCTCCTTCCAGGCGGCCGAGAAATGGTTGCTTTCCCCCCGACCCCCCCCCCCGTCCCCCCCCACCCCCCCACCCACCACCCCACACACCTCACCACACCACCCCCCTATGCTTTCAATGACGGGGAGAAAAGCCTTTTCCGGCCCTCCCATTCCCCGAGCATCGTTTCATCTCTTAGGGTCCCCCCTTTTTGTCCTGCTTGTAACCCTTCATGACAGGTAACAGACAACGCCGTATCCCCCTCACGAATTTTCACCCCTGGTGGAACTGCCCGGCGGAGAGGTCCTTTATAAATAGGTCTAACCAGGAAGTCATCGTCTGAGTCCAAGTCCTCTGTCCAAACGACGTCCTCTACGAGTCCCTCTTCCCTCCGGTACCGGGGGAAGTATAAAGCGCCTCTTCGTCGGCGTTCCCCGCCCAGACCTCTTCTGTACCAGTCCATGTGGTTTGACTCCTAATGTCGTTGCCGTGTTCCGAGTCCCTTGTGGTGAACAGAGCCGAACCAGCCGAACTCGACGTGTGTTTTCCGTTTCTTATAGAGACGCTCTCAGCAGTCCGCTGCCAGGTCCCTGTCCCCCCTTTCCCACAGGAGCGTCCCTCCTCTCCCCACAACATCCTCGGCCTCCCCTTTATAAGACATCTCTTTTCCGCAAACCTTAAGCGCAATTTCGACATTGTAGAGGTCGTACCGCCTGACTTAGTCGATCGCCTTGTCGGGCGTCTTTTTCCCATCTCTCCCTGACGGATTTTTTTTCCCTCCCTCCCTCGCATTGCTGTTTTTAGAGCCCTCCTCCCCTCCTCGCCGATTTAGAAAGGTAGTGACAGAACGATCGTTTTCCCTTCCCGATGTCACCCTTGCAGGAAACTTCTTCCCAGTCCCTTTTTTCTGAACTGCACTACGGATAGTGGAAGGGTCTCTTTTACTTGTTAGTATTTGATAGAAGCGTTCTCTCCTCCCATAGTGACAGCATGAAGTGGCGCGGAAGACGGTTACAGGTTTCCTTTTCCCTCTTGACAACGCCCATTCTGGTGGTTCTCCACGGACCACGTCTGAGTTATATAATCGTGATTGTCCTTTCTCTTTCCCCTTCTTAGTCGTACCTCCACTTCCCCTGAAGAGTACTTCCCATCTTTGCCTTTATAGGGAGGGTACTACCCTTATTTAGCCTTCGATTTGTCACCATCCCCTCAGGGTACCCACTCGCTGTATTTGGTACTTTTCCCCATCTGAGACACCTTCTCCCCTTCCTCCGCTAACCCCCTGGTTGCTTGTCCCTTAACTATATGGATCTAGACGTTGAACGAATTGACTTCCTGATCGTCCCCTTCCCTGCCTCTACACACCGCAGTCCTACGGTCCGTGAACCGAAATTCCCTCTACAGAAGGGATCCTTCCTTCCTCCCTCCTGATTTCTGTTTCTCGTAGCTTGGAGGTCGAACTTTTTCTCGCGACGTTGCAGGAGCTCAGTTCCCCTCCGCCCGAAAACATCTTGCGCGATTTCTCCCGTCATCCTTTTTTTTTTCGTGACCCCCCCATTCTTTATATGGTGTTTTTTTCTCATCGTCCCCCATCAGGCCGACTTTTCTTCTCCTGATCTCGGCCCATTAGCCATCCCAGGAAGGTTGCCGGAGCTTCCACCAGTATCACATTGATGGATAACACGCGTATTTTCCTTTGATTCTTTCTTTCACCTCCTTGCATCCGACCTCTACGTTTAGACAAAACTTCCTTAGCTTGTCCTTAGCGCACCCCGCTTTTGCAAACCAGCAGGGAATGTACGGAGGCGAACCCCCCCCCAATCCACCCTATCATATGTCCAAGTTGGGGAACTGGAGCCTTACTCTTCTAAAAACCCCTTCTTTCTCCATGATTCCCTAGTTTAACTTGGAGTCGTTACTCGGTGCTGGAGTTGCTTTCCAGATGTCCGGAGTGAGTGACTTTACGGTCTTTTTCGGTCCCTGTTCATCTCCGTATTTTTCTATCTCGTGTTTTTTCTTTTTCTTACTAGATCGACTCCCTCCTCCTCCCCGCAGAAACCCTCCATTTAGACGAAAAAAAAGAAAACGACGAAAGCAAAAGGGCCCCCTCCTAATTTTCCCCTCTCCGGTGCCACAGACGCAGTGTTTTAGACCCCGATTCCAATTTTTTCCCTCCCCCTCCCGATGTGTTTGGCGAGCTGTTCTCTTTTCCCAACGATCAGATGGAAATTTGAGCCTAATGGTAGTTATCTTCCCCCCTCCCTTATATAGGCTACCTGAGCTCGATACTGGCGGTAGCATTTTAAGGTAAGGCGTCCCCCCCCCTTCGCATCGTGCCCCCCCCGTTTACTGCCATTGCACACAGGGGGTTTTCTAGGCACAAGGACTTCCCCCGCGATGCTGGTATGGGCTCTATCCAAAGACTGGATTCCCCCCACCCTTCTTGTACTTTCGAGTAGTTCATATGTTGGCTGTTTTTGGGAAAGGCATTTGAGAGGAGAGTTCTATGTAGCTCTTCCTTCACTCCCCTCAAAATTTAGCGATTACTAGCTCTGAAAGCCGCCGGAGCGACAAGTAGATCTTTTACCTTTCTTTTGTGGTTCCTTCTTGTCGGACTCTTCCGCTGTTCTCTTCTTCCTTTTCGGACGGCAGAAATCCGGCTAAAAGGCACTCTCCCCCGAGTTTCAACCTGACACCAGCGATCTCTCCTGCCTCCCCTCCATTACCTTTTCTTCAGCTTTGCTTCTTCCCCAGGACCTGATTTGTCGAGTATTTTTGACAGCGCACTGGGTACAAATCGTATATCACGGCCCCCCCCTCTTTCAATGCCCCGGCTCTTATTGTTCTCCTTCGGTATGGTGTCCCTCTCCTAAGAATCCCTACAATACGACTGAAGAGTTAGATCGCGTTTTCCCTTTCCGCGACCCAACGACGATGGGCTTTTGCCGTTCCCCCCCCTAACTTTTTCTCCCCCCCCCCCAGAAGTTTTCTGCTTTATAGATGTCTCGTGCCCTTGAAGCGTCCTATAGGACTCTACCAACTGAAAGATCTTCCCCTCCCCCTTTTTGATTTCTTTAATTCCTTCATCCCAGGATCAAACTTTCCCTTTTTTTATACAGCCTTTCCCCCCCCCTGCTTCTCATGCCCGTTTAACACCCCCGGTACGAAATTCTCGCGTTTATTTCTTAATCGAAGTTCCCTGACTTTTCCAAAGACTCATCTATTTTCTATGCCTTAGCGACGGGCTAATTCTTTTACCTCCCCCCCCCCTCTCCCACCTTGACTCAGCGTTTGGACCACATTTCGTTCTTCTATTGGATGAGGCTTTTGGTACGGAATGGGAGGATACAGGCCCTTTCCCTTCCTACTGTTGTTTCTTCTCCCTTTAGTGTAGAAGATCCACTTATATTCTTCGTCACCTGTCTTCGGCGGTCCAGGGACCGGCATTGATTCCCCGGAAGAACCAAACAGGTAGATTTCTCTATGGGCAGGATGTGGACCCAGACACATATCTCCACTCCGTGTTAAACCTTGTGGAATTTACGTTCCCTCTGAAACCCATATAGATCTTTATTGCGTTTCGTCGGTTGGTTTTCCTTTCTCTTCCGGCCCATTGAGAATGTGAGATCCACCTTTTACCGGTCGTCCGGTTTCCCCGTTCGCTGCATTGGTCCATAAAGAGGATTTTGCCGATAGGCCTGTCTTTCATGCCACATCCATTTTTATGAGTGGCCCCTCCTCCTTTTGTCTTCTCTCCCCTCCCATGAGTTCCTTATGGTAGCTCGAGCCTGACGCTGTCGGAGTCATGAAAGTTTCTCAAGGCTAGTCTCGACTCGCTCTGGCCTAAAAGGTTCTTTCGAATGTTTGCTGTCCCCCGTTACTTCCCCTGATGCCTTGTGCCGAGACGTAAGTGCTCCCCGACTCGATCGCCGAGCGATTTCAATCTTTTCTGACCCTTCTTGTTTCCCTCCTGCTCAGGTTTTTTTTTGTGTAGAACGCCGTCGGTACGGCTCCTTTTGCCCTTCTCCCTCCCCTGATCATAGAGTCTGCTTTTCGTTCTTGATTTTCCTTGGCAACTTCCTTTCTCCTCTTCTCCCTCTTTTCCTGTTGGTTTAAAGCTGGTCGACGAAATGAATGAAGATCCTATTCGGACGAGTTCCTCCCCTCGGTCCCCCCCGATACATTCCCCTTCCCTCCCCCCCTGATTCTTCTCCAGACTCGTCCTGCCTGTAGCGCGCCCCCGATTGCCTTTCTAATTGTATTAAATGTTGTGTCCACCCCGACTCCCCCCTTCCTTTACGGAGCGGTTCTTTTTCATGGAGAACGTCCCATTGCTTTTTTTCCCCAGCCGATTTCTCAATTTGCCGCTCGTGAAAGATGGATCCTTTAAAGAGGTGAAATTTCTTCCGTGTCGGGTCCTCCATGACAGCACTATGTACGATGTCCACCGCCTCCTGAGTTTTTGTGGCCCACCCCCCCCCCTCATTTCCTAGGATTGCTCCCCCACACTCTATTTTTTCCCCGCCACGGCTGTGTCGTCCCGCGAATATTTTCCTTCCCTGTTGGTGACAGAATATTCCTCTTCGGCGCATCCTCATCTTAGAGGAAGTTTCCCCCCCCCCGTATTCTACGCTTCAGCCATTTTTTCGCGTTTCCCTCCCGCCAGTCGAGAAGTCTCCCCTGTGGTGCGGTTTCCGTGCTTCCCTTTTTATAAAAGACCTATTCCAGCAATCGCGATCTTTGCAGCTGGGTGATTGCCCTATGGGCACCCGTCTAAGATTCGTTTCATACCCTTCTGACTTAACCCCGCCAGTCTAAGCGAGACCACTCTTGCCCAATAGATGGATTCCCTCTTGCCTTCGTTTGTCTGATGATGTTGGTGACCCGGACGATGATTTCATTTGCTACAAAATCTGCAACCCCAGGGTTCCCCCCTAGCCCTGTGTTCTTCCTCAGCCAGGTGTTCTGGCGGATGGAAATTTGAGGTCCCCCCGTGCCGACGGTCCCGCTAGTCGTCCAGCCTAGTCGAATTCGGCTATCTGGGGCCCCGATAAAAGACTGCGGTCATACTTCCCTCCGCCTTTGTCCGATGTTGATGTCTAACATGGAGGGCCCTACGATTTCCCTTTTGGAGACCACTTTCCCATTCTGCGGATTTGACTTTAGAATATCCCGTCGGAAATGTGGTAGACCAATGTGCAGAGATTACGCAGTTCGTCCTCCCTGCTTGGCGGTCGTCTGTGACATTTTTACTTGATTTTATAGATTTCCTTTGGACCGCTCACGCCTATTCGGTAACAAAATGCCCCAGAAACGCGAGGCAGCTGACCATAAAGTCCGCTTCTGTCTTTTTCAGAGCGATGTCTTTTACCTCGGTCGTCCTCTTTTTTTATCCCCACTTAATAGACGAACCCCCTCCTTCCCTCACGCCTTTACGCCTTTTTCCGACCTACTGACTTCTCTCCGCCCGTCAGCAAGCCAGAGAGTAAGGACTTATTTTTCCTTTTCGAATTTCTTTGTCCTTTTTCTCGCCTACGATTCTCTTCCTCTTCTCTTTTTTTTGCGATTGGACTTTCATTCTGATTCCTCTCCCTAGATATTCATGATGAGCGTACCTCCCTTGCCTTACGTCCCTATTGCTTATGTTGCCGTCAACCTTGCCTCAATAGATTCCTTGCGGAACTTCCTCATTTCTCTTGCGCGCAGTTTCGGGGAGTGCACGTGATATCCTTTCCTGGAGAGAGAAGGATTTCCTCCTCTTCTGTACCACTTAAACTAAGAAGGTTCCGCTCATGCCGGAGAGCAGAAAAGTAGTCGTCCCATTGCAGACCAGACTTTCTACTTGGGACTTCCTCCATACTCATTTTTTTTCTCCAGAGACGACCCTTTTTCCTGTGTCGTATAAGTTTCTCCTCGGAATCTGATGTGGCGGATTTACGCAATGAGGTTATCCTTCCCGGTTTTTTGTTGTTTTTTTTTTCAATTTTTACTCCTTTTGCCAGCTCATTTTCGCCCGCTTTTTCCAGCTGCGTCGCCTGGCGGAGTTCCCAAGCTTCCCCACCTCACTTTCCCCTACCTTCAGAATCTCGCCAATTTTTGTCGCTTCCGACTGTTAAAGACTGTCTTCCTCCCTGCCACTTTTGCTCCCTTGAAACAACTGTCCTTCAGGACCAGGAATACCTCTCTAATTCCCCCCCTCTGAAGATCTTGTTGGTGCATTTTAGTGCCCTTTCTGCCCGTTTTATTCCTTTCTGGAAGGACGGGTTTCCAACTAGAGGAACCCTCCCCACCTTGTTTTCCTTCCAGGCCTATCCGGAGACTGTTTTTTTCTTTTTTCCCTTTATTTCATGGACTCACGGCTTTATAGGTGGAGAGGCGTTCCCTCCTCCTGACTCGTTTCTTCATAGGGTTCAGGCCCGCGAACTTTCTCGCCGCTCCCTCCGAAAACCCGTGCCGCCACCATATTAGCGGGACCCACCTGTTTTTCTTTGATTACTTTTCTTATGATGTTCAATCTAGAATTGTCTCGTTACTTCCAAGTCCGGCTCGCATTTTGTCCTTCCTGCTATCTTAGGTGAATTTCTGACCCGTGAGAAGTCCTGGCGGGTTAAGATTCACCAGACAGGACGCCCAATCCCCTCTCCCCCGATTACTATCTTTTTGCTTCTTTTTAAAAACTGGTTCTTATTCTTGTCGAACGACATCTCTTCCTTCTTAGTTCTTTCTTTTTGTCAGTCCGCCCCATCTCCATTATGCCTTCGTGACCCGGCGCTTCAAAGACGTATTCTCTTTCGGGATGAGTCTCTAGTGGGAGTCACTTTCCCTTTGCAGTGTAGACTTTTTCTCCATCTTGCCTAACCCCCGTATACCTGAAATTCCGCCCATTTCACGACCAGACGTAAAGAGTAGGATTGACATTCCTGATCCGCAGGTGACATGCCGTCTCTTCCCTACCTGGAATATCTCCGGACGAGGACTACTTCGATGGACCCCTCTCCTCTCCTCTCGAGTCGGATAGATAGTCGGATTCTAACATCGGGGTTTTTAACCGCGCTCGGCTAGGGATAGCTTTTGAGCAGCGCAGCCATGAAGAAGAGGCACTCCCCCAGGAATATTGCTTCTGGCCGGAGATCCCTTGTGCGGAATTTCGGTCCCTTCATGACCGCTTTTCCGCACCCGCATGTAGACGTTCCTGGAAGTAGGGAAATTTTCCTTGTTCTATCGATTGTCCCTGCTTCAGGAATGCCCCCCCTAGTTTTTTCGCTCCCCCTGATTTTCTTTGTCTTGATACTTACGCCACCACCGACGGGAAACTTCCCTTCCCGCCCCTTGATTCCTCCGTGTATCACCTTTTCTTTGTACTCCTTAAGTCTAGTCCCCGCCCGACCACGCATTTAGCTCTTCTAGACCCTTTCCCAGGGGTGCTCCTCTTCTAATCACAACGGGTTCAATTGTGCTGATTTGCTGGTTATTTAACCTCTTCATTCACCATAGTCCCTGTGTTCAAGAGGTGCATACTCCGGACCGTCTACCTTTCTGCCAAATTTTTCCCCTAATCCCCTCATCGTCTCGCTTTTCTTTCCCAAACCTCAAGTCCCTTTAGTGATCCCTCCCAGTTGAGGTTTCACTCCCCCACCATAGCCCTTACCCCATCGTCACCTCATCGAGTTTCCGACCCCCGCATGGAATCTCACTTTCTCTTTCTTTTGCGGCCCCGCAGGCGCGAGTTCCCCCCTGTCAGACCTCGATGAAGCGGAAGTTTTCCCGCCTTCCTCTTGACATCAGCGGCACATCCTGTAGACCGTTCCCACCCGGCGCCACTCGCGTGGCCGCCCTTCTACAGTGAAGGAATTCCACTAGGTCCTTTTTGGACTCAAGGACTTACCCATAGAATTCTGAGGATTCTATTTCGTGTGAGCGAGGCTCTCTCCCCCTTCCAGGGTACTCCCCCGTGCATTCTTGCGTTCAGCATCACACCTGGTTTCGCGCGTGCCCCCGGCGTTTTCTCCGCCTGTCTTATCTAACTTTTCCCCCAGTTCATGTACTTTTTTTGATCGTTCCAAGTTTATAACTCCCGGCGCCCTTCGGGGTCCCAAAGAATTAGTTGCTTTCCACCTCTGTACCCAGTTCTGCTCTTTTTAGAAAATCGCCCTGGACTTCCCCCACCATCTTCCTCCCCCGCGACCTGCTCGATCGTTTTGGAAAGGAATAGCATTCTCGGCTAGCAGTGTAGCAGGTTAATTTCAGACCTACCCCGGTCCTACGTATCCCTTTAGCGACTTGAAACTCCCCTTCGAGCAACCTCCTTTATGAGCCCCCCCCCCTGTCAAGAGATTAGAGCCTGCTTCTCCTAGACGCTCAGGTTGGCTTTTCCCTAATCTCGACATTAGTGCTTTTCTCATTCCACTCCTCCCATATCGATCTCTGCTCTCAGCGTACGAGGTGATATTCGCGCATTAGGTTCTATCTACTGGAACCACATACTCGGGAAGTTGATCTTCCCGTTGTTTTTCCTAGTCATCCCCCCCTTGCATAGTCGTCGGCGGCGACTCTTATGATGTGTAAGCGTCCGGACCCGCCGACATTCCTTCTAAACTCCCGGAGCTGAAGATGTTCTCGCTGACCTTCCGTTCTGCCAAACAAGCTGCCACCCGATCGGGTCGGTGCTAGGACACCCCCAACCGAACCCCCACTATGGACCATACGGGACGACCCAGGACAGTTGCTTGCAATCAGGTCCGGATGATTTTAAGTTTCCTTTCGCGTCAATCTTTATTCGTGTACTGTTTTCTTTTTTTTCGGGCTGGTCGGGTATTCACACTTTTTTCGGTCTCCCCCCTACCTACATCCGTGTTTAGACGATGAAATTCGTCCCAAGACCGAGCCCCAAGCAGGTCGTCCCCCACGATGTACTCCCTCAGAGGGAAATAATCCTTCCCTCGCGGGCAGCCGGCGATTTTCTCCTGTTCCCCCTCTTATGATTTTTGTAGTGCTCCCACTTCTCCCTATTCGATCAATGTCGTCCTCCTTAAAAAAGCTTTCGCTACGTACGCCCCCCCTTGAGACTCTCATGTTTTCCCTGAGGTTTTTTACTTACTTCTGTCCCGCGTAACCCGGTGGTCTGTTGTTTTATCGTTTTATCAAGGGTGGACGACCCCTATCTTTCAAAATCGCGCCCCCGTTAGGGCCGATATCCCCCTCAACATAGAGGCCTTCACCGCGGACGATGAGGAGCCATCTTCTCATCCTGTGTCCCGTGGGTGCTGTCTTTCCTCAGATCGTCCTGCAGGCCGCCGAAATATCGCGCTCTACTCCTCACCAGAGCGAAGGAGCCGTTTGAAGTATGACCTCCTTAGTTTCCCCTCCAGCCTTTCCGGACCTCGACTCGTCTTGTCTCGTTCCTGTCTTGAAGATCGGCCCCTAAATTACATCTTTCAACGAAGCTCTCACTTTCGGTAACCCCCCTTGAGTCTTTTTTTCGGATCCGTTTTTTTGATCCTTCCCTTTGTTCCTGATCCTCCATCCACGTTATGAGTCTTGAGTTCCGCGACTGCGTACAACTCCCTGCCGGTATACCAGCACTCTATGTGCCCGGTTTGATGAAGAGCGGACCGTATTTTTTTCTCGGGTCGTGCCAGCCCGAATCGAAATCTTTAATCTATAAGAGCGCCCTCTCCCTTTCCGTGTAGGCGGACATAATCGGTTTCGGGGCCCCCCCTTCACGCAACTTGATCCACCCGAGTCCCCTTTCTTATTCGCTCCTTGGTCCTGACGCTGGAGTCCGACGTTTTGAATGACCTATATGACCTCCTCACCCTCACGGAGCTTATTCAATAATCCCCACCGTCGAGGCCGTTCCGGCCCATAGCAATGGATTGGCGCACAATAGATCGCCGCTTTTGTCTTCGCCTACTCTTTTCTTCGTAGCACGCCTTACCTTTAGACATAACCCCTCCCCCGGGAAACCCGCAAGTTGCCCCAGATGTATATTAGGCCATCCCGTTCTCGCCTCCCGTTAAAGACTGCCCTCCCCCCAAGGCTCGGGATACGCCTATTCCCCCGGTCAACCTCCCTTCTTGCCGATTTTCTGTCAATCTTTGATTGATGACACAATTTTTCCCCACAGACGCTCTCTTTGTCTTGTGGCCGAGATCGACCCGCGTGACGATGACATCCTTGTTCGTGAGTGATTGATTGTCACGGAGTCTATATAATAGATCAATCCACACCCGGTATGCACTGAGGCGGAAACAACCAGATTCTTCACGTAAGTGGCCCATGGGACATCCGCGCTCGGAGAACAAATTGCTGCTGCTTCCCCGAGACCGTCTTTGTTTTTTCGCGCTTTTTCATTTCGCCATTGGATCGAAGGTCAACGGATACGAGGTAGATTCTGCATTCTAAGTGTCCTCCCTTACTGGTCAAGCATTGAGAGTCAGAACCTTTATCATGCCGCTAGCTCTTTTATCCCCTGAAAAGACCTTTCTTGCTATTCTGCCGTTCCGGCCCTGCCTTTGATTAAGGAGTTCAGGAAGTGGTCCACTCCGCTCCTCGGCCCAGAGAAAACACTTCGAGAAGGTCCGCTCACCATGTGTAGCTTCCCTGTGTTCTTACTGGCATCCCGGTCGCCCAGTAAAGAACTCGCGCGCATGCCCTCTCTCTCTAGAGAGGAACACCTATTCCGCATAGATCGACCGGAGTCGGTCGAATCTCGTGACGACGCCCATCTCCGCCCTTTCCTTCCGATGATACTCTTTCCCCAACGCTCTTAAGGCCAAGGTACCCACCTTGTTACGGCAACAGTGGTCTAGACCCCGACCCATTTCCCCTCGGATACACTCTAATTTCCCCTGAATTGATCCCCTCTTTCGCCGCCTTCCCGTGGCCCACACAGACTATGTCCTTGCCAGCGGACCCCTCCGACCTTCTCTTCCCGCGTCTTAATTAATCCTTCCCCTTCAGAAGGTTCCTGTCAACTGACTACTTTCTGAACATCCTCAATTCACGGTGACTGGTCACGATTCCACCCGTCACCCGCCGAATTAGCCCTATTTCCGTAATTTCTCTTCTCGTCCGTCCGTCTGGGCGCCGTGAAAAGGGTTTGTCCCTTTTGTCGTTGACAGCCCTGTCTTCTACTCGGACCCCTCTGTCCCTTCCTGGTGTTTGATGTGTTCGGTACCAGCAGGGCAGTTGACGGGAACGCCGCCTTTGCATACGCGGCCCTTTTAAGTCGTTCCCGCGTTGCGGCACTCGATCGCAATAATGCCCTCATCCGTGAACAAGGAACGCACTTAGGTAGATCCGGCTTTTTCCACCTTACTAACTGTCCCCGTTTGATACCCTCCTAAGGCCCTCTACCTCCCCACGTTGTTGAGCGGGGATGTGAAGCTCGGGCAACCTTTACCCTACCCTTGGGTCCGACCCTTCATCAAACCTGATGCCTATGAGACCTTTATCCCCCCCCCCCCCCAAAGCATTCTCGAGTATCTCCCCCTTAGGCAGAACTGTTCCCTATGCGTTTTAGCGCACCATTTTGCCCGTCTCTGTCCACCCGGTTGCCCTACGTTTTTGCGCCCGGGGACCCCTTTAGTTAGATTTAGAGTGTTGTGTCTGCCGTGCCGACGACTGCCTCATGTCTCCCCTTCACTCTTCGTACCGGCGCGGCCACATCCGTCTATGTCCCTCGAAGATACGAGCGCGTGCCGTATCCTGAGCTCATCCCTTCCGCTGTCTCGGCCAGTTTTTTTCCGACTACTTGTCGGCTCCCTGCTGTCCCCTCTTTGAACGGAGGACTTCTCTCTATCCCGTTCTTCCCAGCGGGCCACTCACAAGGACGAACCGGGTTCTCCTCGGAGCGGACCTGTGCTGGCGCCTATTGCCGTCCTGCGCCCTTTTTGTGGAAAGTGGGAGCACTCATGAGACAACCACACCAGTCCGTCTGGCGGGGAATCTGGGTTTTCAGCCTCCCCTCGCTTCGGGGGACTAGGCCGCAGATGTGTGCCACACTGTAAGACTTCGGCCCCATTGAATTATCATGTTTCCGAGCCTCCCCCCCCTTTTTTTCTGACAGAGGAATCAACGAAGACTTTAGTCCCCGGATCTTCTCTTCCCTTCCTTCCCCTTTTTGTTTGAGCGGGGCCGCCTCTCGTGATTTGGTAGGTATCTTTATTGAAGCTTCTTGTATCTCTCTTCTTGTACTCTTCTTGTTCTAGACACCAATATGAGGACTCGTCCCTTTTGAGTAAGGCTGGCCCCCGCCGTAGGCGTTTTCCTATCCCTGACCTTCCCCGTCCCCAGTAGCGCCTCCCCCGAAGGGTCCTCTCATTCCCTGAAGAAGAAAACGGTTTAGGTCCCTGCCGAAACAGCTGTTCTCGCGCTCCGCATTACTCCTGTACCGGTGCAGGCATGCAAATTTTTCGTTCGTCCCCAGCTTTCGTGCAAACTTCTTCCAGGTCCTTTGGGGAGATTACTTTCCTCTTGATCGGACGGCCTTTTACTATTTGGACTGCCGTACACGCGTTAGTTTCTTGATGCTGCGTCGTCCTGTCACGCAGACAGCTTTCCCCCCATCTCCTTTTGAACCCAGAGAGAATTCATTTCGCGGCGCCGACCCAAGTTCGCCCGGAGTCAACATGCCCCGCCCCCCCCCTCGTTCAACGAGGACCTCCTCGCAGCCGATCGCTCTTTCAGAGCGAAATTCTTTTTCTCACTACCTGCTTTAGTTAGGTGATTTTCGTACCTCCCTTACGTGTCCTCAGTGACAGAGGACCCCACCTATCTCAGTCGAAAACCTGCCCTCTCCCGCCGGCGATGTGCTGGGTAGCGCCCCCGAAAGGTTTTTTGCTTGCTTCTTGCGTGCCTTACCCTTATTCTTAGTCCGGTGCAGAGATCATCACCTCTGGTGCGAGTTCCGCGTCTTCTGGAACCACACCTTTCCCCTATCGCCTGCTACCTTACAGCTCTTTCCGGGATGAGTTGTGGTCCGTCGCTTTGGACCAGCCCTAAGTTTCAGCGACTGTTGTCACTATTCCTCTTTCCTGAACGCTGCGATCGAACCCGGCCAAGGGTCGACTGGGTCCCCGCATAGCGCACGGACAGGCGCTACACACTTTTATTAGAATTTCCTCCAGCGCGTCAAAGTCGGGTCGTCGTCTGCTGGTCGCCAGCCCCTTCACAGATTGCGGAGTGTTTTTCTCTTCTCCTTTTTCCCCGACAGCCTTCGAAGGCCGGCAGGCCGCTTCCATAGCCACGCCCCGGGTTTCGCGCTTAGATCTTCTTCTTCACATCTGTCGGATATGGTTTCACACCCCAGCTCCTCTGTTCCCCCTTGAAGTGTCTTTTCACGTGACCAATCTGGTACGCATCTTAGCGACGGCCTGGTTGCCCCCCCCCCTGTTTTCGTCCCCTTAACCTGCTTTAGACCGTACCCTCGGCCGAGCTCATCTCTCTTATATAGACTACTATTAGGGCCGGGACATAGGGGGTGCCCACTCTCGTCCCCCCCTTCAATAGCGATGCTTTTTAGGTCCAATTTGCCGTCCTCCTGAAAGGTAAGCGTCTTGAGAGGTGTCGATACTGGGTGCGTTGGCTCGAGTCTGTTCTCACTTAGGAGCCTCCTTTCAAGGCCGTTACCTTTTCCCTTCCCTGGTTGTAGCAGCCACGGCCGACGAGAGGCCTTATTTTCCTGTGCCTTTTACTTATTCTCGGAGATGTATCCCCCTGCCTGGGCTTCCCCTCCCCCCCTGTCCGCCAGTATCGGTGACGATAGACCAGGCTAACATGCCAAGCTTCCCTTCCCAACCCGCGCCGATTTTCCTTGACAATCCCCTTTGTTAGCCCACGTGTTCCCCCCCGGGGAAAAGGCCCTTTATATGATGGTGTGCCAACCGGCTAACCATTCCTCCTCCCCCCCTCCTCTTGTCTCTTTGCTCTGTTATCTACTTTTTCCTCCTCTCCTCTCTGAAGCTCCCTTTTGCGGTCAGACAAAGGCGTTTCCCCTCATGAGAAACCGATCAATCCTTCTTGATAGTCCTCCTTTGCTCGTCAATCTTCTGCCCGAAATCCCTTTTTCCATGTATGTCCCCCTCCCTCATGGGAGGCGACCGCTTCGAGGAGAGCTCGGCTTCTTCCTCACGCAGATTTTCGTTCTTTTGTTTTTTTTCTCTTCCACTTGCGACCATTCCTTCTCTCTACCCCTTTGACAACCTTCTCCCCCCCTCCCCTGTTATCCTGACGACAGGAGATGTCAAGTTTCCCATTGGATAGGTCTTGCTTCCTCCCCCCCTTCATAGTGTTTTGTCTCATTTAGATATACTTCTATTTTAGCCTCTGGCTATCCTACTTTCCGTCATGAAGGAGCTGTTTGTACTCCCCTTGGTTGTTCGGCCGCGCCCATTCGGGGGTCAAAGACATCTTTTCTTTCTACGAATTCTATCTTCTTTTCTTTGGACGTGTTTCCCAGCCCAGCTCTCACTCCTCTGTAATTCATCTTCTTTCTATTCCTCTATTATCCCGGAAACTCTCCTCTACCCGCCCTTGATGCGATCCGGCAACCGAACCCTTCTCAGGAGCTCTTCCCCTCTTTTTTGATGTGGTTGTCCCTCCTCCTGACTGACTGACTTGTCATTTTTCAGATATCCCCAGTCAGGGCCCTTTCCCTCCCCCTCCTCTTCTCTGGGCCGTAAAAGCCATTTCTAAAAAAGAGGATGCAGAAAGTCCGTCGCTTTACGAGTCCTCGGTCTTTTTTAAGCTGCCCCCCCAGCTCGACCATCCGGCCCAGTTATCACCCTTCTTTCCCAACTCACACCCTCTTAGATTTTCGCCTCCCACCTCTTTTCTAGACTCCGCAGCGAATCGCTCTGTTCCCCTCAAGAGTCCTGTGCATCGACAGTCTTTGCCCATATCCGGCTCAACTCTCCCCTTTTCTCCCCCCCCTCTTCCGTGGACGAGGCGGTTTTCCCATGTTGCCGACATCGCGACATGCTATGAAAAACGGACCCTGGTGTACTGAAGGATTTGTTTCTCCCCCCCCAGGCGCACCCCAACCCCTTGAACTCTCTTTTCTAAGTCGCCACCACAACACTCTCCGGCATGTAACAGTTCTCTGAGGACTCCCCCACACCGCGAGGCTTCGAAAGGTTTTAAACTTCCCTTAGTGGAGGGCGGTCAATTTTGCGTTTTTTCACCCTACAATAGGCGTTTTATAGGCTGGTCGGTCATACCAGTATGACTACTAAATGTTTTTCTCTAGATGACTCCCTCCCCGCATGCCCAGCCGTCACATAGGAAGCACATCTACCCACTCTCTTTCCCTTCCCCCTTTTCCCCACTTTCAATCATGACCATTAGGCTTCAATCCTTTTTTTCTTCCTCGATCCGAGGTTAATTTCTTCTTTATTGTTCTTAGTCTATGATCGAGGCCCTCTGGTTTCTGACTACAGTCAACGAACTTCTTTTTCTCCCCCCACGGCAGTATAAGAATACTGTTTGTCTATATTAATGTCTCGCGGTAGGGAATTAATATTTCCCTTCTAGGTACCGCAGGTGTTACACTCTTCTTGTGAGGGGTAGACGTAATTGCAAACCAATCCTGGTCCTTGTCCACCAATTTTTGGTTCCCGATATCGATCCCTTTCGACGGACTACCCTCCCTAACTTTTTTTTCTAATAGATCACTTGGTTGACCTTTTTCGCTTGGAACGTATCCCGCGTGCCTCTGCATCCAGCTTCCATCTAGCGATTAATCGCTCTTTTTCCTTTCCGGAGTCCCCGGTTATTTACGGCGTTCCCCCCCCTTCGGCCTCGGTCATTTTTTTCCTCTCTTCGGGTGTTACCCTCTCGGAATCAAACTAGCGTTGCGACCTGACTCCGTAAACACTGCAAAACCCCCTCTTTTCTGCCGCGAGCCGTCTTTATGGGCTGGCCTCACATCCCGGCCCTATGGTCTGGAGGAGTTGCTCCCTTTTATGTATCCGCAATATCTGATTCGTATTCCTCTTGGAGGTTATTGTTTCCGTTCCTGCCGACGAAACTTCCTTAGACGCCGGGTTTTCCACGAATGTGTCCTGGACCGTCCTTGAAGCACAAAGAGTCGCTCCTCATCCTTTCCTTCCTTTTCGACTCCTTAGTACTCCCTTCCTACCACCGACCTCTCCCTCTTCTTAATGCCTCACCCTACCGAGTTTCCTGCCGGCATTGAGGCGACTTTGACGTTGTCCCGTCGATAGTAGAGGCCTTCTTTCTCCCTCCTTCTCCAAACGCCACTCCGCCTTCACGACTGTGCCGGATTACTCGGGCGTAAAATGGTTAGACAAAACGGGTCTCCTCGGCCTTCCATTGGATCTCCGCATCGCCCTGAATGTTCCCCTGTAAGCGGTCGGATCCCTACCGGCCTGTATTATGGGGTTCGCGCCTCGCAGGTGTGTCCCTTAACGGACCCTTTGGACGGC
>Ga0179593_1491323_pt1 | contig 17860 bp, 17 predicted proteins | sample CZODoug2_1_08_16_FD_185931 | JGI IMG/M metagenome (GOLD analysis project Ga0179593, IMG submission 185931) | Vadose zone soil fungal communities from Angelo Coast Range Reserve, California, USA - CZODoug2_1_08_16fungal (PacBio error correction) | ecosystem: Environmental > Terrestrial > Soil >... | reverse complement strand
CCAGGCCAGGAGTTTTATCTTTTACTGCTCGCGGTCCTGCCCCCTCGCGGCCGTTCCTGCCCACGTCAGCGTGGTTTTGGCACCTTCTTCTCCTCCTCTTCGATCCTCCTGAAGCTGCTCCCCCCGAAGTGATTACAAGCAAAGCATCGAAGCTTCCCCTGCTTGCTGGTTTGCGGGTCGCCTTTGAGTCTGACGTTCTCCGATATGCCGACTCACCCCGTCGCGGCGATCTTAACAGATCTGGCGCCGGCGGTTCTCAATTCCGGCGGACGCATGTCCCCTTGAAGCCTTTTCCTGACTCGCTTTCCACTCATTGACCCCCCAATACACCTCCCTCCTCCTCGTCTCTTTTCCTGGTCTAGTTTTCGCTGTTTTCCCAGTCTTTTTGGTCTCCTGGAATGAATCCGACAACACGATATTCCTCTTCCCTCCTCCGTTGGGTTGCCCTCTTTTAGCGGTTTTTCCGACTTCGACCCCCCCGCGGTTTTTTTAATTGGGCTTCTTGACTCCTTTCTTTCGTCTATGATTAGTTTGTTTTGCTTTTATAATGCTTTTCGATCTGATGTGTTGCGCGGCTTTTGGGGTGAATTGAGTCTCTTTTCGTTCCCCCGCTCTCGTTATTTTTTTTTCCCTACTAAGTTCTAGTGCTATACGTCGTCATCTCTTCTTTCCCTTTCCTCCTCAACTGCCCATCTTTACTTGGATTTCGGGGCTGTTCTTGCTTGTTTGAAGCCGTTAATAGTTGGGAGATTGCAGTAGCTGAATAGACTCGAGAGATTTCGATCGTCCTTCTTGCACAGCCGAGTCTTTCCTAGAAGTTCCTTTTGATGGTTTGCCCTTCCTCGAGGTCGCGAAACTCCTTGGCCGCCCTTCCCCCCCGTGGGCGTCTGCAGCTCAATCTTCTCTAAATAGAGAGCGTCTTTTATTTTCGAAGTGCGTCCTTGCGGGTCGTAGTTTTAGTGCCTTCTGCGAGCGCTATCACGTATCCTTTCTTTCATACCACTAATTAGCTCGTACTCCCCTCTTTCGTTGAAGCACTGAGTTTTAAGCCTTATTTGAGCGAGGATTCTCATCTTCTCTCCATCCGGGATCCTTTCTCCCCTTCCCGCCCCGACAGTCGAGGATTGCTTTTTTCTTCTCCTCCTCCTCTCTATGCTTTGCTATGTGCTGTTTTGTCTAATCGCTCCGACGTCAGCAACAGCCGCTCTGGCGTTTCGAGCTCGTTTTTCCGGGCATTTCGGCAATTATTTCTTCCTCCTTTTAAAAGCAACGAACCAGGCGCGTGAGACAGCACCATCGTCGCATGGTATACGCGTGGCGTCATGTGTCTTTGTTTATCGTACACCCCCCCCTATCCCCCGCCCCCCGTCTTTTTCCTACCGTTTTCATCTTCTCCTTTTGCTTTGACCGCCCTCCTCCCCCGACGGATGCATGATGCCATCTTGCAGAGTCCGGACTCCTCAGAATCTTTAGTCGCCCTCGCCCCGGGTCTCGTTTCTTCCTTGTGAAATGTGGATCCGGGGCTGGCGGTTCATTTCTTTCCTTCTCTCTTTGTCTCCTGGTTACCGAAACCACTGCGCGATATAGAGCTTGGTTTAGTGCGTCGACTTCCTATCCTTGTATTTCCCGCGATCTTTTTTAGCTCTGACCAGCCCGTATCACTTTGGCCCCTTTTCTTTCCTCCCACCTTTCCACGTCGCTTAGCCGCATTTGATCGCTGACGACGGGATGTTTGACTCGGTGTTGTGTGTGCCGTTGTCCTCCCGCCCGTTTTCTTCCTTCTCGCCTTATGCGCCCCTCCCCCGTTTTAGCCCTAATTTTTTCTCTATGCGCCCTATGGCGTCCAGCGTGGCTCGCGGCTGGGGGCCAGTTTAGGCGCTTTTAGCAATCCGATATGATTCGCTCTTTCCTTCCAAGCGCCCCCCCTTTGCCCTCTTTCTTCGGCCTCTCACGTTACGAGATCTTTGTCTGATAACTCTGTTTCCCTTCGGGTTGCTGTTTCTCCTATCCGGGGAGCTTTTGACCCTCGATGGACTGTGGGGCCCGCCGAATACGCTCTTTACTGTCTGTTGTCCCGTGACCGTCCGCAGCTCGGGAGTTCTCTTTCGTTTTTTGATTTCGTCAAAGGATCTTCCCCTCTATTTCTCGCTTCTTTCCGTAGTCTGCACGACCCCCCCGGCGCGCATGTATTAGAGAGATCCAAAAGCTTCACCCCAGTCCCCCTGGAATCACTCCTCCTTTCCCCTCGCTTTCCCATCGTTTGGTCTTCTCCCCCACCTCCGACCAAAAATAATAGGTCAAAAGCTATCTCGCCGCTTCTGGAGTCATGTCGGTTAAAGACCGTATCCTTTCTCACGATCGCGCGTTTTGCACTTTTTTTTTCTTTTTTTCTTCCTCGCCCCAGTTTTCCTCGCCCGGTGGTCGAGCCCTATGTACCTTTGTCCTACTCTCGCTGAAAAGGTTTCAGCGAGCGTCGCCGAAGCTCGATGAAGGGTTAGATTACGCGTTGCCACCGTCGGACGGCCCCCCATTTTTCCCCCCCCCCTCTCCTTTGATCAGCGTCTTAGCGCCCCTCTTCTCACCTCTTCCTATCTGAGAGTCTGCACCCACGTGATAGGCCCTGCACGAGGTTAGGATACGTACCTCGCTTCTTTCTCCCCCGTTTCCGTCGTCCTTCTTCTGACCTTTTCTCTAATCGCTCGTTCCCGCTTTCCCCCTCCAGTCAGTATAACGCCGATCGTTCGCTAACGCTGACGCTGAAGCGACTGGTGTTACTACTTCCCTCGTACTCTCCTCCTCTCTTTCTCCTCTCTTTTTTTGTTTTTCGAGCTCGTGCTTAGTTCTTGTATCTGCATCATTCTTGGCCGGTCGCGACTCTGCGCCTTTTTATCGGCTTCCTCCCGTCTGAGTTTTCCTCTGGACGATCCCACTGTGTTCCTATTTTCGAGTCACGCGTCTGTCCATCGAGCATGAGGGTCAGCAGTAGTAGAGCATTCTGATACCATCTTTCCTCCCCTCGACTGTGATGGTCCTCGATCCTCTTTCTCTCCCTTTTAGATTGCATAGTTTCGCCTCTGCGCAGAATTCGCTCGAAGGCCTCGTTTTTTTTCTCTTTTGTGGCCGAATGTGGCCAGGCTTTAGTCTCCCACGGCATCGTTTGGGAGATTCGAGTCGATGTACGGTGGCTAGAGGTTTACCCTTCCTATTTGCTCTCGGGCGGCTCGTTCGAGGTCCCCCGCCCCCCCCCGGACGTCTTGCCGCCGCTGTGAGTGAGACTTTTTCTTTTGTGTGAGATTTAGGACGTTCTTCGTGGATATCATTGTCCGGCAGTTTCCCTCGAAGGTTTTTCTCGGTGGTTTTTCGCGCACCTCCACATCGTGTCCTTCGCCTTGGTCATGCTGATAATTGCTGGGCGGGTGAAGTTCTTCGTCTTTTAGAAAGGATAGTTGCTGTAGCCGTGGCGTCACGCGCTCTTTGCTCTTCGCTATTCACTCTCTCTTTTCTCCTTTCTCCCCATTCACCCACAGAAGGACCGCGACCCTTACGAAGCCGGTCTGCTAAATAATTACTCAGCTCTTTCTTTCGGTCGGCCAGGTTAAAACAGGCCTTTTTGCTGCCTTCTCGCGCGGCGTGACTTAACTTGTGCCCCATCTTTTCCTCATTCACGATCTCGGATTGCGGTGTTTTTTGCCTCATCCGATCTTCAGGGGTTGATTGTCTTTCTTCGCCCCCCCCTCCTGCACCCGCTCGTCTCTGATGGATACTCCCCTCATCGCCGATTCGATAGAGCCCACTCGGGAGCATGAGTTTGTCGGTGATGAAGAAGAACAAGCTTTTTCCTTCAACATGGGGTGATTTCTAGTCTCCTTCCTTTTTTCCTCCAACCTCCTTTTTCGTTCTTCCCCTCTTCCCCCCCCACCCAACCCGAAGAATTGTAGTGGCGCTCGTGCCTTTTTCATAGCTGTCTGACCTTGTGACCGTGTTTTAGATCTCCATCTCATCATTCGTTTACGGGCTTCATCGAGCGAATGGTGCGACTCACGACCATCTTGACTGGAAGACAACTCGCTTGCTCCGGTCGGTTACAGATTTTTCTTCCGTTGTGTCCCTTAAGGGCGTTCTCTAATGCGCGTTTCTCCTTCTCCTCCCTTAGCCCTGTTAGGTTAGTCCATCAGAGGTGGTCGCTGGAGAGGCCCTACAGACGGCGGACAGCTCGGCGTTTTTCTCCTGCGTTTTCCCCATTGTTTCTCTTCTTTCCTCTTTCCCCTCTCGTGCTTCTGGGCAGTTTTTTTTCTCCCTATTCCCAGGCTGGGCACTTGACATTTTTTATTTTGGCGGGTCTGGCTGAGTGTTGTGGGTTCGACCCACAGTTTTCCCAGACGTCACAGCTTGCTCCTATTTTTTTCATCCTTACGGGTGATTTCTTTAGGAGTGACGTCTGTCCTTCTGGAAGCCTAACGATATCCGTCTCGCGCTCTACCTCTTCCCCTCTCGGCGTGTCTCGTCTGGAGCTTCGTAGTTCCCTTTTTTTTTGACCTTACTTGACCTCGGGAATTCCTCACTTGAAACCGAGTCGTCGTAGGCGGTGCTCTGCTGCGGTTCGTTTTCTTATGATATTTCCCCATATTTGGTCCTTCTACTGGGCGCCGTCACGCTGTCGGGAACCGATGGAAGGAAGTTCGAGGCGCGGCTGAGTGAAGTATTCTCCTCCGTTCCCGCGGCGCCTCCGACTTTATGTTTCCCCTTTTCCTCCCAGGACTCCCCAGCCGTCTTTTCCTCTCGCTATATTGTGGTCCCGATCTGAAGTGTTGAAGGATTATCTTCCAGGAGTTGCGACCTTCTCGCTGGCCTGTTTCAACCCCTCTGAATGTCTGCCAGTCCGCTCTGTTCGCGTTTGAATTTCAGCTCCCGGCTCTCCCCTCCCTATAGATCTCATTCTACCTGCAGAGATTTCTTCGAAGTCTGGCTTCAAAATATCATAGTCTTCTCCCCGTACCTGTGGGATGGCGCGCTTTTGACGGCTTTTTTCATTACATGCCCCGTGTCTGTCCTTCGACGATTCTGGCGAGCCCTTAGTAGACACGATATGGACGACTTTTTCGTTCGATCACTGAGGACAGAAAATGGTGGACAGAAGAAGAGTCTTCTCCACGCAGATTCAACCAATCACCGCCCCTCCATCTTCTTCTTTTTTTTTCCTCCGGCCTATGACCAGCAGTATCCTTCTTCGCTTTCTTTTGCCTTCTTCCTTCCTCTCCCCCCCCCCTCCTTATATCTTGTATTTCTTAAGTTGTTGAGGAGATAGTTGGGTCGGGGAATTCCTAGCCACTAGGCAGTGATAATTGGATGGTCCCCTCCGTCTCGATCCCGTGCGTCGTCCTTCTGCTCGGTTTTTCTTGTTCTTGTTCATCTTGCGTGTAGCGCCTGTCTGGGTCTTGCTGTTTTTTTTTTTTCACTGGTTCTCAGTGCCTCCCTCAGGCTCCTGTTCTTCGGCCGTCCGGAGAGGAGCGAGAGTCAGCCTTTTCCGGACCGTCGTACGCGCCCCTCGCTTCTTCTTTTGCTGCTCTTGTTGCCGCCGACTGCGCGGTTCAAGTCTGCACTAGCCCGCCAGATTCGTCTTGCCCGGCAGGAGTACGCTGGCCTTAATTAGGAGGGTGGCAGGCGCGAGCTGTTGTTTTTCAAACTTTTTTTTTGCCTCTTTGCCTTTCTTTTCTCACTCTGTTCACGCCAGTCGTAGATTTCGTTTGCCGGGCGTGATTTTCCTTGTCGGACGAACGTCGTAGGCATCCTCTATGAGATTTTCCTACGGCATCGCCTCGGGGCAAGAACTAGCTGAAATCGGGTCGCAAGCGGGCGCGCGTCGCAGCCTTTAATCCCCCGCTTCGTATTCGGCATGCCTCGCGCCCGCTTTCCGCAGCTAAAGGTCCGACAGGAGCGGGGTCGCCGGAAGGCGCGTCGTTTTGTCGAGAGAGTCAGAGCTTGCCGCTCCCCTAACTCCCTCGCCGCTATCCCCTCCTTATTTCTCTTCTCGTGAGATTTTTCGTTGGCAAGGAGTTTCGACCAAACGCAACCAAGCAAACCCTTCGCGTAATGCTGTAGGCCCCATCGTAGCATGCTTGTTTATGGTTGTTTGGTGTTTTTTTTTTTTTTTCTTTTGGTCTGGTTTTTTTGGCGGGGTGGCGGGGGCGAGTTCTTCCAGAGTGGCTGCCTATGGTTTTCCTCTCCCCACACCCTCTCTCACCCCCCGTTTTCTTTTCCCTAGAGCGGGCTTTCCCGATTAACGTCTTTCCCCCCTGGTGCCCTCCGTTGTTTAAAGATTTGCTTCTTTTTCGCACTTCTTTTACCGGCGCCCGCTCTTCCGAAGCTTTTCTTTTTTCCCTCCCCCCCTGACCACGTCGTCTTTAGTCTTTTCTTCCGTCTGGAGCCCTGGCATTTGGCGGCGGTACTTGGCGTTCGCGCTTCGAGGAAGGCCCCTTTCGAAAAACTCTCTCCCGCGACCTGTCCGTTCCTCCCCGCTCGCCTGGGTCTGGCCGTCCCTTTTACCGACTTTCGTGACTCCGGCGACTCAGCCTTTCCAGAAAGTTTTATCCGCATTTGCTTTCGTGCAGAGGCCCAAAGGAAACGGTTTTCGCTTATGAACGCCTTCTTGAGCGCCTGCCTTCCCTGCCTGTCGTTGGTCGACGCGTGGGGTCTTTTACTGGAAGCAGAACCCCACACCCCCCAGTGCGTTGATTTTTTCTTTTTCCCCCCTCCTCGCTTCCCGCATTTTGATTGTTCGAACGGTGTGAGGTTTACATCTCTCACAGACTGGCCAGTCTTACCCAGCACGGTGTGCTCGCGTTAGGCTTTTTGGAAGTGCGGGCGTAGCGTTTGAGTGTCTCCTGTCATTTGGGGGCTCTCCGCGGGTGCAGTCGCGAATCTAAGCCCCTGGCTATAGTTCTTCCCGGGTAATTCGAACGCTTCCGTGCACATTTTACCTTATGGTGTCCCGTAGTTCGTGTGCGCTGCCGCGAATCTACGGCGATGCTTCCCAGTTTTAATGTGGGGGAGCTTTTTTTTGCTAGGACACTCAAGCTCTCGTTTATTTCCCGTGAATTGCTCTTTTTTGTTCTCGTCCGGTTTTGTCTTCTCCGTCTCCGCGAGTTTTTGGTGCTTAGAGGGCGTGGCGGAAGACATTTGCGAGGAAAGATCTCTGTCCTCTCTTCCACAGTACCTTTCCCTACTCTTCCTGTCCCTTCGTCTAAGTTTTCCTCTCGGGTTTTTCTGCACACCCCGATATAAGTAGGTCAAATACGCCCTGCTCTCGAGTTCTTTCTAGTCCTGCGCTGGCTCAGAAGATTTAACGATCGCGGTGGACTGCTCCTTTGAGTCCTTTTCCCCCCGCCTCCTCCGCCCTGAGGTCGCGGCCCTATGTTTCTCTATCTACACCCGTCGCCAACTCGTTACTCTGCTACGTGCCTTTTCGTCCAATGCAACGGTAGGCCACCGGAGGCCCTGCGACACTCCCTCTCTCCTCTCCTCGATTTCGCGCAGCTTTTCTTTACTTATCCAGATCCCTCTTAGGATTTTTTCCCACCCCGTTGATACAGTTCGATGCGGGTTTTTTTCCCGGCGCGAGCATGGCACCCGCATGCGCTGTGGCGGAGGACCGGCTCTCCCTCGTTTTTTTTCGCCCTCCTGACCTTCTGTAATTCTCCGTTGATTTCCCTCTTACTCTTGACGTCCATAACCGGCGATCTCTATCTCCGTGGTTAGTATCGATGAGTTTTTAAGTCGTAGTTTTCTCCCCGGCCATTTATTTCCCGCCGTGCTTCCCTGCTTCCCGCTTCCTTTTCCGAAAGCGGACCCGATCCGTCCCGCGCGACTTTTTGCGTCCCGCTTCGAGCATTTCGTGATTGTGTCCGTAGAGTGGCGGCGTCCGTGTATTTTCATTTTTTTCTTTTTTTGTTCGATTTTGGTTTGTGTGGGCCGTTGGCGACTCATCGTCTTCTCACGCCGGGGCCGTATGCGTGATACTTGTGCACAGAGACGCTCTTTGTCGCAGAGCATTGCCACGTGCTTTGCTCTTATATGACCTGTGTGAGATGTCGCGGACGAAGGTTGGTTAAGGAGGTGAAGTCCGTCAACCTCTGCAGTTCAAGGGCGATGCGCTTTGTCTGCCCCAGTTGGCGACGGTGGTGGCGATCTTCCCAGAGTTCGCTGTAGGAAAGGGCGGAGCTGGTTTTTCTTCTTTTGGGGGCAAAACCCCCGCCCGCTGCCGTCGGTTGCCCGCTCTCTTCTTTCTCCCCTATGTTACGGTCTTGAGCCGCGCATGACTTCGGACGACTTCCTCGTCGAGAGAAGAGATGAGGATTGACCCTCATTTCTGGTTGGTGTGTGCAGCATTGATAGTTTATCTTCTCGTGGGGCTCAGTTGTGCATTTTTTCTCTTTTGAAGCTTTTGATATTTCACCTCTTCTTTGTGGTCGTGCGGCTGTGTTTGGGCCGCCCGCTCGCGGTTTTGCCGAGGACAAGAGATTTCTCTGGAAGCGACCACACCGTTTGCCGAGACAACGTCCCATCTCTCGCCGTTTCACTTCTCTCCGGACCCTCCCTTTTTTTTTTTGATTTAGTCGCGTTCGGAGCGTCGGGAAACCCTTGACTGCCTTTCCTCTCTCGGCGCTCAAGCACGCGTTTTTTGGAAGCAGGGTGTTCCTTGCCAGATCTCTTCGATTTGCGCTTGCCCTCCGACGCTGTGGCTGCGCTTGCGCCTTGGCACCTCGACCCGTCGTTCTTTTTTTGAAACAGCTCCGACGTCGACGCGTTCCCATCGCGCAGCCCGTCTTGTGGAGCTGGCCCGGTGGTTTTCTCCCAGATCGGCTTAACCATAAAGTCTTTCTTGTGGCGTTCGGAAAGGTTTTTGCCAAGCGCGTCGGCTCAGGCCCCCCACGAGGCGGCCCACGCCGACGCCGTTCCTCGTGTCAGGCGGGCTTCATAGCTGCGCCCTTCATTGGTGAGATAACGAGAAGTGTATTCTTCATTTCATTCGTAGTTTAGCCGCTAAAGACCCGATCGAATTTCCGGCCAGACCCAGGTTTCGAGCTCTTTGAATTTTGTCATCTTGGGCGCTTGTTTTCTTTTTTCCGTAGGAACCGGACGCTCCTGTGAGTTCTTTTACCCTTTTAAGGGGACCCACTTCCATCTCGCTCCGTTAGGGTTCATCTTTGGAGACTCCAGCTGAGTTTCTCCGTGGAAGTAGTGTAGTCCATCCCGCAACTCATTCCGCTCTTCTTTGCGGGCAGTTCCCTTGCGTGCTCTCTCTTTCATGAAAGAATTTTTTGGCCATGGCCAGCGATCTAGTTTTTGCGGTGGTTTGTATCGAAAAGCCCCTTTTTTCCTTGGACAGTAAAACAATGCGATACTGGGCTATCATTTCAAGCTCGGTTGTTTTTTTCCTTCGTTGTGACCCCTTCGATTTAGATCCTGCAAGCCCCCCCGCCTCCGCCAGTTATAGACAGAATGTCTTTTTGTCGTTCGGGAGTTTCCCCGGGATTGCCCTCTTCCGCTTGAACGAGCCCTCCCCTCTCCTTTCTCCGGACTCGTTCGATCGCTTGGTCTTTTTTCGCTCCCGTGGACTAGGCTTCCATCACAGCGTCTAGTCCTTGCGGCTGGCTAAAGCTGCCGCCCTTTTCGTCATCTTTAGACTAAGTTGGTCTGCCGAGGCGGCTCCCTTTTTGAAGCGTCTCTTCCTCGTCTGTTGAGCGCCCCTGTTGTCCGAAAGGACGCAAGTTCTAACGTCGTTAGACGGTTTGATCTTTTTTCCGATGACGAAAGCAGGATTGCCTCTTCACCCTTCTTTTCCCTGCTAGCTTCCTTTCCCACCACAATAGTTTTTTTCCGTACTCGCTTTTGTCCCTTGAGACAAGCGTTGACGTTTTTGCCCTTTTCCTACTTTTCTCTTTTCCCGAGACGTTAGCTTAACCCCTCCCTCCCGTTGATCGCGTTTGCTGGGATGTAAGTGGCAGTTCAGACCGCCAAGGCGTCTTTGACGATCTGCGTAGTAGTTTTCGCGGATTCAGCGTCCGATTGGCCGGCGGGGCTCGACGCAATCATACACGTCTTTTTTTTTCTGGCGCTCGCCCAGTCTTGAGTCTTATCCTTGCTGCCCCCATAACCTTCTTCTCTTGTCCAGCGGGGATTTTCGTTTTGCCAGGACCATGAGAGCAGGAGGCCGCTTGGCGGTTTCTTCGTCAGTACTTCCTTCCACCCCTCCATCCATCCTTTCTTTTTTTTTTTAGTCTAAGGGTTTTCTTCATTCCCCTACGCAGGTTCTCCGGAATAATGATATGGGTGTTAAGACGGCGTTTATCCCTGAGTCGAAGATTTTTATTAGAGTGAGTGTTGACGCGTGATTGGTTTCTCCGCTGCGTTACTCTCGCTGCTGTGCGCTTGACGACGGTGGTGTCCTCCCTTTGATCTTGCTCGATCTTCTGTTGCGTTCCCCAGACGTCCTTTTCTCCGCTCCGTCAGGGAGTTGATAGTCGCGAATTATCCAGGACGTCACTCGCCCCTTCAGGTACTTTGAGTAGGTGATGAGATTTTTGGCCGGCCCTTTCTCTTGACATATTGCAGCTTTTTTTCGCGTCGACTCTGTTGGATTCGATGTGGCCAGCTTCTGTACTTGGAGAGCGGTTTTTCCCAGGACGATTCTCGTCCTTATTCAACGGAGTCGAAGATAAAGCGCGTCCACTCCATCTTATATTTGCTTCTGGTTCTCCTTTTTCGTGGCGTCTTTTTGACTACATCTTCTTCTTCCCTCGTTTTCCTCCGGCGAGATTTCTGAAAGAAGATGACATCCCTTCTCCCTCGGGGGTCGTGTCGCCACCCTCCTTAGTTCCTTTTCCAGCTGACTTCTGCATCGCTTTTTTTCGGCATCGCAATTTCCAGACGGTGTTGCTGGAGCACGGTGCCTGACTTTGAGGCGCGTTTTGATTCTCCGGCGAGAAGCTTCTCTGACGTTTCGTTTCCTTCTCTTTTGAATTTTCTCCTAATCACGTCGCCGCGAGCACACAGACTAGAAGTCGTAGAGGCGAGGCGTGGCGGAGCGTGGCCAAGGGTAAGGAGTTGTCCTGATTAAAGCCCTGCAAACTCACGCCCCCTTTTTCTATTTCCCCTGTAGGCATTTTTTCCCTTTTTCTTTTTCAGCTGTGTTTCGATGTGTTTTCCCTAGTGACCCACCCTAAAATGATACATTCCGATTGCGCCTTTAAGCGGGCTTTCCTTTTTGGCACGGTGTTCTGACAGCCGCTACTCGGTCCCGTTGGTTTCTTTTAGCTATCTTTTCTTTCAACGCGTCCTCCTCGACGTGTATTTTCTCCTCACCCATCAAGAGATTGGAAGAAGCCTTTTTGGGATGGCGGCCTTTCACCATTGCTCCAGGAGCGCTTTTTTTTCGCTACGGCTTTTTTTTTTGACAATCTCGCCATCGACCCCCAGTCCCTGAGTTTCCTTGAGATGACATTGCGCGCGAAGAATGCCTGCCCGATTGAAGCTATCCCCGCGGCTGGCTCTTTACTCTTTTGCCCCTTCCCCCTTCTTATTAACTCCCGCCTTAGAGTATGAAGTCTGGTCGTCTTGTTAGTTTTTGCCGGTATCGCATGTTGGCTCAGTTCTTTTGCCTATATCGGCCTAACGGGGAGCTCAACGTGGCTTTTTTTTTTCCTCCTCCCTTTTTACTTCCCCTCCTTCCCCCTTCCCCAGGCGTTTTTTGCCTTTTTTGCACGTAGGCGGGAGCGTTTAAAGGGGGCCCTGTCTGTTCTTTTTGCTTCTCCAGAGTTTTCCGATAGGCGGCATTGCCATAGACTCGACGAGTTGCTGCCCGGAGCCTGTGGGTTCCCCGGCTCGCTTCTTCTCGCCCCGCTATTTCTTGGTCTCTCTTCCCTCTCTTTTTGGCCAGAGGCGGCCCAGAAGAGATTTGCGTACTGAGGGACGTGACCTGCTTTCGTTAGTGCGTTCTCTTCTTTGTTTTCTGTTCCGGCTCCCGCCCGCAGGGTGATTCGCCGAGGAGGATAGGGTCTTGTTCGGCAAGATTCTTTAGTATACCTTTCGATCCACACGCTTCACCCCCGCTCCCAGGCAAGCCTCCGTCCTGCCTTTTTTTATGGGACGATCTTTTTTTCTGAGCAACAATGAGACCACCCTCTCTATTTTCCCCCTCATCCTATTCTTCTTTCTTTACTTCTTCGCTGGCTTATCCCTTTGACTCTCTGCTCACTCCGCGCGGTTTTTCCTTTTTTTGTTTATCTGGATCGACCACTAAGTCTTTTCGCCTTTTCCGAGGCTTGATGGAAGAGATTCCACTTTTCTCCCCCTTCTCTGAGCGTCTCCTTTCTTCTTGTGTTGCTGTTCGCTTCACTCCGGCCTTTTTTCCGGTAATGTTCTTTTTATACGAGGAGGGAGCGCTTCTCACGTTTTTCCTGACCCTTCCTCCGAGTCTCTAACGTGTTCTCTGGCCTCCCCCATCGTTTTGAGCTAGGACGGACGACTCGCTCTCCTTTTCAACCCGCATGATGAGCCCCGTTATCCCGTTCCATACCTTTTCTTTGGTTTTTCTTTTCCTTTTTTTCTCCCTGAGCTCTTTAACCGCCGATAAACCGCTCACTAGCTCTTTTCCTTGAAGGGGCCTACTACCTCCTCTTCTCTTCTCTTCTTCCCTTTTCCCTTCAGTTGTTTGTTTTCTCTATGCTTAGCTTAGTATTTCGCCGAGCGGCACTCCTTCAGCGTTCTCCCCGCTCCTTTATCGGGCGTTAACGGCGTCTCTTCTTTCCGTTTTTTTCTCCGGCTTCTTAGGTATACCGGTTTTAATCCGGCTCAGAGAATGTTTCGTAGTATCTCTTTCGTCATTTCTCCTCTTCCGTCTCTTGTGCCCGAGCTCCCTTGGCCCTACCGCTTTGGCGTGAGCATTTGCGCCGTTTTGACTCATCGAGGATTCGCTCTCTTCTTGATTTTTTTTTTTTTCTCGTTTCCCTTTTGAGAGACACTCCCACCTCTCTCCACTCAGTTTCTCTTTTGTCGCCCTTTTCCCGGTTTGGCTGCTATCGAGTTGCGCGAACCGGGCTTTTCCGGTTGCCTCTCTCCCTTCTGGGTCCCTGACTAGCTTTCCCTCTCCTTTTCGGTCTGGAGTTTTTCTTGTCCGTAGCCGTTTTTGAGTCGCAATGAGATAGCGTTGTTTTCCCGTTTCTCCCAGCACTCCTTTCCCCCCCCCCCCCTTCTCCCGACGCATTAAGGGTTCTTGCTCGGTTTGATTGGAGTTCTCGTTTCTGTTGCGCGCAGTGTTCTGCCGCCGTCTCGCGGTCGGCCTTTTCTGCCTTCCCCTCGATCGCCTTTTTGACGATTTACAACGCCTTGAATTCCAAGCAACGAATTGCGCCTCGCTTTCCCCTTTCTAAGGACTTCTCTTATCCGGATCCTTGGGCACCACATTTTTACTAGTGGAAGATAGCCTCTCCGATGCTTTTTTCCTCACTAGGCCAGTTACCCTGCAGGTCTCCTTCCACGCTCTTCTAGTGAGTGCTAAATTTTTTCGGTGTTTGTGCGGATTGTAAGGCAAGCGTATAAGTGATTGTGACCTCTCCCCTCTAGATCCTAACGCCATTTCCCCCCTCGCTGACTGCGGGGTTTTACGAAATCCATTTTTGGTCGTTTCACATACACCTTTACGGCTCCCGTGGATTTTCTCCGACTTTCTCGAACGGTCCCCCCAACCTCCTTTGTTGCCAGACCGTTCCCAACCCGCGTACCACGTCCGATTTAGCCGAGATAGTCGGTAGCATAGCCGTCTCAGTTGAAGTGGTCCTCGATCTCTCCCCTCCTTCTTGGGTTTAGGCCTTTTCAGCGCGCAGTTTCGCTGCGACCCCCCAGTCTAAATCCAACCCAGTTTTAGTAGCTCTTGCCTGGTTAAGATGGCGGATTTTTTTTCTTCCCCGGGTTCCAGCGCCCCCCTTCCTCCGTTCGAGCCCGTTTACCGGCTGCCATCGCCCAAGGGTTTTTTTTTTACAAGACCTAACGCCGGCCGTGGTCTCGGTTTGCGTGCGACTCCCAGATTCCCTTTTCCCCTCTCTCGTGCGCTCTTTCTCTGCCGCTGTTCGCTCTCCCCAACGAGTTCGCTCGGTGGGTCAGGGCCCGTCTTTTTCGATGCAAAGCACGCATGCTGAGTTCCCTTTCCGCTCTCCTCTCTTGTTTCTTTTTGAGGGTGTGTTTCGTCGTTCGAAAAGCCTTCTGCTTTGAGGACCTCCCCATCATGCGGATTAGCCGTTGTTCGGTTTTTCTTGACTTAGTTCTACATGAAGCCCTTCAACCTCCCCTTTCCTTCATATCTCCTCGCTTTTTGATCTTTCTGGCTTTTTCGGCGTTCGGAGCGGTTTCTTTAAAGCTTCGAGCGCATTCGCCCCCTCGTCCTCTTTTTTCGCGCATAATACAGGAGACCCTTGTTCCCCCCCCCCCCCCCCCCCCCCCCCCCCCACCCCCCCCCCCCCCCCCAACCAAACCCCCACCCCCCTGGGTGTGATTTGGCGCTTTCTCGGTTCGGCTAGGCTCTGCCTACCTTCTCTCTCTCTCCTTCTGCTTCTCCCCCCCCCTCTGTCCTCCTCTTCTGACCGATGGAGCGTAAGTTCTTTGTTTGGAGATCTGCAGGAGAGGCTAGACGAGGCGGCGTCACCTCTCTGTCTTTCCTCAAGGACGCCACCGTCTGCCCCTTTTTCCCCCCTACTCTCCCTTCTTTCTTTTGTTTGCCTCTCTGGGAATGGCGCCCGGTCTGCCGCTGCCATTGCGTTTTTTTCGAGAATGTGTACCCAAATAGGCCGGCTCGGCCCCGTTACTCGATGGATCTTTATAGTATGCTACCCCTCCCCTGATTTCTCTTCTATCTCCTCTTCTTCTCTCTTTCCAGCTCCCTTTTGTCCCAAAGATCCTGCTTCGCACAAGACTTCTTTTGGTTCCAGGAAGGGAAGACAACGAAGGCGTTCCCCTCTTTTCTGCTTTCCTTAGTCGCTTCTTCTGATCTGCGCCCTTGCTCCTCAGAATCTCACGTAGAAGTAACTGCCAAAGGCGTCCCCCCACCTTTCTTCCCCCCCCCCCTCCCAGACCAGAAGCGCTCTCGACGCCGTTTTATCCTCTTTCTTCCTCCCAGCCCCCCCCTTCTCATTCTTCCGTGGAGGCGTCCCTTTCCTTCCTTCCCTACACTTCCTTCCACTCATCCTCGGTGTGTTTTGAGAGATTTTTTTTTATCCATTAGAGGCTCTCTGCAAGGGCTGTTTCCTTGTTCCTCCCCCGATCCCTGCGGGTCCCTCAGAGCGTTGGGCGTTTCTTGGACTTTCTCCTTTCTTTCGACGACTGCTGTCTTTTCCTTTTTCTTTTTCTGCCTCGTGATCTTTTTTCCCTATCCCTCCCTGTCAAGATCGTGGATACGCCGCGACGTGTTCTATTCGTAGAAGTTTAATTACCCGCCCTGCAGGTACTTCCTCGTCGGGTTGGCTTGTTTCCGGCCGACTTTCTCGTCCTTTTCTTTATCCTCTATAGCTTTTTTGCCCTCTTGCGACCTCTTAGTGACCGCTAGAGAGTACGTGGTCCAGAGGTCCTGAGGCTGGTTTTTCATTGCGGTCGTAAGTGCGAAAACTACGTGGCCTCTTCCTCCTTTTTCGCCGTCCAGGAGAACTTTTTGAGCTTCGGGGCCGGGTTTTGGTCGTCCTTTCGGCCGAAATGTTTTTAGAAGTCGCCTAGGCGCTCCGTTCACGAGCCCCCAGCATCCTCTTGCCCCCTCGCTTCACGGTACTCCATTTTCCCCGCCAGTCCCTATGACTGCGGACGAATGAGTGTGATTCTTCCCGCCTCTCTCCCGACGTGGAGGACCCCTCATTCTCCATCCGACCCCCGGTGACAGGAGCTTTTTTTTTTCTTTTCCGACGCGCTGGATGGAGAGATCGCACTTGTGAAGTAGCAAAATCCCCTTTGAAGTACGAGCACCAGCGCGCCTTTCTTCCCCGAGCGCTGAGCTCGTCCCCTTTCTTTCAGGGCGTTCCACGTCACGTAAAACTCCTCCCTTCCCTGCACCAATGACAGTCGCCAATCGTAGTTTTTTTTTTCACGTTATTCCGAGGGCGATGTGTTTTTTCGAAACTCCCCCCCTTTTTAAGACAATTGACCCTCCTCCTTCTCTCTCTCCCTTCCCTCGCCCTTTTTTTTTCCCCTAGCGCAGCATTCCCGGCCTCTTTTAACAGTGGTTGCTTATCGCCAATTCCTTTCAGAGCCAGCGCATAGAAGAGCTTGGTCTTACCTCCCGCCTTCAAACTGCTCGGCGCGAGCTTTCGTTTCCTCCTGAGCTGTTCGTCGGCTTCCACTTTCTGCCCCCCCCGTAGCTGCGGGTAGCGGGACATGACGAACAACTCGCTCCCCCTCTTTGACCCTGCCGGCTCTTTATCTCTTTTATGGCTACCTGACTTTCTTGTCGTGCAGAGATCCTCGCTGCGCTTTCTCTTGCTACTGATTTAGGTCTGGCCCCTTCAACTGTTTCGCTGCTGAATCCCCGCATGTAGCGCCGCCTTCCTTTTCTCTTTTCTCTGTGTTGGGCGGTCTGGGCCTCCGGAGGGTCTTGCATTTCGTCGACTCGACCTTAATTTCTCATAGAAATTGGCGTGTGAATTATTTCCTCCCCCTATGTCCAAAGGTCCCGCTTTTTTTTCGGCGCTTTTCCTTGCCTTTTCTCCTTGTTGTAGTTCCCAGCGGGAGATCTGTTTCCTTTCGAAGGACAAGACCCAAGATAGGATGGAATCGCCTCCCCTCTCTCGCCTTTCCCTCTAACCTTTTTTTTTTTTTTTTTTTTTTTTTTTTTTTTTTTTTTTTTTTTTTTTGTGTTTGGTGGTTTGTTTTTTTTTTTTGGGTGTTTTTTTTTTTTTTTTGTGTCTTTTTTTTTTGCCGTGGTTTTGTTTGGTTTTTTTTTGGGGTGTTGGTTTTGTTTTTTTTTTGTTTTTGTTGGGTTTGTGTTTGTTGTGGGGGGAGGGGTGACGCCTTGTGATGTTCCGGCCTCCGAGCGATACGGGCGAGCTCCCTGATGGTCCTGTGGGCCGCCGGCTCCCCCTTCCAGACTTACTCTAGCGACTTTCTTTCGCATGTGACGTAGAGCGCTTTCCTTTTTTTGCTTTCCGGACGGTTTTGTCTTCGTCCCTTCCTTCCCGCGATTTTCTCGCCGGACGACTTCTTCTTAGCCCCGGAGCGCGATTACTGATCACCTGATCAACGCGTCCCCAGAAATTCCTGCAAACGTCGACTCCTCTCGTTCTTTTTCCTTGCGGCCCCCCCCCCCGAGACCCCCCCCTTTCGAGTTTCCCTTCCTCCACCTCCCTTCCTCCCTGCGCGTCACGTCTCGAGGGCTAAATATCTCTTATGGATTTTCCCCCACTAGAGGCGGGACACTTTCCGGTTGATTAAGCCATCCATACTCCCTGAGGTATCGCCCCGAGGCGTCTTTTTTCATCTTCCTTTCTGACACCGCGTCCAACGGTACGCCTGTGGCTCCCGCCATCCTGTGGAAGGTAGATCCGAAGCCTTTTTGCCTTGTCGACAATCTCCCCGATTTTCTCGATCGCTAGTTTCCTCAGCGCCAGCCGCTGCCTAACCCTCTCGGCGAGGAGCACACGATGATCTTCTACATTAGATGACGTACTTTATGGATAAGTCCTCTCGCTGAATACTGTATTTCCCCTCCTGTCTACCCTCTTCCTTCGATTTTTTCGGGAACCGAGGCTAGAAGATTCTCCCTTTGAAGGGCCAGAACCCCCGGACTGCTTCACGATTATGGCACTCTGATGGCATAATCTCCTCGGTCCCG
>Ga0179593_1366956_pt1 | contig 17860 bp, 20 predicted proteins | sample CZODoug2_1_08_16_FD_185931 | JGI IMG/M metagenome (GOLD analysis project Ga0179593, IMG submission 185931) | Vadose zone soil fungal communities from Angelo Coast Range Reserve, California, USA - CZODoug2_1_08_16fungal (PacBio error correction) | ecosystem: Environmental > Terrestrial > Soil >... | reverse complement strand
CCCTCTCCCCACTATCCCCCTTGTTGTTTTTGTCTTCAAGTGTCCTTCATCAATTCACTCACTTCATCATGGTGAGTAGTTCACGATCCCCCCTGGAATTGTTACCTGTGCGGGTTATTCATCCTTCACACGAACTTTCCCCCTTTGTGCTTTTGATCCTTTCTTATACGCTGTCTTCTATCCCAAACTAATAATATTTCATTTCACCCTAACTGCCCCTTTACGGCCTTCCCTCTTACTTTTTCAGGGTTTTGTCTATTTGCCCACTCCTTCTTTGTTTTTAATCTCCATTCTATGTTCCTTTTCAGATCTTTGTCCCTACGCAAGTCCCTCCTTTTTTTAGCTGGTTGCCGGTTGAGCCGTTTTTAGGCGTTATGTGCTTTTCTTCAACCCTCCCTGGTAGCTTATAACTCGCGTTTGTCCTCCACCTTGTTTGCGACTTGTTTTCGAGTTGTTTTTTTTTTTGGGCAGCAACCTTTTTTGATGCGCCAGAGAAACTAAGATTTGCCGTTGCGCCCCTTTGTCCACACTTTTCCTTGCCCTTCTCTATCTTCTCTGTTAAAGGAGCAGGCTTTGGTTTGCAATCCTATGGGGGTCATGAGAAGCCTCTCAAACAGAAAAGTCTGACGTCTTTTCCCCTCCGTTTTGCAACTTTGTCGATAAGATTCCCTGTAGCAAGCGTTACTACAACTTTTTTTTTCGGCCCCCCCCCCCCCCCGTGCTTAGAACCCATTATTTTTTCTTCCTTTTGATTCCTTCGCCCTACGACAAATTTTCCGCAATACTCTTCTTTCCCCCAGTAACCTCAAATCCCCGCGTTTTGCCCCCCGCTTTCTTGCAAGGCTTAACGTTTCTGGTTTAAGTGTTTTGCCATCTGTTCCTCCCCCTTCCCTTCGAGACACACTAGTTCCAAAACCTCGGCGTCTCTAGATTAGTGTTCATGGTCACCGTGGGTGTTGTTTTTTCTTCTCCTCGGGATATTTGAGAATTTTCGTGAACCCCTAGATTTTTGCAGGATTATTATGATACTTGCTTTCTTTCAACACCAATGGGAGAGCTTCACTTTCGACCAATGAGTGTTTCCCCCCCCTTGTCTTTTTTTTCCTTTTTTTTATGATTTTCCGTCGCTTTGTCCCCGGTTAGTCACTCCGTACCTATCCTCAACCTATTTTTTCTACAGTTGTTCTTTTTTTGCACATGGGATTGAGTTGCTGACTCCGTGGCCCTTCTTTGATCATCTTTATCTCCTCTCTCTCTTTGGTCCCCTCACTGTGTCATATTACCCTTTCCATCATATTTGTACGGAATCTCGTTTCTTCTCCCTATTTTCCCCTGCATAGACCCCCCCTTTTTCGACCTTGAAAGTTCCCCAATCGTCTGATAATGGTGCAGGTCGCTAAGGTTTTTGTCATTTGTTGGTTGTGGTCTGGTTTTCTTTGTACATTTTTTTTTCTTTTGGGTCCGGGCCATCGTCGAAGTCCAGGAACTTCAATTAAGTTTTTGTGGTTTTTGTGCTTTTTTCCCCCGGGCCTTGTGATTCCTCTTTTTCCACCATGGCACAACCACCAAACCCTGCCGCTTGTTTTTAACAAGGGTTTGGAAAGTTGGCCTTGGCGGAATCTACACCAGTATTTTCTTTCCCCCCTCCTTTTCTTTTTTGTTTTTTCCGCTTCCCCCTATTTACTTAGTTGTCGTGTTTTTTCCATCTTCTGCTATTTTGGCACCAATTTGGTTTTGCGCCACACCACACCCCGGTGTTTTGCCAGATATACCTACTGTCTTTTTTTTATCCCGTTTCAGTAGTGCCGGCTTTGGTTTTTATCGTTTATTTTGCCATATCTTAGGGATGAAGGGACCCAAATGCCCTCCTCCGGGCTTCAGGGGCCGTCTCTATTTCACCACGTCTTTTTTTCTCCCGGTTCCCAGTTTTTTCGACCCCCCCCGCCGCTCATTTTTCAAATTTAGTCTCTGTTTCCGTCTCCCACTTTTTTAGTTCACCACTTCTGCCTTTTTTTTTGGAGCATTTAAAGTCTTCTCCAACATCTGTTAGAGAGTAGAAATTCATGTGCTTTGATCCCCCAGTGTATTTGATTACATCTAAACACCTCCTTCCATCCCCACGTCCCTACACTTGCATCAACAAACCTCCACTTGCCCAATTCTTGTGCTTGATATCGCTTTGCACCTCCCCCTTTTTCACACTTTGCCCAGCGGGAAACAAGATCTCTCCATTTTTCCTCTTATCTTTCTTGTACCTGTCTTTCCTATTTCCTTTTAGACATCCCCCGGGATTTGTTTTTTGAGCCGCCGTCCCCCCAGGTTGCCCCCCCCCACAGTGTATAGCACTTTTATCAGTACACCCCTTTCGTTAGATTTGTTTCTAACCTTTTTCTTCCCCCCTCCCCCATGGTTTTCTCATCACATTCTCTGCTCCAGGTGTGTTTTTGAAATCATCTGGAGTTCCTCTCAGTCATTTCTCACGTCCCTTTTTAACCACCCAAACCATTTTCTTGGGATTCGCACAACACGAACACTTTTCCTATGTTTTTTCTTCCTGTTTTTGTTCCCCGTCCTGTCCCAAGCCTTTCACCTTTTTTGGTCAAAGTCCACGCATGCACTCCCTGAGGTTCATAATTACCCCCAGCTGGTTGAATCTCATTTTTTCTTCCCAACTTCTCGGAGAGGGCCATACAATTAGAATGGACATCCTCGTGTCCCCCCTACTAGGGCAATAGATTCGACCTCCATTCTGCGGGTTTTACCCCCTTGGCCTTCCTTTGGTTTTCCCTTTCTTTGTTTAACCACCCACCCTTTTTTATTCTTTATTATCCCTTTTCCACCCTGGGAATTTATTCCTCTGTCCCCCCTTCGTGATCCCCCTTGTCCTCCAAATCGGTGCCTCTTCCCCACGCTTGCTTTGACTTTCGTTGCGAAAACCGTTTTGTGTCGTGCCGACAGCGCCTGGTTGGGTTATAATTGCCACACACTTCCCCTTGCCCCGGTGTTCAGTAAAAGCACCGTACCCGTCAAGCCTTTCCCCCCCATTTTTTTCCCCCCTTTCCATAGGGTCATCTCGGCCGCTCCTTTGTCCCGGGTCGAACACCATTTTTTTTTCTTTTTTCTTATGCCGGTTTTTGCAGCTAAAGTTGCGGCGTCAAAGCCCGACGGTCCCCCTCCCCCTTTTTGTTGTGAAGGTAGTGTTTTAGTGGCGGTCTCACTCGATTTTCAGACGCAATCCTACCCAGTTCGTGGCCACTGCCTGCCCCGAAGGACAGCTCCCTCTTCATATATATCGGCTCCCCCCAGTCGTTTCACTTTCGTCTTATGTGGACTTCAAGAATAAGCCCGCACACCATCTTCCCTTCTTTCTCCTTTCGTGTTTTGGTTTTTGACCGATCTTGTCGGTTGCTCTCCCTGTGCGACTTTTCACCGTTCTGTTTCATAGTACCCTCTTTTCTTTCTTCTTTTCTTTGTTTCGTCAGATTCAGCTCTCTTTTCAGGATTGTCTTTTTTTCTTTATTTGTAATGACTGAGATGATTCGCCCACAACCCCCCATTTTTGTCCGCTTTCTTTTATTCACAACTGATTTTCGCTTTGCTATTTTGGAAGTTTTTCATGGCTAGCTTTTCTCTTATTATCAAAGGCCCTTCCTTTTTTTTTTTTCGCCCCCTATTTCTTTTGTTCCCCCCCCTTGTTCTGTTAGACGTGCTTTTCCCACTTTGGTTTTTGGCATGTGTTTGTTTGCATTTTTTGGTTTTCTATCCCCACACCGCCCGGGTCTTGGGTAGCACTGTCGAGAGTTGTTCTGTGCACACCCTGGTCCCCTAACAACTGGCGCGTCGGATTCATTTTCTGGCCTGATTTTTCCCATTGTCGCTGTTGTATTTCTCTTTGCCTTTCTTTTGGACCCACTTTTTCCCGAGTTATTAAAGAGTATTTTTTTTGTTCCCCTTTGTTAAATTCCACCCTCCTTCCCTCCGTTTGGCCCACCCTCTTGTGACACCCCCGATGTTTCCCTCCTCCTCCGTGGTGCTTTTTTTGCGTCACAGACCATTTCCTGGTCGGTGTCTCCAGCATTGGGATGTGCCATAGTAACCCCTTATCCCCATTTTCCCTCCTCCACTTGGGTGGTCTATGACATCGTCCTTGATCGGCGTTTGGGAAACTCGTTTTGACAAGCCCCATTTTTGCTTGTTTCATTTCTTGGACAGACCAGGACAGGCCCGTTTTCCTTTTTGGCGCACCCTTGCGTCGTGCGTTTGTTTAAGTAAAAGTGCGAATCCTTGAGTCTTCTTTACCCCCTTTTGGTTGTATTGCAACCCCTTCCGCTTTTTCCGCCTTTCCCCTTTCAGGGTTATACGAGGTATAACCCAACCTTCCGTGTTTTGGGGATTTTCTCCCAGCCTTTTCATCCAGTCTCCTGGGAATGTCGGGCGGGATTATTTTTTTTGAGTTAAACTTGCCAACTTCCTGGGCGTACTTCTAGCATTTGGCAAGCTTCGATTCCTTTCGCTTTTTAAAGCCTCGATGAACGTGCTCGTTTTTTTATTGAGACCACCCTTGGTCATTGGAATTCTTTATGTTGATGGTTCGCCCGCTTGATTTTCTGTGTTATCATGTTTAGATCCCCCATAGGTAACCCTTTTTTTTTTCAGCCCATACCCCCCTCATTCTTCTTACAAGACGTGTTACTTCGTCTTTTAACCAACTTTTTCCTCCACTCCTTTCAGGTGTTCGGTGTCTCTTCTTGCGGTGAATCGGCGGTCCCAGATCCCTTCTTTTTCAGTATTTTTCCCCCACCTTTTTGCTCCCTTCGTGTTTCTAGATGAAGTCTTCCCTTTGGTTTTTTTGTTTTTTATGACTTTCCACATCCAAGTTTCCCCTGTTTTTGCAACAGTGGATCTACTTGCTCGGTCGTCCCTTTTCCCTTTTTTGCATCTGGTGCCCCCTAAAGGATCGCGTTATCCCCCTCCCCTTGCAATCTTGTTGAACGCGTTAAAATACTGTGTTTTTCTTTTTCCTCACTGTTTGTTCCTCTCTACAGGCGCCAAGCGTGTCGCTGGTATTTTTTTTGTGTTTGGTGGTTTGACAACTTGCGGCCTTTCCCTTTGGTCCTTTTTCCACGCCGCCCCCCCACCACACCCCCAAACTTGTTACCACTTTGTTTTGCCCAGCGCCACCACCCCCCCCCCCCTTTTTTTTCACTTTTTCATAGTCGGCTAGGCGTGTCAAGGCCAACTTTATTCTTGGACTTAAATAGAGGGCTTCCAGTTTCCCTCCAACCCCCCCCTCTCTTTTTTCGCGCTTCACTTCCTTCTCCCTCCTGTATGTCGACCTCCCGAGAGTACTGATTCCTGATAGACCTTCTTTGCACTTGTCTTCAGACTCAAGCCAAATCTTTTTTTTTTTAGAGGTCATGTATACCCGTGCCGACAGCATGCTGGTATCCCCTACTCCCTTCAGCCAGTGTTCCGTCTGCTTTTCATGGATAACTGCCCCTGTATTTTGCTTTCTTGAGCTCTCGACCCCCACCTCCCATGCGTCCCTTGTTTTAGGCTTTTTTTATTTTAACCTTCTAATAGGTTTGGGGGTCGAGTCCATGTCCACGTTCACCCACCTTTCCGTCTGATCTCGTTTCTGATGTGTGCTACCTTTCTTTCCCCATTTTTGGCACTTTTCCAATGCATAGTAGCCACGCGTCGTTGACCCTTCCTTGTTGACCCTTTTTTTTGCTCGATTTCTGTCACCTTTTAATTGCTCTTTCTTGGAAGGTACCCCCATTGGTTTTGACATTCCCTTCTCTCTTTTTTCCTATTTCTTCCCTTTTGTCCCCCTGAATGTTCTCTTTTCTTTTCTCCCCGCTGTGTTTGATCGTCCTTAAGAACAAGGTTTCACACTGGCCGTGACACAAAGTCAGATATGAGTAGTTTACATAAAGTAGATGGTAGCTTTGCCGGAATCTTTCGGTCCCCGTTTGTGCTCAACCCCCCCTGGGTTTCTAAGTGTCTACCCCCCATAGTGCCTTATGCCCCACCTTTTTCGGTGATAACAACAATTTTCAGTTGTTGACAAGACAGCCCGCTACTGCCCCTTCCCAGTTTCCTTTTTTTGTCACGTTCGTAGCGTCTGATCTGTCATGTTGAGCTTCCCCCCCCCCCCCTATTTTTTTTCCCCCCCTCTAGACTTCCTGCCCTGCATCGTTTAGAGTTTTCTTATATTGCCTCACTGGTTTGATCCTCACATCGGGATTCTACCATTATTCTTCGAGTAATTTTTAGTATTTTTTTATGCGAGAAAATGCTGTCAACATGGTCCACCGACCCTTTTTTGCAAAGTTTTCCTCACTTTCTGCTCTCGTCCTACTTTGATGGAGGACCCAGTTGTGTTTTTCAACCAACGTTGATATCAGTCTTTCCCTTCTGTTTCTCCCATTTGTTAGTTTTCAGTGAAGGTCGGGCTTGAATTTCCCCTTGGTTTATGTTGCGTTTTCCCTTTCTTTCCCTCATTCCCCTTCCCCTGTCCCGAGTTCTTGGCGCAAATGGACAATAGGGGTGTTTTTTTACAAGGCAGGTTATTTTGTTTTCCCCTCCCCCCTCCTTCCTTTTTACTTTCTTCTTAATTGATGTTTCTTCTCCTGACCGAGTTGTACACCCAAAGACAGTATTTCGCCCCAATTCTCATTCAAGACCTACTTTGATACCGGCTGTGTTTCTTTCCTTTTTTCTTTTTTTCCTTTTTTGTCCAAGGAGTCTGTTGTTGTGCAGTCTCTCTTCTTTTCCGGATGTGATGCTTTTAAGGAGAAAAGGTTTGGACTTACGACCGTAGGGCTGTTTGCTTTTTCTCCCTTTTTCTTTTTCCCACTCCTTGGTTTGAGTGTCTCATCAACCCCTTGGTGTTCGTTATTGTCATGGCCTTTCAGCTCCTGTTTATCTCAGAGCCTTTTTTTCCCAGAGATGCCTGTGCCTTCCCTTTTTTGAATGACACCTTTATTATATACCGTCTTTTGTCGGTCTTTTTCCGCTGTGGGCCTACCCCGCTGCCTTCCCCCCACACGAGAGCTTGGTAATTTTTCACCCCATTTTCCTACCATTGGTCAATGGATTGACGTCTTCAACACTCCCCTTTCCTCCCCATCTTGCAACACTTTTCTAAAAATGCTCCCCCCCTCCCCACCCGTTTTCTTCCAATACCTCCGCATTAGACTGCCATGGTAAGGTAAGACCCCTTTTCGTTTGCATGAACCCTTTTTTTTCTTTGCCCTTTTCTATTCCTTTTTTTTTTTTCTCTTCCTCTCTGTTGCGCCCCTTTCCTGCACCCCTTCCGGCCCATATACGTTCGTTTACCATTGTGTTTTTCATTTTGGGCCCACAGTGCCGATACGGTATTCCTTCTTTTATTATCCATTGTTTTCGCCTGCCAGCCTTAAGTTCTTTTTGCTGCTCCTTTTTCTTCCCTTTCCCTCTATCCTGGGTTCTTTTTTAATCTGCCATGAGATGTTCAAAGCACGGTTTGATTTTTTCTTATTATTCTCTGCTTTCCGGTTGGTTATATCCCCCAATAGTGTGTACCAAAAAAATTTGCTGTATTGGCTGCGGCTCAGTTTAGTCTCTTTTTCTGTTCCCTTCTACTCCCCATTCTCTCATTTTTCTTCTTCTTTATTTGGTCCGCATCATGATGTATTTTCCCGACCATGACTGTCCTCTAGTTTTTTTTTTATTTGACGTATCGTAATATGTCGTTCGAACTCCTCTGCTTATTGCATTTTTCCGCTTTTGGTTTAATTTTTTTTTTTTTTTTTTTTTTTTGATTTACGTGAGTTTTACTTTTTGTTGTCTGAGTTAAGAAGGCCCGTTCGTCACCGTTTGATGGTTTGGTGTTGGTTTGGTACGCGGCCAATTGATTCGTTTTAATTTTCCCCCACCCCCCCCTGTCAACCCCCCCCCCCCCCCCCCCTACGTTGCGAAGGCTCATTGAGCCTCTCATTACACTCTCTCACAGTTCTTTTCCTTCCGCAGCTGCTTTACCTTCCGCGTTTCCCACACTTGTCCCTTAAGTTTCGGTTGATCTTTAGTTTGTCACACACCCAGTTCAACCAAAAGAGACGGGGGCCCCTTTTACCGGCCCCTCCTTCCCTGTCTCCCCCCCCTTTCTTTTTTTGCAGTTGTTTCTTCTTTTTTTCTTTTTAAAATTTGTTCCCGGGTTCTTCACCCGCGGTTTTTTTGAAGTACGGCGGGGGAGTTTCTACAACGGATTTCTTCGAATTTTTGTTCCCCCCCGTGCCCTCTCCATAGTCTCTGTCTCTCTCCTCCCGCACCCGTTCTCCCGACACTTCCTTATCTTTTTCAATGGAGATTTTCTACCTTCTTTGCACTAATCTTTAGAAATTGGGCTTCCAAAAGAGGGTCTACTTTGTCCTACATACCCCCTCCTTCCTTTTCTCCCCGTTTCTCACCCCTTCCCACTGCAAAGTGATATAACAGTTCAAACTTCTGGGGTGGCTCTCCTTTTTTTCATTCCTTCGATCTCTTTCCCCCCTTTCCTTTTTTAAAGCCCTTTGGTGACTAAATGCGTCTTTCCCCCTACTGTCCCTCCCATTTCGCGAGCTTTCAGTTTTTTTCGTCCCTCCCAAATGTGGTGCGAAAGTTTCCCCAGGGCTCCACGTTCTTTTCACAATTTTTAAATACGGTTCCTACAACCATTCGTATATTATACGATTTTTCCCATTGGTGGCCCAGTTAGCCGGTCCTCTCCCTGTCAGACAAATATTGTTGCCATTTCCCCACCTTTGTGTAGTAACCCTATGAAGTCATTATACATCTTCTTCCCCCCCCCCCCTGTACGTTTTGTTGGGGTCCCAAAATCAAAACTGATGGCACTGTTTTTTCATAATGTCCCCCTCCTGGGACACGCCCTTCCCTTTTTTTTACCCTTTCCCATCCATGCGTCCTGAGCGTATATCTTTGTTCTGCGGTTCACCCCGGTCCACTTCTTTTGACATCCGGCTTTCCCACCCTCTGGAAATTCTTGACTCCATAAGTAAGAGGTTGGAGCGAGTATTTTCTTTCCCCTGCATACTGCATTTTTTCCCGTTGGTTTTCAATCGGTTCCCCCCCCTGGTGCTCGTTTTATTCATATTTTTCCGATTTCGTGTCTCTCCGTTCGACCGGCCGCTTTTCAGGAGGTCACCCTTTTTCGCTTTCGTGCACCTTCCAAGAGCGCAGACCACCCTTTTTTTTCTGCTTGCGTTTGCAAGAGGGGAATTCGTGTGACTTGCGGACCTTCGTTTGTTTTCTTTTCTGCCGCCTTAACCCAAGTTTGCCAACGGTGTTCCAGTCCCCTTTTTGACATCGCACTTCTTGTTCCCCGTCGTCCCCCACATTCTTTGGATCGAGTACGATTACTTAGCACTCCTTGTCCTGTCACTAGCCTGGTTTATTATTTAGCGCTTTCCTTTTAAGGTCCGCCAGAAATTGGCCGTGGCACATGTTTTTTGTTTTGTGAGCGGGCGGTTTCTGCATCAAGCATTACTTTCGGCACCTTTTTTTTCTTCCAGAGATGTACATTCCACTCTCCCTCTCCCCGAACCTGTATATCTGTTCCCGTTCTGTTTTGCCCTGGGGCGAATCTTAAAGTGTTTTTGAATCTTCGCTTAAGTTTTTCTCTTTCTTTTCCTTGTTTGTTGCTTTTTTTCGAGAGATCATCTTTTGAGTCTCATGCCCTTTCCCATGTCTTCCCCCTTTTCCCCTTTATTTTTTCGCATCGTATGTTCTGGCTTGGTCTTATGTGCCTCGACCGTTTTTCCCATGCTTTTCGTTTCTGATAGCTTTTTTGAGTTGACTGAACACCCCATTGTCCCATGCCGCTTCGTTTGCGCCTTTTCTTTCTCTTCCTTCTTGCCCTTTTCTCTTCCTCCGGATCTCTCGTTTCTCTTCCCCCTCGTGTTTGCCTGGGTTTTTGGGTTTCTACAGACTGATCATTGTATGCTTCCCTTTTTTTTACCTTTGGTGCCTGGGCCTTGTTTTTTGTTCCCGTCAAACCCGGTGCTTTCGAACCTTTGGGCGCCCGCGTTTCTCCCCGCCACCCTCCTCCGCCGTGGTATTTTTTGTTCTCTTGTAGCAGTGGTTGATGGCATCGTCTTTCTTTTATAGGGGACATCGTGCCGGATGCCCGTCCTGGGAACTTTAAAGTAACCCCCTAATCTTACCTCGTTCTGGTCACCACAACTCGAAACCCCCTTCGTCCCCTCTTCCCCTTTTCTCTTTTGCGCTCCTGCAAGCATTTTTTTTTCAAGAGTGTGCTCAGGAATGTAGTGAATCTATGTCCCCCTTTCCCCTTCTTTCAATCATCAAAGTTTTCTGTTTTTTTTAGACCTGTTTTTCCCTGGGATTCATTCTGGGAAGTTTGTACCAACACCTTTTTCTTGGCCTTGTTTTATTCCTTTTTTTCTTTTGCCCACCAAGGCTAGTCCCTTTTCGTTTCTGACACTCAACATCGCTTTTCAGATTTTTTCCGGTTACATGTGAGCACTTTGCAGTGATTTGGACGCCTGTTACTTTGGTCCCACCCCTTGCCGATTTGACCGTCAACGCGACCTTTTTTTCTACGTTTTTCCCCACCGACTTTTTTTTCCTCCTTACCCGCTTTCATAAAGTTCGTGTGCCCCCATTGAAAATGGGCGCCCGGCCACATTGTGGCGTACCATTCCCTGAATTAATGTTTATGTTTACGCGCCCCATATGTGATCCCTCCTTTTTCCCTCTTTTTGCCTGTTCTCCCTCATCCGATTGGTCGTGCCCGCGTTAGTGAGCACCAGAAAATCTTGGGCACTGTTCTCTTGGCCGATTTCATGTCTTGATGACTCACCCAGCAGTGATTGATTCCCTCCCCACCCCTATTTCTTTCCCTACCTAGTCTGGCAACTTCCTTTTCCTATCCCCGCTCAAAGCAGTGCAAAGAGGTACTTTGTTCAGTTGACCTTTTGTGTATGTGTCCCCGATTTTTTCCGACTATTCTTATCGCCTGGGCGTTTTTTTCACCCAACCCCTTTTTCTTCCCGTCCTTGACTTTCCCTCCTTTTTCTTCGTTCTTGCCGGCCTTTTTGCCAGGGTGGCTTTTTTTTATTGGTTTCGTTAGTGGCCTGCACCAATACACGTTTCCCGCCCCGTTCAACGAACTGGAGCAGCCATTCTCCCGTGTCGTATACTTTTTTCTCTTTTTTTGCCTCAAAGGGTGACCAACAACCCCTACTCCTTTTTTCCCGCCTTGCCCACCACCTCTGTTTGTAACGCGGTCAATTTAGTTTTAGCAAATCATTTTTTAGATTTGTCTCGAGCTCCCCGCTTTTATTCCTTTCGTCTCGTTTTTTTTTTTGTGTTTTTCTTTGTTGTGCTGAACCGTTTCCTCTGGCCGTTTTTTTTTCCCACTCTTCACACCACCACGCGATTTCCGAACCCCGTTTTTTTTTGGTTGCAAGCCCCCCACAATACTACAAAACCACACCCCTTCCCTGTGTCCTAGCAGCGTCGTGTCGTCCCCCTTTTTCACAAAAACCTGCTGTTTTCTGACTTCGTCACCCCATTTTATTTTTTATTTTTTTTAAACTTTCTTTTTTGAAAAATTTTTGTGTGATATGTGTTGTGGTTAGGTACTTTTTACTGTTCTTTCTTTTTTTTTTTCTTTTTATCGGTTTTATTTCTTATTTTTGTTTTTTAATTTTTTTTTTTTTATGATTAATTTTCTTTATTTTTTTCATTATTTTTTTTTTTTGGGCTCCCTAGCGTCCACTTTCTGAGCCGATAATCGTGGCTCCTAGCACATCTTTTGTGTCACATCCGTTACGATTTTTTTTTCTACTTATATGAAATTTTGCTTTTAGACGTGCCCCCCCTTGCAAGCCACATCCTAATTTTTCGAGGGTCTTTTCTCACCCTTCTTTTTCTCGTCGAATCCCCCCCCTCCCTCCAAAAGTCCGTGTTGAACACATCTCTGCCGCTGTGAAATCTTTCCCCCTGTTTTCTTTGTACTGACTTTTTTTAGTTTTCTTGCAATTTATGACGTGCCAGTTTAAATTTGCGGCCCTGTGATTCCCCCCCTGTTCTAATTTCAGCGCATTTTCAAATGTCCCACCTTGTTGACGCTGCTCTTTGTCGTCTGTTTGGTCCGCCTTTCTTTTTCCCCGAGTGGTCTTCCCAATGTGCCTCAGCCTTTTTGTCCATAAATTTTGGAGCACCATTCTATTTGTCCCTCTTCTCCTTGGCGTTGCTGTCCGGGACCCGTTTGTTTTCTCATTTTTTTAATTCTTTTTTTTTTGCCCCAACTTTCGTCGCTTTTGTTTTAGTACCTTTGCTCCTGAAATGCTTACCCCCTGCTGGTCCTTTCGCCTGTTTTTCGTCGTTACAAGTTGCAGTAAACACGCTTTCCTGCTCATCAACTTAGTTCTCCAGTTCAGCTGTTCCCCGTTCCTCCCTTTTCCCCCCTTCCTTTTCTTCCGCCCCTTTTGTTGTTGGGGTGGGGCTTCTGTGTGTGGTGCAAGCATTTACAATATAGCACCCGGTTTTTAGCACCCAATCCCCTCTATGCTGTTTTGATTACCGAGACCACTTTTTTTTCAGGCCCTCTTTGCAGTTTTAGTGCGTATGCAGATAGGCTGACTCTCTGCCGCTCACCCCCCCCTAGTCTTTTTTTTCGCACCTCTTTTTGTCAGAAATTGTTAATCCCTCCTTTTCGTTTTGTTATATTTTGCAGTTACCCTGTTTGTTTTTTTCTCTTCCCCATCATTCTCTCAGTCCGTAGAATTTTCTGGTATCCCCCTGACGGCTGCGTCCACATTCCCACCCATTTGACCGCCCCTTTCCTGTGTACCTCCTACGCTAATCTTCTTCTTATTGATGGTATTTCACGCTTTTTTTGCTCAACCCCGGAGATTCATCTTGTCGCTTTTCTACTTTGTTATGTTGTGGTTCCCCTTTATGTACTCTCCCTTTTTAGAAGAAAATTGATCCTCCCTTCCATCTATTCCTCTTCTCTTATTATTGTCGACCGCTTCGAAACCTTTTTTTTTGTGAATTTGTTACAGGCAGGTTCTTTCTGCCCCTCCACCATTCATTGATTTACTTTTTTTTTTGATCCGCATTTTCACCCCCGACAAATTTTATCGGCCCTATACAGTCACTTCACGGGTCTTTTTTGATGATCATGGTCTTTATTGTCCTACTCATTGTCCAACGGTCTTCTAGGTGGGATCTACAGCTCTGCACTTTTTACTACGACCTTTTGGAAGTTTTCTTTGCCGTATTCACTGTGAATTTTTTTAAGGCTTTAGCCGCGATTGACTTTCAATTTCTTTTTCCCCCTTGACCCCGAGTTGCTTTTTCCACTGTGTTTTTAGAACCTTGATGCTCTTGTTTAATGTTCCCTGGCAGCCATTTTTTGTGCGGAGAAGGCGTTCAAGATGCTTCTGGCTCACTTTCTCCTATATTAGTCACAGGGTTTTGTTTTTGCCCCTTTTGGTTCCTCCCTCCCCCCCCTGCTTTGAAGGGCGGCTGCTACTGTGCAAATGGTTTCATGGGTCCCCCAGTCATTCCGGCGGGATTTTCCCCTTTTATAGTTTCGAAAATGTGAAACTTTTTTTGTATTTTTTCGATGTCAAACCCTTTGTTCCCTTGCCCTCCTCCCCTCCCCCAAATATCTTGTTTACCTACCCGCAGATATTTCGTTATCCGGTCGTGGGGGCCCCACAAATTTGCAGACTTTGGTTTTCTCTTAATTAGTTTGGTCCCCTGTTTCCGCCCTCCGGGAACACGCCCTTTTGCCCACTTAGTCCACCCGACGGTTCATTGTTCCTTTGTTCCCCCCCGCGTTTTGCTCTATTTACTTTAACTACGGTATTATACTCGTTCCTGTATTGGGGCACTTCGTATATTTTTTTTCCCTTGTCTTACTTTTTTTCGTAGCCCTCGACATGTGTCTCCTCGCAGTCGATTCAAGTACCACTGTTACCCCCTTTTATTTTTAGCATTTCTTCTTTTTCTGGCATTTGTTCTTGAAGACCCCAAATTGCTAACGGGTGATGTGTTGTTTTCCCCCCCCCGGAGTCCAGTCTTTTCCCCTTCAGTGGCCATTTTTTTTTCTCATTATATCTTGGATTTTTATTTTGGTCGCATTTGTGTTTTCTACGTTATCTTTCCGTTTACGTATATAAGGGTTGAGTGCACTATTTTATCCTCATCCGCACCTCTTTCTTCTGACCCTAGTGCGCTCTTTGCTATTGCCTTTTTTTCTTTTTACGATGTTTTTGGTATTGTCTTTGTTTTTTGACCCTCGCCGCAAACTTTTTCCCCCCTGTGTATTTGTTTTTTTTTGGGAAACAAGATTTTTGTTTTGATTCGCTTTTTCCCCCCCAACTGCGCCCCCACCACCCCCCAACCGTTCGCGACAATTACAAGTCTGGCAGGTATTTCGAAAGTTTCTCACCACCTTTCTGGTTTCTCCCCCAGCTGGTCTGTTAACTATACCCACAAACTTTCGGATTGTGCTTGTTTTCTTTTTCTCTGCTTTTTTTCCCTATTTTTTCACCCCCCTGATTTTTTCCCCCACCAGGGAGGTGTACCCCCCTTTTTATCTTGGCCTTTTTTCCCCCTTTTGATTGCAGTTTTGGTATAATCTAGATAAATTTTTTCCGTATTTTGTTCTTACAAATACGCGGTCTAACCACTGCACCATTGCCCTGGTCTTCGTGATCTTCTACACGGATCTCCCCCTTCCACGGTAACCTTCTTTGGGTTCACCCCACCGACGTTCCTATGACTAGTCTCTGTTTTACTCCTCCGTTTCCTCCCCCCCCAGCCTATTCTCCCCCAACATCCTGTCTTTTTTTTTGTTTTTTCCCTTTACCTCTTCCCTTCCCCTCAAACGTTTTAGAAAAACTTTTTGCTGCTCCCTTTCTTCTGTTTAATAACTCCCACATCCCATCAACTAGACTCAACGCCTCCCCTCACATTCTTGTCCTCCATCTTGGTGTTTTTTCTCTTTCATACGTCTGTTTCACTAGTAAACCGCTGTGCTCCCCCCTTCCCGCTTTCGTTCCACCCCACCCAAGTACAGCACTTTGGCCTGCCTTTTTTTTGTGTTTGAGTCGCACAACGTTTCTCGATTGGAATGTCTTCCTGGCCATTTTTCCCCCCCCCCCCCATTGGACTTTTTAACGTTGATGTCCTGAAAATCTGTCATCCTTTTTCCCCCCCAAATCTTGTATTACCGTACTAACATGTGTTTTTGCGCGTTAGGAAGTGCTTTGATTTTTTTTTTTGACCATCCCATGGCTCCCAATTCCTCCCTCCCGTCCTTTTTTTTTTTTTCTTTTTTCCCTTACTTACCTAAACAAACTCTATCGCGTTGTTTTCCCCACCAACGGAAACCCCCTTTTTGCTTTGGACTGTGGTGGTACCCCCAGTTGAATGAACCCCTTTTTTGTCCCCTCCAGCCATCTTCCCTGAGTGGCGTCATCTCCCCCCGATTTTCTTTCTTTTCCCCTTTAACTTACTAGCGAGTCACTCCTTTTGAGGGCCACAATGGGTGACAAATTCTTTGTATGATTGAAAGCTGACTCTAGGAAGATGGCATGTTTTTCATACTTTTTCCCCCCTCTTGGTTTCAAATCGTGTTTTTACTCTCCCCCCCCTAACTGGAGTTTTTCTTCTTTTTTTATTATTCCCTCTTTTTACGCCTACGGTCCTTTTCCCTTCGGTGTTCAACCCTGCCGTAGGTTTTGCGCCCTGCCCAACTTTCTTCTGGCCATACGCCGGTCACGTTGATTTGATTTGCCGACATTTTCCGGGTTTTGCTGTTTGTATGCCCCTGGGTCGGAGCCTTGTTGGATCTCAACCACACCGCAATTTTGCCCCCCCAGGTGCCAGTACTTTTTAATTATCATTTGTTAGCCCGCGCCCACCCAATCGTGTTCTCTCCCCGATTTCTCTTGTATTCCCTTTGTAGAATTCCCGCCGCTTCCACTAGCAGCAGCCGAAGTTGGTCGCACCTCCTCCGTCCCCACCATTGGGGACGTGTTCTTTTTTTGGTGTGATTCTTCTACAGCATGCGCTTCAAGTTAACTCCCTCAGACTCTTAGCTTCCCCCCTTTTTCCCTCCCCCTCCTACTTCTGTACGGATATCGTCACATGGCGACATGTTTATGACCGTTTGTGTTCATTTCCTTCTCCTCCCACTCTTTTTGTTTTTTTCCTTTGTTTTTTTGTCGAACGTACTCTTGTGTTCTGGTGTATTTTTTGCCCTTCATATAGAGCCCCCCAGTTGAACGATGTTATGTGCGCCTTTTCCGAGTTTTCGGTTCTGTTGTCGCCATTTCCCTGCGTCCTCTTTGGGTCGTTTTGATGCCGTTTTACTTATTCGTTTTCGTGTCTGTGCACTCCCTCCCAGTTACCAACCACATTTTCTTTTTGCGACCCCCCCTTTCTTTTGCGTATTCTTTGTGCTAGTTTCTTTCTTTTTACGGATCAAGGATATTCTGTGCTCGCTTCCCCCCTTGTTCGCTTTGTCGCCCACTGTTCCATTGCTCGTGCTTTTGCTTCCCCTGTTGTCGAGGGCGTGCTTTGGTTTGCGTGTCTTCATCAAACCCCTTTTCGTGTTGCACTATCGGTTCTGTACCCATAGTCAAGCGTCGGCGGGTTTTTTTACTGTCCGCTTTTCTTTATGGCCCACTGTTTTTAGTGTCTCGTGACTCTGGAAAACACCGAGACTTTTGTTTTTCCCCCAGGTGTTCTTCCCACCTACAAATTTTTCCCCTTCTTTTCCCCTTTCTTTTTCCCATCGCGTCCCAAGAACCACGATTGTCCCCTTTTATCTGCTCCTATGCTGCCTTGCTTCAATGTAATTCAGCGTTGTGTTTTTTTCCTTGCACTGATGGTTTTTCTTCAGGACTGTTTTGACCATTCCAAGCTTTTGCATATGACCTCTTTCCCGTTCGTTGTTCCGTTGCAACCGTCCCTTCGTTTCTTTTCATATTCCCTTGGTCCCCCACCGCAGCGCTCGCATTTCGTTTGCTCCCCCCCATCCCCCACCGCGTAGTTTTAATTTACGAATGACTCAGTTTTTCTTTTTTCATTTTTCACTCCCCCCACCCTGCCCTTCCCCTTCACTTTATTTATATGCTATAACCCCCCCGCCTTTGTTTACTTATCCCCTCCTTTTGCCTCACTTTTATCAATGGTCACAAACTGGGTCTTCCTGTGCGTTACCCACTCGTTACTGACGTCCTTCTTGCTGCAACCTTTTGAATCCATTTGAGCTTCTTTTATTGTGACATCTTCTTTTTTCTTACTTTTGCGGCGTTTTCTGTCGTCACCCTCGCCCCTTGGTGAAACAGTTTTCTTTTTTATGTTAGCTGTCGCCCTATGACTTTTCATTTTTCCATGTACTAATCCCAGTCGTTACCTTTGACGAGTGTTCACCCCGTCTTTTTCTCATCGAGAATGTTAGGTTAACTCGTGTCCATTTCCTCAGTTAGCTCCGGATGTGTTCTACCTTGGTATTTATTGCTACTTCTTAGACCCCTTTTTTTTTTTTCTTTATCGGCGTTGAGGATGTATCAACCCCACCTTTGTCATCCCCTTTTCCGTGTATTCTCTGTTTTCGACGTCTCCCCGTGCGTGTCTTGTGTTCTTCCCGCCCTATTAATCCCACGCGTTTTTTTTTGACCACCCGCCCGGTCACCCGAAATGGTGACTTTCGGTAGTCCCCTGTCACTCTTTTTTTTTGTCGAGATCTTTTTTCCCCAGTACCGGATCGCTACACGCCTTGTGCACCCCCATGCAGTTGAACGCCTGTACAATATGAACGCGGCAA
>Ga0179593_1690737_pt1 | contig 17861 bp, 27 predicted proteins | sample CZODoug2_1_08_16_FD_185931 | JGI IMG/M metagenome (GOLD analysis project Ga0179593, IMG submission 185931) | Vadose zone soil fungal communities from Angelo Coast Range Reserve, California, USA - CZODoug2_1_08_16fungal (PacBio error correction) | ecosystem: Environmental > Terrestrial > Soil >... | reverse complement strand
TTCCTTTGATATATAGACCCTTATCCCGCCATGCGTTTCCGTTCTCTCCTGACATTTCTGGCAAGTTCTGCGGCAGCGCTTCACGAAACCTTTTCCTCCCTTACCTTTTTCCCTTTTTCCGCCCGTTGAAACAGTGTCCCCCCCTTTTTCCTTCACCCTCTAATCGTATTGTAAATTACGGTTGGTTTAGTCCTTTTTCGTATTTCTCCTTCTCAGGGAACACGTGGCCCTTTCGACTCTTTTTTCACATTGCCTGTTTGTCCTCCCCCCCCACGGGATAGGGAGCAGTTGTGGAAAGGCCAAACTTGTCAAGCCCCCCTTTTTCCCTCTTTTTGAAGTTTCCCCCGATCCCTCACAAAAACTTCATAACATTGTCACCGTTTTTTTTCCTCCGGTGTTTAGTTGTTTTGGACAGCCCCTTCTTGATTCGTTATACTATAGGGTTTTCAAAGTCCCCTCCCTTCTTGGTCCCCTTTCCCCCCCCTTAAGCGGTCCCGGAGGAACCCTTCTATTCTTTAGTTTTTGTTCTTCCGCTTTATGAACCTTCCTCCTTCTATAAACCCTTTTTTTCCTTCTTTTTTTTAGTGCTCCCCTACGGCGCCTTTTTTTTCTAGAATTCAGTCTTCCCCCCCTCTTTACACGTTCTGTCCCTTTTTACAACGTTCCCCCCTTTAATGGCTTGTATGTCACCTCTTCCCGTTCCCGATTGATGCTTCAGAAGGCCTCAGATTTCAACGTAAGTACCTAGGTACCATCAGCCTGCAATTTACTCAGTGTCCCTTCAGCCCCGTCCTTCCCTTCTCTCCTTCTCTCCTTCGCCGTGGTGCCCGTTCGTTTCTCTTTTCCTCTAATGACCTGTAAACCATCCGGTCCCTCCCCTCCCCCTCCTTTTCTGCCGCCCACCCCGGACCAAGACTTGCTACCCCCTCCCTTTCCCCTTAGTTCCTCAGGATCTTTCAACTGGAAGAGGGCGCGCCTTCTGAGGCCGTTGCTTCCCTTTTCCCCTCCTCTGAAACGGGGCTTCCCCCGGGCGAACTCTAGGGTGATCTCGACGGCTTCCTCTTTTTTGCCCTTTTTGGGCGCTCCATGTAGTTTTTGTTAGTTTGCTCTTTCTGCCACATCGCCCGATTTTATAGGACCCCGCCCCCTTTCCCCCCAGGGTACCCTTTCCAAAATTACTTTAACTCTGTTTATTTTTTTCCTTTTTTCCCCGTCACCCCTTGTTTGCTGGTTCACATGACTTTCTGCTTTTTGACCCTGTCTTCCCTTTCTACCGCCCGCCGTAAACCCCTCTCCAAACCTGCTTCTGTTCGGACCATTCGGGAAATTGTCTTTCCCCCTTTCTCCCCGTTTTTCGTCCCTTTTTTTTGCGGCAGGTCGCGGAGTCGGTTCCCCTCCCCTTGTCCTGCTCGAGACTTTCCCTTCTCTCAGGGGTTTATTCGATGCCCTGTTTGAACCTTGGTCACATCTGCTTTTCCCTGCTCAGTCCGGCGGTCGACTTCTTCGCCCGTCCTCCCCCCCTTTCCCTTCCCCCCCCTTGATAATTTTAGCAATTTGAACTTTCTTCTCCCCCCTTTAGTTCCTCAAACACAACGGTGGCGTTCCTTGCTTCCTCCTCTCTCTTTCTCCGGACCCGTCGGAATTCGGTGGGCCTTTTTGCTCTTTACCTCTTTCGAGGTTCTTTTTTCTGAAGGCAATTGTGATTGCCGTCTTTTTTTTTTTCTTTTTCTGAATACTGTGTCCTTTCTTTGCCCTATCACCCCTCCTCTTTGCTCGCTCCTTTTATTTTTACTCGGGCCCCGCAACTTTGGATACCTTCTTAACCTTCCTTCCGAAAAGATTTCTTCCCCTCCCCCCCCAAACTACCCCGTTGTTTGTTGATGAGACGATGTACTCTCCATCCTTTTTTTTTTCCGTTGTGCGGATGCTCATGTTTAAGTTTTTTTGCTGTGTCCATCCCGGACTGGCGTACCCTCCGTGTCTAGCCTACCCTCCATCCCCCTCGCCCCTTCTAATTTTTCCTACCTAAACCGGCTACGCAAGGCCCCTCCCCCTCCTTCAGGGCATTCAACCCCCGAATAACGGGCAAGCGTTCCCCCCTATTTCTTTTCCCTGTGTTCCCTGAGATCAATAATATCGGACTTTCTTTCTTTCCCCCAGAGCCCAGGTTTAGTATCCCTCCCACTTCAATTACATGGCTTTTTGGTCTTTGCGCCTGCGGACTTTTTGCCCCCTTATCTTTGGGCGGCAGTTTAATTTTCTCCTTCTGCTTTCTGCTTGATGTGTTTCCCCAGTGTCTGGCCTCTACCTTATTTTAATTTTGTACTTTTCCTTCTTTGTTCCCTTTGCACTTTCCGGCACCTTTTGTTGACCTGCTTCCCCCCTTTCCTGTGGAAGAGCGTGATTTTTTTTTTCAGCCCCACTTGTTGTGAACCTCTGGTTTTTTTTTTTTCCCTCCTGTTTTCGGCATAATTGGCGGGGGCTTTTTTTACCTATCCTTTTTCGCGGAGCGGGCCCCCTTTCTTTTTCGTTTACCGACCGACAAATGCGGCTTTACCTTTACCCACCTCCTCCCCACCTGTGGCGTTTTGGTTCCCTTTTTTGATTCCTTTGTTTTTCTCTCCTTTTCCCTTTTCTGAATCAGTTTTCCACATCGCAGATTCTACCTTTTCATTGCCTCCAGGGCGCCACGTTGTATTCATCCTCTTCTTCTCCCCCCCCTCCTCTTTGTGAATGAACCTTTTCTTTCCCTTAATTTCACACGTGAGTTTTCCTTTTCCCCCCTTCGCGTTCCTCTGACAATTACGTATTCCTTCCTTGATTTTACTCTCTCCTTTTTTGCCCTGGCAGTTACTTTTCTTTTTTCTTCTCCCGTCTGGCAGATATGGTGATTTTTTTTTTCTCTTCTTTTGTCTTCTTCACCCCCTTTTGTCCCCTTTTTCTTGGTCCCCTGTTTTTTGCTCATTCTTTTTCTTTGGTATTCCTATCTACAGAAAAACTTTGAACCAGGCTCCTTTCTCCCTCTTTGCTTTGCGGCTCGCTATGTGTTTTTGCTTCACTTGTTTTGACGTGAATCATTTTTTCTTGGTGCCCGGTTTTGTCCTTCTTATACTCCGTTAGCTTTCTAACTTCCTGTTGTTCACGGGGTCGTCTTCGTTTCTCCAAATCGGCTTTGTGAACGTTTTTCTCCTTTCCTCGTTTTTTTCTACCGGGTTCTCGAACCGTTTTCTGCTTCCCCCTTGCGGATTTTTGGTTGTGAGGGTCATTACCCGTTTTTTTTTTTATCTTTCGAATCACTTCCTTTCCCCCTTCCTCCAAAATAAAGCCCAGCTTGCTCTATGTCTAAGGACTTTGTACCTGAAGGAGTTCTGATTGTCCCTTTTTTCTTTTCCCTCTCTGTATAAGGTCCCTTTCTTTCGACCGTGGACGGTGCTTTCGGTCCCCCCTTCCCCCGCAATCCCCCCCATCATCAAACCACCCTTTTCCCAGCTCAACCAAGGTGGCAGGTTTTCTCCCTTCTTGGTTGCTCTTCTTCTCTTTTTACTACCCCAGTCTGTTGTCGGCCGGAGTTGTTCCGTTTCCTCTTGCCCCTCCTTTCTCCTCCTTTTCCCCGTCTGCCCGTGGCGAAATCGAAACTTTTTTTCATCTGTCGAAAGGGGTGTTCAGATTTTTTAGTTTATCCCTCTCTCCGCTTCACCCATCCACTCCAACAGGGGGACCTTTGAATTCTCACTCTAACCGGCTTCTTTCCCTTGCTTAGCTGCTAAGTTCCTTTGTTCATTTTTCCTTTTCGTCCCAGGAGGTCCGTGTCCTATGATTAATAAACCGGCGTGCCTTCACTTGACCCACCCCCTCAACCCTTCTCATTAGATTGCACCTCCTACCGTTGTTTTTTCTAGACTTTTTTGTCTTTTGTACAGAGTCTTCTTATTGCTTCCCCCCTCCCCTGACTCGATTTTTCCTTCCGTGTTGGAGGGATGGTTCATCTTGGCTTTTTTCTCTTTTTTCAACCTTCCCGCCCAACTTGCTTTTCCTGGTTCGTTCCTTCGATACCTTTTTCTCTTCTTTTTTTTTCCTAGCTTAATGCCCCCTTAATATATTTTCCTTTTTTCCCTTTCAGCCCTTCCTCCGTGTCTGCCTTTTCCCCATCTGGGAGTGCCCCTGCTATCCCTTCTCTCGCCTTAGAATTCCTGTCCCCTTGTTCTTTTCCTTTACGTTCTCTTGATTTCCGGACAAGTTTCCTTTTCCCTTCATTCCCATACAAGACCGCCTGCTTGAGTACCCTAGCTTGGCTTCTTTTCTTTATTTTCATTCTAACTCTTTGTTGCCAATTGGCCACCCCCTTCCCCCACTCCTGTTTACCGTTTTTTTCTTTCTCTTTTCTGAGTTTCTGTACATCCCCCAACAATCCCTAAACTTTTCCCCTTTCGTTTCCCTTGACTGAGGGTTTTTTTTGAGGGCTGCTGACGGCCACCGCCCCCCTTGGTCTCGCGCCGTTTTTTTAAGCCCTCCCCATTCAGGACGCACTTTTCCGATCGGGTGTTCCCCTTTTCCCCTCGCAGCCTCAGTTTTCGTTCTTCGTGTCTTTTTTTCAGGCTTTCTTCCCCCCCATTGTTTTTCGTGACTCCCCCACCCGACACCCCCGTTCTTTGACACGCAGCAACATTCCCTACTCTGTTCAACCCCCTTCCCCATTCACAAACTCCCCGCCCACTTTTGTCTTCTGGATGTGCAATCTGAGCTTCTTCATGGGAAGAGCATCGTAAATTCCCCCCCAAACCCCCTTAACCACATACCGTTTGCGTTACCCTTCACCTTGCCTCCAACGAACTCTAGATCTGTCCCCGTTGCACTCCATTTTTAGAAAGCAGTTTTTTTTCTTTTCTGTCTTTTCTTTCCTCTTTTCAGAAGACCCACTGGCAACCATCGGTCCCCTCCCTCCCCCCAAACTTGCCTCGGTATCCCCTCTCCTTCCTATGACTGCGTCAGGCCAACAAAATTTTATGCCCCTGTTGATCTTCCCCCCCCTCTGTCCTGCTGGCGGAGTTTCTTGCCATTGTTTTTGTTGACTGCGTGAATTTTTCTCCCCTACGTTCTTTTCTGGGTGAATTTTTTTAAACTATTTTGTCTTCCTTAGTCTCTTTTTCTCCTCCCGCTTTTTCCGCCCTGTAAGCGGATTCTTTATTGGTTACACATCCTCCAACGTGCACCTTTTCCCCCCCCTTACAATTAACAGGATGACCCCACATTCCCTCCCCAAACTTACTCCGCGGCTGCTTGTGTCCCCTTCCCTGAACTTCCCCCCACTTTTCTTTTTCTTTTCCCTGACCTCGTGTTTAACGGAGGTTGTACCCCTCCCTTCCCCCCATTTCTTTTTCTTCCCCACCATGCTGTTCAACCCCCCCCTCTTTTTTCCCTGCCCACCCGATACTTTTTCTGTGGACCCCCCGCCCAGTATTCTATCTCGACGTTCCCTTGTTAGTGCGTTTCACCATCTTCTTTTTTTCTGGTTCCCCCCTCGGCTCGTCCCCCATCCTGAGAAGTATGTGTGGAATTCGCTCCTGTCCCACCTCGTCATGGGACACTCCATTTCTTTTCATCCCTGAAGTTTTTACTTGAGCGCCGCCTGTGGTACCCCCCTTCCCTTTTTCTCACCGAAACATTTCATTTTCTTCTCTCCGAGTTAAACCCAGTCCACACCCCCTTTTTTCCCTTCTTTTTACCCCCCTTTTCCCCTTACCCTCCGAGATTATCCTGTTCCCTCATGAGAGGCAGCCGGTTTTTTTTCCCCTTTAAGTCAATGTTTTTCTGAGTCCTTGGTTAGTGAGGGTCGCGTCTTTTCCCTTGTATTTTGCCTCGTGATAATGGTCCGGCTTTGATTTATTCCTTCAACCTTTCTCCTTCCTCGTGGTTCCTTCCCAGGTTGGTCCTAAACACTGAGCATCCAGTTTTTTTTACTCCCCCCATAGTTGTAATAACACTCTTTCTTTTTCCGCCTTCCCCCGTGTTGTTGGCAGTTTTCCTACTCCCCCGGCTTCCCTTCCCTCCTTTTCCTCCTTGTGAGAAGTTTTGCGGCAGCATTCGCTCCAGCGATGCTCCGGTGTTTAATCAGTTTTCCTCAGTAGGCTTCAGACACCACAGGCCCGCCCCCTTCCGCAATCCGCGAGGAAGGGTTATGGCTCAACCCCCCCCCCAAGCCTTTCCTTCACTATGCCCGTCCCCCCCCCGGACTGCCTTTTTATAGATTTCCCCTCCAGGGAGCCCCTTATTCCCCCCCCTTACCAAGTTTTTTTTTTTTGTGCTTAGGAGCAATTCACCCCGTTCGCATTTCCCCCCGTGTTTCAGTCTCTTCCTATTTTTTCAAGTGGCGTTTCTTTCCTGGAACTTTCTGATTTGTGATTGTTACAATTTTTTTCCCAACTTCCCACTGGGTGCTACTCCCCCGTCTTAGTTCTTCTTTTCATGTCGGCGGAATTTTTCCACACTTTCGTGTTAAAAAAAACCGGCAAGTAGCGGCTTTCCGTTTTTCCCCCCCCTCTTACCCCAAGAACAATCAGCTTTTTCCTTTTTGTTACCAGGGCTGGGGTTTTTTTGAACTAGCTCATCAAATTGGGTGAGGTTTGTCTTCCCCCCCCCCCCCTTTAATTTTTAACTTTAGTTGTTTTCATTCCCTCCCTCCATAAGGAGGAAAAAACCTCTTGCCCGCGGTTTCTTCGTGTTTCTTGGATTTTTCTCTTTCTGGTTTCGCAATGTATTGGATCCGCTTCATTTCACTCCCCTTCATATTTTTTTTATTCCAACGCATATTGCCGTTTCCTCTTTCAATATGGTTTTTTGTCTTTCCCCTTTCCTGCCCACCGTTGTCCTGTTGTTACCCTTCGGTTCACTATGAATTCCCTATTTAATGATAGTTCCCCCTCCTTATCAGACCCTTCCTTCCTCCCTATGTTAGAGGATATTCAGTTTTTGTTTTCCTCCTTCCTTCATAACTTTTTTTGGGATCGTAGGGCTTGTTCCTTTGTTCCGGGGTCCATTCTTTTTATTCATCCCGTACCACCCGTCCTTGTTTCCCGGGATGCTTGCCTTTTTTGGTTAGTATTTGTGCTTCTTTTTCTGGCAGGGTGATCTGAACTCTTCCTTTTTCTTTTACCCATAGTTTTTCCTTTCTGATTTTGGCCCAGTCCTCCTCGAGTTTTAGTCCCCCATCCAACGGACTTCGGTCTTTTTGAATTTGCGCGGTTTTCTCCCCCTTTGTGTAAACTTTTCTTCTTCTTGTCACGACCTTTGCTGGCTTCCCGTTTGGTGGAGGCAGAACCCCCCCTTTTTGCCCAACCATTTTTTTAGCGCTGAGACGTCTGTCAAGTCACCTCCGCCCCTTCTCTTTCTTTTTCAAACCGCTTCTTTTGGAGCAGTCTCATTTCTTGGTCTCTTCCGAGGCTTCTTAATTCCGCCATGATCCGGGTGTGTGTTTCCTGACTGCCCCCTTCCCCAGCCGCGAAGGTGGCTTCTCTTTTTTTTTTTTTTTTTTGAGTGGGATAGAATCCCCCCCCATAAGACGGTTGTGACGTTTCTTTTTTTTTCTTTTTAAAGCTTCACACTCAATTATACCCGCCTCCTTTGATTTTTGCTTGCGAACGCATTCCCTTTTCCGGTATGCCGTGGACTGTTCTGTCTCTTCCTTCCTCCTTTGTCAGTCCCCCCTCCCCCCCCTTTCCCCTACATTTTCCTCAATAGCAGCTCTCCGTGTATAGCTGATGAAGAAGACCTTTCTCCTGTTTACTTCACGATTTGATGGGAAGAAAAGGATTTCCTTTTTCCAAAGTGTGTTTTTCGGAGTCCTTGCATCAATCCTAGGACAAAGGACCTTCTTCGCTCCGACCTGTTTTCTTCAGCAGTTTTTTTTTGTGAAGTACCATTTTCCTTCTTCCTCATTTCCGGAAAACGCCGATCTGTCTCTTTCCACAAGTTTTTTTGATACGAAGAGATCGTTCTCTCCTAAGCCTATTCCCCCTCCCCCTTTGGCTCGGTTCGCCTAGTTGTGTAATCCTGATTTCTGCTGCTCCTACCTCCCCCACGGCCCCCCCCCCTTTTTCCTCCTTAATCTCGATGTTCTCCTGCCCCATTTCTATTTCTCCCCCTCTTCCTTTTTTTTAGGGACCTTATCAAGTCGGTTGTGTTTTCTTACGGTTGCTTTCCCTCTCGCAGAAGACTGGCACTTAGAACGCATCCTCCCTCCTCTTCCTCCCCCCCCCCCTTGGCTAGGGGGAGTTATGTTCCGGCATATGGCCTTTCCAGAACCAACTCTTCCTTTCCCTTTTCTTCTTTTTTCTTTCCGTATCTCACTCAACTTCATAAAAGCCCCTTTTTTTTAGAGGGCATTCTTTCTTTGCGGAGAACGACTCTGGAGACCCGCCTTTCTCTCTCTTTTCCACTTCCCCCCTTCCCCCCTAAAGGACACGCTACGTTGCCTCAGAGGGTTTACATTCTGTCCCCTTCCCTCGCTAGGACCCTGTTTCGTTAGGTAGCTTCTCCTTTTTACCCCTTTAAGCCTCTTTTCCAACCAAACGGGCGTTAGTTCACCTTTCCCGTATCCCCCCCCGTTTCTCAACCCCTTTTTCAACCCTCCCTGCCCGTTTCAATTAATGACTGGTTTGCTGCCTTTGACGCTGCTTTCTTTTTTAAGCCCCGACTCAATAAAAAGTCGAGTCTCTCCCTTTTCCCCTTTTGCCCCCATTTCCTCGTCCCTTCGTCACGGCAGCATCTTTTTTTGATATTCGCCGTTTTCTTTTTTTGAATATTTTTAGACCACTGACCTTCTTCCCAGCGCCCCCCATCAACAGTATCTCCTTGCGACACCCATATATGCCCGACTTTCTGACCCTTCCCCCTTTTTGTTTTGAGTCCCTTGGTGGATCTCTTAAACATCTGGACTTTCGTGGCCCTGTTTCTCCTTTTTCCGGTTTAAATCGTTGATGGGGAATTTACTTTTCCTAATTTTCTTTTTCCCATAGGTAGAGCCCCTGCGCTTGCTCTCTTCCTCTTCATTTCTGGAGCTTAGAAACTCTCCAACTTCAACAAACAGGACAGATCTCAAACTTATGAGATGAGTCGTCCCCTTTTTTCCGGCCCTCCCTTTCCTTGTCTTGAACATACCTCGCTTCGCCCGCTTTCCCCTTTCTTCCCCCGCCCCCCCAGCAAAACCCTCAAAACCTCCCAGAGGTTACTTCCCCAGGCCGTCGCCCTTTTTTCCCTTTGCCCCTCCCCACGGACCCCTTCCGTCCGTGCGCCGGGCCTGTCGGCTCACCCTCTTTTCTTCTTTTGACTTCCCCGTTTTTCGAAACTTGGCTCCCCCCCCCGTTTTCGTGAGGCCTTGGTAATTTCAATTGTTCCCTCCACCAGTTCGTTTCTCCCCTCCTGCTATCGCTGAATGCCACAATTCTTTCCTTTCCCCCCCTCCATTCGTCCCCCCCCCTTCCTATTATTCGTGTCTTCTCTCCGCAGAGCACACTTTCTTTTGAAATTGTACTTCTCCTCTCTTCTTATCTTCCTCCCCCTTTTGAGCAGTTATCGTTGGGCATTAGCTTGATTTCTTTTTTGGCGACATTCCTATGGTTCTTGTTCTTTTTTCTTGGTTTCTTGCGACTACTTGGGAGTTTTCTGTATGTCTTTATACCCCTTTTCCCTCTGGCGGCTCTCGCAACCTTTTATACCGGAGGAATCTCCTTCCGCACCCCTGGCTGTTCTCATCTCTCGCCTTTCTCTTTTGTGTTGATGAGAGACTTCAACTATGGGCTCGTTGTTGTTGCCTCTTTTTTCCTTTTCGTTAAGCACTGAGCCCCTCCCCTCGCCCTTGACCTCTCTTTTTGACCTCCCCCCGCACCACGAAACATTTTATAATCCTTGAATCCCCAGAGGATGCTTCATAACCCCAACTTTCCCTCCCTTCGTTTTAAAACCAGATATTTGCTCTTTTCTTCTAAATAATTCGTTCACAGATAAGTTTCTTTTCTTGCTGAGTTTTGCACTTTCCCCCTTTCTTTCCCCGTAAGAAAATGGCTTTTCTGTCGAACTAGACTTTTTTCTTTTGGCCCTTGGGAATCGTAGCTTTTTTTTGCTTTGCCTGTCAACTCACATTTACCCTCTTTCCTTCTTTTTCCTGTCCCTTCTTTTCCCCTATGCCCGGACAGGCACCTCTCGGTCTTGTTTTTCCCTTTCTTACTTCGCCTTGGCGGGGCAATGCCTTTCATGTTAAGCTTCCTGTGGCAAGTCCCCCCCCGGCTGGGGGGGGTTTTTTCCTAAGGTGTCTCAATTGGTTTTTTATGTTAAGCTTTTTTCTCTGCCCCTCTGCGATTTCCTTTTCCCCTCCTCCTTGACTGCATTAAGTCAGCCGTTTTTTTTTTTGTTTTTCAATGTTCTTGTTTGATAGCCTTTGTACCGTTTCTACTCAGTTCAATTTCTTTTTTTTTTTTAGGCAAATTCCCGAAAGGGACGCTGACGAGCGCCCGGCGGTTTTTCTCCCCTTCCTCTCCTTCCAACTTGGGAAACCTAGGTTTCCCCTTCTTCCCCCCGCGACGTAAAGAGGAATTTCATAACCTTCCACCCTTTGCCATCTGAAATCTTTTCTTCTCTCTCTATTACTGCAGTTTGCTTTTTTCCCCTTTTTTTTCCAGATATTTTGACTCTTCGTTGCAAGGTTTTTTTTCTTTTGTCCCGCGGGCTATTCAGTCATCTGTGCCCTCGGCCCCCTTGGGCCCCCCCTTTTGAAGGCGAGACGGACTTTTCTTTTTTTGCTTTTACATGTTTCCGCTGCCACGAACGGGGGGTACATATGTACTTCTTAGCCTCTATTGAAAGTTGCCCTTCTACGAGGGTCCAGGGCGGCGTTCCATTCCCCTTTCCCTTTTCATTTTTTCGCTCCTGGTTCTCGCTTTTTGTTGGATACCCCCCCCTCCCTGGGGCCGATTTGCATTTTATACCACCGCGCTCTTCACATTTTTTGTATCTCCTAGTGCAGAACCCTTTCCCCCTCCCCCACCGCCCCCCGTTCCATCTAACTTTTTTCTTTTTCGCGTCCTTATTGTTTCCGAAGTATAACTCGGTACGTACTTTGCCTGTTTTTGTTTTTTGTTTTCCGCCCCAATCCCCCCCCCCTCTTCCAATCCATCCGCGGCCCCTTTTTTTTTTTAATTGATTTTTGTTGCTTGTCTTCTCTCCGTACTTCACCCTTTTACGGCGACAGTGCCTATGAATTTCCTTTTGAGTTTGTCTTTTTTTTTCCCCGCCCCGGGTGTGTATGCCGAGTGCCAGGGGCTTTTCTTTCTTTTCTTTCCCCAGATCTCCAAGATTCCTCCCAACCGCGGATCTTCCTACCGATCTATTACGTTCTCTTCTTTCCCCCCTCCAGTACATGGTTCTAAAGCTTTAAGGGATCAGTTGACGATCTTTTTTCTTCCTTTAGTCCCACTTTCCCTTTTGATGTCTGTCGAGCGATCCTGACACGAAACTATTTTCCTTTTTCCTTCCCCGAGACATTTGTTTTGCGTCTATAAGTGCCTTCTTACCTTCCGGATCTCTTTTTTCTTTCTTTGGTGGATCGTTTCTCTTATAGTTTCATTTTCTACCTTTCCTTTCCCATTTTTCCCCTCCCCTCCTTTTATGAGGTTCGTAATTACTTTCGTGTCCCTTGCCTTCTTCCTTTCCCTCCATTCCAGCGACCTCTTAATACCATGTTTCTTCCTTCCCTCCCAGTGAGTCCCCTCGGCCTTTTCTTCTTTACCCTCTATAACGATTTATACTTATTTCTTTTTTTTTTATGTCTCCTTCCGTGCTCTTCCTGCTCTTTTTATCTTCCCCCCTTTGACCATTTAGGGACATCGCATACACGAATTAAGGCGGAGCCCTTTCCCCCTCCCTTTTTGAGTTCTTGAGACTTTACATGACCCTTCCCCCCACCTTAACGCACTTCTTTCCTGTACGTTCTGCACAAGCAAATCCCCCCACCCCCCAGGTTTTTTTTTGTCCTGCGTTTTTCTTTTTCTTGCTTGGACTTGCGGACGCCCCCGGACCCCTTTCTTTTCCCCTCTACCCCGTAACATCCTTTTCCCTTTTTTCTGTTCAGTGGGTTTTCCTTATTACATTGCAGCGGGCGGTCGTAGTACTTGATCATTATCTCCCCCTTTCTAGCGCTTTCTTTTCCCCCCCTCACGGCGAGAGGGCGAATGCCCCCCTTCCCCCCCTTTTTAGACCCCCTGTCCGTCAACTTCCCCCCAGAATGTACTTGTTTCTTCCATCCTCCCCTCACGTAAATCTTGTGATTAGGGGCAGTGCTCTCATCCCCTCCTTTTCCCCCCACCCCCTATACCCACTAACCGGTCGCGCCTTTCCCCCCTTTCCCAAGAAACTCAGTGCGTCCCACCCCTTTGATAGAATCAGGTGTGTTGGACTTTCCTCATCCACCTCCCCATGTTTCCCCCCCCCTTCCCCCCCCTTCAAACGCGACAAGCCCCGTGCCTCCTCCTCCCTTTCCCCAGTATCTTCCAATCACCATGTGCCTTTTTTTTCCCTTGGAGTTTCTTTTTTCCCCATTGACCGATGAAGTGTTGTTCTTTGAAGGCGTTTGATTCCCCGTTTTTACTCTTGTCTTCCCTCTTTCCTCCATGTTTTTGAAATATGTGCTCCTCTTTCTTCCCTCATTCGTGTTTATGCATCTTTTTTCTTTGAGCTTAGCCCCCCTCTCTGAAGACCCTGATCCTTAATTACAACAGTTTTTACACTTTTTCCTCCCCAACCTTTCTTTCTCAAGCCCCTCCCGCGGGTTGGTTTTGCCTTCCACTTGACTTTAGGTGAAATGACTTAGATCCTTCCTCGCGTAACGCCCGCCCCGCTGCCCCCCCTGTTTTCCCCCCCCCCCCCGTCCCCCCTCAGTGGTCGCAAAAAGAACGCTGACATTTTCCCTTTTCTTTAAAGCCCAATGCTCGCTGTGGCAGGAATTTTCCTTTTTTCTTGTCACCACCCGAGTGCCGTTTTTCTTTCCGTTTCCATTCCCTAAATCCTCCCGGTGGGAAAGGACTGGTTTCTTTTTTCAGTGTTTGACTCTGACCCCGCTAGCGGGCCCCTCTTTCAATGGCCCGTTCCCAAATTCGTCCGTCCTTTCCCCTTTTTCCTCCCCCCTTTTCCATTTTTATCATCAACGTGAGTTGTTTACTCAATCCTCCCCCCCTTTGTCAGCGGGTGATCCCCGTTATTCTTTTTGATCCCCTCCTTCCCCCTGGTGTTAAACCGTTATTCACCCTTTCTTATTTTGTGTATGAAGCCCCTTTTTTATTGTGTTTCCTGTTTTTTTTTTTCGTGAGTTGATCGTAACCTGTCTCGCACTCGCTTGGCGTTTTTTCTTTTTGTTTTGCCTGAACCCCCCTTTCTTCTTCTCTGACACGGTCGAGGATGATAAGAACCTATCCCTTTCCTTCTGTTGTTTGCTTTATTGATAACCATCCTTTTTTCGTGGCGGATCTAACGTTGGTCCTTTTTTTTTCTCATATCCCCCCCATCCCCCCTCTCCCTGACGATAGGTTTATAGCTCCCCATCTTTCGTCGCGACCTTTCTAAAGCTAATTCTTTTCATAACACACTCCCCGGGAAATTTCCCCTTTTTGCCCCCCCCTCGACCTTTTCCTTCACGGGTCTCAATAATCTCGGAGTTTTCTTCCTTTGTCCCTCTCCTTTTATGTGCTGCAGAACAGATCATGAATTACCCTGGCTCAATGTTTTTCAGGTTCTTGGGGCGCATTGCTCCCTTTCAATTTTTCTGTGCATTGGGCAGATTTTCCCAATTTTCGTGTGGACAAAAGCCCTCCCCCTGAGTATTCGCCTTTCCCTGAGGTTCTGCTGCTTAACCCTCCCCCCTGACAAGACCGCCGTACTACCGTGGCGGCCCCACCAGACCCACAATGGTCCTGCCAGTCCTGGTGGCCGTTTTTGTGGCTGTTTTTTTCTTTTTTTTTCGCAATTGTGGGGGGTTTTCGAGACTTTTTTCCCCCCCCTGAAGCGAGTAATGCCACGACGCAATTGTTGTCCCAGGTTCAAAACTCCCTAAGTTTTGTTGGGCCAGGTTGTATTGTTATCATGTGTTTCCGTTTTTTTCTTCTTTTCCTTAACTTTGGCTTTGTCTCCCTGCTCCCCTTTAGAATCTCTCCCCCACAGAGCAGTTGCTTAGCCGCTCTTCTTCACCATCTCTGTTTGGTGACCTGGCAGGGCCTCCCCCTTTTTTCGTTAACTCCGAGGCTTCCGAACTTCCCCTCTCCCCCAAAGATGTTAAGGCGATCAATTGCAGTTGTTCTTGCATGTTTTCCCTCCTGGCCCTTTCCGCCTTTTTTTCTTGGCGCAGGGCGTTTTTCCCCCCCTTTTCATGGTTGTCTTTCCCTACCGCCACGGCGAAGGCAAGGTTCCCGTTTTCGCTGTCTTTTTCGGCCTTTTTTCATTTTCCCTTCACGGGTAGTGGGGTATACGGTTTGTCTCCTTTCTCTTTCGGCCCCCCCCGCAGCGGGTCGGGTCTTTTTTCCCCATCCACCTTCGGCTTTTGTTTGTGTTACTTTTGTCGCTTTCTCCCTTTTCCTTCTTTGTCGACCCGCTGCGGCCGTGGTTTTTTTTCTTTTCCCCCGACAAAACCTCCCAGGGTTCTTGATTTTTTTTTTCCCTCCCTTAGTTACCCCCCGAAAGTCTGTCCCCATATTAAGGAAGTTCTCTCCCCTTTTTGTTACGGGAGCTGCCCGAGAGTACCTTCCTCTTTTGTCTGCTGTGACTTTCTTTTTCCTCCAAAAACCCCCCAAGCACTCTTCCCCCCCCCCCCATGTGCGCTGTGTGTCCTGTTGTTGGGTTTTTCCTTTTTTTCTCAGTGACTTCCCCCCCTAGTCCTTGATTTCGTGAAGGAGTGGTTCTTCCGACTTGCCACCCTATCCTTCCCCTCTTCCCTGAGCCGTTGTTTTTTGATTGGCCTTTTTTATGTCCCCACGTCAGTGAGAGAGGAAGTTCGATAACGCGTGAACGACATTACGTCCACACCCCTTTTCTGAATTTTTTTACAATATCCCCTCTTCAGCGTTGACTCCCTTCCAAGTTAATTTTTAATCCTTCTCTTCTGGCAGTGAGGTTGAGGATGGATCTGTATTACCCTTTTTTTTTATTGCTCTTCTCCCCCTTCTACCCTTCCTCTGAAACCGAAAAAGGATTCAGCCCCAGACCTCCTTTCTTTTTTTCCTTCCTTTTCAGCGTTTTCATAGTTCCGATCCGATCCCGACTCTAAAGTTTTGTTCTCTCCTTTATTCAGGATCTTATATATCCGATTCCAACTTCTCCTTCCACTTTTCTTTTCCCCTTTTTTTCTGCCTTTTTAGTGTCATAGGAATGGTCGCGGATGATGGCTTTAATTTTTATCCTTTACTGCCTCCCTCCGTGATGACCTACAACGTCTGCGTTCCCGTCAGCTCCCTTGCTAGAGGGTCCCTTTGAGTTTTTTTCTTTCTGCTCCTTTTGATGTGGGCCTTTTGACGCATACACGCTTCGCTTGGCACCCCCCTCTCGGGCTTTTACTTATCTTGGGATCGAACCCTCTCCACGCATTCTTAGTTTTTTTTTTGGCTTACCCTGCACCCCCCCCTCCCCCCCTTTTAATAACAGGTCGGCGGAGTTTTGGTTTTCTCTTTTTTTTTTGCGGACCTTCGTCCCTGTCTTTCGTTTTAGATCTTTTTCCCCGCCCGCTCTCATCTCTCCCGGGCCGGTTCTTTCAATTCTGAACACTTTCTCTTTTCTTTCGTGTGTGTTCTGCTCAGATATCTCCCCCTTTCTCCTGCTTGTAACTCGACTCCTTTCGTGACCAGTTTTTCTCCCCCCCCCCTTTAGAACCGGGGGACCCAAGTAACCACTTAATGAATGTTTTTTTTCCCTCTCCCTCCCTTTGAACCGCTTCTTTGTCCGGACGGGCCGAACGGACTACCTCTCCCCCCCGTATTCACCTCAGGGGGCAGACCCACATGGCCCCTCCCCGTTAAGAGACCCCCGCTTCCCCGAAAGTATAGTAGCGTGGTAGATGTGTTGGATCGCTCTTCCTCATGTACCACTGGCCCATCTGGAAAGTTCCCCTTTCACGTGCCTCATACTTTTATATGCCCCCCCTGACCTGCCAAGATTTGTAAATTCCTCTGCTTGTAACTTTTTCCTTCCCCTGGTCGGACGTTAAACGGCGACATGGGATACGAGGGACATTTTGTTCCCCGCCCTATGCCTCCTCTCCTGTGTTTGTTTTTTTTGGTGGTTTGTTTGGTTGTTTTGGTTTTTTTCTCCTCAGTTTTTCTCTCGTCCAGCGCCCGGAGCTTTTTCCCATTTTGACCGCATGTCCACTACAAAGGATCTCCGAATACACCCCCCTTTTAACAACACCCTCAGCAACCTGCTGATGGTTTTCCTTTTTCCTGCCTTCCAATTGTCTTTCTTTTCCAATGACCCCGCTGAGCTGTGATACCCGAGCCTTCCCCAATTCCCAGCAGTTAAAAACCCTTCCCCAAACCCTTCTCCTTTTTTCCTTCCCCCTTCCTTGAATTGGCGGCACGTTTTCACCCACCCGTGCTTCTTTCCCCGATCAGTCAAATACTGGCTGGTCTCTTTTTTCCCTTCCTGCTCCACTTCAGGAGCCTATTAAGTCCCGTTGAACTGGTATTTACGCTCTTGCCCCTCAGTTACGGCTTTTCCTTCAATTCGCCTCTCCATTGTGATTGAATTCGTCAGGATTTCTCTTTACAATGGCACATGCTTCCCTTTGTGAGTTTCCTGTTCAAGAAGAACATTTCCCATATGTTACGGATAGATATACCCCTGTGTTTTTTTTTCTTCTCGGTTTTTTCAAACCTTTCCAATTCTTTACCCTTTAGGGTGGGTATGACGCCATCCTTTTTTTCTTTTTTTTGTTTACCTGCTACTACTGGGAGTTTCTTTTCTCTCTAACAATGTTATAGCTTCGGCTTGCCCCTTAACCGGCCTCCCGGATTCCTCCCCTCCATTCTCCCTCTTCTTTTCTTAAGTGAACCTTTCCCGCCTTTTCTGCTTGATATGGTATTTCTTTTCCGTGGAGCGGTTGTGACCGCTTTTTACCTCCTCTCTTATTCGATAAGGGTCTCGACAATCAATAACCTCTTCTTTACGAAACCGGCTCCCAACGCAGCCTTTTCCCCCTTTCTGGTTCCCCCCCCCCCCCCTCCTCCTAGTTACCAAGATTACTGCTCCCCTTTTATGCTCACATCCTTTTCTTTCTCTTAATGCATGTAACATCTTCCCCCTTTTCTTAGTGCCGCACTCAGCACCCGGCTGACAAATTGTTCAGTCCTTTCTTTCTCCTCTTCCTCCTTTGCTGCTCTGGGTAACTCTTCCCCAGGTTGTTAAATTGCCCTCACCTTCACTCTTCCCTGCTCCTGAGGTGCTCCGTGTTAAGGCCCCTCCCTCCTGTTGACTTCCCCCCCCTTCCCCCCTCCCTTAGCCAATCTTTGCGCTTTTTCTTTAGGTCCAGGGCTCACCTTCTGGGACTTGCCCCTTTTTTTGGGTTGACCCCTTTTTTTTACCTCCACTTTCTTGCGTTCTGGTAATCTTCTTTCACCAGACGTTCCTCTTGGTATGCATGCCTTCCCTTTCCCCCCAGCTGATTTTTTTTTATTAGTCTAGGTTTTTTTTTTCTGGATTAAGTGCATTTCAGATTAAAGTCCCATCGGGCCGGTTCTGCCTTCCCCCTCGCCCTTAGGGACCTCGCCGCACCATTCTGTTTTTTTGAACCCGGCTTCTCGTCACCCTTTAAGTCCAGTTCGCAACCCCGCGCATCTTCC
>Ga0179593_1651206_pt1 | contig 17861 bp, 21 predicted proteins | sample CZODoug2_1_08_16_FD_185931 | JGI IMG/M metagenome (GOLD analysis project Ga0179593, IMG submission 185931) | Vadose zone soil fungal communities from Angelo Coast Range Reserve, California, USA - CZODoug2_1_08_16fungal (PacBio error correction) | ecosystem: Environmental > Terrestrial > Soil >... | reverse complement strand
TTCAGATTAACTTGCTTCCTTTTTTATTTTCTTTAGCTTTTTTGCCTTTTCCACCAGGCTTTTCGTTGAGGCATTTTTAGTTATGCCACCCACTTTAGTGTGTTCAATTTTTTTCCTCCCCCCTTGACATGGCGCTTGCCGGGTATTCTTTTTTCGTCATGACCGTTGCAGCGGTTCCTCCCTTCTAGGCTCTCGTGGATGTTTTACATTGAAATAGTCAATCAGCTGCGTTCGAACGATTTTTCCTTTAGGTCCGTTTTCGTCGATCACCCTGCAGGCATCCTCCCCTAAGGTTTTAGTCCTTTCAAGATCTACTTTCTCGGCTCGGCCGTCTAGGTTCCACCCTTCCTCCGTGGATCGCCACGTTGGTCGTTCGGTTTTTGAATGGTCGCAGAGGCTTTAAGGGTAGAGAGTTTTTGACTGCTTTCCTCCCACCCTTGACTGAGAGGACCCCCGGAGACGGGGCAGCGAGCCCCTGCTCCTTTTCGAGCTCCTCCAGGATGTTAGTCAACGCCATAGCGTTACAACAATCTTGTATTGAGCTCTCTTTTTTTTTCCCGAGTTTTCAGAGTTTCCGTTTCAGCCGCGATAGGGGGATTTTTTTCCACCATTTTGACGACTGGTCGATCTCTGGCTTGAGTTCATTCGGGAAAGAATGCACAGTGTTACCTTTTCTTTCGTTTCGTCTCAGTGGATAGAACTTCTCAGCCCCTTTTCTCCAACCTTGCCAAACGGCTTCGAGTCGAGCTTGTTTGATGGGCGGAGAGGTAAATATTGGCTTCTTTCGACCCGCTGGTCTGATGTATGCACGCGTGAGTCTGCCTCGGAGGTCACCCCCCGATTTGATGTCGTCGAGCGCGATGGTGATCAGAATTGTACTCCGTCGTAAGAAAGGTGGTCCTGACCCTTTTTTTTTTGCCCTTTCATTCTCCCCTCCTTTCAGTCTAGCTTCCGTGCTCGAGGATCCCCCTGGCCCTAAATTTTTCCCCGACGTTTTTTCCTTTGGCCCTACCTCTATGCCTCGTAGGCTCATTTCACCAGGCGTAAGTCCCCCCTAGGTCCCCTCTCTCGCGTCCCCTTTTCTTTTCCCCCTGGAGCGGCGGTCTTTGGAAGTGGCACTGTGTCCAGTTGGCTTTCTCCCCGAGAAGCGACGGCATGCGTCCCGTGGGTGAGATGAAGGCGGACCGACCCCCTGTATTTTTTGTATTTCCCCCTCAGGAGGACGATCACGAAACATGCTGGTCGTCCGCCAGACCCAGTCTTTTGTTTCGTCCTGCTGTCCCCCTCCCCCCCATTGACACATTATTCTTTCTCCCCGAGACTCCCCCTGCTTAGGGCGTAATGAGGATTTCTCACATCGATTGTCCTGTCTGTCTAGGCGGCCCCGAGGCCGTCATCGCAATTCCCCTCCCTCTCCCCACTAAGAAGCCTGGATTTGGGGTGGTTCTCACTCAGCCCCCCCCCCTGATAGTCTTTGACACTTTCGCCCCGTTGTAGATGTCTGAGTGAGTCTCAGCTTTTTCCATAAGTCCATGACCGTATTCCCCCAACCGGGAGGACTTGGATTTCCTTTTTTTCCTTCTTTTTCCCTGCTGAGCTCTCCAGGAACACATCCCCCAATTCATTATGTATTCGCAGCCTTTTCCCGAAGCATCCCCCTTTTTTGAATCTTCTCCTTAGTCTTCCCGGTTCTGTGACCAGTAAGTGCCTCCCCTCTTTTTTTTGAGGACTGCAAAAGCGAATCTTTTTCTTCCCCCCCATCGTTGATTCTTTCTCTTTTTCGATCAGCGAGTCTCTGCTTAGGGGGTGGGGGGGTGGGTGGGGGTCACGAAGCTTTCTCTTTTCTTATTTCGAGGACTTCATAAAGGGTCGGGCGGACCACCTGTTTTGCATTTTTTCGCGCTCTCCAATCCGGTTGTTTGAAGGTGACTCGATTTTCCTTACCAAAGAAGCATACATCGGTGAGCTGTCCTTCTCTTACCCCCCACCTTTGGTACACGAAAGACCTGTGATTTTCTTCCCTTTCCACCCTTGCAGCAGCATGCTTCGCACACCCCGGTTCTAAGTAAGATACTGTTTGATAGTCGTATCCTCCCGAAGTTCGATTTTTTTAGAAAGCACGCTTCCCTTTTTGACTTCCCTTCCTCCACTGGAAGCGCTGGGCAAGGGTCTTCCAGCGCGGGGCCGCGACTCAAGATTATTAACGATGTTTTGGGGCGCCTTCTCCTACCTCCGGAATTGTGCCTTTGAATCTTCCCTTTTTTAGGAGTTGAGCAGTCTTTGGGACCTTCGTGGCTCCGCGGTTGATTTGGCACTTTTGCGACGAACTTCGTGTCGCCAAACTACCCCAGCGACTAGAAAAAGCAAAATTTGTCATTAAACGATTTAGAGTTCCCCTTACTCGCTCGAGGCCCCACAACTTGTGCTGGGGCCCTAACCCGGTCGTTCGACCTTCTACTTTCCCCCCCTGGTTTTGCGTTTTGTCCTCAGTACTCCCCCTGACCAGATATAGAGCTTTGCGAGCAACCCCCATTCCCCCCTTATTGCCTCCGGAGTTGCGCATGCGTAGTTCGACCAAATCCTTTTCCTGTTGCCTTTGTTCTTCACTACCGGACGAACTGACCTGAGTTTTTTCCCTTCCCGACTGAGTCTTTCCCCCTTCGAATTCCTTTAGGTTTTCGCCCTGCCATAAAACTCAACCCCGCTCCTTTCCCCCTTTATTCCTGCGCCACTCACGCACCATGCCGAGCTCGTTCTTCGGTTTCTTTTCAGACAGTCGGTCATAACGTGAAGATCCCACCGATCGTCCCCCTAATCTGTCGTTCCGAATCCTGGCTACGTTGCTCCGAGTGAGGTCCCCACCTTTCTCCTTTGCTTTTTAACCCCTTCCCCGAATCAGGGCCTACGATCTGTTCGTTACTTTTAGTATCGTCTGGGCCGTCGGTCAGTCTCGACACCAATGGCGTACCCCCCTGGGGGCTTTAGACATCTAAAACGGCTTGATCCCATCCTCCTCTCCTCCTCCCCCTCCGCGGGCCCTCGGCTTGACCTCTTGGCAGCGGCTGCTGAGACCCTCCGCATCTGCTTTCTTTTTCTTGCTTGGCGCAGACAATCTCCGAAGCCCCCCGGGGGGCAAGCGATTTAACGGTCACTTTTCCCCCTCCTCCCCTCCACGGTTCGAGCCGCTTAGAAAGATCTTCTCCCGCACCGCGGCCCTGTCTGGCCGAACTTCCCTTCCACCAGAGCAGAGCGACCAAGCTTCAGAAAAGCGCATAACCCTCTCAATCCTTCTTTATACCCTCTCCTGAGTAACCACATACTATCTCATTGGTTCTCTATTGGGTTCCGCCCCCCCCCCCGCGAACACTTGGACTGCTAGCCTCCCCCACATAGTCCCTGTTCCCCCGCCCTCCTTGGCACTGAGTAGTCTGGTTTTGGGCCCCTCCAGAATCCTGCTTTTTCCCGCCTGTCATCGCACCCCTTCTCCCTCCTTTTTTTCCCAAGTGTGATACACGTCTTTCCCTTGGAAACGCGAGTTGCCCAGATTTCAGTCCCTCCTCTTCGAGCGAACAGGGCATCCCGCCCCCCTCTTTGCCAGGATAGATGGTTTTTCCGTTCCCCTTCTCCTCTCCCTTTCTCCTTCCTTTTTTTCCTACGATTTGTAGGAGAAGCGGCCCGAGTACCGCCGCCCTTCCCTCTCCAGGTTGAGGGCATGATGCTCGAGGCCTTCGCTACGCGAAGAAGGCGCTTTCCTCCAGGAGAGAAACCCTTCCCCGGACCCCTCCTTTTCTTCACTCATGACTCCCCCCAAAGTCTGTCCCTTAAACAATTCACTCTCTTCCGAATAACGTTCTGTTTTTTTTTCCCTAATCCTGTTGTTGACGAGAAATCCTTTGTGAGGACGATTTGTGATCTTTTTTTCCGAGGCCCAGCTTATGTCGGAACTTTTCTACGCAAAGTATGTTTTTTCATTTCCTCCCCTTTCCTCTCACATGCGCTCTGCCGGAAATATTCATTGCGTAGTCTTCCGGACATCTGACCTTACCCCTTGGGAGTCAGTTTCACTTTTTTTTAGTGTCTTCTTTCCCTGACCTTTTCCGTCTGAGTCTCCCTATCGGACACCTGATACCGTTGTCTTTTTCACTTCATCGATACGCGGCATACAGACAATCATTTTGGCTTTTTGACAGATAGAACCCGTTTCTTTCCCTTTTCGTTTCCCAACTCCGGTCCGGCCAATCCTGGATCGCAACGTGGTTCTGCTCCCTTTTTTTTGGGAGAACTGTGTCGAAGAGGCGGCCGGGTCGAGTTATTGATGCTTGTATGTAAACACCCCCCCCCCTGTCACTTCATGGTCAATTGATGACTGTTCCTCGGGCATTTCTGGTTTGCTTCCGGCCCCCTAATGGTTTTCCTTTTCCTTCGTCACCATATCAGGACCCACTAGTTGATTTGAGACCTTTTATTTTTTTTCCCCCCGGATGAGTTCCTCGCCAAGCGCGGGGGATTCAGTTTGTGGATAAGAACAAACCACGACTCCGTTTGTCTCTTTTCTTGGATGACGGCCGGACACTTAAGGCCCTGATGCCGTTCAACGGTGTCTTTTCGGCTATCAACTTCTCGAATTTTGCTGACCCCGGTTGGAGAAACGCTTTAAGTCCCCTCCCCCTCATGTTTTTTATTGAGCGTTTCTTATATACCAAATCTTGGCCTCTTCCCTATTTTTTCTCTGACTTTTTTCCTCCTCCACTCTTGATGTCCTCGGAGTCGTCCCCGAGCGCGATGGTGTCAGCAGTTGTCTTACTTAGTTTCGCCCAGGTGGGTAATCGACCCACTTGGTGGCCCTCTTTTTTCCTCTCATCCTTTCCTCTATCTTCAGGATAAAATCCAAACGTCCCTCCTCTCGGAGGACTGACACGAGGCCCGTTTTCCCCTCGCCAGGGGCCTCCTGCGGCTCAGTCGGCGCAGCCTTTCAGCTTTTTTTGAATCTAGGGCCTTATTTTCTTCTTTTCTCTTTTCAACATCTTTCCCTACTTGGCTTTCCCGGAGCCCCTAAGAAGGCACCTGTTGCGCTCTGAATCTTCCCCTGGTGGCGTTGAGGTTTTAGCAAGGAGACCGCTACGCGGTCGCCAGACAGTACGAAAATGAAACTCTTCTTTCTTTAACCTACACCTTTTCCCCATAGGTTTTTTTCGCAACTCTCTCGGCGTCTCATGAGAGGTTCTCCTCTCCCCCCCTTTATTTCCTGGTTCGTCCAAGGACCAGGACGGCGGTGTACGTCAATCCCCCTTCTTTACTTCCCCAGGAGTTTTCCCCCTTTTTTTTCCTGAATCAAAGGAGTTGGTTGTTTGCTCTTTCTTCTCGCGCTCGTTTGACATCTAAGTTCGCCGCTGTCGCTGGATTTTAGCGCGTTTTAGGAATTGGAGGACCTCCCAGAACCCTTCCCCTTTTCCCACCCCCCCCCTCCGTGGCGTTTTTGGAAAAGTGATACTCACGTATATCCATCCTCCCCCTAACAAAGTAAGGAGATACTCCGGTGTCAGCTGATTTCCGGTCCGAATCTTGAGCAGGTCTATTCTTTAAGATGTTTCTCCCACCCCCCCGTTTCCCAAAGTATTGTCTCTGACGTTCCCCCCTTTCTTTTTTCTTTTCTTCCAATCGAGGCTTTCGGCGGCCGCCTTCTTCAGATCAAGAGGCGCTCGTCGTCTCGATTTTTTTTTCTTCCTTCCAGAAGCCTATTCTGAAGGTTTTTCTGAAGAAAAGACTTTTTGCCCACATGTTTTTCATTCTCCGTTCATCAGCTCGTAGCTGATTTTAAGTTCCCCCTTCCCCTCCTCAGACCCTACTCTTTGCTCCTCGGGAACCGTTTGACCCAACTTTTTCCCCTTTTCCCTGACTATGGGAAGGTCTGCGAATAACTGCCATCCCGCTTCATGCAAACCCAAATCTGTGATCCTTTCCCCCTCTTTCCCTTCTCTCTCCTCTTCTGGGAAGAAAGACGCTTTTACCTCCCCCGCAAGTTTTCGAATCATTTTCCTTCACCCTCACGAAGCCAATGGAGCTTGAAAGGGAGTTCTCCCTCCTCCTCTTTTTGACTCCGCCGTCTTCAAGATTTTGACAGATTTTGGCCTTGAAATGAGCCCTACCTCAGGAACGGATTGATGTGAGGCCGCCCGTGAATTCCGTCTGAACCGAATTGATGTTTTTTTTCTTTTTGGAATAACTTTCCTTGGCGCATGCGGTGTCGCCAGTCTTCCCCTTCTCCCTCAGCGACAGCGACACCGCCTTAGAATGTCATTTATGTTCCCCCCGATCTCGCCCCCCCCCCCCCCCTAATTTTTCTTTTTCAGGACGGGGGACACAATCTTTTCTCCTTTGAGGGCGCCCCCCTTTGCCGTTCTTGGTAGAATTGGCGACCCTTCCCCCCCCTCATGTTTTCCTCTTTCTCCTCCAATATTCCTTGAGTTGACGCCGAGTCGCGCATTACTCCCCCCCCTCCCTAATTGGCGCGTTGTCGAGGAAAATAAAGGTAGAACTAATCTTTTCCCCCCTTTTTCCTGGCCTCCAAGGTTCTTCTTCGCATTCAGGATGGGCCCCCTTCCACGCCGCGGAGATTTCGACCAATCTGCGCCAACCGTTCAAATTTTTCGGGGCTCCGGCTACTTTTACTCCTTTCCCCCGCCTTCCACCTCAGACTTCCCACCAGCCAAGATTGCGGGCAGACTCTTCCTCATGCTGAGCCTGGTGAAGAGGGATTTTTTGTTCCCCCTTAACCCCCCCCTTTTTCTTGATAAGACTTTCTTTTGGCTGCGGTATTTTCATCGATGCCTTCTCTCTTCCCGGCACTCTCCTTCCATCGCCACCCAATGGCTCGTACAAAACGGTGCTTAGACTCCCCCGGAAATTTTCGGTCTCCCCCTCGACCTCGACATCCGCGAAGCCGGTCTGGACCGCGGACAGATGCAAGAGTGCATCCATCCTCCCCAATCTCCCCCCCCCTGGTCTGCTCTAGGCCCAGCTTCCGCCAAAGCTCGAATGCGGGGGCCCTTTTATCAACGGTCACCTTTCGACCTCTCCAAGTTCTCTAAGACTGATCGCTCCTCTTCATCCCCATAGTTCTCTTTCTTCCCCCGAAGGACCCGGCCTCAAAAGCATGAAGACCCAAGTTTTTTGTTTGGGGCTCCTTCCCCTCTCCTAGGATGGCGAGGCATCAAGCGTACCCCAACATAGCTCCTACCGAAGATTTCGCGATGGTCCGCCGTGCCGCGAACCAACTCCTTTCCCTTGAAGCACCCCAGACGATTCAATGAGATCCCGTCCCCCGAGATGAAATGGCATAGTTTTTTTTGGTGTGTGAAATTTAGTGGAGGTATTTGCCCAGATCCTTTCTTCCCCTCCCCCTTCTGCTCCGAGCCCCTCCCCACGCAGTCGAAGGCACGTGCGATCCACGTTTGACCCCTTTTCCCGCCTTTTCTTTCCCTGGTCGCTGACGATCTCTCCCGTCTTCGAGCGGATTCCCCCCCTTAGATGCCGCGTATGAGTGAAGTTCCTTTCTCTGCCGCCCGGCTCCGGCCGGTGTCCATCCTCTGGAGTCCGCACTGGCAACCGAGGCGGTTTGAATGGTCTCCCCGCTACGGGACGCGAGGTGTCTTTCATTCTCTTGTCTACTCCTCGGAAGGCTTGGTTTCCTTTTTTCAAAATCGCGCCCTGCGGAAACCATAGTGGCGTTCAAATAATCCCCCCCTCCTTCATTGGGGAGCCCCCCACGACTCCCCCTCGCCCGAAGCAAGTGGAAGGCTCTATTTTTATCCTCCTTTGTTTTTCTCTCTCTTTAAGTCATGTAAGTGACGTTCTTGTTTTTTCTGTGGTTGAGTTCCTTCTGATTGCTCCCCTTAGCTTGTTAAGCTTTTGCTATAGATTCAAATTCCCGTTTCCCTGTCTTTTAGCCTCTCCTGAAAGGGATCAAGGACTTCAACTGCTGTAAGTATCCTCTTCTGGCCCCCTGACCTCGGCTCCTTGAAGATGTGCTTTCTCCTCAGCCCCTTTAGTCTACAGTTGGCGGAGCAGGAACTTACCTCTTAGGAAGGATTCCTTTTTCCCCTCATGGTGGCGGAATTTCTTTTTGAGCGTCGGGCAGGGTTGAGGGCAACCTCGCTGTCCCCCTTTCAATTATTTTTTCTTTTGTATGCTTCGACGTGCGTGGTTAGAACTGGTCTTTCGAGGGGCAGGTAGACGTTAAGCAGTAGGAAGTTGTAGGGCTGAACCAGTCATTCTCCTTAGAGAGGGGTGAATCTTTAAGGAGCATTCGTGCTTCCTAGCCTAAGCCCGTGGTCTCTTCTATTCCACAGCGCGAACACGCTTTTCCTCTCGGTATATGTTTGTACGCTAAGATTAATAGACAAGCGCGCTCCATCTTGGGATTCCTTTTTTCTCTCCCCCCTAGTCCCATTTTTTTCGATCTGCATCGGCGGCCGGGTCCTAGTTCATGCTGCCTTTTTCTCGTTGCGGTACGCTGATCATTTCGAACTTTCTCTCCTCCCGTTCCTTCCACCCCCGGCAAAGTTCCTGTCCTTTTGTCATTTTTCGAGCGCTCATATTGCTTGCTTCCGATTGACTTCTTGCACCTCCCCTTTTTTTTCCGACTTGCCGGCATTGTAATCCCTATGTTTTTTTCGTGAGCGCGATTTCACCGGTTGGATGATTTTCTTCCCTTTTGTACTTTGTTTTTCTTTCCCTTAAGATCCGTCCTCTAGGGAGAGAGAATAACTGACCCGACGCACCTCTTTTTCTAAGGTCCCCCCCCTCTCCCCCCCTTTTGAATTTTTCGAAAATAAGCCCTTTTCCGCGGTGGTTCCAGTCACCCTTTCGCCCTGCACGTCGAGGCAGGCGACCTCATCTTGGTTTCCTGGCTTTCCTTGACAGTGCGGGAACTGGATGAATTGTCTTCTCCCCCCCGAAGAAGAAGAGATCGCATTGTCTCGCATAGCTGAATTCTTTTCTTCCCTTCTTCTGTAGTTTGCCGCATGATTCGACTCCCCTCTTCGAGGTTTTTTTTTTTTTGTTTTTAAGTCGAAAGCTTTTGATTTTCTTTCATGATGTCCTCCCCCCGTTGAGTTTTTCTTCCCCCCCCTGGAATAGCCGAGATAGGGCTTCTAATGATGTATTTGAGCCCGTTCCCCTTTCTGGTCGTCAAAGGCGAAACGCTTAAAAGGTGGTTTTATTCCTCCTATTCAAGCCTAGTGTCACCCTTCCCCTGTTCCCCCACACACACGTTCTACTTCTTCGATCGTCCCTCGACTGCAGTTTGAACCCGCTTCCGCCCCCCCCCCTCCCCCCCCGAGTCCTCTCCCTTCGGGTCTCGAGTAGCTGTTTGACCATTGCCCCACACGCGCATGCACATCCCCCTCCCCCTTTTTTACCCCAATCCCGTAGGTCGCTCCACACTGTTTCTCATGACATGATAAGCTCTCCACACCCATCCGTCCCCCCCCTACTCTGTAGGATTAGTTTCAGCATCTACCCATTCCGGTACCTGGCCTTTCGGTGTTTTTCTTCCCGGCCGCTCCCAGAAAGGTCCAATCGCCCGTATCTGTTCCCACAAGAGATATTCTTTTCTTCACAAACTCGCTTGACTTCTACCGAGAAGCTTGTTTTTCTCGTCTTCGCCAAGTTTTCTGCCGCCTTCAAGGTTGCTTCTAAGCCTCCCCTACTGCCTTTGCGGGACCATCTAATGCCATTTTCGACCGATCTTCTGCCTCTGTTCCATTTTCCCTCCGAGCCCACCCCTCCCCCCCCCCCCTGTGAGTTATAGGTACCTCAACCCTGTTCGCCTCTGGAAATTCCCTGCAGTCCATATCTTCTCCATTGGGCTCCCTATCTGAGCTGCCCTAATCAGGAACACTGCATCGTTTCCCCTTTTTTCAAGTGCGGCTTTTGAAGGAACGTCAGAAGGCGATTGGTTCCGGGTCGGATCGCCATTCCCTTTCATCCTGAACGGCTAAGATTCTCTCATTGGTGGCCTGTGCTGGTACCTCTACATATCTGGAGGGGAATGATGAAGTGATGGAGCCGCTTTTTTCTGGAACCCGAGAAGGCGGTTTCGGTGGGACCTAAAGGGTGCATTTTGCAAATGGTGGGTCCCCCAGGTGCTACGCTTACTCCTCTTTTTCCCCGAACCCTTTTTCCGTTCATGGCCTCGCGCCATCTTTCGTGACCATTTCCAATGGTGGCGTCTTTCCTGAGGAAATTTCGTGATAACGGCCTAGTATGTGGACCCCCTTGGTTTAAGTGGTTTTGGAAGGAAAAGATCATGGGGGACACTACCTTCATTTGAGCCCGCCCGATGTCTTTTCCAGCGGCTCCAGATCAAATCCTCTGGGGTTGAGGGTTTTTTATAAATCAAGGCGCCCTCCCCCCCCTTCCAACCTTTTCTATTTCCTTACGAATTTTATCGTGAGTTTCGCCAGGGCTGTTGCCATCCCATTACACACCCTGCGAAGATTAAGCCTTCCCCTGCGTTTGCCCCAACCCAAAATTTTCCTATGGCTTAGCTTTTTGGCTAATCGCCAAGGCGTCACCTTGCACGCCCCCCTTACAGCAGTCCCCCAGATGTCTTCGTCAATTCTTTTCCACGACGGGCTGCGCATGTTCAACAGCTCCCCTTTCTGTTGTCTGGGGACAACGGAAAAACCCGATTTTTTTCATTACAGATCTTGCTTCGTTGTTTTCAGTCCCTCTTTCTGAAGCCGCGGTCGGCATCTGAAGTCAGCGCACCCCATGCTCTCCCCCTGGGCCGCGAACGAAGACCTCTTAAAAATCTTATCTTCGACCTATTCGGGTTCTCTGACCTATTGCAGGCAAGATTGCAGACATTCCCCCCGACGCGGTCCTTTCCTGATTGATTCGGAGCACCCGTCTCTACTCTTATGACCCTGCCGTTACTCTTCCAAAGGTCCCTAGAGATCTCAGGCTCGATCTCCTCGAACCGTCGGCCCTTGGCTCCCCTTCTTAGTCCCGCACTCTTATACCTTAGGTTGGGAGGTTCCCCCCTCTCGAGTTCCGCCGCGATTCGAGGAACTCTTACCCCCTCTCAATCCGACGAGGTGTTTTTTTTTTTTGATTTGGACTCAGTGCATCTGCCCTCATGGGAGGAGTTTAGGACCCTCTCATCGCTCGAAGTCACCTATCTAACTCAATCTTTTGGTGGCTTTAGGTTTTCCCCCCATAGGACCTCCGGCCTCTCCCCACGCTAATTCTTCCCTGGTTTTAATACACGTGGCTTCTCATTAAGGGGAACGTCGAGTTGGCCTGAACTGCGATCGCTCGTTGAGCGGACCCCCCCCTCCAAATGATTGCTTTTATGCCGCGTCCTTTTCATGATCGCTTCGTGTTTCGAGGCAGGAGTTTTTGATTTTTTTTTCTCGCCGCTTTTTCAGGTCCGCCCATTACGGTCTGACTGACTCTTTCGGTTTTTTTTAGTATCTACGCGTGAAGACCGTCATCTCCCTTTTTGATCGACCCTTTTCCCCACCCTATGGGTATAGGGTTCCAACTCAGGCCGGGGGACAAGACAGCCGACGAGCAAGTTTCATCTTCCCTTTTTGATCTGACTCCTCTTTTCCTAATACTACCTTTTTTTTCTCTCTAGTTATCATTATCTTTTTTGAGCTGTCCTTCCTTTCTGTTCGTCATTTTTCGTTTTTTCCCAAGTATGTTGTTGCTTGATCACCCTGAGACCGGAAATCTTATTCAGCCTCAAATTTTTTCCTTTATGCTCAACCTGCGCCCCCCCTCACTTCTTTTTGGCAATGCGCCTGCTTCTCCCCGAGGGACACCTGCAAGGACCTTTTGTCGCCCCTTTCTTCTTCACTAGACCTGCGGCATACCCGGGAGTTTTTGAGATTTCCTGGAGAGACGCTTTCAGCTTTTCCCAGAAATTTGAATTCTTTTCCAAGTTGTTTTACTTGCGTGGTGTTCTTTTTAACTGTGTAGCCGGTTCTTCCTCGTTCGCAGGATCCTTGTCGGTACCGCCGCCTTCACAGTTTTAGAGGGTGTGTCGCCTTTTTAAATGGGTGTCCTTCTCCCTCTGGATATGCGGCCCCAATCCCCCTTTCATTTCTCTTCCCCTTTTTTATTTGGGGTAAGTTGAAAGGTCACTTTTTTTTTTATGGGTTGCGCGTTGGCAGCAATCCTCCCTGTAATGCGTTTCTTTTTCCCTCCCTTACGGCTTGCAGGGAAGACTTTGCGGATGGATCAAGCGGCTTATGTTTCGTCAACCCGTTGATACCCCTATTGTTCCCCCTGCCCTTCCCTATTGCGATTTCTGCTGTGTTCTCTCTCCTTTCCCTTGGCCTTCCCTTATGACCAGCTCGGTCTCCTCCTTCCCGCTGCCTCTAGGTCAAGACTCTTTCACGTTTTTAGATGCGATTGCTCATCTGTGATGTCTCCCCTGGTTCCTCCTTGGGTTTCTCTGACTTCGAGATGACGTTAGCTTCCTGGATCGAGATTCAACGTCCCGCCGCTCGTTCCTTGATGAGTTTTAATTTGTACAGACCAGACTTTTATGCCCCCTTTCCCTTAAGCCACCGCGTGTCCGCTGCTTCCCGCATTCTTAGTTTTGTTGTTTCGTCTGATAGGCGGTTAGTTGATGACGTTCGACTTTTGACCTTTCGACTCGGCATTTCTTTTTCCAGGTTCCTCTTTAACTTCCGGCGGCTTGTATTTCTGGCCCGACCTTATCCTCACCTTCACCTGATTCGCTCCGCGACCGGGAAAAATATGGATAACTCCCCCCTAGTTTTTTTTTTCCTAATACTTGCGCGATCGGGCGTCTTCTTTCTCAGATTCCACCATGATTCTGGGTGCCCCCGCTACCAGGTTATGTTCCTTCCGGTTCATCCCCATGGAAACTGCCCCCTTTTTCTTTGTTTCCTACTCTCCGTCGATTGCTCGTTGACATTTCGCTTTTCGTTTAGATGAGGATGTGTCCCACTTGGCCCCGCAATTGCTTCATTGACCCTCCCCCCTCAGGCGTTACTGGCCAAGTGCAGGCTTCATATCAACATTGACACACCCCCGCCTTCCTCTCGTTTCCGGTTCCTTCTCCACCCCCGGTCCTCTAACCTGGCCTTTCTCTTCCAGGCCGCTGCCCACACTACAGTGGATTATGAGTTCTTCCCACTCTTCCCTATACCAATACCCTCCTTCGGCTGTCCGTATTTTCTGCTTTCTGCCCAGGATCTCGCCAGCTTTTTTTTGCCTCTTTTCTTATTCGATGCAGTTTTCCCGACACTCAGTCTTTGTCGGTCCCCCATTTTTTCAGAGCTACTCGGATCCAGCTCCATCGGTTGCTGATTTGGAATGTCCTCGCGTTCCACCCTTTCCCGTCCTCCACGTGTTTTTGATAGGAGCCTTTTTCCCACCCCGTTTTTCCCCCGACTGAGGCCTTTCTCCCACAGTCTTGAGACGCATGCATTAAATTATCACGATCCTGCGCTGATCGCCTCCCTCGGTTTGCTTCCTCTTGACCCTCTAGGGCGGCCTTGAAAGGTCCTCCTCATTGAGCGATTGGTTTACTGTGGCCTGAAGAGACAGCCTTCCCGCTCCCCCTCGATCTGTTTCTTCGTTGTGAAACAGGTCTCCTTCTCAAGGTTCCTTTGGACGGGATGTGATGAAAGTTTTAGAGCTTTCAGTCTGCCCTGTCAGTTTTTCTGCCTTTGTGGGTTTTGGGAATCCATAATTGCAACGCACCTTGACCTACGCTTAAACCCCCTACCTTTCCTCCTCGAAACGATGTCAAAGCTCCGTAGAATCGCTCTTTTTTCCGTCCCAAATAACCCCTTTTCGGTCAGGCCGTTTTCCCGTTTAGGTGAGGACGGCCTCCTTGGTGTAGTTGGACGAACCTTTCCCGATCTTGTTTCTTGCTTGAGCCCACATCATTTCTTTTAAGACTACTTCGCAGAGCAGCTTCATCCCCCAATGGGGCGCCCGGGGTCGAGTTTCCATTTCGACTTCTTTTTCCAGAATGCCCTTCCTCCCCATAGACTAATTTGTTTTATTTTCCTCTTTTTTCCATAAACATTTCCCGCCGTTCAGCGCCCTGATGAAAAGCCTGCTATTCTTCTTGGTCATTTCTCCCTGGTAATCACCGTAACTCCCCTCATTTCCCCTCTACCCGAGCCCGGAAAAGAAATATTCCCGCCTTCGTTTTTGCGGCATGGTGAAGACAGTCATCCTGACAAGTCCCCCTTTTTCGTGGCTTTTTAGATGTTAGTTCCCTTTCTAGCCTGAAGCTAGCGGATCCTCTCAACCCCCCGGAGATACCAAAATGGTCCTCTCCTGATAGCCAGCCTCCCCCTCGCTGCCTCATAGCGGTCCTACGGGATTTCACCCCTTTCATTGGCGCATCGTGAAGAATCCGCAAAGCTATCCCGGTCGCACAGCCTAAGCTTCTCCTCAAACGTTTGGGCCGCTCCCCTTTGCCTCCTTCGCGCGAAAACGTTTTTCAGATCCGTCGACGACACCGTCTGCACGTTTCTTTTCTTATTGCATCCCGCACGGACCCAAATTCGTTCTTTTTTTCTGCTTCCCTTTTTTCCCCAGATTAGAGCGCTTGGTTTACGCCCCCCCCCCAACTTTAACGATACCTTTGGTTCGCTGGGTGCCGTAAGGGCCGATTTCGGTGCTTAGGAAGAACATCCTTTTACGCACACCCATTCCTTTTGTTCCTCCTCTGGTGGAGTTTAATACAATCCAGCTAACCCAGACCGCTTCGGTCATTCTACCCCTCCCCCCATTAGAAGTTGCCGAAGCCCCCCCTTGTTAGTCCCCCAGTTGAACGCGATTTTCGATCTCGCCCCTTCGAGCTAAGGAATCCTTGGTAAAGGCCTCTTTATGATCTTCCACTCTACTTTCTTTTCCTCTGAGTGATAAGAAGAAATCTTCAGAGTCAATTCGACCAGCTTAACTGTCTTCCCTCTGAGTTTGAGTCACTTCCTCCTTAGTCCTCTTTTCGGCAGCTAAGTTGATAGAATTAAAAGTTCCCTTCCCCCATCTGGGGCCTGCTAGACCCCCCGCCTGGCATTTGGACCCACCGACCAAATGCGTCATCCACGCTTCCATCCTTTCTTCCTTACGTTTTTTTTCTCTATCTTCCTTCATTTCCTTTCTTCTCTCCTTAGGGTGTGAGCCTGTAAAAGGAAGGGATGTTGCGGCTACCCCCTCTGGTTTCGTCTGGTTGCGACCCGCCCTTCCCTTTTTCCCTTTTTAATACTTCGCGTGTTCACCTCTGTGCCTGCTCCACCCTTATTCTCCGGCTGATGGGATGGAACTGACTCTTCATCTATTGTCGCTGCTCAACGAGCGTCCCTTATTTGTCTTCTACTGTCCTTTTCTCTGGTACCCACAATGGGTGAATTTAAGCTCTCCTCTTTTTGACTCCCCCGCTGTTATCGGGCCCCCCCTAGAGTTCCTTGCAAGTCTTATTGGCACCTGACTTGCGTGGTGTAGACGAGGCCTGAACAGTTACGTCTGGTTGATGTAGGTACCTCCAACGTCTTCCGCGAAAATTTCGAGGGGGTTTTCGCTCGTCCATTCATCTTGGTTTTTTCGATGATCTCTGCACGGCATCGCGTCAAACAATCGTCGCCTTTATTCCCCTTCTTGTGGCGTCCGCTTGGAAGAGTTCCTTCCCCCCCGGCTCTTTTATTGGCCATGTTCTCCTAACACCCATATCCTCTCTGTCGTTTCCGGTCCTCCTTGACTGCGGGCAGACCGGTCGTTCCTCTTTCGAGGGTCTATGCTCTATTTTTAGCGGATTCCGTTGACCCCCTTCCAGTTCGCGAGGCTTGGAGGGTTGTTCTCTTTATAAAGATTTGCGGATGGTTTTTTCTCTCTGCCTCGTGAGGTACCGACGATGCCTATGTCGCGATCATTGTGATGTCTAGACGCCCCTTTGTATTTTTTTCCTAGAAGATGCTTTCCCTTCTCTTTCCGGTCAGAAACACACCGCCCTCTAGTGACCCCCGATCTTTTTTCAAGACATACGCCATGTCTTTGTCGGCTCAAAGTTGAAGACAAGTATACCTAGCCCATATTAGTGGCTGCTGGTTGCGTCGTTCCTTGGCATTATGAAAGGGCGACCGGCTTGCCCCGCTACTTCGATTCAGGTTGGGGCATCTGTCCTTTCCTATCGAGTAGTGTTTATGCCCGCCCCCTGCTGAACCCCCTCATTTTTCTGCTTTTCTTTCTTTTGACCGCTTGCGGTACTAGCCTAGAACCCGCGCCCGAGCTTTTTATCTTTGCGCTCTTTGGGTTTTTTTTTAGAGACAGAGGCACCACTTTTTTCATTTCTTCCCCCACACGCGGACGCATTTGCGGCCTGATCATACCGGCGTTTTCCCGCTCTGGAGTTGGTTGCGCTGCACCGATGAGTGATCCGAGTTCGCGGTGTCGTTCCTTGTGTTTCTCGTGAACCTGCGACCCGCATTTCGTCCCCCCCTTTTTTTTCACAACCCGCCGGAGCGTGGCCCCTTTCCTATTTCGTCCGACGCTCCCGCAGGTCCCTCCTGTACAAAAAATCTTTCTACTTTTCAAGAGATCCCCCTTTTATCTTGCCGAGTTTTGATGCTTTCTCCCGCCCCCCCATCGTCGCCAGTTTCTTTGCTTTCCCAAACAAGCCCTCGGGGCTTTCCCCAGTTGGCCCGGCCGACGTTGATTAGTCTTATTCTACAATTGAGCATTTTCCCCTACTGTTTATTTCCTGGAGTTCTTACTTCCTGGTCTTTTGACACATTCCCCTCGTTTGCGCGCGCCATATCTTTCGCTGATTTGGTCACTGTTCATCGATTTTCCCCCCCCCCACTCCAGGCCGCAAATTCAATCGGTCTTTTTTTTTTATCGGAGCAGTGACCCCAACTTTTGTCGTCCGTTGAGGCCTTTTTTCCCCCCCCTGACTCCCCCTTCAGCATCGCAGAGCTTTAGCACTGCGTCAGGACGATCAGGCCCTCTTCCGTCCCTCCTTTCCTTCAGACCCTTTTGGAGAATCTTTCTCTTTGAAACCGGTCCTCTTGATTTTGAAGTCTCAAAAAACTTTGATAGGTGGGTTTTTGGTCGAAAGAGTTTTTTTCCAAGGGCTACTTGGTCCTCCCTCAAAGTTCTCGGTTTCCTGACCGCGCTCAAATAAGTCCTTGTAGGGTCTTTTTGATTTTGGGAATCTTTTTTTGTCTCCGTCTTTCCTTGGCCCCTTATCTCCCTTTGTGCTTTGGGTTGAATCCCCTGGTCGTGCAGTTCTGTAGCCAAGTTACGCGCTCCTCCTTATTCCCCCGCTCCTTAGAGATTTTCAAATCACGAGTTTCGCCCCTCGATTCGGTGCAACACTACCCTGTTCCTGCATTTTTTTTGCCCCCAAGCCGGTCGTGATAGGGAGAGGACGGCTCACATTTTTTTTTTCCCTTTCCCGACCAGGGGTACTACCTTTCTCGCCAAATACCTCTTTCCGCCCCCTTGATGCACAATCTTTTTTTTTTTCCTGTGTCCCGACAGGTTTTTTTTTTCCTCCACCTGCCCCTCCCGCTTTCCCATTTTCTACTGGGGGTCCCTCGGCATTCCGGTGATTTTTCGGGCCATCAGGCCCCCCCCCTTTTTTTCCCTTCCTCTTCATCATGCGCCCAACTGAAACACTTTTCTTCTTCGGGGCTCGGTCCAGCGTCATCCCTACAAACAGACGAAGTCTTCTTCAACTTTCTTTTGAATCGGCCTCGACGTGCTGCGGTTGGAGACGACGCCTGTTTCCTGGTTATGGTACCCTAAACGGCCATCGTGTCCGTATACCCCTGAGTTCGTTTTTTTTTTTCCTACTGAAT
>Ga0179593_1403841_pt1 | contig 17861 bp, 27 predicted proteins | sample CZODoug2_1_08_16_FD_185931 | JGI IMG/M metagenome (GOLD analysis project Ga0179593, IMG submission 185931) | Vadose zone soil fungal communities from Angelo Coast Range Reserve, California, USA - CZODoug2_1_08_16fungal (PacBio error correction) | ecosystem: Environmental > Terrestrial > Soil >... | reverse complement strand
CCTTTTTTCAAAGACCCATGTTAAGTAGGAAATCACATACGAAACGAGCTCCCCTCAAAACGGCGCTTCACGTCAAGTTTTCCTTTTTAATCTGCCACAGTAAGCTGCGTTTTCATATTGGCGCGATACGAGCGGTCTATTCGGGTTCGGAATCCAAACCTGTACTGAATAAACCCCCCCTCCGCGATGTCTCAGCATGTCTGACTCGCTTAGCCCTCCCGCGCGTTTGAAATTAGCATTGTGAATTTCCTTAGGATCTTTTTTTTTTTTTTTCTCTGAACTCATCTCTCCTACCTCTTTACTTGCAGGCTGAAAGCGGACGAATTTTACGTTGTTCTCGCGTTTTAGTTTTTCTGGAAAACCATTTGTGAGGGGTCACCCGGATTCCTCTTTGTCTCTTGCCCCGTCATTCCGAGATGTACCCCGGATAGCTTTTCATTCTAGCCCCTCCTTTTGGTGCACAAAGATCTTTTTTTTTCACAAACTTGCCGATGAAGATTTAAGGTCCTGACCTTTCCCCTCGCTCGTCAGATGAGATTTTACGTCTTCTTCCCTTACTTTAACCTTTTCACCAGTTCCTTCCCGTGCCACCTCTTGAGCCGAGACACAACTCGACTTCCTTTATGCCTCCGTGGCTCTTTTTACTCCAAAATTCTCACATCCCTCTCGAGTCTGGCCAATTCCCCCTTGCCTCCTTTTCTCGAGCCCATTCTTCACTCCCCAACCCCAACACAGGAACCCCCTTCCTGGACAAAATTTAAAGGTTACGAAAGTCACTAGCAAGTAATAGCCCCCTTGGCCCCTTCCCCTGTGAGTTAGTCCGATTATACCCGAAATCCCTGATATCTCCCCTTAAATTTAAATAATAAAGCGGAACCTGCCCCTTCAGTCCCGGTTTCGAGTTTCCCCCTTTCATCCTAAGTTTCATGGCCTTTTCCTCAAACTCTTTTTCTCATCGATTTTTACGGTCCAGGGTAGGGCTACCCCGTTGTTCAATTCAGCTAATTGATCTTTTTAGCGTCCTTGTAACTCTCACTTTGTTCTGTGAACTTTTTGCTTTTTTGATTTTCAGGGTTTTCCCTTCAATCCACCGTATTTTCCTTCTCCACCCAAGTGCTTATTCCCCTTAATCCTTTCTTTGGATCCCCTGAAAACATCCCTTTGCTAAGTTCTTGGTTCTTTCAAACTGGCCTCCGCTAAAGTAATGATTACGGAAATTCTTCCCCCCCCTTCTTGCCTTCCCTTTCCCTCTCAATTTTTTGTATGTTTCTCCCTCCTGTTCAGCCTACCCCCCTCATGCCCTGTCCACTTCTTTGTCACACTCCGCCATTGACCTGGACGGCCCAGCTCCAAAAAACCTTTTGAATACCCCTAGATTAGATGTTCTTTGAAGTAATGGTTCCCCGAAAATTTGCCCTCCCCCTTTTTTTCTGCCTCCCTTACCTTATCTAACTAGTTTAGTATGCCTCGACACTCCCCCTGGTCTCGTTTATTGAAACTCGTCCTTTTTTTTCCTTTCCTTTTTTTGGTTTACTATTTCCTTAGGCCCTTCGAGCACCCCCATTCCCAGCTCCCCCCTGTTCGTGGCCAAAGAGGTGCGGCAGGTGTTATGACGGCGTCCCCTTTCCCAGAACGCAACTTCTTTCTTTTTCGTTACCCCATAGAATTAATCCACCTGCGTGTACCCTCTTTCCTTCTTGCGGAGCCCCCCCCCACCACAGTAAATTTAATGATTTAGCCGTTAGATGCCAGCTGAGCTCTACAGGAGTATGTCACCTTCCCTTTCGCTTGACTTCTTTTCCTACAATGGTTATCCCACCTTTCTTAGGAGTTCCCCTAGACATCTGGTTCTTTCTTTAATGCAGACGTCTTCTCTCCTCTATATATCTTTTACCTTCCTTTTCTAATTGGTTGGGGAGCTATCCTCGTATTTTTCTCTTTCTCATCTGCAGACCATACTACCCTCTTTAGGGCCATAGACCCATGACCTTCCCTCCCTGGGCTTCATGGTTTGCAGATCCATAATTCTCTTTTTTTTGCTTTTCAGCTTTCTTCTCTTCTTTTTGACAATTACCGCCACTGTTTTCTCCCCTACTTGTCGGTTCGTTGAGTCATGTTTTGTTCTCAGAGACAGGCCCCCATCTCTTCCGCCGTTTCCCATCTCATTTTTCCCTTGTCTATGGTTGGTTTTTTTTGAGCTTTTCCCTGGAGACTCTTGGACCCAGTTTCCGAGTAAAGAAAACCCATGCCTGCAAGCTTTTTCCCCACTCGGCCCTTTTTCTCGACTTTTTTTTCCTTGGTTTTATTCCAATTTCCCTTTTGGCAATGATGATTACCCCTTTAGTTTTTTTCCTAATCAGCTTATTTTTACAGAATACCCTCGACTTTCTTAGTCCCCTTGAAGAAATTGGAGTAGAGTTTCACTTCTCGCCCACTGCCCTCCTTCACCTTTCCCTCAAATCGGAACATCCTTCTTTCCTGTCACGAAGGAGCGAACTGCTTTTTTTCTTCAATTTTTACGGTTTCTTTCATCTCCCTGCCTTTTCCCGGTTCTCGGCCTTGACCTCCTCAAACACATCCGGCTAGCACCTTCCGTTTGACATATAGAAATTTAGTAGTTCCTTTTTTTTCTCGCTCTTTGAACTACTCCTCCCCCCCCCCTCTACATCTAGCCTGTGTCAGGGAAATCTTTCCATATTGGCTCCCCTTTTTGAAGTTCCCTTCCTCGATTTTGGGTCAACGCCCTTCCCCTCCACAGAGGCTCAAGCTTCCGTTTGACTCTCTCTTTTTTTCCTTTCCGCTAGATTCCTCTTCCGCCCTACCCCCCCTCTTAAGTACGGATCCCATGACCTACAGCTTCTTTTTATTCCCTCCATGCTCGTTGGCCGATTTTAGGACCATGGAAACTACCCTTGCAGATTTCCGTTTTCTTCCGTTTTTTGGCAAAATCAATGGTGAGCACCCTGCATTCCTAATTTTTTTGATATTTCTACTCGGTGCTTAATATTCTTTAATTTCTATGGTTCCCGCTTCTACTACCGGGTCTACGCTTCTTGTCTACTTTCTTGATTTGACTTGTGAATTGTCCGTGATTTTTTCCACTTTAAATTAATTTTGGGTCTTGTTCTGTTTTATATTTACTCCTTGCGTTTTTGCCTATGTCAAAATTCTGGACGGTGAGAGTCTGCCCGCCTTCCCCTCGATTGTGACTGTTCCTGGACCCGGTGCCGATTTTCCTGTCTTAAAAGTTTTTTTTTTGCCTCTTTTCCCTTTCCCCCGTCTGAGGTCCCCTTCCCTCTTTCCTTTATCGCAGACCATTTGCCGTGTTTGCCCGAGAGCTTGCCGGCGCGACCCGAATGTCTCTTTCTCCCTTCAGTTCTTCCAGAGACTCTTAGTTAACATTTTTTACCGGGTAGAAGCTCTTCTATCTTACCAGATATTGAATTTGTATTGGCTTCCCCACCAAGCTATTCTGCTTTCCGCACACACATGTTTTTTACGCTTCCCCTCAGCGGAAGTCTCGCCCCTCCCCTTTTTTTCTTCGGCTTATTCTTTTTCCCGAATAGTCGAGGCCCCCTCCCCCCCACTTTCGGAGATCTTTGAACCCGTCATGAATTTCGCGTTTCGTTAGATTCTGATCTCTCCCCTTCACTTTTTTAGTTTCTCTTTTTGACTAAGAGTGTTCCCCTCTTTTTTTACGCCTTTTTTAGAGAATATCGCGCTTTATCCGTCCCCCCCCTTTACGCAACCGTCTCTCCTCTTTTTCCCCACTTCCGTTTTTTCCGTACCCTTTAGAACCTAAGTTGACTGGGTTTCTCTTCGGAATATTTTTCCGACGTGGCGCTCCCAGCGTCATCCTGAGAATTTTAATCATATTCTGTTTTTTTTTTTCCCTTTTCCCCCGATGACGGAGCTGTTACTTTTCCGTTTCCCAGTTCTGTCTACCCCTCATTCTCCAATATCTTTAGTTTTCACTTCCCCAATTTTACGGACCCCTCTGAATGAGAATTCATTCTGCGTTGTACTTTTCTTCAGCGCTTGGATGGAAATTCGTGCTCTGCCCCCCCCTCGTCGGCATACATTTCCCCTCGAAGCAACTTTCTTCTATCATCCCCTTTCCCTTACTACCGCCGCGATTCCGTGTCACTTCTTCCCGTAGAGGTCAAATTTCTATTTTCTTTTTTTTTTTTTCTCTTCTTTTGGGTGAATGTAGAGACCAGCTCCTTTCCCCCCCCCCCCTCGCGGACCTCAGAGTATGATGTTTCTTCTCTCCGATTTACTTTTTTTTCTCTGTAGATCGACCCCACAAATGTGTCGTGAGGCCGGCTGCTGCTGCCAGCCGTTGTCTCTTTTCCCGCCGATCTTTCCCCTAGTTTACCCCCCTCGGGCTCTCGAGTAACCGTTTCTGACCGGAACCCCTCTCTGGCCCTACAAAATTGAAGATTGAGTTAACTCCGCGACACGTCCCTTCCTCGCCCTGTCTCCTTGGTCTCTATGACTTCACGTCTACGAGCGGTCCCCCTCCCCCCTAGGCGTCTTTCAATAGGATAGCAACTTCCCCTTTTCGTTAAGGGAGAAGACCCTGGGTTCGCTTTTCCCCCTCTACACCCATCATCTCTCCCTCGGGAAGCTTTTTTTCTAAACCAGCCTTTGCTCGACTGCGTCCCCTTCTCTCCTAGAAAAAAGTCCCGTTTTCCTCACAACCTCATTCCTTCAAACGATTTCCTTATCACCTCGTAAACACATTCCCGCCCTCCTTGAAAATTATTTCTGCACTAAGACCCTTTTCCCGCTCCGACCTCCCCTCACCTCTCCTTTTGATATATTTCCGTGAAAGGTGAACTAATCAACTTTTTTTTTTTCCTGTCCCCTTTACCCCCTCTTGTATTTGAAACATTTTTTTTTCCACGGAGCGTAATTTGCCTTTCCTTGTCCCGACATGGTTTTGCAACTATTTTCTCCCTCTCTTTTTGTTTTTTTTGGGGTTAGCCTTTTCCCTTCCTTTGCGCCTCGGGATTTTTCTTTAGCCTGATGAGCCTAGTTCTTTCTCTTCCAAAACTTCTATATCGCTATTTTTTGATGGTGCTTTCCCGGGGCCCTCGACCTTCCTACTCCCCCCGTCCCCCCTTTTCTTTCAGGTGAGTTTCCTCCCCCTCCTGCTCCGCAGAGGGGGGGTAGTCGTTTTCCCCCCCCCTTTACCTCCGGACTCCCCAATACAATTACTTCTTTCACTTTACTTCTCTCGGGCCCTAAAGTGGGACCAGGCCCGATGGATAGTAAGTTCGCAGACCCCCCATTTTTTCCAAAACCTCAACCCATTTTCCTAACCCCCTTTAAACTATTGCCCTTTACTATTCCTCTTTCCAACTCTGGCTTTCCCCCGTACCTTTTTTTTTCCTCTTTTATTTTTGAGGTTGTTACGCCCCCCCAACTTTTGAAGTTTTTGAGACGCTTATTTTCACAATATCCTTTAGACTAACTTTCTCTTGTACGGTCTTTTTTTTTTTCTTATAGACCCTTTAGTTGTTGAAGTAATATTCCATCTTGCTTCCAAGTTGACACCCATTTCCCCCTAAGGCCCCCCCCCTTGTGACTTTTCCCCCCTGCCTTTCTCAGGTGTTCCCTAAATTGTCCCGCGTTCGCCCTTCCCCTAGGGTACCAAATATGAAGTGAACTCTTATGCCCTTGTGGGACTCTCTTCTTTCAAGGGACGCCCCCCCCACCATTTCTCTCTTTTACGTGCAAATTCGTTATTTTACCCTCTCAGAGGACAAGGAGTCTTTTGCCATCACGTTTCGTCGTATTAAGTCTCTGTCGGAAATTGATTCCCTTTCTTTGTAAACTATGGTACTACTTTTCTTTTCTTTCAGTAGCGCCCTATTTTCTCTATTTCCCCTCTAAGTTTTTTTTTTGAGGTTTCCTTTATTGGTAAGCTTGCATTCAAAGTTCCTATTTCGCTTCCAGAGCAGCCCCCCTTCCCCCTCCCGATCGTTTCTTCAGGGCATTGGAGGATTTCCCCTTTCCCCGTTCGGGTGACCCTTCCTATTCGTTCCTCCATTTTCCCTTCCCCCGCACTCTTCCACTCTCATGTTTTGGTGATTTTTTTTTTTTGAGCGCCAAGGAAGGGAGTCAGACGGTTTCCCGCTTAATTTTTTCCTTCTTTTTGATACTTTTGAGAACCCTTTTCGTTATTCTAACAGTCAACCCCATGCCCTTCACCGTCGTTTTCAATAGGAGTGGTCCTTTCCTTTTGCTTTAAGTTCTTGACCTTCCCATTTCCTTCCTTTTCAGGTTTAAGGGTAATGTACTCCTTCCCCCTATTTCCATCCCCCCCATCACTCTCTTTTCTCTTTTCGTCCTCTGGGTCATGCGTCCAGGCTTCTCCCCCCCATTGCCCTTTTTTTTCTTAACCCCCCAACCCCAGCACATCTTACCTTTCCTTCTAATCACTCCCTGGCTTAGAATGCCTGCCGTTAATCAAGTTCAAAGTTGCTCTCCTTCCGTTCGTTTGAAAGGAGGTTTTTTTTCTTTCTGAAAGTACCTGAAATCATGGGTCTATTTCCCCCTTTTTTTACTGTTCTGACCCATACTCCCATTCCCCTCCCTTACTGTTACCTCTTCTTATGGATACTCCTTTTTTTCTGACGACCACCAACTCCTTCGGTCGCACACTAGTTCTGTTTTTTCGTGCCCCGACCCGATAGGGATACTCCTTTTTTCCAGGTCCTTACATTGTTGTTCTCTTTTCTTCAGCATGAATCCCCCTCCCTCCATTAATCTTTTCCCCTACATTGTTCCGCTTTCTCTTTCTTAATTGAGAAAAGCAGAGCCGCCTTCCTACTCCTCTCTTTGAAGTATCCTTTCTCAATATTTACCCCTCCCTATTTTGGATTCGACTTCTTTTTCGATTTGATGGCCTTTTCTTTTATTTCCCTTGTCTCCCCTCCTTTAACACTCCCCTTGTGCTCAGACTGCCTTTGAAGAATGCTTGCTTATTATTTAGTGGCTTTTAAACTTTTTTGAATATAAGGAGATTATTTCAGCTTTATTCGTCGAGTTTAAGGGATCCTCCCGTCTGTACTATTATTCGTGATTGTGATTTATTCTTTAGAAATTTTTCCATCTTTACTTTGTTTATGAACCTTAATCTATTCGGCTTTTTGCTCTCTCGGAACAATAGGGAACTGTTTCTGCCTCTTTTTTCTTTTTCGTTACTCTTTTCACCCCTCCCCCTTTTTAAGTTCTTTCTTTGTCTCTACCCCGTGTGATCCTGAGTCTATATTCCTTACTCCCCTTTTTTTTACTCGTCTCTGCCCCAAGACGGCATTACGCCTCCCTTTTGCTTAGCGTTCTTGTATTCCTACCTACCTTCACTCTTCCTTTTTAATTTAATATATCTGTTTCCAACTTTCCCGGTCCTGATAGACTAGACTTTCTATACTCTTAATTCTTTGACTTTCACCACTAGTTAGGAGGCGTAAGTTGTTGCCCCCCCCAACATGTTTTCCCCCCTCCCTCCTGCGATTCTTCGCCTTTCGCTACACTTAATTCTTTTGGCCTACTTGTGGTCCTTCCTCTCGTCTCGAGGCCCCAATGGTTGCCCCTTTCCTTTTCTACACTGTTTTCCCTTTTCTAGAGAGTCGTTTCTTTTTCTCACTGATGCTCTCCTCTCTTTGTCTTTTTCGTGTGTAAAAACATTCTCCTACCGCTTTTATTTAGTCCTAGTTTCATCCCCTGCGTATCCTCTCCCCCCCCCTCGCCAAAACTTTTTTCTTCTTCACTTAGGTAAGTCATTCTTTCTCCCCCCCTTTTTTTGTCCCCGTCTTTCATGTGTTAAGTTTCACGGTTTCTAGTACTAAGTATAGTTTGACATCCTATTCTCTCTTTTCCCTTTTTTTTTGACTTCTTTGATGCGGAGTTGACTGCCCCTTTTTTCCTCCCATAATCCCTCGAGGAGAACTCACACCTTCTTTTTCCCTTTAATTGGTCTTTTCTTCTTTTCGGCCTTGTTTGATTTTCTTCCGTTGGAAAGCTATAAGACTGTTTTCTATTTCAAATTCAACCTTTTGGAATACCTTTTTTTTCCAATACAGGCCAAAACTTCGAGACCCTTATTCTCATAGATCCCTGATCTCCTTTTTCCCGACCTCTTGTGATTCTCACACCCCATTTCTTTCTCTACCTCGGATACGCCGGGGCCCACAGGATTCTTCCTACTTTTTCTCCTTTCATGTGTGCTCTTCGCGGCAATTTCCTAAGCATCCCACAAATGTGTAGGTTGCCCCCCCTTCCGCCCCGGACTTTCACGTTTTTTTTCTGTCCCTTCTTCCTAGATTTTCCCTTTTTTTTCCTCCGCTTCTTTCTTTTATTAGAGGTGGCCCTTCCCTTTTTTGGAACCCCAGATAGATGAACCATTCCCCCCCTCTGCGTGCCCTTTCATCTTTCTCTCCCTTTTTCCCCAAAAAAAAAACCGCTTCTTTTTTCAATCTCTTCATTTATCGATGACTTTCAGTTTGTGATCTTTCCCTCAATTCCCTTTTTTTGCCGGTTCAATCGGCGTCAATCAGAGAACCCACTGTTAGAATTTCCTTGTCTCCCACTGCAGTGTTCTCTTCAACAATTCCAATCATCGTCGCGTTCATGAATAAAAGGAAAGATTTTGTCTCCTCCCCCCGTTCGCGATTTAACCCTTCCAGGTCCTCAACCCCAACTTTACCAATATCCTTTTCCCAAGTCCGGATTCACTGTATTCCCATTAAATTCCTCTTTGCAATTAGACACTGAAGCTTCCTCCCCCCCATAGTCGCCCGATAAAAGGAACCTTACAAAATCTCCTCTAACTATTCCCTTTTCATACAAAGCACCTTCCTCCCATTTCTTTACAGGTTTAGGGTTCGGAGTTCGTAATTAATATGTTCATTCCATCTTTTCATGTTCTCCCAGGAGGAGATGTAATAAGACCCCCCCCCCCCCCAAAAACAAAACAACCCCCCCCCCCCCCCCACCCACCCCCCCCCCCCCCCCACAACACCCACCCCACCAACCCCCCAACACACCCCCACCCCCCCCCCACCAAAAAAACACCCCCCCCCCACACCCCCCCCCCCCCCCCCCCCCCCCCACCCCCCCCCCCAACCCCCCCCCCCAACCACCCCCACCCCCCCCCCCCCCCCCTGCTGTCCTTTTAGAGGATAAATGATTCCGCGCTCCTTTGCGGGTTTCTTTTTTTTGATACACATTTCCCCGGTCACCTTTCGGATGTCTGAGAGTCGTCCTCGTCATTTTTTCCTCCCTCTTTCTTCCTTCACACAAAGGGTATATTGCTCTCCCTTCCTTACACTGAACACAAAGTATAGATGCGGGGTTTTTGTCTTTCCCACCATCGCCCCATACTGCTCCCCTGTATTCTTCTTAAACCCTTTTCCCCAAATACACGTACTATCCCGTTTTTAGGATTTCGTCCTTTTCTACCCCATTTTAACCACCCAGGAAATTCCTCCTCAAACACGTCCTATTTTCTCCCTTTGGGTACACTTCCTTTTCATGCCTCACAATTCGTGGTTTCACACTACGTCGCTTTCAGATCATTTCCTTCATAGTTTTTACGAAAAATTTGCGAAGTTTTGGAGAATTTTTGACCTTGCCCCTTAGTTCTATCCCTTCTCTGGTATATGTATTGAACTTTTCTTATTCAAAATCATTAACGGTTTTTTACCTCTCTGCAGTATGTCCCCTTTGGAGTGCCCTTCCCCCAATCCCTCCCCGACAACCGGCTCTGTCCCATTTTTTCTTCCTGTGTTAGTCCCTGCTTATCCTGAAGAAGTTCCTGGCAAGCGTAACCCCCCCTCCTACGTGTTAGAGGAGGAAAATTTACTTCTTCTTTCGTTCCGAGCACACCCACAATTCCCCTAATTTCTTTCTTTCGACCAGTTGCTCTTCCTGCCGTCCAATTCTGTCGTCCATATTTTTTCCTTTGTTCTTCCTCCCCTTCTATGCACCCGATTTACGTAGGGGTTTCCTTTAATTTCGACCTTCCTTCCTCTTTCAGCAGGCCCCTATCTTTTTTCTCTTCCCTGTTTTTGTGAGAGATGTATGCCCCCTCCTTTACTTGCAGGTATCTTTCCCAAGTATTTTGCCAGGTTTCAGTACCCTCCCCGGTGGTTTTGCAGCCTTGATTTTCTTAAATGCAGTTTTCACTTGGTCACCCTCCTCATTTGACGTCTTTTTTCCATAAGAAATTTTCCTTTACCCCTTTCCCCATTAACTTTCATTAGTTGTTTCCTGTTTTTATCTCCTTCTCCCAGGAAGGACTGAGATTCAGCAGTGGTCCCCTTGCTCCTTTTTCCATCGCTTGAAGTTGCAATCGAACGTTTGGCAATTTTTTTTCTCCTCCCTTCCACACCTTCGTAAAAGTTTGGGGCATCCACCCAGTCTTTTTATCTTTTTTAGTGCCCGGTCCCGCTTCCTGGCCACAGATTTTCCATCCTCTTTCCTTCACCCAACGGTTGCAGATGGTAAGATACGCCTCTTTTTCAAGACATACCCCATTTTCAGTTTTCCTGTTCCTCTCCCTATGGGTCTCTCCTGGCTCCTTCTTCCTTCCAAACATGCTTCCTTTTCTCGTTCCCCCCCCATCCCCAAGTTCCTGACCCCGCTACTTCCAAGACCCTTGTTTTTCTTACTTCCTTCGGGCACGGTGTTGATTTCCTTCTCCTGAGTTCAGGTCGGTGTGGTTCCCTCTAATCATTCAAAAAAGGTAGTTTATCTTTTCCCCCCTTTATTACGTACTCCCTTTTACTTCTTCTTGATAACATTTTACTACTCCTACCCCGCTAAGCGGAGTCCCTGTTATGTTTGTTACTCCTCACCTTTCATTTAGACTTTTCTCCCTTTTGCCCCAGGCTGTTTCCGATGGGTCCACACGATGAAGCCAATTTCCGATCTCTCAATTAGTGTGGGGTTTACCCCTTGTTTACTTTATCTCTAATGACAATAGCTCCTCTTTCCTCCAGCCGGGTGATCCCTACCCTTCCCTCCCTCTTTCCCTTTGACCCTTTTTTTTTCGTGCCGATTGAGCTCCATTTCCCCCTCCCTTTTTGGCAGATTTCTGAAGAATAAGTTGAGAAATGCCTTCTTCCTCCTTACTGAAGCCTCCCTCTGCCTCTTGTTTATTATGCCATTTCCTGCTATAAGTCTTTTCCTTCTCGTCGCGCCATGGCCTTCCCTCTCCTCATAATTTAATGTATTCCGGTGATTGGATCAGGAGAAACTTTAATTGTGTCCCCCCCCCTTGTTTTCTCCGTTTTATTCTGCTCCTTGACGAAGTTCTTCCCCTTATTCTGTTCGAATTTCTTCCCTCCGCTGATGATTGCTCTTTCCTGGTCAAAATGATGAGCTCCTACTTCAGTTTGAGAGGATGCCTCCCTTTTCAAGCAACATTTGAGGTTCTTTTTTCCCTCCAAGAGTTTTTTTTTCCTATGAATAGAAGTCCCCTTCAGTCTATGGGGAGCGTTTTCTAGTATTCCGAATGTAACCTTTTCCCTCTTTCTTTCGGCAAGTTTTATTCGGTTTCCACGGCCGGAAACATTTCATCGCATCCTTCTCTATAGTCATTTTTCATGCTTTATCCCACTCGTTTATGGGATACCCCCGGTCTTTTTCCAATGGTTTTCTTTCAGCTGTAGCTTTCTTCCAGACATTAGAATCTTCGCTCATTTATGTTTTTTATAAATCTCTCTTCTCCTTTGAATTCCCCCCCCCCCCAGGTTCGGAGCCCTTTCTTTTCCCTCCACTGGAAGAAGTAGAGGAGGATCGAATTGCTTTTCCTAAATGCCTTTTTTGACCGAAGGATTTTTGCGCTTTTGACGTCCCATTTTTCTCCCCCCCTCCCCCTCCTGTTTTTATTTACCCCGGTCATCCTATCGCTCTCTTTCTTAGCCCCCTCCTTTTTATGAGTTATCACCGTCCCTTTTCCCCCCTTTCTTGTCTCCCCGTTTTGGACCCTATCGGATTATGTGTGATTCCGTACCGGGGTTTCTTTTAACTCTTCCGTTCTTCTCTTTCTTTTCTCCTCCTGTGTTGCTTGTCTCTTTCTATGTGACGGCTGACTTTCTCCCCTTTCTCGGATCCAATAATAAGCAAGTGATCCCCGTCCTTTTCCGTACTAAGAATTTATTCTCTCTTGTGCATAGCTTGCGTTTGCTTAAGGTTGGAAGCCTTCGGTTTTTGATTAATCCTTGTCGCTACTTTTACCCCAATGCGGTCTTCCCACTGTTTACCTTCCTCTCCCCACCTTTCTGGTGATTGCAGTGACTGGAATATAGACGTAGACTACTCCTTTTCCAATTCTTCCCTTCTTCTTTTAAAGAGGCCAGACCCCATTGTGTTCGCAATTCCTCGATATTTTTTCCCAAACCCTTTTTCTTCCTCCTCTTCTTCGGTAGAGATCTATGGCCTCGTCGCTTCTCCAAAACCCTTTTCTTGGGACAGGTGATTTCCCCCCCCGAGTGGTTTTTCCGTTCCCCCCTCTCTTGCTAACTAATTCTTTCTTCTCCTTGTTCCGTCCCCTTTTTTTTCCCCAGATTCCTGGAGACCCAACTTGCGGCGACGGGTTGCCTTACAGATTTTGCTCCTTTCCCTTAAAGACCTCAAGCTCGCCTTTTGAGAAGTTTCTTCCTCGACGCCAATGCCTCTGCTCTGGGCCAAGGCTGAGCACAATTCCGCGCCACTTTTCTCATCAGTTCTCAATGGCGGGTTTCTCATCTAACCAATATTTCAATGCAGATTAGCGTGCCGCCCCCCTCCCCTCCCTTGAATTTTGTTGATCTTCTGCGTGACGCCAACTTCCTTGGGCAGCAAAAAACAGGCCCCCAGTCTCTGGCCCACTTTCTTCTTTCTCCCCTCACCCGCTCCTTCCATTAGATACTTGACTTTCTCCTTTCCCGCTTTGACGATCCGTCCTACGTAAACTCGCATTCCTCTTCCTGAATTCCCCCTAACCTCGGGCCCCCTCTTCTGTCCCCCTTCCGAACGTTTTAGTTTTCCGTTTTTTTCATTTGGATCTGATTTTTCCATTTTCTTGCTTTGACATATTCCCACGGAACTTCTCCCAAGCGTTTTAAGGTTAGGGCTCCTTTCCTTTTCTCTCGGCTCGTCCTTTTCTTGGTCGGCCTTATAACAGAGTCCCGCCCTGTCCCACCCTTTGGTCCTTCTTCGATTTAAGGTGTCAGGGCGTGCCGTTTCCACCTCGCCAATCCTTGCTTCAAAAAAAGTATCCTTGCTCTCTTTTTGAAAACAAGTTTTGCGTTTTTTTTTTTCGTTTTTCCCCTGGATCCTCCGAGACCTTTTAGTCCCTAATGATACTTTCTCCACCTCGTCGGGCCATCTCCTGATTGTGTGATGCTTTTCTTTCCGCAGACGAACCCCTCCTTTGAAGATTTCAATTTTCTGTTCCCCCAAGTTAAACCCTTTTTGATGCCTGGTTGACGTCATTTCACGCAACACCCTTGCTTGTTTGGGACCCCAGTTCCTAAGTTCCTTTTGTTCATGGAATGTTACTCCCCATTTGCGCAGTTTTGAAAGAATACATCTCCTATTTTTTCCCTTCCATCGATGTAAGTTCTTGCCACATTTTTTCCTCCCCCTGCCTTCCGGGGTGACGTCTATATCCAGTGCTGGAAACGTTGAGCCACTCTTTTTTTCTGGATCGTATTTTCCTTGTTTCCTTTCTTCGAGAATTTTCCCCCGTAATTATCCATTTCAGAGTACCCCCCACCATACCTGAACTTAGTTGAAAATGCTGCATCTGACTGGTTTTGTCCCAAACAAACACCCCCCAACTCCTACTGGTCAATTCTTTTCTCCCCGTTGCCCGTTTTAACAATACGAGTCTACTGTCTTCTTGTGACCAAATAAAAGTGAGCTTTAAGTATTCCCTCGAAGGATGCCTTATTCATTCATACCTCTTGGCCAGCTGCTCTTTTCCCCTCTTTTTCTTCATCCCGTTTGTCGCATACCCTATCTTCTTTTCCCCTCCGGTTTTTGAGAGATCATCTGTCCTTCTTTTCTGTCTGAAGATAAAGCCTTTCGTCAAGGTTCCTCCATTTAAATTTTTTTCCCCCTGTTCCATGCTGAAGACCCAAGCCACGTGATGGTTGCATTTCCTCCCTTCGTCCTCTCGGGTGAAACCCCCCTCCCCAATGGTAAACCATTCCCTTCTCCCGGGTTGTTCTCCGCCGCACGCTGATTCAGCCTTTTCCCCCGAATTTTCCCTCGTTGTTACTTTCTTCCTGTTACCTGTTGGGGAAACCTCCGTCCCAATGCCTTTTTGTGCTCGGCCATGGCGTGCAGAGTTTTTTTAACTTGTCCCTGGACACGGCTGTAATTCCTTTTCACCCCCAACCGTGAATTTTTCATGAACTCCCTTCTTTTCGGACCCCCTTGAAGTTGAGTTTTCCCTTCACTCCCACAATGTTTCTATTGCGGCTCAGGATCTAGTTCCACTTTCTCCCTTTTTCTTCTAATACCCCCAAGCACTTACATCACCCTTTTCTTCCGCCACCCATTTAGGAATGGGTCCTCTCCACTGTAAACGTTGATTTATGACTTTTTTTTGCACGAGTTCGGTTAACGTAATACCTCCTCCCCCGGGATATTGTACAGTTATGTTGTTCTCTATCTCTTAAGTACCTTGTAAGGAGGATCCGCCGTCCGATTTACTCCCCTCTATCTTCTCCCCGGCGTTTTCATGAATCCGCCACATGATCTTTTTCTTTTTGATCCCTTTTTTTGTGAAGCAGTCCTTTCTTTCTGAGGGCGTTGACACCTCAACGCACCTTCCTCCCTCTGTCCGCAAGGGTCCTCCTTTTCCCTGTTATATTTCGCCCAAAGTTTTTCGCCCTCTTCCTCTTCTGAAGTTCGTTCTTCCCTAAAATTCCGCCCCCCTCTTTTTCTTCGACAAATGAATTGAAGTTCTTCATGGACCCCCCCCTCCCTCTCCCTTGACGAAATTCTTTCACCCACTACTTGAGGCTTTTACCTGAAGTTCCTTTAACCGCTTGATTAGCCTGTCATTCGAATCGTCATCTAGTTTACGTCTTGAGCCCCCTATCGTATCCCCTTTGCTCTTAGTTCAACCCCCTTCTTCGTTACTGTTGACAGTTTCTATTACGAACTCCCTTCCTTTTTTTTCCTTTTGTTGTCGGTCCCCCATACTTTCTATCTTCCTGTACGCTCGTCTAAATGGAAGGTTGTTCCTGGACCCCCCTCTCCTTCTGTGCTTTGTGAATACGGAAATTTTTTCACTGCCCTTCTCCCCCGTTTTGGCTGGTCCCCTCTCCTATTTTGCAATCCTCCATATTGTTGTTTTTATACAAGACGGCTTCAATTAGTCCCGTTTTTTGCCTCTTGCCTTTGTGATCGCGAATCTTTTTTTCTTTATTCTCTACCTTCCTCTTCAAGTTGTTCTCAATCATCTCTTTTTTCCCCTTTTCCGGAAAAACTTCCCTAAGAGCTTATCCTCTTTCCATCGGATGTTTTTGATCCCCCCAGCGTCATTTTTCTCGGTTGCAAGCCCCCTTTTTTTTTGTTCTCTCTCTTTCCTATCGCGTCCCCGGTACATTTTTCGCTCCTTCCGAATCTTTTTGTAACGGAATAGAGGATAGCAGGAATTTTCCCAACTTTTTTCCTTCTCGCATCACCAATGGAATTTTTCTGTTTCTTTCGTTTCTTCCCAGAAATATGCTAGCCTCTAGTTTCGCTTTTTCGTTGGTGTACCATTGAGCCGAAGAAAGTTTATTAGCCTCATTTTCATCCCTCTTTTTAATCCCCCCCTACGTTCAACTCATTACCAGGAGGTCGTTTTCTTACGTCTCCATTTTCTTTCTCTCTATTTTAGGATTAGTTTCCCCTCCTCGTCCCCCCGGTTTTCTCCCTCTCTTCAGCTGACGATATTAATTTCCTTCCTGTTGTGTTGATAGACCCCGATTTGAGTTTCATAGAAAACGGTTCTGAATCCATCTCCCTCCTCGCGGAGACTATTTCTTAACGTCCAATTACAAGGAACCGCTGGTGAAGAGCAGTAAGAAGTTTTCTCTTTTTGGTCGCATCGAGCTTTCGAATTGGTCGCCCCCTTTGTCGGCACAATGTTCCACTCCTCCTACAAAACTTAGAGAAGATGTTTGATCGAGCCCTCCTCTCTCGCTAATAGTTTCTACTATTCACTTTGCTTTCAAGCGGCTCCCATTTTTTTAAATTCTTGATCCGCTATCCGTCCAAAGGAACTTTGCCCTGAAGCTTGTTTCTTTGTATCTCTCTCGTCTAGTGATACCGAGCCACCCCCCCCCATGTGGAGTTAACGTCCGCCAGTGGAAGCATTTGTGTTTTTTTCTTCTGTCCCCCTTTCCTTCCCTAGAGGATTCCTCTCTCTCCCCCCAGGTGCTATGAGCCTTTTTCCGTCCCCTTTTAACCTAATCGCTTGGGTTTAAAAACTTTTCTGAAGTTCGCTTATCAGGATCTGACCGCCCGCGCGACTGTTGTCGTCGATGATCCTCTCTGTGAGCCCGAACCTCCGACTTGCGGGCCCCCTCTGCGCGCAATCTCGACAACCTTTTTCTCTTCCGGGTCTCCTTAAAAGCTTCTCATTAACCCGCCATTTCGTGAGATCTTGGCTCCCATTTTCTCAACCCCTTCCCCAGCGTTGCTCCCTCGTGAGCGTCCCTGGCTCTGCATAGCCCAAGGACATTTTTTCCGAACAACATTAACCAATTCTGGCCCCTCTTCAGGCGAAAGCAATTTTTCCCCCCCTTCCCCTTCAATTCAAATCTCCCTACGTCCAGATTTTCTCTCCCCTCGGTCCTTCGGCCATATTAAAATCCTTATAACTCCTGTGTCCCTTCCTGGAATAAAGATGCCTCCTTCAGTCTGAGCCGAGTTCTCAAGTGGACCATTTTTTTCAGCCGTCCATGGTCTAGCCAACCTTCCCCCCTCGCATTTTTTTCCATCCAGATCTGTTTTCCTTGTATTTCCCTCTCAGCGATTCGCTAGATTTTTTTCGTTCCTCCTTCATGCAAAGAAAGCGGTAAATGTTAAATGATTGAGAGTAGAATTGCCTCCTTTGACACCACCATTGCCCTCCACACCAGATTTACCAATGATATACCTTTCTTTCTACTTGAAACCTTCCCCCTTGTCTCCTCTAGAGGGTGTTTTTCGTGCTTTCGTCCCACTTCTTCCTCTGTCCCCTTTTTCCGGTTACCTCTCACCTTTACAATTTCACCCTTCGATTTTCGGCTTTCTTATTTCAGCCGAACACGACTGGCCCCACGGCACATTTCCCGACATACCCTCTCTGCGACCTTCCCTTCATTCACCTAACAATGGATGGAAAAATAAAGTTTCTTTCTCTTTTTTTTGGATTACGAACCTTCCGACCTTCTCTTAAGCCTTAGCCTCTCTGCCCCAATGTCCTTCTCCTCGAACTTAGCTTCTCTGCGACCCCTATTTCCTTACAGCTCTTTGGTGAAGTACTACATCTGAAATGTTTACCCCCTCATGCAGTCTACAATTAGTTCTTTTTCCCACGCCCTTTTCCAGGCGGTGTGATTGACCGGCCGTAGATTTCCCCGGAGTTGCACCGCCCCGCTAACCATGTTTGGCGTTCTGTCCATTGATGTAATATTTACTTTTCCCCCTCCTTCTTCACCCGCCTTCACACCCCTTCTCCCGGTATCTTTTCTCCCCCATTGGTCTGCACCTAGCTGTCGAAGTTGTGACCACCCTTTCGATCGAGTAGTCCGACCTTTTCTCCAGGTAGGTTGTTTCTAAATATTTTGTCCTCTCCCCCCGCTTCAGCAGCTGCATAC
>Ga0179593_1335349_pt1 | contig 17861 bp, 18 predicted proteins | sample CZODoug2_1_08_16_FD_185931 | JGI IMG/M metagenome (GOLD analysis project Ga0179593, IMG submission 185931) | Vadose zone soil fungal communities from Angelo Coast Range Reserve, California, USA - CZODoug2_1_08_16fungal (PacBio error correction) | ecosystem: Environmental > Terrestrial > Soil >... | reverse complement strand
CGACCATGCACCCCCTTCCTTTTTTTTCTACGTTGCAACCGATTCGGCCCCGCTCCCACAGTTCGGTGCAGCAGGAGGCAGTCTCGGAGAGAAGGAGTGCTTTAGTTTTCAAGTTTTCCTTCTCTTCCGAAAGTGCGCCGTGTCCACAGTCTCCCGGTCACGAATTTAGCACTCGTCAATCGCCCCGTTTCCGTGCCGCGCCCTCTGGCGCTCAGTCTGTCTTCTTACCTCACTAGATTTTTGAGTGCGAAGTAGCATTTCAGTCTGCGACCGTGCTCCCCTCTTCACTCCCATATTCGTCGCCGTCCTGACCAACGCGTGCTGGAGCGCGCTTTTCGGCGCAGTGTACCTCTCACCGTTCGGGTGATTGCCCTCCGGGTCCTTTCATGCGTTTCTGAAAATGAGTTATAGAAAAATGGATCTCTTCATCGGTCTTTCACTCGCCTCCCTGTTTTGTAGCCGACCCATATGATTCCCGCCTCAGGCCTCACTAGCGTGCGGGGGCGGGCCCACTCCCCACTGCGTGCTCTCCGGAAGTCCTCTCCGTCGATGTACGCATAAGAAGATCGATGCTGGGCGGCCCATTGGCACCCTTCCCTTGCCCTCCGCCTTCGCCGTCTCGCCCCAAAGTCCCCGTTGGGCAGGGGTCCCTTTGGCGTCCGCTCTCATTTTATAAAGGTCCCCCTTCCCCTCTTGCGGAGCTTGGGCAAGTGTTGCCATAAGCTGCCTACCGCCGACCTATCCTTGAAGCCGTCATCTCAATTGAGCCATCCCTCTTTTCCCCTTGCTTATCAATCTTTTGGCTTCTTGCCATGAGTGCTGATTTTTGTCCTTCGACACCTTCCAACCCAGGAGAGCGTTTCTCCTGCTTTCCTTATTTGGCGATTCGATGGTGATTTTTTAGCCTTGCATCATCTCCGCAAGCAGGTCGACTGGGTGACCTTCGTACATGTCTCGTCGACCTGCGACGGGCAGGTGAAGCACAGCTGGCCGATGGCAGAATTTTTCGCTATTTACGGTTGCCTCCTTCCTTTCTCGATCCAGAAGGAATTAAATTTGGGCCTGGATGTTCAGAACACGTTCCCTAATTTCTGTTTGCCGGGTGTTCTCCTTTTTCATCCTCCTGGGATTTTCTTTAGTTTTCTCAGGTCTATCATCTAGCTCCGGGTTTTGTGGTGGTGTTTTTTTTTGTTTTGGTGTGGGTTTTGATTTTTTTTGTCGAGAGAAGGTTTTTCGGCGAGTTCCTCGTCTCCTGCGACTGCCCTCATCCTTCCTTGTGAAACTTTGCTGGCCCCGTGATTCCTCCTTAAAAACGTTTCCCTCCCTGACAGCGCGCCGTTCCATGCTGTTTTCGACCTTCCCCAGATCCTCCGGGTTTCTCTTCCCCCGTCTGAAAAGAAGGGCGAACAACCCCCGATCCCTTGAGCTGCCGTTCTATTTCGGCAATAAAGCGTTTTGTAGGTTTCCCCCCCACTACTCTCTCACTTAAGCATTTACTTCCCTTCCCCTCCTTCTTTCCTTTGAGGAACTGCTTCGACGCAGAAGGTTGCCCCTTCTCTCGGCCCTTGACGAACCGTTCGCATCCTTTTGTGTGGTGTTTCGAAAAAAACCATTTTTGCTGTTGAATCCTCTCAACCTCTTATAAGTCAACCTTCATATCTACCCCCTTTCCCCTCTCTTCTCAAATAGCCCTTTTAACTTTATGATCTTTTGCGCGGACCGATGGTTGATTTCTCCTTTTTCTCCCAGCAAGGGGCATTTCCGCTGGTTCATCTTTCCGTACCGCGTCATCGCCCCCTCTCGCCCGCCGCCGTCATCTTTTCTTCCCACTCCATTGCCGGGTGACCCCCCGGTTATTCCCCCTTTCTTCGAAGAGAAATTTTTTTTGGTGGTTCGCGAGCGCAAGCCGTCTCCCGGAGCGTTAAAACTTCTTTTTTTTCATTTCCCTCAGCTTCCGGCTTAAGCCGGCCCCAGTTCCTTGCCTTTCTTCCTCTTTTCTTAGTTTCACGCGGGCGATTTTTTCCCTTTTCTTCTTTCAAGTTTGCATATCGTCGTTCGAAGGACACATCGGTGGGACTTCGAACCGCCCTGTTTGTGTCCCTTTTTCTTCTTCTTTTCCTGTTTTGATTCTTGGCGTGCTTGGCTTTTTGTTTTTTTCTTACTTTTTATCTTTCTCCCCCCCGCCGTCTGAAGCATTCCTTCGTCTTCTGCCGAAGCTCCTTTTTCCCTCTCCCTCTTTGCAGGAAGGCGATCCCCGCCGGCCCTGCTCCTGTACTCTCGCTTATCCCCTCCATGCTCGAGCTTTTCTTTTTCCCAAGTTCCTCTCCTTGCCCTGGCGATCAGCCCCACCCTGCAACGCCAGTCGGCCCTGTAAGGCATCTCGACCAGGGGATTCGGTTGCTTTTTTATCCTGGATTACTTTTCCGCCTTTACCTCTTTCCTTTCCCCCCATTCTATTATTTATCTCCTCTTTTCTTTGTTCAGTTTTCTTGCGCTGCTCAATCCTCCTGGTCGAATGCTTACTGAATTTCGGCTGTGCTTAATTTGCTGGCCTCGGCGTCGTCGTTATGTCTTCCGATCGCGGCTAGCTGTGACAGATGCTGCGTTGCTTTTCTCTTTTATTCCTCTTCCGACCCCTGGGGGAATGTGATATTAACTATGCTCCTTTTATCCACCGCGTCTTTGACTAAGCGGTGGGCTGCTCGCCGGTCCCAGCTCCCTCTCCTCTGGATCAGAACCACTTTTCTCCCCGTGGCGTTTGTCCCTTCTTTTTCGCGTGAGACTTTCTTCTTCACCGTGCCCCTCGTACTTTATATGTTTCTCTTTTCTGGTCCGGATCAATCACCCCCCTTTTTTGCGGTTGTCCAGCTGCCCCCCCTTTTATTGTCTCGGCGACCCCCCAGCCTTTGCTGGTCCTTGTATCCTGGTTTATCGCCTCCACTCTGGGACAAGCTTTTTGTGGTCAGGTTTGAACTGAATCGGGCGCATCCCCTCTCCCTTTCTTCTAGAAGGTCCCCCTTCTGACTCCGGCTATTCTTTAATTCTGGGGTATGAAGCTGGGGTTTCCCTGTCTACCTGCCGGACCTTTTCTCTGTGAACCTTTTTTTGTACTCGCCTCTCTGTACCTCACCCTCCGTTGGTTGTTTATTCTCTTTTCCAAACCTTTTCTTCCCTTCGGCCCGGGTTCCAGGCAGGTTTTTAACCTTCCACGCCTCGCTCCTCCCCCCTCTGACCTCTTTAAAGATCTCTTCGTCGCTACTTGGATCCCCCTAGGGAACTTTATAGGCGAGTGGATGTACCTCCCTCATTCTGCAGCATTCCCGTCCCCCCCTTTTTTCCCCCTGACTTTGCTAACCCTAGCCTACCACTTTTCTTTTCCTCCGTTTTCCACAATAACGATGCTGGTGCCTTCCCTCAACAATTCTTTTGATTCCCCGCCCGCACCATCTCCGTCCCCGGAAGCGACGAGGCTCTTTTCTTCTTTTTTTCACGCCGACAAAAAGCCTTACACCGTCTCGAAACTCGTGGCCCCCATCCCTCTTCATCGGAGTTTTTCGCGCAGTTGCACCGCGGTGAATTTTGTGTGAAGATCAAAAGGCGCTTTGCGTGCATCGGTTGAGCTACGAGGTTAGTTCTCCCTTTCCCCTTCGCCCCCCGGCCGAAGAGTCCCCAGATTCTTGAACTTCGTTGAATCTCTCACGCCGAGTTGTCCTCCGATACAGCCGCCCCTTTTAGCCCCTTTACCCTTGAGCAGGCATCTTCTTCCCCCCAAACCCTCTCCCGGATTGGACGCTCCTCGCTTTGTTTCCTCTTCGGTTTCCCTTCGGGGATAAAAGGTAACCCGTTCACTCTCTTCCCCGCCTAACCGTTTCGAGAGGGACGATCAAGTTGCCCTCCCTTCTTTTAGGTTTTGTTTCCCCCCCTTCTCGTTTTTGCGAGGATCGCCCTTGTAACCCCTTCCCCCTCTCTCCCTTTCTAATCCCCTCCTGACACTCCCCTCCCTTCGTTCTCGCCCTTCCTTTCTTTTTTCCCCCTTACTGATAAACTTATATTCTCCCCCTCCGGAAATGATGAATTTCATAAAGCACTGTAAGGTCGCTCGCCCCCCCTCCCTTGCCTCTACAAGACGTCCTCCCTTCCTCAGAGCTTAAACTTTACCCCCTGCTTTTTCCTCTCATCTGACCCTGTTTTTTTCCCTGCCTCAATCTCTCAACATCTACCCTGTTGCCCCCTCCCTGTTTCCCTTAAACACTCTTCGCGCCCTTCCCCGAACTGCGGCTAGTGCTCTCTTCTGTAAGATCGCATTTCAGATGGTCCGACTCTGTCCCTCCTTCTTTCTTTTTTCAGACCTTCCCTTTTCCTTCCCCCGATCCGTTTTCAACCGTAAGTAGGAATTTGGTTTTTTTCTCCCCTATGCGGGTGCGGGCATTCCTCGTATCGAGAAGGGGGGTTTGGACGCTTCTCCCCTGGGAAAGGACCTGTTTCCCAAGCGCCGATTCCCCACCCCTTTCCTGCTTCATCGCCTTTGTCCCCTTGTACGCTTTTACAATATCGGGGATCAGATTTTATATAGACGATTTTTCTTTATGCTTTATTATTTGCTATGTTCGCCCCCCTACCCCACATCCCCACCACCACACCCCTTTATCGCGCAAGGTGCGTCCTTCTCGCCGCTGGTTCAATTTGTCCTCCCCCTAGGTGAGCCAATTCCCTCCCTTATCCTTAGTCACTCTTAAGGTGGAGATTTTTCTTTCCCTACCAGAGTAGGGCCCTTAATTTCACCGACGATGACAGTTCTCGATTTTTTTTTTTCCTACCCCTGTTTTCCTGGTCAGCCTAACCTAGTGAGGTCGGAGGCCTTTCGGACCTTCCTGGCCTTGGAACAGGCTCTTGATGACCAGGTTTTCCCCTGATCTTCTACGGAGGGCTCCTTCCCGTAGCTTTTTTAGATGACTTGTGGGGCCCGGGCGCTCTCCTCTTGGAAATCGAGCCCCCTTCTTTGCGCTCCTCCCATGCCTCTAAGATACCTCCCCGTTCCTCCCTCCCCTAGTTTAAACCTCTTCTTTTTGAAAACCTCTGAGCACCGGAACGTAGTTGAAAGTTGAGGGCATCTTGAACCCCCCATCTTGGCTATTTTCGGGGACGAGCCCCCCCCGATTCGTCACCGGCGTCAGGGCACCATGGCCTTCCTCCTAGTCAGCTTTCCTCCTCCTTTGCCCTTTCGTGGGGTTTAGGTCAGGTAACGATCATATCTTTCTGTTTTGATAACCATTTCACTTTCTCTGCATCTTAGGCAAATGAGCCCATCACCCCTGCCCCCTCTCGTCATCCCGTCTCCCCTCGTTACGGTTGTCCCGTCGTTTTCAACGCCCATCGCACTCCTGGTTCATACGCCAAATAAAGCATGATTGACAGTGAGTCCCTTGGTTTTTCATCGATGGTCATTTAATATTATGGTCTTCCCTGATCGTCTGGCTCGTTGCGCTCCGGTCTTTTGATTTGACTCCTCTCTCTCCCGCGCCTGAAAGAGTCCATGTAATTCGGAGCGCTCGAGGCGGCGTCATCCTTTACGTTGCCGCGTCTTTAGTTTGGCCTCTCTTCCTTCTTGCGCCTTATTTTCAATGGCGACGCACAGGTCACCGCCCTCTCTTGATTGTCAGCTAGACTTTCTTCTTTTTCTCCTCGGAGCAAGCGGGTAACAACACCGCCGAATTCTTCCTTTCTAAGATTTCGTGCCTCACTGGGTCTTTCTTCCCCCCCCCCCGCTTGCGCATTTGAAATCCGATATGAACGATCTTCCTCTTTTTTTCTCCCCCCATCAGCCTTCTTCTGTATCCTTTTTTCACTGAAGTTCGCTAGTAAAGAACCGGTTTTTTTCCTTCTTAGTACCCGTCAGCCAGCACTCTCACTCCTCTAAGACTTATTGTCGGGAGAGGGTCTGCAGGGAAGCAATCCCGCCCCTCCATCCCTTGAGATAAGTCGTATTTCTTTTAGAGTCCGTCAGTCGCGCCCCTCGGCGCGTCCTTCGTAAAGGCGATTTGATGGCACAGCTTTTTTCCGGAGACCCTTCTCCCTTTTTAGGGCTTTTTTGGCCGCTGGTGATCACTACGCCCCCCGCTTATCTACCCTTGATTCGCCTTTTCACGCGAAGGGTGGCAGCTACTGCCTCTATAGTTTCTTCCTTTTTTCAACTCCTATTTTGGATTCTCCTTTTGCCTCATCCCTTTTTTTTTTTTTTTTTCTCGATCCTCCCCCTCCCCCTTAGAATTGACGCGTTGGACGAAACACAGATATCGTCTAATAACCCGTTTTGAGTTGCGTTGATTCCGACTCTCTTTCTCTAATCGTTGCGCACGTAGGTCTCCGGTCCATTCTGCCTCGACCATTGGTCTCACACAGCGCACGGTCACGCCCTCTTCCCTTTTCCCTGCTACCCTTCCTTCTTTTTTTTTTTGTTTTTTTTTTTTTTGGTGTGGTGTTTTGTTTTTTCGGGCCGCTTCCTTCCGTCTTCTTCTTGAAGTCCCTCTGATGCGTTCTCCCCCCTTAGCATTCTCTCTGCGCCGTGCGTCCCCTCGTCCCGGTCCCCCACTGTCGCTACAGTCCCCTAGTGTGAGGGCGAGTTTTGCGCGTGTAGCCTCGACGTCGTTTTGACTGCCGCTGATTTATCTCCGATCTTCCCACTGCGTATAGCTACACCTCGGCGATCCTGCCGATCTTGTCACATCCGTCCCTTTTTTTTCTAACTGCCTCTGAGAAGCTCGTCGGAGATAGCGCTGTGCTTGAACCTCCCCCCCTGCCCTCTTCGGCAAAGAGCGAAGTCCTCTTTCCGCCTTCTCTTTTCGCCCGTTCTCCTTTCGGAGCCATTGGAAAATCCGGCTCGCCCCTTGCCCAGACAAATCCCCCTCTTTTGGGCCACCTTGTAAAATGCGTCCGCCTCTCTATCAGCCTCAGGACCCTCTTGCCGGCTGTTTCCAAGCTCGCGGGCAGCCATCCCTTCTGCAGCTCCCTCCCTCTGACGATGGAATCTTTTCTCGTAAAGCTCCCCCGTTTTTTTTCCCCCCCCGAGTGCGTTTCTCTTCTTTGCCTGCTGATGATTTGGGTTTCTCAATTCCGGCACAACCCCCGGCTCGGTGAGACTTCTCTGTTATCTGGCGGGTCCCTATGGTGATGTTCTCCTTTCCGCAGCGACGCTCCAGGTCGCCTCTGGTCGAACTCTAATTGTCTTCCCTGCGCGGGAAACGGCGCGACCGTGACTGGCTCGCAGGTGCCGCCCGCCGGTGCGCCATCGTCTGTGATCCCGCAGGACATCGACTCTTGGGTTCACTTGTCATCAAACGTTCCCTTAATTTTTCTCCGTGCGGTTGCTATTCTGTCAGATCTCTTTTCTTCGTCTCCTGCGAGATATAGAATGGCGGATTTCTAGAGTTTGTCCTTCCCCAGAGGGCATTTTTTGCGCTGCCCCCTCATCTTCCTCGACTCGGCTGAGCCCTCCCTTTATTCGACTCGAAAACCGTTAAGACAGCCCTTTCCCGGTTTAAAAGGCCGGCGCGGTGCGAAGTCCTCGCTCGGGTTTTCCCCCGCTTGCCCGACGGTCAAAATGACAGGGCAACCCATCGATCCGTGCCCTTCTCCCTTGCCCCTATTATGGCCAAAGGTTTTCTGGTCACCTCTCATCCCACCTTACTCTTCCTACTTCCCTCAGAGGTAAATTTTCCCTGCCCTAGGGATTCATCAGGGAATTCGTCTCTGGGCCATGTGAAGCCGTTCATTTTTGTTTTTTGTCTCAACACAAATTTTTTTTTGCCCGAACATTGTCACCCTTCGTCATAAATTCACCATTAGATTCCCCCCCTCTCCCTCTCTTTCGAAAATCGTCAGTGTTTTTACACGGCGATGATTGGTCTCTGTACTATGGTGTCGGCCTTTTTTGGCGCTCCTGTTTTTTACCCCCGGTCTGTCATAGTCCCTAAGTGGGGTTTCCTTTTCATCGCCCTCCCCCTACTCCGCAGCGCTCTCTCGTGAGCGACCACTCCCTTTCTCCGTTCTTGAACCGGATACGGTCCCTCAGACAGGGTCTGCTTTCGCAGACTTTTCGCGAGCGGTTCCCATTAATTGCGCTCATGGACCCCCTAGGGCACAGCTTTGCAGTTCCTTCTTCCCTGCTTTCTTTGATCAAAAGGGGCGATTTCCTTTTTGCATTCCGTGTTGAACTATTTCCCCGGTGTGTCGGCCAATCTTTCTTCGCGAACTCCTCTTCGGTGAAATGTTTGTACTTCTTTGCTTGGCTTTCTTCTGATGGTGGTGCTACCGCCTCCTTCCAAGTGCAGGCGCAAGTCCTTCCATTTAATTTTAGAGAAAAGTTATGCGAGTGCTGGGTGCGAGCCCCTTGCATTCCGGCGCGACGAACGGATCTGCGACTTCTGCTTCTTACAATTCTTCTCCTCCCCCTGGTTCCCAAGGGCGATACCGCCCAAGGCAGTCGGGCACAACCCTTCAACCGACCTGTCGGGCATCGGCCTCTCCTTCCCCTGTTCTCTTTAGCTAGTGAGCGACCAGTGTATCAGCCCTTCCCCATATCTTCAAATTTCCCTTATCGCCTTGGGCTGAGGTTGGGGGTTTTGATGTTGCTGTTAAGCACCCCATTCCGGGGTTTTTTTTTTTTTTTTTCTCCTTCTCCCTTGAGGCGTTTTTCGTGTTGCGTTTTCTGCTGATGCCCAGGCCCTCTCTCTTCCCCGATGATATCTTGCCTTTTCCCTATGAAATTTACTGATTCCTCCTCTGTCAGATCATCTTTTTTCACCCCCCGCCCCTTTCTCTTTACCTTTGCGCTGCCTTTCTCTGGCGTTGTCTAGCTGACAAGTCTTGTCGGACGGTGTCCCGGTCCCGTTTTTTTATGTTCCCGACCACCGTTTATTAAGCTGCTCTTTCCGGTCTCTTCTTCTTTTTTCTCCCGTGTGATAGCCACTTTGAGGGTGTCATACTATGTGATTGTCTCTTCAACGCAGCATGGGATTTCCCCTCTTTGGTTCGCAGCCCGATCTGGGTCCCAGTTTTCCCTGCTGCCCCCATCGCGTTTTGCGTCCCCTCTCTCTCTCCCTCTCACCGGCCAAATTATAGTGACCCGCTACTTCTTCCTTCTTGCTGGTCGGGAAGCTAGGTTTTTTAAGGTATACTGCTTGACCCTCCTAGTGCTGCCTTTTGTTAATTCCTTCTCTCCTTCCCCGTTTTGTGAAGTCTCTCTGAGTACACAAGGGATCCGGTCATTTCGTCAGGTCTCCAAAACCAGGCCGAGCTTTCCTCGTTTTCCGTACTATATCCGGATGTCGAGAATTGCCCGCGATTTCTCTCCTCCTTCTCTCGAAGAGAGAGGTTTTTCTCCCTGGTCCAGACGGGATGGAGATAAACCGCTAAGTCCATGTCCAGGCCTGTCGCCGAGGACATCACGATTCTGCCTCCATTCCCCCCGACTTTTTTGCTCTCCCTCACGCGCGCCGAAGACGTCCCCGATTATCCCCTCTTTGCATAGTTTTCTTGCACGTCCTCAGAAAGACCCAAAAGGACCGTGACGTCCCACGACTCTTGCACTCGCTAGGCCTTCGGATATTGACGCGCAGCGCCACGCTTGGCCAGAGAAGGGATTGTTATACAGCCGCACGGGATAGACCCTGAGGAGCTCCCTATTTAAATTTCCATCGGCAACTGCTGAAGCCTATCAGCTCTCTCACAGATAGGCATCCCTCCCGCCCCGCCTCTGACGCCCGATTCACTCCCCATTTTCGCCACCATCTTCTCTCATCGCCCTCCCCACCAACCATATCCCGGGCAGCCCGCGATTTCCCCCTTGAGATAGGTTTAAAGTCGGGTGACCTGTATCCCCAGCTCACGATTGTCCGCCCCCGTTCGCCGATGCACTTAATTTGCCTCCCGTATTTCAGGTTTTTGTGCCCTTTTAAGGGTCTGAGGATGCCATTTGCTCCCCCTTACACTCTATTCAGTCCGCTATCATCGAAGAGGACTATGGCGTTCTTCGTTCTTCGTCATTCTGCACTGATTCCGCCCCATTCGCTCGCACCTGATAGGCTCCGAAGGAACCTTGTACCTCTTTTTCCCCTTTGGGGACTTCGTATTCACCCCACCAGCCGGACAAGTCATGCCCCCCTCCGTCACAAGGCAGCAGATTAAGTTTTCCCTCGGTTATCCCTCCTCACCGCTTTTCTGCAATCCCTCTTCTTCCAACCCTTCCTAATGAATGGAAACTGCCCGGTTCTCTCGCCCTTCTCGAAAGGCCCGAACCTTCCTTCTAGCCGTATTCTGGCCATACTCTCCTCCGATTTTCCGCCGGCTAAGCAGGTTTCCTCTCGCAATACTCTCGGGATCCCTCTCCCTTTTTCAACGTAACTGTCGGCGCTGTGACTTTTTTGATCTTAATTGCGCGGCTTCTTTTCGTCGTCGTCTTTCTCTGACGCTTTTTTCTGGGAGATGACGTCACTGGTGCCCTTCCCTGAGCAAGGTGCCGATAACCCTTTCCGCTACTTTCTCGCCCGTGTCAGTACGATTTTTTTGCCCTTTGTTTAGAGGTTTGCACTATAGGTGGCCTTGAGAGATTTTCTATTGACCCCATGTTTTCGTCACCCCCCCCACCATATCTGACGACCCTTTTTGTTCTGGATACGAAATTACCTTCTGCCTCCCATAAGACTCCAATACACTCCCCCTTCTGCTTAGTTTAATTCTTAAGGTGGCTTACTTGACCCTCCCACTCATTGGTGTCCCTCGACGGGGCAATTTACTGATGCCGGATCGATTTTTCTCTTTTAAAGTTTGGCCTTTTCCTGGACGGGCTGTCCTTCGCACGTTTGGCTGCCTTGACCGGAGATGTATTGTGTCCACTTTTTTTCCCGTATCTTCAATAACTGCGGGTCGCAGCAGCGTCTTCCTCGATTCCTATTCTTGGGGCAGGCTCCTGGCCCTCGCCCGCACCCCTCCTCTCCATGCCTCCCCTACCCGAGGGCCGCACAGTAAATCGCTTTCCTATTCCTTCCCCCAATCGCCGTTCCTTCGACCTCTGGCCCTTTTTTTTTTAGGCCAGTTCACACCAATTATGGGCGATATGTCTGCGGCGATCCTCTGATTCACCGTGCTATCCTCACCTGTGCCCATCAGTTTTCCCTTTTGTTCCGGCGGCATGTCCGCAGATCATAGGTCGGAGTTCTCCCCTCCCTTTTCTGCGTCTCTGTGCAGGACACCTTTTCCCAAAGCCCTCGCCCTAATCAATTGCTTTTTCCTCCCGTCGCCTCCGGGTTTCTCTTTTCCCAACGAAAAATAAGATTGCAGGAAGCCACAAGACGAGGTTCGAGAACTTTATAGTGGTCTTGACCTTACTGATTTATTATCTTTCTCTTTCCTTCCTTAGATTTTTCCCTCTGCTTTTGACGCGCTTGCACGAGGGTGGCAATGAGGAGCGAGACCCGTCTGGCGGACTCCCATTTACCATTGTCCTAGTTCCCTGCCATCCCTTCTTCAGTCTGTTCTCGAATTTGTCGTCTCCTCCCGTTACCTCTCTCTTTTTTCTGGGGAATTCTCTTAGACTCTTGCCGTGGTTGCACGAGCTTTTGCCTACCTGCACGCATCTCCTGCCCGAGACATTCCTTGCACCTGGGGCCGTTTCTACCCCTGCATTTCGAGAGTAAAGCAGCCCTATCCTCTCTCCCTAGTTTCTCTATCCCTTCTTTGCCCGATTTCCCGTACTCCTCTCTTTCTTTATACACCCTACCGGTCGAGGGCTACGATTTTTCTCCCCTCTCCCGCGAACCACTCTGGCACTTCGCGTTGACTGGCTTCCATTTATATTGGTTTTTTGCTCCGCGACAGGCTATGACGTCAGCGAGTTCTTTCAGCCGACTGCGCAGGCACGGATCGGCCCTAATCTGCGCGGCCCGCTCCGGGATTTCGCTTCCCCTCTGGTGCCCGTGCGCTGTTGCCACGGCCTCTTTCTCGTGGGATTCCGGGCTTTTGACCCCTTTTCTCCGCCCTCGCAGATAAAGGTTCAGAGATGTGCTCTACTTCCTATATCGGTTTCTTAACGTCGTCAAAAATTATATTTTTTTTCCCCTTTTCTATTTTCCTCCTCCTCCCTTGGTGTTTGTCTTCCCAAGCCACCCCTCCTTTTTCCGACGTTGCCGAACCCCTCCGTTGCATTCGTCCCCCGCGTCCGGCTTCACGAGAGATCTTATCGGGGGCTGTCACTTTAGGTCTCTTGCATCCTACTATGAACATGGCGCCGTTAACCAGAGGCACGTCCCCCCTCCCCTCTGTCCCCCCCACTTCCGTTACGTTTTTTTGTTGCCGTCTATTTTATTCCCGTGGTTTATTTCTGTGTACCGATACAAGATGAGAGCGAAGTTCTCGATAGCCCGTTGTCTTAACTCTTCCTGGAAATTCGTAGAGACTTTAAGTATTTCTGTGCTCGGGTAGCGTCTTTCCTCCCATTTTTTCCTCCCCCCTTCTGCTCGTGTATAGCGATCGCAAAATGCTTCATTTTCCCAACTCTTTTATCGGCATGATCGGCTTTCACCTCCCAGCTCCTCTCCTTTTTCGCCCCGAACAGATGCCTTCAGAGAAGGCTCTTGTCATGCATATCTTGTTTCGGGCCCCTCCTCGCTTGAAGACCTGTGTTGGTGGGGGGCGGTGTCCCCTTGTGAAATTTCCAAGGAGCCTTCCGAACTTCTCTCGTCTTGGTGCTTCCTCCCATGGACCAAATCGAGGCCGCCTTATAGCAAAATCTCGGCGTGGCCCGTTTTTTTAATGCGTCCGCCATCTGACATAGGGTCTTCTGCTTCAAGTTGACAGTAACCTCTTGTTTTCGCTGGCATGCGAATTGCTTTTCGACGCTCCTCCTCTCCAGGCCAAAGCTTTCTTTATCGATCACCGTGCTCTCACTCGCTTGATTGCTTCTTGCCCTGAGTGCGTTTGTTTTGATCCCCCTCACCCTTCAAACTGAGGCGTGGAGCGTCTCTGCTCTTTCTGACGAGTTGATTTCTCCTTCCTAATATTACGCTCAGGTGCTTTCTGAACTCGCCCTCATGGCTCGTATATGCAGAGGGCACCTTCGTTCCCATCTGCCTGAGGCTAGTCAGGTTGCCGCTCGACGTTTTGCCGCCACGTCTCTAGTATTTCCGGTTCGTTACTAAAAAGTTCCAGAAGGTCGACTTGCCGGTGCTCGGTCTTTGTCCTATCATATTCGCCTCTTGCGCTGCCGGAGATTATTATCTCATGTCGGGACTCTCTCGGTTAAGTTGGCAGGATTTAGGCCATCGCCGTCGTTTTTTTTTTCACCCAGCCCCTCTTTTTATCTTACCGCCAAACTTCAGCCCCAAGACCTCTCTCCTTTCCAAGGCCGTTTTTTTGGCCGTCCGCCTACCATCGGCGCTGCATTTTCCATGTTCCGACTTGTTCCCCCTGTCCTCTCCTTAGAATTGCAAGTCTTTCGGCCATCTCTTGAGGGTCAAATCTTGATACCACCAATTCCGAATTCCCCTCCCTCGTTAGTTTTTGAGGAATGTTTCGGCCTATTTCTTCTTTCTCGTCACCGTGCGATCGGGTGGTGTGTGGTCTAAACCAATTTTTTTCTTTTGATCACAGGGGGCACTCTCGCATCCCTGCAACCTCCCTAGCTCACCTTTCCAGCTAGCTACGTCCCGGTGAACACGGCTCTTGATCTGTCTCGGGACCTATTTTTCTCCGAATTGTGTTCCCCAATTTGCTTTTTTTTCACCTGGTGCGGCATTAGTAAAGACCACGATTTTTTCTCGCCCTCCTCGACTGCAATTGCCGTTTCTGCTGACCCAACTAAAGAGGGGCCCGTCTCCGGTTGACCTCTTTCCCCGGGACTTACCGATAATGGTCTTCGTAGCGCATTCTGCTGAAGCAGAGCGTGCGTTTTTTTTACCATCTTGACGTCCTTCTCCCAGTTCGACGGCACCAAGCCGACTCTTCCCTTTCGCGATCGTCAGATCCCTTGCGATTCCCTTTCCCCTTTGAGTTTGTTGAAGTAGTCCTTCTTCTTGCAGGCCACGAGTGCGATGGACCCTATTTTGCGTCCCGGTTTTTTTTACTTGCTCATGTTAGTACTGCTTGGCGTTGCTTCGTTTTGCTCCTCCCCTCCTCAATTGGCGGATGTACCGCATCATCTCTCTTCTCATTTTAGCGAGATCAGGGTGCGTCCCATTTCCTGCTTCAGTTTAGTTTGCTGTCCTACTGCTGATCTAATGATAGGTCTTCTGTTTCCCCGGGTTCCTCCCCCCCTTCAGCTCAGTCACCACCCTTACCAACATCACCCCGGTTTCCTCTTCTTCCCTATCGAACGGGGATCTTTTTTTTCTGAAGGCCTTTAGATACCCCGCATTTACCTCTCTTCCCCATGCGATCCGATTTCTGCTATTGTTTGGGGGGGGCCGCTGGCGCTTACCTCGCGGTGACGGCTAGAATCTGCCGGGACTTTGCCTCGGCGGTGATTTGAGCCGACTGTTTTTGCCCTCTGACGATGCCTATTTCGGCCTGTTGAATCTTTTTTCCCCCCCCTTTGAGTAAGATCTGTTCCTCCATTCTGTGATCCACAAGAGCCTTTCTCTTCCTTTTCCGCCGCTCGGCCTTTTGTACGCGGGGCGGTCCGCTTTAACATCGGGTGGCGACGGTCTCCGGTTCTTTTCTTTTTCCTCAACTGTCTGCACCTTTCTCGTTCTTAGGCGGCGTGGTTCTCTTGCAAGAAACTTTGCGGTGTGAATTTTTGCCCCCCTCATGTTCTTTCCGGCGAATTGGATGTCTTCGTCCTTTTCTTTCTAAGCCGTCTGGAGCGTTTCGGTTCGGGACTTCATCCTTCTCTCCCATCTGACTATATCGAGGCCTTCCCTCTTGCAAACTGAACTACGCTAACCCCGCTTTTTCTGGCCCTCTCGATGGTTTCTTGCCCTGCCTATGTTTCCCCCTTGTTGACTCATTCTTTTCCGCCTTCTTGGTTGTTTTTTCTCTCTCTGGAGTCCACCCAAGGGACAGGCCCTCTTAAGGCCTTACCTTTTTAACCCGCGTTTGGACCCTTCACGTAAGAAGGATTCCGATCCTTCAGCGCTGGTCTCGTCCTCTCTTCCTTGTTCTGCTTCCTCTCTCTCTTCGATAACGTCTGTTAACACTACTTTTAGATAAACAGAGTCCATTCCACCATCTGCTTTTTTGCCGAGCGATGGCAGATTTCCCCCCTCCCCCCTGTGTGCTTGATCCGTCCTCCGCACAACTCTAAGCCCTCCGAGGAGCAGCGGTGTTTTTTTTTTGCCATAGACAGTTCGTCCCAGACAACAAGCCGGACACGTCGCCTGATTGGTCTTACTCTTGATAGGAGTGTTCCGCGCCTCTCACCGCCTTTCAGCGGTCGAAAGGAGCTTCCCGGATCGGGTGAGTCTCGGCGTACTCGAAAGCACTGTTCACCGGCCTCCGATATTAGTTAAAGCTTTTACCTCTCCCGATTCCCTCCGCACCGGAGGCAACACGATCCCTGCCCTTCTGTTTAGCCCCCCAGTCTCCCTCGGTAGTGACCTGCGCCGTGCTTCCTTCCCCTCCCCTAGCCCCCCCCCTATCGGCGATCGCCCGATCGCCTGCATATACTTTCGTGTTATACCCCCTTACTCCAGGCTCACTAGATCTCCCGTTGTCTGCAGGCCGCCCAGGGTCGGGTCGGTGAGGGGTCCTGTCTTTTTGGGTCGAGGCATTCCTGGACCCAAGGACTCTCTTGATCCGTCCTCAGCGAACGCCCCTTTTGCCTTCTTCTCCCCGTCTGACGATGCTTTCTCCCGTCTTCTCTTTTAACTGATAGGATGAAGGAAATGCTGTTTCCTCCCCTTGGTTTGTTCAAGGCTCGGCTTACGAACCACCATGCAGCACGCCAGCATTCCACATTCCCAGCATCAATCACTCAACCCTGCGGTTCCTCCCCCCCGAAGGCTTCTCCCCTCCGCTTCCTCTGCTTACATGATGAAAATCGCCCGTTTTTATCTCCCCTACTCGCGAAAGGAGATCCGGCCTCTGTGCCTCTTCTCGGGAAATCGCGCATTTTGTCTTTCCGCGCGCCATGCAGTTCTTTCTCTCCTCATCCCCTTCTCGGTCCGATCCGATCCGTACAGCTTAACGTCGGCCCCTATGGTTTTTTCAGATGTGCGGCGCGGGCGTCGGGGGTGACGAGTTTCGATGTTCAGCAACGTGGTTTGACTTGGCCCTTCCCTTTTCCCCCCAGGCGCTGATCACATCGGTCCGCGCATCTTTTCATCTCGTGTCCACGGTTTAGATTTTGAACATCCCCCCCCCTTGTCCCTCAGCTGGTGAATCTCTTAGGTTTATTCTTGACGAGATGTTAGTTTTCCCATCACACAATGGTTGTTTCGCACCCCCCAACATTTTCGCCCGGAACGGGTGTCATGAGATGACGCCTTTCCCCCACTTCTGCCTCCCCTAGTTCCGCCATTACCTTAATGTGCTTTACGCTATTTTTTGTTCCAATACCGATTTATTGCATTAGCGGGCAATCTCCGATGCCGTTCTCGATTTTTCCCGCCCCCTTTAAAGGTTAGGTCGTAAACCGGCTCCGGACCCTTTCTCCCCTCTCCCAGGCTTACGGCGCGCTTTGTGACCGGTTTGTCGTTCGGAATCAAGCGAGGCTCAGCATATCTTCTAAGATGAGGGGAGCTAGCGGCGCGTTCAGCGCCCCCTTTCGCCCCTTCCCCTCCCCTGCTCTTCTTCTTTTCTCCGTGCGCCCTCTAACCTTAGCTCCCCTTATAGAACCAATGAAGAGCTAAGTCGTTCTTCTTGAACTTGAGGACCTCCGGCCAATGATTCTCTTTAGAAGGGATACTACCTCTCGGCCGGAGTTGGTCCCACCCAGGGCAAATGATGAGCCATCGTTCCTTTCTTCTCCTAAGGATTTGGTCTGGACGATCATGACCCGTTCCCCAGTTACCTGTGGGTGCCCCTTAGTATGCTGCATTTGGCCCCATCACTCTTCCCGCGCCAGATGCCTAACGTATCAAGGTTTTGTGTATACTTGTCTCCCTCCCCCCACAATAAGGCACAGGAAGCCCCCATCAAGCCGTAGTTTCTTAACCCGGTTCGATGGCCGACACTCTTCTTCTCTGTTTTTTTCGTGGCTTTCTCTGCAGGATTCCTTTTCAACTCGCCGGCAAAGTCGTGTCTGTACTGGAGGAGTAGTCCCCCTATCATTTTGCCGCGAGGAATTGTATATCGGCGTTCATTCTTCCCCCGAATTGTCCTGGCAAGACACAGTGACGCTAGTGGCGGGAGCTCGACCCTTTTTTTTTATTTAGCTCGGCGGCACGCGATTTGCCCCGCCCATCGCCCCCTTCTCCGAGCCTCTTCAATCATCTGTTTCGGTTATACCAGCTCTTTTTTTCCCGTTGAAGGTGACCTACTATCTTCCCTCTTTTTTCATGTAGTCCATTTGCTATCTTTCGTCACGACGAGATGCGGAGGTACCTTCACCCGAACGGTAGTTGGGACGCCTCCCCTGCTCCCCTATCCAGCACTCTTCCCCCGATTTATGGCCCCGGTTGCGAGGGGCCTCACGGGCATCTCTAAAGCCTACGTTCCCCGCGATAACGAGTTCTTTTTCATAGAATGCGGAGCGGAGCGGCCCCCATCTCTCGCCTTAACCTCTGCTGGCCCCCTGGGAGGTTTCCTGCGTGTTGCCGGTCGCCACCTCTTCCCCCTCTTTCCCTCGATCCTTCACTTTTGCCCGTTAGACCCAACCTCCTTGTCCCGATTAGCACTCTTAACTTGTGGCAGCTATGAGCTTCCGGTTCGGC
>Ga0179593_1285809_pt1 | contig 17861 bp, 16 predicted proteins | sample CZODoug2_1_08_16_FD_185931 | JGI IMG/M metagenome (GOLD analysis project Ga0179593, IMG submission 185931) | Vadose zone soil fungal communities from Angelo Coast Range Reserve, California, USA - CZODoug2_1_08_16fungal (PacBio error correction) | ecosystem: Environmental > Terrestrial > Soil >... | reverse complement strand
CCCCTTTTTTCCGTCTTGGATGGCCCTTCTCCTTTTCTTTATTTCTCTTCCTCTTAGCGCAGGCGACCCGCCGAAACGCTGACGATTCTCTTCTCTTCTCCTTTTCAGTCCATCTTCGTCTCTTTCCGCTACTTCCTCTCATCCGTTTAGGGCGCTTTTGCTCGTGCCTTTTGGGGATGTTTTTTATCGCGCTATTTTCCTTTTTGTCCTTCTCATGCCGATGATGTGGACAAACATTTTTTGGCCCCTCCCTTTCGTTATGACCCATCCCCTCTCGCATGCCCTCGCTGTCGCGATGGTTTTGCGGCTTTGTTCCCTCTCCCGCGGCGTCCCCATCCAGGCTCCCCTCGTCGAGACCTCCACTTTGCTCAGACCCCTTTTCCTATACAACTACTTCTTATGTACATTCCTTCAAGTACCCTCGGACGTGCGGAATCCGCGCCCCTTGCCCGATTTTTCCCTCTCCTTTTCTTGGCCGGGTCAGCTGCCGATCTGCGGCATGGCGCTGGCGAGACCTCCCCTTTCCCCCTTTACCGACCCCCCTCCTCCATTGTACCTCGTTCTGACTTTATTTCGGGCCTCCTTTGTGAGGAGATGGCGCGATTTTTTCTCCTTTTTTCGATCCCCCTCTTTAAATGGACACTTGTGTTCGATTCTTTTCTTCTTTTCCCTTTCTCCTCCGAGCTGCGTCCCTTTTTTCCAGCGAAACCTAAAAATTTCTTTGTGTAGGCGTATATTTTACCGCTTTCTGGTGACGATCTCCTGCAGAGTTTACCCTAAAACGTTTCGCTTTTCCCTTTTTTTCTCCTTTTTCTTTCCTCGGCCCTGCAAGCGTAATTATTGTTCCTTTCTTTCCCTTCCTCTCTCCAGAGAACGACATCGGGCGAGTCCGTTGCTTTTTTTTTTTTCTTCTAAAGCGCGCTCCTCGTCGTTTGAACGACGGACCTTTTTCTTCTGTTGCTCTCCTTCGCTGAAGGTCGCTTTTGCGTTTCTTTCCTCTCCATGCCGTGTGTGGATGCCGGTTTGCGGGCTTTACTTTTTTCTCGGGCCCTTCTCCCTCTCCCCTCATCGTTTTTCCGGAGAGTGACATTCGCTTCTTCCAACGGTGATTCTTTAAAGCCACACTTCGGTAGGCTTTCTTCGAGCGATACGTCGGGCGTGCCTACCGCTATGTTCGCAGATTCGTGCGATTTTCTCCTCTTCTCCCTTCTGTTTTCCTCTTCCCCCAGGATTTTGTCAGTCGTGGGTTTTAGCTACTGTTCTTAATGTAGTCTTTTCTATTTCTGAGCTTTATTTCGAACTTTTTTTTTTCTTTTTCGGGCCCTTCCTCTGTTTGCCTTGCCTTTCCTTTCTTGGTTGCATTCTTTTCCCCGATGCTTCATGTGTCGGTTTTGGGCGCTGGCGTTCATTTCCTTTTTCTTTTAACCTCCCTACCTCTTCGATTGAGCGCCTGTCAACAAATTCCCGCTTTGCCAAAGACCTGTTCCTGATGCGGATCATCCGAATTCTCTCCTGTCGAAAGAGTTGTTTCTGACTGTAATTTCTCTCTGCGGCTGCGTCATTCTTCTTTTTGCCTCCCACCCAGATGGACCGATGCCATTTCTGGTGTTTTGTCCCCCTCTCTCTCAGTCAAGCAATTTTGAGTTTTAATGGCGGTGTACTTCTTCGTTCGCTCTAACGTGCTCGGGACCGGCAAGGTTACAGGCAAACCTTCTTTTCCCGCCACATCAGTGAATAGATCGGCATCTTCCAGTTTCCGATTTTTTGTTTCTGGACTCCTCGAGGCGCCCCAGTCATCAATTATCGCGCTCCGGTCCCTTTTCGTTCCTCTCTTTCCCGATCCATCAGGTCGCCCTTGGGACTCCTGAAGGAGATTATGCCGAGTTCCGTTGCTCTGTTGCCATGCGGACAATCCAGGATCACTCGTTTTCCTAAAAGGTTTCTGGTATTCGAGTCTCGAGGCTGGATTTTCTGCCTATTCAAAGATCGTTCTCCACCCTTCGTAAATATCCGTGGACCCCCCGTGCCATTAGCTGTCGTGAGTCAAGACGCCCGGTCCTGTCCGCCCGCATGTCGGCCTCGCTGAGGGCACCGGCATTTTTTCTTTCACTCTCAGGAGTGTGACCTTCTTAAAGGTCCTGATCTCCACCCCCTTCCCTCGTGCGTGCGCGAAAGTTGCACGGAGACAATATTTTCTTCTCCTCTGTTTTTTGAGAGCGGCTTGCTTCTCAGTCCCCGCAAGACCCGCACGATGCGTTTCCTTTTCCCCTGTCACGACCCTGCGCTTTCCATAGCCCCTTCCTTTCCTGGTGCCCTCGAGTAGATGCCGACAATTTTTCCTCCACTGCCTGGGGCGTCTTTTTTACTGCCGGTTCCAATTTGCCTATTTCCCCACGACTATTACGAGTTTGGTTTTTCTTCTATCTTTTGATAGTGCAATGTTAGCCTGATTCGTGACATTTTTATGCCATTGTTCTCCCCACGGCGGTTCGCTTTCGTGCTTCTTTTTTCAGCATGCTTCACTTGATGCCCTAGATCAAGGTTCTTCCGGTGTCGCATGACTTTGGTACTTTGACAGTTCCACTTGCCCGATCGCTTTCCGTCGATCTCCTTCTATTGATTTTTGGTTCTGAGTAGGCGCTTTTGCTTGGAATCGTCACTCCGCCCTTTCGTCTTGCCTTTTCTGATGCCCTGACTTTGGACTTCCCTTCTTTTTATTCGTCACTTTGACTTTCCTTCCCTTCTTTCTTATATCTGAATCATTCACCACGCCATGTCTCTCCAGTTCTTCTCTTCTCTTAAGGGAAAGGACATCGGTTCGAACGATTTCTTGTTTTTCAGCAAGAGCTGAGATCTTCTCTCAAACCCCGTTTTTTTCTTCCCTCTTTCTTGTCCTTCGTTCCTTCCCCCACTCAGTACAGAGTTGTCTTTCTACACCTAGGGTCGATTTTTTTCCCACCTGAGCCACTCGTTGGTAGTTGAACCAGAACGCCCGCCGGCTCGAGTCCGAAGCCGACATGTTTCCTGCTCTTTGTTTCTCCCTAGCCTTTTTTTCACTTCTCACGAAGATGAATTTGCGACCCCCTTATCCTGTTTTTTGGTCCGACCCTTAGGTCCCCACCGCTGAGAGAGACTCTTCCGCCTCCCCCTGCCCGCATTATCTTTTATCTGGATTCTTCGCAATTCGATTTTTTATCGGTAGGACGCTTCGACCCTCTCGCGTGCCGACCTACGGCGTCATGACTCCTCCGGTTTCTGTGCCTCTTTAATTGCAGACGGCCTTCCTTTTTCTTCTGGCTTCGCCACTAGTACAACAGGACGTTTTTTCGCTGGAACGGCCATCTATCTCCCTGGCTTCCCCTGCCACCTTCTCTCCCGGTTCCTCCACTCTTGCTCCTTTCCTAAATCGAGTTCGTGCTTCACCGACGCATTGCTTTTTATCATCATCTACACCGCGTCCTTGAGAGCACGCCCTATGTCGCGTCGAGCCTCTTTCTTTCCGCTAGGAAAGAGCACATTTGAAGTTTTCGCCCCCCCTCTGTTTGACCGCTTGACCAACTTTTTTGGGGACACCTGTTAGCTTTTGTCCCTCCGATTCGTGTAGAGATAGGCGACGCCCCCCTCTCTTCTTTGGAACAGTGAGTTTTCGATTAACATGCCTGCATCCCACAACGCTTTCCATCTCCCAAAATGAATTTTTCGAAAAACAAGTGAATCCCCCCAGTTCGACAGCTTTTTTCTTTCAACCATTGTCTTCCAACGAGCTTCGCCCCTTTCTTACCCTCCAGAGGAACTGCCGCATTTCCATCCTTCATTTTCCTGTTTAACTATTTTCCTGGATTGTTTCCCTCTGTGGTCGCGACTCTCCCCATCTCCCCCATGCCGTCAGATCTGGGCAGCTTCACTTCCTCGGCGTGGTTTGTTATATCGGGCAAGTTTTAGCTCCTTTTCACGTCCGCTTTTTTTCGCATGTCCTGCGGGTTGGCCCTTTCCATTTACTTTGCTGCTTGTTTCCGGAAGTCCGTGCCGAGCAGTTTGCTGTATCGCCGCTACGTTTTTTTGACTGTACCTCCATGACTCAAACCTGGATTTTTATGACTCTTTTCTATGAGATCGCCTCTCTTGAGGTCTTTGCCCTGTAAATAGGTGACTGCCGCATTCTCCTGCCAGGTCTTTAAAATTGATAACCCAGGGGTATTTTTCTCTCCCTGTCATAGCGCAAGACATCGCCTTCTGATTTTGGCCAGGTCCGTCGGCTATAGAAGTTTCAGCGGATCTCTATTGAATCTCGACTTGCAGACTTGCGCGTTTCGGCTTGCTCCGTTCTCTTGAAGAGGATCCTGCGCTCCCACGTTTTCTCTCTCCCCATCTTTCCCCATCCCCTGGCAACAGGATCTTTCTCCTTTTGTTGGAGATCTTTTGCTCTTGGATGGCATGTCTCAGCCAATTGCACTTCCCAACTTCCTTTTAGCTCATGCGCCCCGCCGAAATCTGCGTGACGATGCTTTCTCCTTCGCTCTGGCGAGGGACCTGGCTTCGATTGTCCTCATTTTTCCTTCTTTTTTCGTAATAGAGCATATCCCGGTGGTATCCCATTCCAATGCCGGTGCGACGATGTAGGGGCACGTACCTCCCTATTGAATGTTTCTCCCTTCTTTCTCCGTCCCTCCCATAAGCCTCGCAGCCGTCTTCCGCGGCTCCGATTCCCCCTTTTTTGTGAATATTAGGTTCCCGCGGATCCTTGATTACTGCTGAACTTCAACTTAGTTTTTTGGCTGTCGGCCACAAAAATTGCGCCTCCCCTCTTTTCGGCCATCCTCAGGCAAAGGGCGTCTAGTTTCTTCTCTATCTAATGACTTTCATAACCCATCCTGTTTCGGTATTGCCCTCTTGTTTGTTCGGCTGGAGATGGCGCGGTCCCTCTTTTCCAATACTAATTACGGTTTTTTTGTCTCGTTTCTTCCCCGGCCTCCTTGGTTGGCGCTTTCTAGTTGTAAGGTTGGAATCGATCCCACTTTCGACCTGGATTTCCAATTGTTTCATTTCAGGCTTTTCTCTTCTTTCCCGCTTTGGTCAGTACGGGTTAATTTTCCCCCCTGTTCCCTGCTGACTTCGCTGTGTGGTACTTTTTAGCAGTTTCTACTTGTTCCGACTACCGACTTGTGTCGAACCGTTACGCGAAGCATTTTTTCTCTTTTTTTTTCTTCCGACAGCGTCCCGTTCGTTTCGTCATGTGTCTCAATTGCGTGAGGAGTTCTACAGACGCCTCTCCAAGCTCTTTGCAGATAGAGAAAAGAACGCTTCCTCCTTTTGACGCACGGACTTTTTAGGTTGTTCCCTCGCTGCGCTGAAGGTCAGTCACCTCTTTATCGCTTTGCGTTGAATTTATTTGAAGGGTGATTCTCTCTGCGTTACCTAACGTTGTTGGACCCTTGCGATTTTTTGCCAAGTTCTTCAGGCGGTCCTTTTGTGGATCCTCGTTGCCCTCTTCAACCAGTCTTTTATCTTCGTCATTTAAGCAGATAAGGTCTTTCTATTGTCGAATCTAGTGAAGATTTCGCCCCCCCCCACCCCCAGTTTGAGTTCTCCTCGCGATTCTCAGGTTTTAAGGCTGGTTCGTGACGGACGGTGGCTCTCTCTCTTTCAGTCTGGGCCTTGCGGATAAATCGTGATGTCGTTGTTGTCCTCCCCCTCCGTACCCGTCTGATACAGTGCCGTCCCCTCTCCCTTGACTTTTACCCCTTATGTCCTTAATGTCTGCGTTCGTGGACGCGGAGCGAAGGCGGGTTTTTTCCTTCGCTTCTCTTTTGCGAGCCTTGGCCCCTCTGGTCCTTCCGTCCGTTAGATTGAAGGGGTAGCGCCGGTCCCCCCTCCTTTCCTGACAGATTGGTTGAGGAGAATTTCGCTGCTTCTGCCTCTCTTCGGGCGAGGTTAACACTGGTTTCTTCCATCGATTCCCGCGACTTAATCCCCTCACACACTTTTTCAGTTTAGGTGGTACTCTTCCCCGATTACGCGACTTTGCGCTTGGTAAGTTTGTACGTCAACTTTAATCACTCCTTGCCTCTCAGGAACCCTTTCTCCGAGTCGTCCGAGTTTGAGAGTCCGACCCACCGTATTCCAATGATCGTTCAAGCTCGATTGGGCTTTTTCCGATTCCTCCCCGAGGTGTCGACCGGAAGCCTTGACTGGTCTCTTGATGCCGACTTCTTTTTTTACTGCTGTCCGGCAGACCAACATCCCGCCGAAAGTTGGCAATTGGCTCTGTGATTTCCGAGCCTTTCTTTCTTTGCCTATCAAACTAGCGCGTGTAAAATTCGTATAGCGTGTTAGCGTCATGGACGCGGAGTGGAAATCCCCTCCCGGATGTCCAGTCCCCTAGGTCGTCATCGCGAGGGCAAGGCACAGATGTGGAGATGGAAGCCGCGTTGCGCTGTTATTTTTTTTTTTTGTTTGTTTGTTGTTTTATTTTTTTTTTTTTTGTTTTTGGTCTCTTTTTTTTGGTGCGTTTTGTTTACCGGGAGATCTCACCTATTTGCGGGCAGATTTTTTTTTCTCAGGCCGACCATCTTGCATCTCTTTTCTTTTTTAAAACATTTTTTCTTTTTGTTGTGGCGGAGATTCCCTCTCGAAAGATGGTCGATTTTCTGCCGGTGTTACATACTTAGCCCATTTCCAAGCGTCAAGAGGGCGCTTTCCTCCCTTGTTGCCCATCTCTATGCAGTCTTTTCAATTCCGGTTTCTTGAGCCATGCTTACTATTCGGTTCTATAGATTTGTTTGGTCGAAAACGGGCGCTTTCTTGGGTGTGCAGCCTCGCTTAGTAACTTCTGCTTTGTTCCGAAACGTGAAGTTCCTGTTTTTGGTTGTCTTTTGCCTTTAAAATTGTTCTTCATCCCACCGGCCCGCCTCAAGGCTTTACTGTATCCAGACCTTTGATCGCCCTTAACGATAACACGCAACTCCCTATTTCGCTTTCTATCTTGAGACGGTTGCTCTTCCGAGAAGCCGTCTTGACCGTACTTCTTTTTCATGGCACCTCCATAGTCTTCGGAGTTTTACTCCCTCTTATTCCAGCACCTTGTTCGCTTCGTTCTTCTCCTCGCCCCTCCCTCCTTCTCCTCCCAACTGAGTTACCGCGGCGCCTTCACAAGCGGGTGCCCCTTTTCCCCGTTCGTCCTCTTGCGTCCAAGCCGCAGGGATTATTCCCCCTGTCGGAAACGAGGGAGAGAGCTTGGTTTTCCTTTTTTCGTACCCCCGGTTGTCGACAAAAGCGTTTATTTTCCCTTCAGTCCTAGTTTGATCCGAACGCCGCTGCGCGCCGCGCCGCCCTATTTACTCCTTCGTTTGTTTCTCCTTCCCCAAGGCGCAGGGACAGGATTGGACGGTTTTCCAGGCCCGAAAGCAAATCCGCTGGTTCCCTTCTTTTTTTGACCCATGGCTGCAAAGCGTGAGATCTACGATTGACCCCAGCCCTCCCGCTGACCTGAGCGGACCTTTTTGACGGCTCCCCTCCCGACCTCGGTGATTGCTCTCTGAGATATCTCCAATCTAGTTTCTCGATCCCGCTCGATGCCGCACGCATCCGTCTTTCTCGACTATTAATTTTCGGCCTCAGGGTGGACTTTTCTTTCGTCGCCGGTCACAGGCGATTTAGATCCTTCCCGGAAATTCGAGTTAACACCTTTCCACCGGCACCTTATAGCCGGCTACGGCGACTATTTCTAAGGATCATGTCAACCCCTCATGCTAGGTCGCCGTCGTAAAGAAGCGGAGCGCCTTTTTGCTTTGAGCTTGAAAAAGGCCATTTTTTTCCGTCCTCCGCCAGCTTCGAGCGCCGTTTCGACCTTTTTCCCCTCCGAGTCCCTCTGACGCTGGCTGAAATCCCCTCCCGTTTGTTTTTTCCATGCTCTCTGCATTTTGAAACTTGAGCTCCCAGACGGGCTTCTCTTCTTTCAGTTTGACCATCCCCGCGATCTCCTTTTATTTTTTCTCTACCCAATGCCTGCCGCTGCTCAACGAGACTTTCCCTCTGCCACATAAGACATTGATTTCAAAACCTTTCCCTACATTTGATGCTCAACATGTGTGCCAACGAGATGTGCCCATCTCCCTCCGACCGGCCTCCCCCTCGCCCTCATCCAGAAGCGCTGGTATGGAGGTCTTATTTTGACGGCATCGTGGCTCGGACTTCCGTTACACTTCTTCCTTCCCGTTCAGAACATGTCCCTTCTTTTTTGGTTTGATGCATCGGGCAAGTGAGATAGCGCCTCCGGCAGTCTCCCTGCCTGCGTCTTGCTGTTTAAATATATTATGTGCACCCTTTCGGTAAGGCAGAGCCCGGTCCGCTTTTATTTCCAAGCGGTTTGCTTGAAGAAGAGGGTCCCTTCTCGCTCTCTCCCTGACTTAGGCCTCGCTTCGTGACTCCGCAGCAGGTCTTTGTCTTACCCATTGTGTCCCATGTTCTTTCCTCCTGCTCTCCCTTTTCCTCTTCATACAGTGGTATACAGGCTCGATGCGAATTACACAATGTTTTGAGAAAGAGCCTGATCGGACTGAAGGCCAGTCTTCCTCTCTCTTGGTCTCCTTGAGAGGATCATCGAAAAGAAGATTTCTCTTCTTCTTTCTGGGGTGAGTTTGAAATCCTGACGCGCCCCCTTTGCGCCATTTGTAGAGAATGCTATTCACGCGCCCGTTCCTCCTTTTTGAGAGAGCAATTGTTTGCGCTTTGTATGTCCCCCTTGGGGTTTTGTTTTTTTTTGTAGCACTTTTTGGCTCTTTTAACGCGACGGCGCGCACTTCTCCCCTCGCCATCTGCGTGTCTTGTCGAGTAAATAGTTCTCCCTCTCCTTTTTCCTTGGAACTGTCCTTCGATTCCTGCCTCCCGTTGCGCAGTTGCTTTTTTCTTTTTCTCATCGAGGCTTCCCCCCTGGCTGGGTCGTTTAGTCCGATCTCTGAGTGGCCCCCGACTTTCACCGAGGGATTCCCCCACGACCTGCTTCGGAGTCAACGACCATACGCGCGTTTTCCGCAATCCAGGTCTCTCCTCATCGTTGTGCAGGATTCTCATAGGTCCTTTCACTAGGAGAGTTCCTCCACTTTGCTCTTCCCGGTTCCGCAAATTGGCCTCTCTCTATAGTTGAAACTTCAATCTGCACTTCAAAGGGTGTCCCATCGTCCCGTGCTTTTCTACCCTTGACCACTCTTATCCAAAATACTCATTCGCGGCCGATGCTGGCCTCCTGTATGGGATTGGTGAGAGGCCTGGACCGATGCCTTTCCCCACTCCCTACATCGGCCGACATCCCAGGCGCTTCTTTTTGCTTCGTCCTGCTTTATTGCGGATATCTTTGGACCTCTTTGGTCCCAGCCATTTTTTGGATCGATCCCACTCTGTCGCTTCTCCTTTCGCCTGTCGTTTGTTCTTTTGGCCCTTCTTCGTCGCTTTGGAAGTACAGTGGTCTTGTCCACTTTTTTTTGATCTCTCTTTTTCATGAGTGAATACTCTCTAATCTTTTTGTCGTTGCTCTTCCTGCAACGTTACCGCTAGAATGGAGGCAGCGTTTAGTTTTCTTTTTCCTCCATAGTCACCGTTTCTTTTTTTTTGCCCCCAAGTTGCCGAAATGCGCGTTCGACGCTCCCTCTTGTGCTCTCTCAAGTCGCTGTGGACTTTTTTGTCCAATTTCTGCCGCGTCGGTGAAGGAGGCTTCTTATTTTTCGCTCTCCCTGCCTTTAGACCTATTGTTCTTGCTGTCCGGGAGAGAAGGTGCCGGTGGATTTTTTTTCGTTCCTCTCTCTACGACATCTGTGGTTAACCTTCCTCCCTGCCCTTGAAAACGTCTTCTTCCGGCCAGGTGATCGGCGGCACGCTCCGGCTCCTGCGCTCGATAGGTCGGGCCGGAGAGGACGCTCTTTTGATGCAGATGTTTCCGATGGCAGCGGTACGATTTCAGACTCGCGCTTTTTCCGATCCTTTGTCGCTTGGTTTTTCGTTGCCAGTGTTCCTCCTTTCTCGCTTTTTTTGACCTTCACACATCGTGATTTCGTTCGGCTGGCGCCTTCCCATGCTTCTTGAATCATTGCCTGTACACTGTCTTGGGAATTGCGACGATGTCTATCTTCCGTCCGGAGCGCAGTTTCCGTCTCTTCAACGAACGCCGTCGGGTTTAGTTCTTGTCCCCTGGTGGTAGACCTCCCCGTACTGTTTTAGTTTTCCGCCGAAGCTATTCAATTTTCCAGTCTTGTTTTATTCCTCCTCGTTTGGCCAGCGTCGTCTCGGGAGTTTCCCACCCCCGCGGCCCTTTTTCCGCGGCTCTAAGTCAGCATTTTTTTTAGCCCCTTTGAGGTGGCCGGCTTTCGATCACGGACCTGGGCTCCCGCCGGCAGGTTGACTTCCCTCCTCTTGATTTTCAAAGACATCATCTCGGCATCGAGAACAAATTGATCTTTGTCTTTGATCTTCTCTGCCTCGGCGCCACCCGTCCCCCTCTTTAGCCTTCCAGCTAGAGGTGATTTGATTGCCTCTTCTTTCAGTCGTTGAAACGTCTAGGCTCTCTCTTCCTGTGGATACACGTTTCATTCTTTTCCACCCCTCCCGACTCTCGCAGGCCTCAACCGGGCGGGTGCTTTCCTCTCTTTGGCTGACTTCTTCACCTGAGCTCCGGGGGCGCCCAAAGTTTCGTCTCTCGGCCGGCGTTTTTTTGGCGATTGGCGGAAAACTAGGCGGCTGTCCCCCTGCCTTGTCGGCGCGTTTTTTCCGGCCACAGCTGTTTCCTTCTCCGGCTTAGTTGTTCCCTGGCGATCTTCCCCATTCGGGCGGGTTCGCTGTCGCCGGGCCCATCTTCTCTTCCCTGTCAGCCTAATTTTTTTTCGCTCTATGGTTTCGCTGAGACTATTTTTTTAGCGCCTCACTTTTAGATCTCCCCTTTACCCCGTCCCACTCCGTCCGATTTCAATGCACAATCTTGCCTGGGTTCCTATGTCTTCTTCGTCCAGGCCGCGGTTGCGTCGTTTTTAAGCTCCAGCTTCTTCTCCCTGCTATCTTCCTCATTTTTCTCCCACGGAGCTCTTTGATCTTCCCCCCCTCGCCCTTACCTTCCAGATAACTTTTGCGCCGTTTTCACTCGTTGGCGGTTGGCGTCCGTTTAAAGCATTCACTTTTTCCTCGGTCCTTAACGGTTTCATTCTCTTTGTTCCTCCTCCCTTGGCGTTATCGGCAATCGCGAACCGCTTGCGTCGATTCGCGATATTGATGACCTTTTCGACGTCTTCGCGCCCGCCTCTTGGACTCATTCCCAGCGCGGCGATGCCTCTCCGCTGCAGGTAAGTTCTTGGCGTTACACTTTGCTGGATTGCCTTCCCTTTTCGTGCCTTCGGTCGTCGGAATCGACCATGAGCTCCACAAATTTGTCTTTTTTTGGTTCCCTATTTTTTCCAGCGGGTGTCGTTTTTAGCTTTCTTTTCCCTCTTTATTCTAATCCAAACCCCCGCGGTCGTCGTCCGATTTTTCCCTCCCAGGTCTGCTTCCTTTGCGTTGGAACCACAAGCGTTTTTTTTTCCCTGCTGGCACGTTCTTTTTTGATCAGACTCTCCTTTGCGCCTAGTAAGACGCGCCCATGTGATTGTTTCTCCAAGTTCCCCCCGTTTTGTTTCACTGATCACGCATGCTTGGCGTTCTCATCTTCGCCACTCGTTCGTTCGTGAACAATGGCCCAAGGTTTGCAACCTTTCGAAGCCTTTTACCAACTTTTCACGTCAACAGCTTTTGATGGCCCTTCTTTGGCGGGGGCGCCAGCCTCCCGAATGTCTGCCCTTTCTTACGCTCTGCGACAATTTAGAGTCTCGCGCCGTTCTCGGCGACGCGAAGCTCCTTCGGGGTTGCGCGTGGTTGATCACAGCTGCAGTCAGTTCAGGGATGGCTTCTCTTGTCCCAGCGATTATTAGTCTTTTTTTGAAACGGCCTCATCCACGCCTTCCCCGGACAAATGTTTTCCGTCCCTGCTTCCATTTCTCTTACCTTCAGCGTCCGTTTAAACCTAATGATTTTTCTTCCCTTGATCCTCTTTTTTGACTAGCTGCAACAGCGCTTGTTCGTTGTTGTTCGCCGAATCGTAGCCTTTCGATCCCAGCAGTCTTTTCCGGTTAATGACTTTAGGCCTCACTCTTCCTTTTTTCCCCATTGCTCGCCCTGGAACGTTTTTTTAACTCTGAGGAGCGGATCGTTCCGACGCGGGTTTTTGCGACGCCGTTTCCCCCTTCCTCCTATCAGCGTGAACCCCTTTGTTTTTTGTGACCCAAGTTTTTTTCTTCGAACGAAGTCATGGACCCTGACGTCCCCTTTGAACAGTTTCCCCTTTGACCCACAGAGTGGTATCTGATACCATGGGCCAACAGTTTCCCGTCCCCCCCCTAGCATCGTGAGTCACGGCCCCCGCACTGAGCCCGACTTTTCGTTTTTTCCTGCGATTTCTGTTCTTTCCCCCGGATGGGGTTTCTTTCGGCCCCCTGAGCCTTGCGCATCTTTCCGCTCGGCCGAAATGGATTATTTTGGGATATGGCAATTTCAGATGCCTTACAGGAACGTCCTTTGGGTCTGCCTTGTTTCTTTTTGCTTTCGCAGATAAGTCTTTGTATTCCGGCCAAAATTGGTGACCCTTTTTCCCTTCAGCAGAGACTTTCTCTCCGTAATCAAAGAGGTTTTGGGATCTCCATGCCGAAAAATTACTACCTCTTTCTGACCGTTCTCATTGCGCCGCTATGGTGAGCATCCATTAGCTTTTTTTACCGTACCTCCCCCGGTGCCTGTTCGGTTGCCAACTCTCCCAGGCCTGAATTCACCCCCAGGGCGGATACTTATCGTTTATTACGCCCTTACTTTCATAAGTATTGAAGGATTCGAGGCCCATTCTCTCTCCCCTGAGATCCGCCGTCGTCTCGTTCTTGCATCGACATCGTCAAGACAAGATTCGTCTGTTTCGCTCCGGCGCGTGTCTTCCTCTGCGTACCGTTTTTTCGTTGATGCCACTCTCGGCAACCCGGCTTTATCTATTTTTCCTCTTTGAGATGAGATTCACTTTTTTCCCGCTTGAGAGGCAGGCTCTCACGACAATGCCAAGTTTTTCCGAGGATTTCCTTCCTGCGCTGCACCTCCTGAAATATGAGTTTGACTTCTCAGCATTTTGATTCCTGTCGACCTTCGTCTAGGACGTTACCTGCCCGTATGACTCTTCCCTTTTCCTGCTTTCCTCCATCTCTCCTATATACCCTGGGTTCAAATTTACAGTCTCGATCGAGGTTCCCGAACGGAAAAGATGTATTTTCCTTCGCTGCTTCCGTCACGACCTTTCTCGTGACCTGCCGAACCAGTTTTCCTTTTCGTGCGATCGGTTTGCTTGCAGGGGTCGGCCCCCTCTTTTCCCAAAGCCCGCTTGATTAACGAGGCAGAGACTTCTGCTAGGCCGCTGCCGCAAACTGCCTTCTTACAAAGGACGGCCTGTGCCAGTGCCTCCCGCCTTTTCCAAAGCGGTGAAGTGTTTGCGAACTCTTCCAACAAATCCGCCAGCTTGAAGGGTGATGCCCGATCTGAGGAATGGCGCTGCCGCGAGTTCGATGCCTTTCCCCATCAAGACCATCCTCACGTTCCCCCGCCCCGTTTGTTCGCCCCCTTTGGCATGTGACCCGTATGTTCTCTTTGTTTTTGCCCATTGTTTTATTCTACCCACTCTGCCCAGGAAATGGATTAAATTGTGTCGCGACCTCCTTTTCTGGTTTTGTCCCAGTTTCCCTTCTCTTCTTTCGTGATTTCCCCGTCCTTTTTTTACTTGCGCAAACCTGGGTCACGTGCTTAGGTGTTTTTGTAGCCCTTCAAGCCTCGTCTTTGAAGTCGCTCTCATCTTCCCCGACAAACGTTCCTGATTTTGGGCTTCCGTTTCGCGGCCTCCCTCGGCATGAAAGGTTCTTTTTTTCCTGTGCCTAAAATGCGGCGATCTGACGCCCATCCTACCAAATGTTTGATCCCCGCCCGCTGTTTTCTCTCTCTCCCCCCCATACCGGCGCTCCCTTCGGTGACTCACTTGATGACTTGATTCCCCCAGCTCGTTAATGCCGGCGAGCTTGAGAGTGACGGTTTTTTTTTTGCCCCTTTTACTGCGTAATTTTTTTTCTCGCTTTCCCCTGAATCGATTGTTGAAAGTTCGACCTTTCTTCCAGGTTATGGGTCTTTTCCCTTTTCTCGCGGTCCTTCCACCCATCGGGGGCCGTTTCTGCGACGCACTTCGGGTGCGAGCCGCTATTAGAATCCTTTCCTTTGTACTACGCTTTCCCCAGCGTTCGTCGGGCCCTTCCAGGATTTCCCCCCGATCAGGTCTCGGGTTTTCGTTGACGTTGTCATGTAGCTCTCGCGTTTTCACTTTTTCTCTTCCTAACCCATGTTTTGGAGTTCTCCTTGTTCCCCAGCCGTAAGAGTATTGCTCATTCTCTGCGCCTGGTCCCTCCCGATGTCGATCATGTTCGGCTCGGTCTTTTCGTTTGCGTTCGGTTTCTCTCAAGAACAGCGCGTCTTGACATTTTATTTTCATCGCACGGCTGGGGGTAGACAATTCAGGTATCTCTGGAGGGCAGGTGAAGCTGTATCCCAATGTTCCTTTCCGCGGAGGTTTGATGAGTGAATTAATATCTGGGTTTTCAGGTACGTTGTTCATCTAACACCGCTGGCAGATGCCCTCGTCCGCTGCTTTGACCGCACAATTGTTCATGGCGTTTTCAGGGATCCCCTCTTCTTTAGGTCCCTGGGCTATCCGTGCCAGGTTGCGGCAATACATGTTTGCCCCCTCAACATCCATCGCTCCTTGCATCGGACCACGTTGGTTGCCGAGTCGTCCTGAGATGGTCTGTTTTTTTACAGGTTGCCTTCTTGAGCCGTCTTTTCCTTTGTTTTCGCGATTGCCGATCCCTCCCTCGGTCCGACACCGATCCCGAAGGCGGATTCTTCTCAAGGTGATCATGCTTACTTAGACCCCCCCTCACGCCTTTACCCTCCTTGGCGCCATTTTATTGGTTCTGTCTTTTCAGATTTTCCCGCTCACACTAGCGCGTGGGTAGCCAAACTTCCTTTTGTCCTTACATGGAAGGCCTCATGGCGTCTCCCGCTTATTGGCAGCCTCCATTATGCCCTTTTGTTAAAGATGGGCGATTGGAAAGCGCCAGGCCTTTTTAGGGGTATCCACCGTCCCCGTCGCTTTTTTAACGTCCCATGCGACCATATAGATGATTGTTTTACTCCTTCCGTTGTTTTTTTTTAGTTCCTTCGACCCCCCGCTTTCGCGCCATCAGCTGCCGGTGAGATCGCCCTTTAACCTCGGCGGCCTGCCCATTCGCCAAATCTGGGTCCCTTTCCCCTTCTTCGATGCTAAATAGGCGGCGGTTTGACGGCTTGTTGACGCAATTTAAGGAATGGAAAAGCTCCTTCCTCTTCTTTTTTTTTTTTCCACACGGCGCTCTTTGATGGGTCCCCACCTCCTTCATCTCCATCTTACCGGTGACGCCGTTTCTCCTTTCCGTCTTAGTAAGGTCAGCATGATCACCTTGATGACCTTCTGCCCGCGCCGCCTTTTTCATACTTTGCTTCCCAATCGCGAACCACATACGCTTTCTGATTTTCTTCCTCTTACGGTTGCGTCGGAGCGCCCGCGCTCCTTAACTTTTTTCAAGAGCATTTGTCTTCCCGACTTTTTTTTCTTTGCTTGCCAGCAACGATTTGATTTTTGTCCCCTTCCTGTTTTTCTTGACCGGTACTTCGTGACGAATACGTCACAGCCCCTCTGCTCCATTGCGTTCCTTGCGTCTTTCTTTGCTTGCAGCTGTTTTTCGCGCTCTTATGTGGACAAAAGCGCAGGCGATTAGTATCCTCACACCCGCGCGTCCGGCCCCCCAAGTCTTCTTACGGCTTGAAATCCGTATTTTTTCCGCAGCTTTGTCGCGATTTTTCCCCCTTGCTCACTCTGGTCTTTCCCCTAAAGCCCTGCCTGTTCTCGCGTCCGACTGCCGACCATTCGACTGTTTATTTGAGCAGGGACAGTCCTTGTCCCTCGCTGATTCTACCACTTCCTCCGACCCTGTGTTCCAGTTGTCCTTAAAAATGGCAGTCTGCAACGCGCTCTTCTACTTTTCAGGTCGTTCACCGAACATGTCCTGTTCTGCCCAATTTCGATGGCTTCGTTTTCTTCCTCTGGCTTGGAAGAACACTTCTCCTTTTTCCACTTGAGCGTCTACGCGCCCTCCATATCGGCGCGCAGGACGCCCTTTTTCCCTTTGAGTCTTGCCCCGATATCCCTTCTTCTCTCTTTTTCCTTTTATGGTATCTTCGGTACAAGTTTTTATTCGTCGATCGCGTGACGGACCCTAGAGTTTAATCCTCTTTTCCACGGCCCTGACAGCCTGGACGCACTACAATCTGTCGAATAACTTGCGATCTCTTTTTTTCCCCCCCCCATGCCTTGCTTCTTCACCGTACGAGTTCTCGCGTCTTTGGTTGTCGCCACAGCGTCTTTGTCATTTCCCTCTCTCTCTTGAGGCAGTCGAGCCATGGCTTCCCCATCACCTTCGGTCATGCATCTTTCGGCCTCGACCATAAACGCGGACCGACGACACACCATGATCTCGTTTTTTTCTGTTTCGTGGATTCAGGATTCATCGGTCTCCCAGTTTGTCTCCCCTTTTGACTCTTCCATAGAGCACGACGTAAAATGTGATGTTGGTGACCGTATGGCAAGTCCCGCGAACGATCACGCATGGGCCACCTTGCCTGCGTCGCCCTCCCCACCCGTTTTTCGACCCAGAGTGTGATCGTTAACACCATGTCAAAGAGCTTTGTTTTTCGGAGTCCACTTGCAAGTGTCCTGTCCCCCCCCTCTCCCCGTCAAAAAAAGTCGGGGTCAGTTGTTCGTTCCTAGGGGTTTTTCCCACCCGGCCTTTGTCCCTTTCCGCAAAAACGTTGTGTCCGGCTTCCCATTATGGGGCAATGATAGTGGGAATCTTACCCCTTTTTTTCGGAAAATTGGCCCACCTTACTGGGGATGTGGTCTGTTTTTTTTTTTGGCTTCTTCCTGGGGCCCTGTCCCCTGGGCCAAGGTTTCCCCCTTTTTTGTTCGGGACGCCTTTTTTTCCCTCGTTTGTTTCTTTTTGGGCATTCCACTAAGTTTTTTGCCCTCGGGCCAAAAAGTTGTTTTTTTTTTCTGCAGGCATGCCGACTCCCAGAAAGGGTTTTAATTCTCGGCCCCCGGGGCCGTTCCATACGCTGCATTGATGTCTTGGGTGACCGCCGTGGTCTACTCCGCCCTCCAAAAACCGGATTCACCGGCTTTTCCCGCCCGGATTCCCCCTGTTTTTCGGTGGCATTGACCCCTTTTTCTTGTTTTCTTGTGAGTCCGTTCTTCCCAAAAACCTGCAGGTTTCTTGTGCCCCCCGTTTCCTGGGCGATGTTCGGTTTGCCCACCCCCTTCAATACGCTTCCGTGTCCGGGTCCTCCTTGGGAAAATGATTACCCCCCTTCTGGGTCAGAGGTGCCTTGGTCTCCAAAAACCAAAGCCCTGCCGCTCCGGGCCAGGAAGTACAGTTTCAGGCCGTTTCGGTCATTGGCCCTTTTGGTCTCCTTACTTCTTCTATTCTTTGACCGCGGGGAATCCGGCTTTATGGAATTTCCTTGGAACAACTTTTTTTCCCACCTTCCGTTATTCGTGACCGGCTCCCTTCGCTTGCCTGTCCTGTTTGCTCTTTAGACTTTTCAAAACCCGGTGCGCGGGGACCCTTTTTGTCCCCCTTTGGTCTGGAGGCCAGTTTCCCTCGCTGACCACCAAAAAACCATTG
>Ga0179593_1703883_pt1 | contig 17863 bp, 15 predicted proteins | sample CZODoug2_1_08_16_FD_185931 | JGI IMG/M metagenome (GOLD analysis project Ga0179593, IMG submission 185931) | Vadose zone soil fungal communities from Angelo Coast Range Reserve, California, USA - CZODoug2_1_08_16fungal (PacBio error correction) | ecosystem: Environmental > Terrestrial > Soil >... | reverse complement strand
GCCACGCCCGTATTTTTTGATTGTGATACCACCTCAGCCTTAGTCGCCGGTGCTGAGCCTGATTCCGCGAGGTGTTTGATTGCCACAAAAGGTTTTTTATGATCTCGGTCGACCTTTTTTTCGTGGTGCCTTCAGTTTTCTTACACCCCAACAAGAGAGACCTCCTAGGCGGTTTCACTCTTTGTCGATTTTTGTTTTTTTCAGCGGAATCGTTCGACCGATGTGTTTTTCCGAGCAATAGTAATAGGCCGACAACTGCCTTCAGCCCACGGGAGTTTATCTACCGCCGTCCGTGTGTTCCCCCTACGTCAGTCAAAACTGTTTGTCTTCTAGTTTTAGACACCTGTTTCTCCCAGGGTTTGTTTCACATCCCTTTAGTTTTCCCTCTTCTCCCCTTAACTTTTTGAGGATTTTAACAAGCAATGCGATTTGAAAGTCCCCATTTATTAACTTTTTGGTTCTTCTTCGTGCTTCTTTTAGAGTTTTAGGGCGTATCCCTTTTGTCAGGGCTCGTAATATTGTTCTTTTCTTTATGCTTTTTTCGAGTGGTATCTTAAATGTCTGCGATGTCCTTTTAAACCTATCGGTGAATTCTTTTGCTACTCTTTACTTCGCCTCTAGCATCTGTATGGGTCGAAATCAGCCCCAAACTCGGGCGTAGGTGTCCTCCTTTTCTTCTCCCTTGTTTTCTATTGTCTCTCCGGTCGCTTCAATAAGGCGCCTACTATTCCGGCTTTCGTAATAGGTAGATCGTTCAGGTCCCTTTTTAGCCCCCATCCCCCCCACACCATCACTCTAGTTAATCGACATGACGTTTCCTTTCTCGTGGTACCTCCCCCTGCCCTCCCCCAATTCTCGTCGACGATTCTGCCCTCTACTGCCTCCCTGCCCCCCGCGGGTGGACAGGCGTTGCCGACTGTCTTTTTTCCTAATGCGCAAACAACCATCGGTGAGGAATTTATCTCGTAGTCGTCCGTGAGGCTCGATAGTCGAGCTCTCGCGTCCTTGAAACGGCCCTTCGTCGCGCCATCTGATTCCCTACCCTGAACGGCATTATCGGGATTTTCCCTGCGTTTGAAGGTATTCGACTTTTTTGCGAAACTCTTCAGTGAGCCCGACGAGGACGTCACGCATTTTCTCCTTTATATTTTGCGGTTCACTGTTCACCGTCCAAATTTCCAGTCCTAGTCGGGACTCCCGTCACGTACCAGGACGCGCGCTATACGTACTTCTTCTTCTCGGTCCTTGATCATAATTCCCTCTTCTGATGGTGCACCCCTCATCTTAGAGGAATATGCTTTAAATTTACTTGACCGTCTATAAAAGCTACCAGACGAACACCTGCCTTTTTCTCCCTCGGAATGATCCTCCCAGATCGTTGAGAGCGACGTACTTATATCTCTATCTGGTCCCTGAGATCAGAGGACGCCCGTAGGGAGCTGACTTTTTCCTTTTTTTTTTTTCGGGTGAATTTCCTAGTTGGGGATTCAAGTAGATGTTGTTTTTTCTTTTTTTCCCTTCTCCAACTTCTTCGTAGTTATAGGTGACACCTGCGGGTTGCCAATGTAAGTTCGAGACGGGTTCCATTCTTTCCCGTTATCGTGTGTATCTAATTTCCGCCGCCGTTTACAAATGGAAGAGTCTTTGTCCTCTTCCCTTTCTAAAAGTGGCCAACCGGGATGGATTCCCCCCTTGTTGATTCACTTCTTCCGGCGCACGTCCAGGGTAGTCTTCCGTCTGACTGTTTGCCTCCTGTCTATCGGCCAAGGCCACTGCTAGTCTCCTTCTCCTTTCCGCACAGACGAACGTGGTCAGGGTCTACCGACTTGTTGCCGTTTTTTCGTTTTTTTGAACGCTAGTGCTAGGTAGGTAAACGGTTCCCCCTTATCGCGCGTGTGTTGACCCAGCAAGGCCACCCAAACTTTTACCGTCATATTCCAGTCGCAAGCTTCCACTTGCTTTATCCCCACGCGTCTAATAACCTCACCCTTCCCCCTTTCTTTGGTTTTTGATTATGTATTTAGGTGTTAGATTTTCTCGTCAGTTGATCGAGTACCTTTTTTTGCTTTATGAGCCTGTTTTGGAGAGGGTATACAATTTCTTCGTTGTGCGACCGGGCCTTCGAAAGAGCTTATAAACATGATCCCCCCTCCCCGACAGAAGTGACCTGCAGGTCTTAGCACCCGTGACTTGCTTTAGTTATGGCCGACGGTAAGGTCTCTTGCGCAGTCTGCAACTACAAGTTTCTGTCCACCAACGACTTCGTCCCTTTTTCTCAGACAACCCGAGCCTGCGAACGACTTGTCGCACCTCTTGTTTCTTCCCTGCAGGGACTTCAAAGGTTAGATATTTTTTCCGAGCGACGCTTCCATTTTCCGAAGGCGACGGAAGTTTTACCACCACTTTACGTAATCTTTGATTTTGCACCTCGTATTGCTTGGTCTGACATCCTACAGACTTGTCGCAAGGGCTTCCTTTGAGCCAGGTCAGACGAGTGCTACACTAGAAGTTTTTCTGATTTCAAGACCGAATGAAACCGGCAGCACTTGCCTAGCCGATTAACAGACACGCTTTTTTTCTTCCAGCCGGCCGAGGACAATCGATTTCATGACCTAAATCCTCTACTCTCCAAGTATAGAGCAGATGTCCTCTTTCGCGAGGTTCTCACAGGCATCCATCTCTTTCTTTTCGTCTAAGAAGGGCTTCTCCTGAAAAAAGATTCGAATGCTCGAGATAGCTTCTTCCTGGTGCACCATTTCTTTTTACTCGGCCATGTCCCCTCTAAAGTTCTCCTCAGAAATCGTTCGATGGCATTGGACTAGTAGGAGCACCCTTATCTTCTAATGTCAGCTTGCTTTCCCCTCTGTTTCATTAGTCGCTCCCTCTTCCTTACCTGCTTTTTTCACCTCGTCTAAGGTCCTTCACCATTACCCCCACCTTCGGAGACTCCTGCAATCAAATCGATGGCATCATGCACTGGTTTCTTGGTAGCACGATTTCCTCTTACGAGCAGGCTTTTTGTCACCTGTTGCACGAATCTCGTTGGGGGGGGGTGTGTTCAACCAGCGGGCCGTCCTTCCTCCTGCGTTGTTAGTCTCGCCGTGACTTTTCGGCTAGGACAGGTCCCCTCCGTCGCTCTTCCTCTTTCAAACGGTGTGTGCGTGCGCTTCGTTTGGTATCCTCTGCCGTCACGTTGTGGGAGGGGAGTACCGAGAACTTCCATTTCGCATTCACTTGTTGTTGTTGCGTGGTTTCTACCTTTTACCCCTGAACGTTCAGGTTCCGATTGAACTTAACCTGTCGTTAGCTCATGCGTCGACTGAGAACCCAGCCGGTGGACCTCCGGACATAGCTAACCTCTTTTTGTTTTTCCGTCTCATTTGCATCGGCGCAGTAAAAATTTAGCCCATCTCGTTCCGTTTAGAGCTTTTTGTCCTGAGAAACAGTTTGGGAGATTTCTCCCTTTCCCTAACATTTGAACTTTTTGACATTATGCAGAGAGGTATACCTACCTCTGAACGACAGTCGATTTTCCCCAGAGAACCCCCTTGTGTTCCGGAATGTTTCACCATTCTCGGTTTCTTTTGACAAGACACCACAGTGATTGGTAGTTTCCCCTATATCCTTCTTCTTAGGGTCCCCTCCCCCCCTTTCAACGAAACCTTTTCGCTAGCCCTCTCTTAGTGGTCTCGTCGAACCTCGGTTCGAGATTCTTTGGCGTCATGAAAGTTGTTTAGGGAGGCAATGCTTTTCAGTGCCTTCTCCTCTTTTCCCCCCATTTGTCTCCCCCGGCTAGATTCGATGATCGTACGACTTTCCGAACCTCTACAGATCAAATTCATCCATGGTTTCTGTGGAGCCTCAGTACGTATGAAACGTCCCCACGTTTCAAAAAAGTTCTTTCACACTCTCTATTTTTCCTTGACTGGTGGAAAAGAGACGAAACCTTTCGGGACCTTAATATAAGAAACAGATCCCCCCTCCCGTCAGTGCTTTAGTCGAACGGAACGCACGCCGATAGGTGTCGTCTCTACTCTTGATTTACCACCGTCGTACCGCTGCTCTTTTCGAAATCTCAACGGCACTACTATTCCATAACTTCCTCGACCACTCTTTCTCTTTTTCCCTTACCGCCACGGACCCACCTTCGCTATACATCTGAAAAGACGTCCCGTTTTTAGAACCCGCTTTCAGGTCCCCGCTAACAGCCTTCCCGTGATTCATCGCGTGGAGGCTGTAATCGTTTTTTTCCAGAGACGGAATATGACGTGCTCTTCGTGCGTGTGTGATTGCTCGAACCTCCGACTCTACCCAATCTCCCCCTTTCCTCTCTTCAGTTCGATGGGATGCGGAGGATCGTGGTATTAAGAACCAGACTTACTTCCCTTTCCCCCGAGGAAGTGTCCTGACGTTATGTCCTACGAGTTTTGTTTCTTCTGCAACACTCTTTGTTTCCTTTCCGTTGTGGGACTTGGCAGGTGACCCGCGAACGTCGGACCTTTCCATTACCTCGATTCGACCCGCCTAGGATCTCGAATTCTTTCTCCCTGAGAGCCACCCCTTGCCTTATTTCCGGCGAGGTCGGTTTTTTACATTAGAATTGGTTCTCTCTACCCGCGGCACGTCAATCCACGACTGGTGACTGATAATTTCTTCTGTGTCCCTTCGCCCGGGCCCGAGTCGCCGACGTCGGCTCTCGACCCTGTGTGACCCAGCTCCTCTGCACCTCTTATTTGTGAGGGAAAGTGATATGAGTTCATTTGTTTTTCTATAAACGCTCACTCTCTCCTTTCTTTTGTCCCATTGTCGCGGTTCGCCGGGCGTTGAGCTCTCTGTATAGACTTTCGCACTCTGCTGTACGAGAGGCCGGCTCCTCGAAGCTTCAGCAGGTTCTTGGAACCTGTCGTCTTTTACCTGTCTCATCTTGTGTTTGCCCCCTCCGCCGCTTGACACCCACCCCCGCGGTGCTCGTCTTCCTAAATCTCTCTCTACTCTCTGAGATCTTCGAGTGTCAGTCGCTTTTGCCACGATGGTGGTGGTTCCTCTTTTTCCGAAACAGCCCTATGTACTCGCACCTTTTCCAGTACACAGACCCTGCGGGATCAGGGATTCGTTCCCGAGTTACTACTAGACTTTTCTAACCTCTGTCTATTTTCATCGGGCCCCCTCTACTCTGACCCCTCAATTCTGTGTTTCGATGTTTCATCTGGTTTTTCCATGGAGGCCTCGAATCACATTGCACATCCACTTCACTGGCCCAGAGGGTTTTTCCAGCACGGGACTCGGTTGATTTCCCTGTAAGGGTCGCTCAAGGTCCTACTTTTTCTCCCCGTTATCCTGTCGCGGCACGCGCTCAGTGTGGGTGAATTTGCATTCCTTTTTGTGGATGTGTGCTCTCATTTTCGTTATGTCCCTAGTCCCATTCGTAGCCCCTGAAGTTGCAGACCTCGACGAGCATTCAGGGCAAGGTGTGGCTGTAGGCGCGTCCGCCGTCGACCCTTGCGTACCAAGGTACTCCCGATTTTTGATTGTCCGATGAGTAGAATGGTCAGAGTCCTCTTGCGGTTTTGAACAATTTGCGGCCAAACAATTGAGTTTTCATTTCTCCCTTCCCAATTGTAGGTCCGAGGTAGGCCTTCGTTTTAAGTCTTGTCCGCCGGCCAAGCTGGTCTTTACTTTGGAGAGGTTGGGTGCCACTAAGGTCTCTGTTAGTCAGTCCCCCCCCTCCAATAGGTTATGGATCACTAGGGCGTCATCGACGAGAGGTGTGTTTATCTTCCCTTTCATTGATTGTTAGAGAAGGTCCAGGCTTTTGAAGGTTGTGTTCTCCTCCCTTTCGTCGTGTGAGTTCTGCGTTCACTGCATGGCGTGTGTGTAGTCGATCAATCTTCTTAACGTTGAATGACATTTCTTAAGTTACTATCCCTTTTCCTCTTTCTCTTCGATCTTAGGCCCTGTGTGTCGCACCCTCAGGACTATTATTCTTTGGCGTCAATCCATACTGCCTCAGCTTCTTCTCTGGCTTTGTCGGAGTGAAGGAGATGTTGCGTTGCACCTTATCTTGTTCGGTCACATAATTTTCTCTTTTTTTGAAGTCTCGTTTCTTCTCCTCCCTCGGAGAGAACTCGGCGAGCGTTCTGGTAGGTCGTTCGAAGATAGTCTCATTCTTTTGTTCATCTGTCCCCTGATTTGAGTTTGGGCGATCAGCTTTCCTTACCTATGAAACCCCGTGGCCCAATGGATCCTCCTCCCCTTTACAGGCGTCGACTTCAGTTACCAAACTTACGTTTTCAAATTTGAGTTTCTGCAGGTTTTCTTCCTCCCGTTTCATGCTAGTAGCTTCCGACACTTACCTGGTTTTTTCTTTTTCCCCAGGCCTTACGAGCTGGTGGCCCGGACCCATGCCGGTCTAACCAGGGTGCGAGTGCATTTCTGCAGCGTTCGAGGGGATTAGGTTCCAGGTCCTTCTTCTTTCCTTCCCTTTTTTCGCTTTGAACGTCGTCCCTTCTTTTCTCTTCAATCTCCCCCGAGGGTTTCACTCCTTAAGCTTTCGAGGGTTCGACTCCACCCATCGGGCTGGTCCTTTCCTTCCTCCCTTTCTTTCTGCGCTTTTTAAGCGATCTGTTCAGCGTCACATGCGTGCGTCTTACTTTTGCATTGATTTCGGCACAGCGTTTTCAGCTCCCTTTTTTCTTCTACAACAACGCAACACAACAGACAGAGGGTGTTTTCTTACCTAGGTTCTAGGCGGCGCCCACTAACCCCGGCCCTCTAGACGTCGCTCCCTCCGCCACGAGGGTGGTCGGTTGAGTTACAGAAAGAGGAGTACTCAGTTTTTCCACATGGTTGGCTTGTGCACCCCGATGACAGGTCTACGCCCTCGCCGGTAGATTTCTCCTTCTGAGATCGTTGCCGGTGACGTTCTCAAACGGTCGTGCGCCTTCAGTATCTGTGATTTTTTTCCCCCTTCTATCTATCTACGCGGACAGTCTTGGTGTTGAGTTTTTTCGAGGATCTTCTCTATTCATGCTCGCTCCTACGACCGGCAGATATGCTCTACTTTTTTTTCCCTTTTTCCCTGGTCTCGAACTCCCAATGTGAATGACGAGCCGCCCCTCCTCACGATGCGCTGCGGTCGAGTATTTCTTCCTCCCTCTTTTACCCGCCTTAATCGAGATGGCACCCGTCGCACTTTCTGAGCTGGACCCTGTTCCCCAATTCTCGAAGTGTCATACCCTCCTCCCTCCGACTGATGTTTAGTGTGCTCTAGGTCTATGAGGCTTTCTTACTGATATCGGCTATTCTCCTTGACGATGACGCGATTGTCCGAGTTGAACGCGATTGGAAGAGGGGTGTGTGTATGCCGGGTTTTTTGTTGTGGACGCGTGGAGTGGGAGAGCCTTATTCTTCCCGTGTTTTTGGGCATCTGTATCAACTTCAGCCGGTCCCACGCTGTCAGGGTTTAACGCCACCTCCCGCGCCGATGTTACGGCCTGTCGTTCTTACAAGAGTTGGTCTTGTAGTTCTGTTTTCTCTCTCTCAATGTCCAGGGGCGCTACTTCAAACTTCCTCTTCAGTTTTCATTTTTCCCTTCGGTTTTCCCTTATCGCAATCTTTCTTGCTCCTCTGGGTAGTTCGGAGACCTAGATAGAGGTTGCCCGTTCATGCTGGCCTTCCTGTTCTTCGCATTTTCTGCATTAGTGATTAGCTCCGGCTGAGAGTCAAGTAGCCGGCAGTCGGTGTTCCTTGTTGCCGCCGAGGTTTCTATAGTTCGGTTCCAAAGCCTTCGGTACCCGGCCATCTCCGGGTCTGATCTCCCACAACAGGGATACTCTTCCCGCTGCCTCAGAACGGGTTTACGTCCATCACTCTTTCACCTTTCCCCATATGACTTTCACTCTCCCTACTTGTTTTTTTCTATCCCTCTGTTAAGGTGTTAGAGACGGGGTTTTCGAGCGACGTGTCTATCGTGCTTATGCGTCTCTTTTCATGACTTTAGGGGGTGTGAGCTTCGTGTCGGAAACACTCTTCTGGTCCGTTCAACTTTTTTCCGTGTTATCCTGAGCCAGCGTGCGCTCATAGCACCGTCTGCGTCTATTTTCCCCGTGTCATAGAGAGTATTTTTACCCTCGCTTCACCTCACGAGCAGAAGCAAGCGTCTATGGCAAGATTCGGCTAAAATCGCTCAGCATCGCTCTCGGACAATCATTTCAGATTCCTTCACATATGATCAATGTCTTTTTTCCTCCACTCTGTAGGTTCTTTTCGGGTTGATCTCGGTTGTAGAGAGCAGTTCCTTTTTTTTTTTTCCCGGAAACTTGTAAATACACAAATTTTAAGTTCCCTCCGCAGTGCATCCTTCGCGCGTTTTGATTTGGAGACAGTCAGACCTCGTTAACCGATCCTAACTCGAGACATTGCTTAGAGTGTCATCAGTCCTTTACGGCTGACGGAACCGTCTCATCTTCCCTTCCAAACCGGACTGTAAAGACATCAGCTCCACCCTAACTCCGTCATAGGAACTCGTTAGAGGAACCATTCGCGCCGTAGGCTTTTTATTTTATTCCGCTCTTTGTAGGGTTTCTAAGCCCTTCAATTCCCCCGGTTCGGCGTTTGTCGTGATGCGTTTTTTTCCCTGATTCCGGACTGACCCTAAGCGCCTTAGGTTCCCCCCCCCTGACGTCGGCCCCCCATGCGATTCTGCGGACTTACAGTCTTCCGTCTGCTTTGTAGAGGCGTCTTTGCCTGCCGCGATGCTCTGCATGGTACGTTTGTCTTTGTCATCAGTCTCTCCCCCTCTGCCGGCTATGTCGTCGCGTCTGGTCCGCGCCACGACTCGCGCCCCTTCTGCAAAAGTTCTCAGTCCTTTTCTTCACGCTTTCAGATGCATAACGCATGACTGGTCTCCTTTCCTTCGCTGGCAGAGCAAGAAGCCGTGTGTTACGGTTATTTCCCAGAGCGCTGGGCTTTGTCACGTCGACGCTCGTTCAGTGTACCGTACCTTGTTTTTCCTATTTAAGGTCGCTCAGTATCGCGCGAAACGTTCCCTTTTGTGCGCGTTTTTTTTTTCCCCTTCGCGAGCGTGAGCAATATGTGATCCGTTTTTTTCCCCGAGTATTTCGTCTCTTATTATTTTTGTTGTCTTCTGACTAATGCCCTGAGTACCCGCGCACTCTTGAGTTGAACTTATCCTGATTCTCCTCTCTGTTTTTCGCAGCTGACCACTTGATTCGACCTGAGTCCCCACACCATTTAAGGACCGTTTTCTCCCGGAGACGATTCTGGTTTTCGAACCGCGCATTTGGGCCCTTCCCTTTTTTTGCCGTCCCAAAGGCCGCATCTCTTTAGGTCCGCGCTTTTTTATTAACAAAGCTCGCTTCCCGATGACTGTCTGTATATGAGGGCCCTTCCGGAGTAGTAAAGCCTTCTCCCCTTAGACCGAGGACACTTCTAGCACTCTAGAACGTAGACCAACTTTTTTCCTCCAGGCTTTTTACGTTCCTTGTTGTCCTTGTCGTCGCCCAACAAGTTGGAGTTTCTGGAAGTATTCTTTTCGTTTTTTTAACGGGGGCTCGACACCACCCCCTTTTTCAGAACTTGTGTCCGCCATGGCGCAAAGTACAGTTGTGATTTTCTTCCGAACACAGGAAATCCGGTTTTATCGCCGCGCTACCCGGTTTTCCCTTTCCTCTGGAGGGGGCCCCCCCCCAATGACTCCGTGAATACTATCCCCAACTCAAAATCTTTCTCCTCCCCAGTCCCTTTCTATTTCTATCCTATTAAGACAAGAAACTCCTTCAAAGGCTTCCGTCTTTCCCCCCGTTTCGTTTTGCTCCTGCCAAGACTGCTCTTCAGACCGTCATCCAACCTTCGGTGTTGACGTCCATGAATACCTGATTTGTGTATAATTCCGCATATCCTCCTTCTTTTACTTTAAGCAAAACCGAGATCCTCCGTAGGATTAGGGAGTTATTAGACCCGCCAGAAATCGGATAGGTTTCTCGTTTTCGTTGAATCGTCTCAAAAGTAGTCAGCTCCCTAATTAGACCCTTCAGCCACTGAAAGCGCAAAGTTCTCGACTAAAACGTCTTTTTCCCCTGTCTGGCCATCATGCCGACCCTGTTTGCTTCCTCACCCCCCCTTTCCTTGAAGGGTGATGTTCAGCTTCATCTTCCTTTCTCTATTTGAGCGGGAATCAGACCCGATATGCGTGTTTTCTGCTCCCTTTGATCTCCCCCGATCCTCAACGAGTGTGTCGGCGCTAGAAACCTCGAAATGGCTCACCCCACTCATTCTCTCCTTCTGACCGTTTGATGAGGATCGCACTCCTTTCTTCTTGACGTGAAATGATCCTTCTAGGACTCCAGGCATGTGTGTGAAGGAGGCCATGCGCAAACAAGGCGTGCTTTTTTTTTTCCCCTAGTGGTCAGGTTACGTTTGGGACAGGTGCTTTTGCTCCCTAACTATCATCCCCGGCCCTCAAGCATCTTCATTTCATCTTTTTTTTATCTTTGACGAGCGACTATCCGAGAGCCACCCCTGCCCTTCCTGCTCTTCTCGTCTGTTTTTCCCTTCCTGCTGTTGTGACTCGACACGCGCGTCGAGCAAAATATTTTCTCTTTTTTTCTCCCACGTGTAGAAGTATCTACCCTCGATCCAGGTCTTTTTACCGATTTCGTGGCCTTTCTTTGATTCGCATCCACAGCTTTTACCTTCGTGCACCTCGCGCTGTTTTTGCTAACTTTTTCTCGCTTTTTAAACAGATTCAATCAACATCCAGAGTTGTCCTCTTGTAGTTCCCGCGTTCCCTCTAACTTCCTTTCTCTTATTTCGCACTCGGGCCAGTGCGTCTTTAAGGTACGAGACGTCCTATAATAGTCGGAATCTGCAGTCTCCCCCCACTGTCGCGAGGTTGACGATGTGCATGGGCGAGTTTGGTTGCCGTTTCCTCTTTCCGCAAACCAGCTTTCGTTTTTTTTTTTACTAGTGACAAAGGTAGTAACTATCTCTGTTTGTTTAGAGTTTTGCTCTGTGTGGTGTCTCCTGAGAGCACGGGTTTTTGTGTTTGCTCCCGTTTGTCGGGACTCTTCCTTTTCTGCATCGCACCCCTCGACCAGGTTTGCAGACGACAGCTGCAGTCTAAGTCTCGTCGCGCCTAGTTCGTTTTTGTTGGCCTCTTGACTACGCCCGGACCCTACCAACATTTCTATTTTTCGTTTTTTCTTTCATCGGCTCGCTAGTAGCAGCTCATCCCATCCATTTCCAACGCTTCAGCTGCCTGAAGGAGTTTTTTTCTTTGTTATTAAAAGGACAGAGTCACCGGCCTGGTCTGAGGGTCTTCTCCCTTCCTGGTATTTCGTGCCGCGCGTTGTGTCGTTTTCTCCCCCCTGCGCCTATCCACAAGATGTCTCCCCCGGAGAAAGCTGTTACACCGGCGACCTTCAGAGATCTTTTTTTTCTCGTCTGGCGGTTCCCTAGCTGACGAGATCCAGTTAGTACTTTCTTTTTGTCTGATCGTCGAGGTTTTTTTCACCCCTGCCACCAGGTCCCCCCAAACAATTAATGCCATTTTCCTTTCCCAAAAAATCTGTTTCGCATGCCGGGCAATCTTCACATTCTCTCGGTCATGAATAAGGCGCTGTCTTCCTAATCGAGAGGCCGTCCTGTTCGCTCTCGCTGGAACCCTCTCCTGCTTTTTTTTGGTCACCAGGTTGGGCTCGTTTTTGTGAAATCATCCAGGTGATTTTTAGAGCTCGGGAAACAGTCGAGATCGCTGGAGGTTATCCCCGCGCGGTCGGGTGACCTCCTCTCACTATCTTTTTCCTTTTTCAGCCTAGGCTCCCGGCAGGTCGGGTTTTAGATCCCCCCCCCTTTTGAGTTAAAGTTCTCTCTTCTATCTTCACTGACTGTTCCGTGCTTTTTTCTCTCTTGATAGAAGACTTTTGCGGAACGTACCCTCTTCGTTGCCCTAGATGATCGATAGTTCTGAGTAGTCCCTTTCTTCTGATCGTCGCCAAAGTCTGGCACACAGATAGGCTTTTGGCGTCGAAGGTAAATATTCCTCTTTGATCTATTGTGTGTGATTTCTGTGGCAGTCGTCCTTTGGTCGCCGATCCCCCGACCCGGAGTTTTATGATTAGAGTTAGTCCTTGACACTGATCCTCCTCCTGTTTGCTGAAGTATTTCTTGATTCGCCACCTTCCCTTTGAGAAACCTTCCCGACTATATCCTTTTTTTTTTTGAGTTTAGAGGATCGTTCACCGGAGGCAGTCCATCTCCTTTCTTTTTTTTCTCAGGATTAAATAGTCCTTCCCCCTCGCCACCCCCTGTCTTAAGTTTCCTTGCCCCCCCCCTCCATCAGGGACGCCGTAGTGTCGTTTGGAATCCTTTCCATAACAAACGGACGTTACCTGCGATCTAGGTTCTTCGGAATGGTTCGGTTCGACTCTTTCTCCGCTTCCGACCCATACCATGGGGGCCTAGCCCCCAGGCAATGCGAGATGGTTTAACATTTTTCACCCCTTTTCCCCCCCGTTGCGAGTTTTTCCCTATAGTGATCTAGAAGCTTCGGTCATATGTTTAGTTCTTACCTTTCGGTTTTCCCTCACTTTTTGGCACGAGTTCAGAAGCCCGCACTCTTACTCTTTTTTTCTTCTGCTCGATCTCTCTTTAAAAGATCTGGCCGAATAAGGCGGTCTCTGCGCTGTCGCGTTTTTAATCCTACTCCAAAATAGGGGCCGTACGCCCTTTTACTTCCTTCCTCTCGACAGCTTTCTCCTTAGATCTACTCTTAATGTGCCACCACTTCGTACTTTTAGGCCCTTTTGCCTTCTCAAATCGGCACCCTTCCGTTGTCCCGACCTGTATTAGCCCACACATAAAACACTTCCATCTGTTTTTCTTTTTTTCTGCTTTTTTCTGAATAGTTCTTCTTAAGCCCCCCTTCCAACCTCTTCCCACCCTTTACGGCGACTATTCCGCGAAAGCGACCTTTTCCTTTTGCTAACCAAAGAGGGTGCGGCTTCGCTCTGTATTTTTTTTCCTGTCCTTGGCCGAACCACCTGTAGTCAGAGTAACTTATACTATAGAATTGGTTAGATTTAGAGGCTGGGCACGCTTTCTGTAAAACCAGTTTTTCGAGCCTCTGCGAACCTGATCTCCCTGAATGATTCGGAATTGTCTGCTAGGCCAGTAGTTTCGAAGGTTTAGATCCTTTTCCCCCTTCCTCCGTGAAGAGGAATGAGCTCGTGACTTGCCTATATTAGTTTTCGTTTCCGGTATCAGACCCTCGCTCAAGAGCACCATCGCCGAAGCAATGCCTATACCCCCTGAGAGCTCTCGGTCAGATTCCCTTCCCTATATGCCGAAAGTTATCTTGGTGTTTCATTTTCTGCCTCTACGACGTCAGACTGTTAACGTACTTCATCGCCTTCGACCTGACCCCCGCCGTCTGCGGCTCCGGACTTTTTTGGGGTTTTGGGGGGTTGCGCGATCCTTATTCTTCCGGTTCGGTAATATGCCCCTAGTGGTCGCGCGCGCTTTAGAGGCGGTCTTTCCGTGGGAGCGGATTTTCTTGGTTTCTTTTTCATGTTGACGCGGAGGGTTTCCGTCATTCCGTCGATTTTGCGTGATGGGCCTGTGATCACCACTGAAGAGGTTCGTCAGTTTCGATGCGGTCTACTATCCCTTCAGTTTTCGGTTTTTTTTTTCTTTTACAGTTCGGTCGTACACTTTCGCCCTTAGTTAATCGGCTTAGCAACGCTCTCTCACCGGGACATCCCTGTTTTTGAAGGCACCCTCCCGTTTTTAAGTACGTAGGTTACCCCCTCTTGAAGTAGAAGTTAGTTTTTTGCTTTCTTTCTGGAGTCGTCGGGACCGTCATGTTCATGTGCACTCCCCCCTCTTTAGTGTAAAAGTAGCTCCTGATATCATACTTGAGTCTCGAGCCCTTTTTCCGATTCTAGTTTGTGTGCGGGTTACTGTGGTGAAATCTATTTTTTCGCCACTTCTCACACCTTCTTTGGTTAAGACACAAAAGGGAATTTCCCCTTATTTTTTCTAAAGCCAGCACTAGGGTCCCCGGCCTACCTCTCAGACGCATCAGCTACCTTCACAAGATCTACTTTTTCTATCCCCCTTTGTTTTTGAGAATTGGACTTTTTGTGGCGGCACGGTCGAGTCTAAAGTCTTCTTCTTGTGCTGGTCCTTGAATTCTCTTTTTCAGTCGTTTTCCCGACAAGAGACTTTCCGTGTGCCCCCCCTTTTTTCCTCCCTCGGGATCCCGTTTTCCACACTCTTGACAAATCCATCACCGTAGTTCTTCTTTCTTCGACTTTCGTCTTAGGTAGATCCTTCCTCGTGCGAGACGCTTGGAACTTTTTCACCAGGACGGCAGGCCCCTCTCGTCTCATTAAGAGGACCCCTTTAGGAGCCTGAAGAACCCTCTTGCCACCCCTGAGTTTCTCCTTCCAGGAGATGCTTTTCCCGGTGATCTCTAGCTTTGCGATCTCCTGCATTTCCTACGGTCTCCGAGAACCCCTTACTTGAACAGACACGCCCACTAGTATCAGGTTTGTTTTGGTTTCTTCCCCCCCCTTGGAAGATTTTCACTCAAGGTTTTTAGTAGCATGTAGACCTTTTGACCAATCCGGAATGACGGCCTTATGCCCCCTTCCCAGTCCCCCCGACAGGCCGACACTAAAAGAAGGCTTTCCACTTGCTCTCGAGAATGTTTAGTAAACGCACAGGCGCGCTACGATTCGCTGAGCGAGCCGTTTCTCTCTACCCGGAAGCACATTCGTTTTTTTTTGCGAGTTATTTAAGACGTCGAGAGGTACGAACATTTCCCCTTCTGATAGTAGTTTTGTGTGACGGTCTCACCTCCCTTCCAGGCACCTGCGGACTCACTCCCTCCGTCAGTACCGCAGCTTCTTCGCTTCTGTTAAGTAGGGAGGCGTTCCCCCCTTTCTTAATTTTTTTTTAACTGAACGCAGCCGTCTCCCTTCAGTCGCTCCTTCGGCGCTCACTGGCGCTTTTCGCTTTTCTTTGCAACGGCGGACGTATCCGCCTGCCAAAGGTCCTCCTTTTTCTTTTCTGGCGTAAGGTAGCCATTGCTCGCTTGCCCGAAAGCGATAGTGCACTCGCCTGCGAGTCACGTGGACGTTCAGTCCTGTAACGTCCTTGAAGCACACATTTTTTTTCCCCCCCTCAGGACAGGTCCTCTCCAGGATGCAGCAACGATGTCCCATCGTGTTTTTTGTGCGTCTCTTTCAGCGCCGCTCGGCGCCACCTCCCCCCCCTTCACGTTTGGGGCTGCTCTTTCCCTCTCACTTTAATTCGATTCAACTTTTCTTTTGTTGTGTGCTTCTTTTTCCCACCTTGAACGAGCGGTTTGATTGAACGGGCTGACTTGATCCCTCTCTTTCTTTAGCAGACCGGAAGCGTCGACCTCTCCCCTCGGCAGACCCCCCCCTTTCCGTGCTCTACTCCTGCCCATGGGGCGGCGGTCTCCCCGCTATATGGATTATGATTAGAAGAACCTTTTTTCCCCCTTTTGTTTCCCTCTTTTACAGAGATCGGCGTCCCTTTTTTCCGAGTAACCCCCTCTTAGTGCTCCTAATAACTGCCTGACCTTTTTCCTCCCTTCTGAAGAGAAGTAATCCACTCTCTGACCCGACCCTTTTTTTTTGAGCTCCTGAACGCGCACCTTTTGAGGCCAGTCTTTTTTTTACCGTACCCATCTAGATTTCCGTGTTCCCACCCATTTCTTGGTTCGGACGCCTCTGCCTCGAACGCGTTGGGGAGAACGCCACCCCTTTTTCGTGACACCGCGGCACTCCTCCTCCTCAAAGGTTGGTACTGACGGTAGGATAAACGGACATCACGACCTGAGTCCCTTCAGTTGGCTAAGTCAGCCTTGTAGGTCTTCCCCTATTGGACCTGGCATGTCCCCCAACTCAATTCTCAATTTTTTTCCCTTCTAAGGACATTCCGCCACGAACAAGACAATTTTCTGCTTGATTACCAGGTTTGTGTGCGCCTACAAGACTTCACGCCACTCCTCCCCCCGTTCTTTTAAAACTAGAGATCATAAGTCCCTCCCCTCTCGCCGCTGTGAATTAACGTGATCGCCACACACCATGGATCTAACCCCTCCTTTTTTGTTGTTTGTATTAGACACCTCCTGTCGTGTGCCTATGGTGGACGCGTCTTGGAGGCCCCACCGCCTGACTCCTCTCTAGCAATATTCGAGCAGCTTCCCCTCCCTGACGCAGTCATCCCGAACTCTTTTCTTCCCCCGAGACTCCTTCGCACGAACATTTACAACGCTGTCTGTGGTCAACACAACGCTGAGAAGTGATTTCCCCGATCAGGAAATCGCAGTGCGTGGACTTTTCCTAACCGAACGGCTCCTCCTGTCCTCTCGTGCTCATAACTCACGTGCGTGTGTTTTTTTCGAGGGCTCGAACTCTTCTGATTTCACCAACCCACTGTCCTCTTCACGCTTTTTTTGCGAGGCCTTCCCGACGCTGCCTGTAAGAACCGTCGAGCCGGACATCGCTCTTTTTTTGATCTTTCGCCCCTCTTTGGTTGGCAACGAGTTAGGTTCCCTGTAGTTGGACCCTTTTCTTTTTTCCTCGAAGAGATCTCTGATCGGCCTAAAGAAGACTCATACTTGTATCCTCGGGATTCGAGCAGACGAGAGCCCCCCCCCTTCATATGTACGGATAGGCCTTGGTGTATCATTACATTATTTCCCGAACTCCTCACGCTCGTGCATTTCCCCGAAGCACTGCTTGCTCCGAAAAAGATGTCGCGTGTCATCGAGCCCCGGGGACCCTCTTCTGCCGACGCGGCATGAAGTTACGCTTGATCAACAGTCTCACGTCGGCACCTCGTTGACAGTTACTATGACTTTGTTGCTTTCTATGCGCTGCTATCCTGACGAGTACCCGTCCCCCATTTAGTTGAGTTTTCCATCCCTTTGGTGCGAGTAGGACCTCCTTCCTGTCAGAGTTTTTTCTGCACTCGGGCTTGCCCTTTTTGATACGCTGATTTTTTTCCTGATGATGCTGAAGGTTATCAACTGTTGACTTTGGTGCATTGGCGCTCTGACTACTGTCGAGTGCAGCCCCCCACGATTCTCTCGTAGCCAGCTCGAATCTCTCTCTTTCTCATCCCCTCTTTCTTTTTCTTTTTTTTTTTCGGGACTCGCACGTATGGGTGGTTTCCCCCTGGCCAGTTGTTCGCCAGCTCGCCAGATGCCCCGACGCGAACAGTTTGCCAAGACCTTTTTTTGCAGAAGGACCGGATCTCTCCGCAGGGTTCACGCCGGCTTTCAAGAGTACATCTCTTTTTCTCAGCTACGCCCGGGCGACCCTCCCCCCCTTTTCCACCTGCCCGCTAGTTTCTTGTTTTTTCCCCTTTTCCAGAGACGCTTCCCTTTAACACAATCACTTCTGCGGTGCTCAGGACTGTCTTTCCTCAGGGTGATCAAGGCCGTTATGAGACATCGTGTTCTCCGGGTGACTCTGTCCCGCTTTGTCGGTCAGAGCGTTGCGTCGTGGCTGTTCTCCGCGAGTTTTCTCCTTTACAGGCGAAAGCCGAGGCACCACTTTTCAACCTAGCCCTCTTCTGCAAGTTGTGGATTCGGTCGTGTCTCTCGATCTCTTTGGTAAAAGGAAATGATGCGGTTCTGCTCCGCTTATCTTTTGACACGCTGAAAAGGTACAACTAATTCCCCTGAAACTCGGTCGGTCCCCCCCCACCCCTCTGTGAGTTGTTTTCTTAATATGCACCCCCCTTTCCTTTTTCTTTACCTGAAGGTAAGGCGTGGCCCACTCTTTTTTTCGGCTCTGAGTTT
>Ga0179593_1289765_pt1 | contig 17863 bp, 21 predicted proteins | sample CZODoug2_1_08_16_FD_185931 | JGI IMG/M metagenome (GOLD analysis project Ga0179593, IMG submission 185931) | Vadose zone soil fungal communities from Angelo Coast Range Reserve, California, USA - CZODoug2_1_08_16fungal (PacBio error correction) | ecosystem: Environmental > Terrestrial > Soil >... | reverse complement strand
TTCTCCCCGCCCTCATTGTTTCCATTTTCAAGATCCTCTCTTTTTTATTTTTTGCACTTATTGCTAAACCGAATCGTGGGCCCTCCCCTCGCCGGAAGAAACTGTGGTCATACTCTTTTCTGTCTTTGTGAGAATTCTGGAATTTTGCCTTTCTGGGCATCTGACAGGATTTGTATCGAGTGGATCCTAAGTCCTTTTTCTTTTCCCTTTTTTTGTGATCCGCCATTTCCGGGTATGCTTCTTTTGCCACTTTGCCCCCTTCCGTCGCGCCGGCTTGGCGTCGTCACACCCTGTTTTCCTTTCTTTTTCAAAACCTTTGTCGCGACCTTTTTGCTTTGCTCAGGCTTGTCTTTTTTCTCTTGGTTTGCGCTTCGCGGGGCCGACAGAGTGTCTAGTAGACTTGTCCCCCCTGCCGTTCTGGCCCTTCTCTAGCAAACTGCATCTTTGTCTTAGTTGCAGACCCTCTCCCCTTCCACATCCGCGCATCATTGCTCCCCATTTTCTTTTTTGGGTCCTTTTTTCTTTGCATCCTGTTTTGCTTCTCTATATGTCTTTTTTGTTTTCGCTTCTGCCGTTTTTTTTCATACATTTGACGCGGCCGTCGGCCGTCTCTCCGCTGGTTTTATCGCTATAGTGGAGAATTACTTGTCCTCCCCTCCCTTCCATATAAGATTCCCCGCGTTTGTTCCCCGGTCATTTTTGCTATGGACTTCGTTCCCCCTCCAACCACCGAGGCCACTTCCACTCTGCCTTTAGTTCTTTTTAATTCTCTGTTCGCCTGCTACGTCATTGGCTCCCCTCTACTCCACTTTTCATTATTTTTTTCCCCTTGCTCAGGCGTTGCCTTGGGAAGAAAACCCAATATGTTGGCGTCCTTTTTGCGTACATATTCCCCCGCCCTGAGCCTGCCTCTCCTCACTCCGTATAAACTGTCTGCGGAAGACATATCCTCTCCAACCCAAATTTTTTCCGTTTTCCTCTTGTATTTTTTTTTTCGCGGGTTACTCTCATGCCCCCACTGCCCCCTCCCTATCCCCACTCTATCGTTCTTCATTTTCTCTAATATCTGTATTTTTGCCGATCAACCCCCTCTTTTCTCCTCCCGCTGCTTTTCCCTTCCAGCCCCTCCCTCAGCTCCTTTCTTCTCTAATCCCACTTTAAAAGGGGTTCTTGGTTTTCCGTTGAAGACTTCGGGCCAACCCCCCTGAGGTTTTGTCTCCGCTTCGCTGGATCGCGTTCCTCCTTCCTCACATCCTTCCCTTTCATTTTGTCTCCTCTAGTTCCGCCGATCCAAATACGTTCAGCCACCGCCTCCATCATTTCAAATGTGGTTTTTTCCTTCCCTTCACTAAGTGATCTAAGAGGTCTTTTGTTTCCTGGCCCCTCCATTTTCCTCGTTCCGGTTCATTATTCCACCTCAGTGCCATGGACCAATTGAAGTCGTCGTACCCAGAACCCCCTTTTCTGGATTTTTTTCACTTACCTAGACTTTAGCGTGTCCCTTTCCCCCTTTTTCGACTTGTGCCCTCTCCGCCGCATGTCCCACTACCGAAGTCAGAAAAGATATTCTTCTCCCTCAACATCTAACTCCTCCCTCACTGGTCCCAGAGAGTCTTTTCCCCACCCTCTTTTTGCGCGTGTTTTCATCGGCGATTTTCCCTCGAATGTGCTCCCTCCCTTCAATGACCGCCATTTTTTTTCCCAAATACGACTCCTGCATAAACCCCTCCCCCCCCTATCTTCTAATGTTTTTCAAAACGTTTTCCCTAGCTTTTTTACCTTTTCTTTGGTACATGAAACACCGTGCAAAAAGAGCATCCCCCACAAACCCCCCATCCCCTTCCCCCCCAACCCATTCTTCAAAGCTCCCCCTTACATTTTTCCGCCGTCGTCGTAGGTACGTTTTCCGTCCCTGCTCCTTCCCCTATGCCAGACGCCATATACCTGAGAAGTCGCCCCTCCCCCCCTCGACCCCTGGAGTCCTCATTTAATCTTCCCCGTCTACACATTCCACTCGTTGATAAGACAATGCCTTCCGCCAGTGCCAATGTCCCTTTCCAAGAAACCGCCAAGTCATTCGATCACCACCCCTGATGATGTTACTTTCCAGGACCAGCCCCTCTTCAGTTTTTCGCAATCCACCGGCGCTTCAGTCTAGCCCTACTTTCCTTTCACTTTTCCCCTCTTGCCGGACTGCAACTCTATTTTCCCCAGCCCCTCCAGCGCTTCAACAATCTTTTTCCTCGTCTGAGCCGATCTCCCCAGGGCAATCTTCCATGGATTTTTGATTTTCGTTTTGCACCAGATTATATCCAGTTCATTCTCTCCCCAGAAGCCTTGCCCTTTACCACACTGGTCTAGGTCCCCCGCCGATTGACGTCCCTCCCTCTGCCGACTTTTCAATGGTTTCCGACTGCGTGGCTCGTATTCGTCACTACGCGTTTTTAACCTGATTAATTCAAGTTCCTATTGCATTAGTTTTCCCTTTCTCGCCAGGTCAATGAACCATTCGAAGGAGTAGACACTTTAATGGTGTACGCCTTACGAGACGATCCTAAACCTGATGCTTCTAAGTAGTTACATGACCCATGGCTACCACAGACCCCCGAGCTTCCTTCCCCGCAGCATTCGGAGGGTCTCTTAGGGAAAAGAAACCGGTTTTTTCACCCCTTGACCCCACTACTTAGCGCATTCCTCTTTCTTTATAATTCTTTTCCTAGTTCTCCCCTCTAAGCCCAGATCTTTCAAATCTCCAATCCGAAACCCCCCCACATGGTAGTTTCCAGACCGCATCTTAGCGTCATGGCTGGCTTGCTACTCCCGAACACCCCCCACATACTATGTAGGCACCCCCCCAACTTCTAATCCTTGTTCATTTCCCGGCAATCTTCCCCAATGTTCACGGCAATCAGTGAGCGCGATGAAGTGGATTTCTCTTCCTTACCTTTTTTCTTCCGGAAGTTAACCTGAAACCTGTCATGATGAGTGCCCCCTCCCAGGAGGTTAGAGTTCTACCTTTTTATCCCTCTGGAGGTGCTCCCCACTACCTCAAATACCACACTTTCCATCCTTATCAACCAACTGTGTTCCCCCGATCAAAAAAAGAACCGGAGCACACATTTCAATCATGAAACTGAGATTTTTAATTTCTGTGGTCTAACACGCATAGGCCTTTTTCACGAACTATTTCCTGGCACTTCCACAGCGTGTTAACATTTAAGTTCCATAACGAAACCTGGGTCATCCCTCCTTCAGTTTTTTTGTTCTTTTTAGTTCCTCTAAGAAGTTCTGTCCAATTTGACCGTTTCCCCCCCCCCACAACTGAAGGGATGGTCTCAGTTTTCCCCTGTGATCTACGCAATCGCCTTGGACTTGATAATACCAGTCCCGTTGTGTTTTTCCTCTGAGATTTCTCACATTCTCCCCTGTATTTTTTGTTATTTTCCTGCGTGCATAACGGTTTTTCTCCCCCTCTTTCCATGGACCTTCCGTTCGTTGTTTCTCCTTAGAGCAAGCGCACCCTCTAGACGCCCCCCCTTGGGAAACTCCTTGTTTTCCCTGAGGGTTCAGCACCCTCTGTTTTTTCTTCCCCTACTCCCTGTACCCCCTTTTAACTTTCTGCTTGCCTGTAGCCGCAGTACTGTTGTCGGCAGGTAGATTCTTTTCGCTGGGAGGTGATGGACTTGTCACACCCTCACAAGGTTGGTTCTTTGCATTCGTATGTGGTGAATTTTGTTGTGATTTCCTTCCGCATTGCTTCTCCTCTGAGAGATCTCCTTCCCTTCTCATATCCAATGTTGCGTTTCTCCGGCAACGCCGCCGCTCTCCAGCCAAACAATCCCTTTTGTGATTGCCCCGGGTTTTTCGATTCACCAGTTTTTTAGCATTTTTTCTAGGGCTTTGGTCTGTAGCTCTATCTTCGTCTTATCTAGCAGCTCCCCTTCCTTCTTGAATCTGATGTCGTCTCCCTTGAGCATTTGTGGGGTTTGACGTTTTCTGTTAAATAGATGCGGTTTTTCTTTCTTAACCGCTGATGGGCCGGGACGTCGAAGAGTCTTCCTTTTAGTAGTCTTTGTTTTTTTTCGGGACCAAGTTGAATTTTTTTCCCGACCTCGCCAGGTGAGTTCTGAGTGTTCCGTTTGGTGGTTTTTGTTAGTTGTTGTCTTTCTAATCCGTAGCTTCTCAGATCTGATGTGGTAGGTGGATACGACTTCTTGATCCGCGAGTCGATAGCTCCTCCACGTTGATCGCGCTGACAAGTGCGATGCCTCTTCCTTAAAATACTCCCGTTTCTTCTCCCCCCCCCCCCCCCGTGTATCGCTTTTAGTGGTTTCCTCAGATTTTTTCCGCAACATCCCTCGAGGTTCGGGAGTTGACATGTACAGTTCGGCATATTGTGTGCCTTCGCTTCGGTCGGGGTCGTGCCCCCCCCTGGGCGATGCTCGTCGAATTTTGGTCTTCTCACTCATTCTGCCCGGTGTTCCCTTCGTCGGCCTCCATTAATCCTGGTTTGACTATCCCCCTCCGACGACGCAGATTGTTTCCGCTTTTATGTATTTTGATAGTTCGCGGGTTCTTATCACTTCGTGCTTACCCCTCTCCCGAACGAGTTTAGGTGAACCCGGCCCTCGTGTTTTTTTTTTGTGTGCTGGCTATGACAATGAGTTTGCTCCTTGGGCCATTCTCCCGGTGCCGTCTTCTGGGGCTTGTACATTGACTTTGCCTAGCACATAGTGTCCCCTCCTAGGTTCGGAACAATTTCCCTCCTATTATCACTTCGTCAATCGTCGTGATTACTTTTCTATTCATCCTTTCTCCCCCAATTGTTCTTTGCCTTTCTGCCCTTCGTAACCTTAGATGGCTGCAGGTCGGGTAGGGGATTCCGCTCCCTTCATTTCTAGCTTAGACCTCCCTTGGGTCTTTTTTTTTGGTGGGTTGTTCTCCGGGTTGGTTGGGTTGATGCTTCGGTGTGCGTTTAGGCATTTGCGTTGCCTCCACGTTTTTAGGTTTACTCCTCCTGACACAATTTTTTTTCCCCTTTCTATCGACCCCCCTTCGTTCTGCTTTCGTCTTTTTCCTGCGGACCCCCTTTCAGGTTTTTTGTCACGACTGTGATTCGTCCCTCCTGGTACCGTGATCCGACCCCCGCAGCTTTGGTGCAGCCTCGCCCTCGGTGCCTGGTTTCTCATCTTTTGCTGTAGTGGTCTTCGATTTTGGCTTTCTTTGTACCGCTCTTGGCGTGCCCCACTTTTTTCCAACTTGTTCGATGCCAGCTTGTTTTTTCTAGCGTTGGCGATCTAGGAACATCCTCTTTTTTTCTGCTTCTTGGTCCAGGGGGTGTGTCCCCTCGTTAACTCGTTTTTTTGTACCGTTTTTTTCACCGGTGTGTGACCACTTTTTTTCTTATTGGTGTTTCGGTTAGGCCTTCTCTTGTTTCTGATTCTGGGGCGTTGGCTTCGTTTTGGTTTCGTCTCTTGTAAGGAGTCCCCGCCCGTGGAAGGTTTTCTTCTAGTTTCTCCCCAACCTATCAATCTTCCTTGAGGAAGCCATTAGGCCTTTCTTTCCTTTCCTGAGATGCCACTTTGCTGGTTCTAGCCCCAGAATCGTTTTTTCCGACCTTGGCCAGGTTGTTTGCACCCCCCATCTTTTCTAGGAGTTGTCTTGATTCCTCCCGATCTTCCAGTCGAAGGAGTTGCATCCCCATTCTTTTGTAGTCGGTATTTGGGCCCAGTAGGATCGGTACCGTGAAGGTAGAGCCACTGCTTAACGAAGGGAAGGTGTTTTTTTTTATTAGTTATCTTGGTATCCTCTTTGATTTTGCCCATAGGTGCCTCCTTTCGTTGTTCTTTTTTACCGGTTTGGTTTCCTTAGTCGTATCTAGCCCGGTCAAAAAGTCTTACCTAGCCCCCTTCCCTCTGATTGCGAGGACCATCTCTGACCCCCCTCTTCCTCTGCCACTTCGAATCCTGGGAACAGAATTAGTCCAACCCCCATAATCCGATGGTCGGCGTGGAAGTATTTTTGGTTTCCTTCGCTGAGCAGCCATTCCCTGCCCCCAACCGCCTGCGTCTTTGGTGTTTTCAGTGCGGTTGTCCAAGTTTTCGCAGAATGATAGTGAGCGAATTCAGCGCCCGCGTTTTTTTTAATATAACTTCTTTTTCCACTCCTCATGACACAACGGCTGCGAACTCAGGAATTTTTTTTTTGAGCCCCACAGTCGCGAGGCCATGACTTCTTTGAGCACCCTAAGTGCGTGGTTTGGTGAGTGATCTGGCTTTTCTCTAACCCCCCCTTTCAGCCGTTCCGCTCTTTCATACGGGTTACGTATACGGGTTATCATTGTTTTTGGCCCCCTTACTATGCTAGATCACGTGGAACTCATCCCGCGCCTGTTGTGAAATTTCCCTGCCCCTTGAATTCAATACTTCCGTTCTTCCCAATAGAAACCTATCTCGTTCCCCAGGAAACTGCCGTTTTTTTTTCCCCTATGAAAAACGAGTGTCTTTCGCCCCCCCCAACGGCGCTGAGAATTTTCTTTACTCTCCGTGTCTTTTCCGAACTGCAGCCACCGCGTTGATCTCGTTCACACCACAAATGAACAGCCCGGGTCTGTTCTTTCAGCCCGATCCTAGCGCTTTCCCCTTCCCTCGATGCCTCCCCCCCAATTGCAAGATAGCAACCCTCCCAAAGTCCAACTCCCTCATGGGGCTCGCTTTCCAGTCGGGGGTGATGACCTTCTTCCCCCCCAAAAGTTTGCTGGTTTTTTTCACCCCCGGCATGGTTTTGCAACCAGGAGGCCACTCCAATGCCTTCCTCACTTTCAGGCGCCCCCCTGAGACAATCGATATCTTTTCCTCTCCGTTGTGTTGTTTTTTCTCGACTAGCAAGTTTCTCGACATAGTTCTCAGTATTTTATGGGCTCCAGTTGCCCTGCCGTTCCCCGCGCTTATTCATATTCGCACATGCAGTAACTTTTTCCGATAATACATTTGTCCTTTCTGTTGCTTATACTGTCTGTTTCCGCCTTAGCGTTTGCTGTCTCTTCACTGCTCGGTCCGCTTTGCCTCCTACCCCGGGGGTTCCTTTTTTTTTTTTTGGGAGAGACCCCGCGTCTTAGGGGGCGTGCTTCTTTAGTTTTGTTTTTTCATTTAGTCTTCAAGTTAGTGCACGGGCTTTCACCTCTTTGCGGGTATCGTTAAAACCAAGCCCCCGTTCTTTTTTACCGCAGATCATTCTGTTACCTCGATCAGGAGGTTCTTTCTTCGCCTGAGAACGTCACTTACTGCTTCCTTGTGCTCTGATCTGGTGTTATTCAACTGTGGAGAGCCTTTCCATTTACTTTATTAGCCATTCCCCCTTCCGACAATGATTTCAAAGAGCGTGGCCGTGACAAGCTTTGATAAAGTATCCTCACTCAATCTTCCCATCCTGCCGTTCCCACCCAATTCCTGGTTCCTCCCTTCCTCTTTCTGCTCTGCTCTTTTTGCCTCTTAGTCGCTCGCCTTTTGTCCTACGGATCTTGCCTTTAACCCTTCTTTTTTCGTCTCGTTTCTCTTAGTTCTGAAGACCCTTTCTCCCTTCCTGTCCAATAATACACATTACACGAAGTTTTTCCCCCAACTGTTTCTTTTCGGTTCCTGAATTTATTCCTCTTTTTCAGGGAATTTACCCCCAAGATCGCATCCTGTACGCATGCCCACCGTTGATTGTTTAAAAGCTTAGTGCTCCTTTACTTTCGACTTTCCTCTGTTACTTGCCGTATGTCCCTCAATCCTACTTTGTGTGTTGGATCTGTGCGTTTTCGCGCCCCGACCCAGACCCGTCTGCCACTCTTGCACGTCAATCATCCTTGTGTCCCCTCGCCTTTGCCCCCTATTCCTCCTCCCCCAACACTGACATTGTTCATTCTGTTGGTTTCCCTGGCTGAATAGCCCCCCGCAATTAATCAACTCGCCTAGTTCCCTCTTCTACCTGATCTTTTTTCTCTTCTCCCTCCCGGTAAACTACTCGCATTGTTTTACTTTTTTTTCCAACTTTCTCCAGCGAATATCTGTCTATCACGCTGTTTTCCACCCTTTTTGGTTTCTTTGATTTGCCCTTTTTATAGTTTTTTTGCCGTTTCCCCCTTTCCCGCAGAAGTTGTTTCTCCCCTCCTTCCTCTTGAATGATCGTGGTCCTCTCCGTAGAGAATTCCCTCCTTTATCCCTGGTTTGCACTTCGATTCCGACGCCCCCCTAGGCACAACTCCCGCAACGAACTTTTTTCCCCCTCAGATACCTCGAGTTTCCCTACTTTTCCCCCCCCCCGTCCCAAGGGAGACTTCCGACGAAAAATTCCCTTTCCCTAACTTCCTCTATTCGACACACTCCCTTTCCTTCACCCTTCGAAAGATTAAAAGACCCAAACTTGGCAGGATGTTTGCATTTTTTACCGCGTTTGAGTTTTTCGATTCGACCTGATTTCCTCGCACCCTTTAGAATGTAACTCCCGCCACCCTTCTCCCCGACATCGTGATATCCCCCGAACGAAGAAAGATCCCTCCAGTTCAACTCCCTTGATATCAACAACCCTCCCCTTTTTTGACCCATCTGTCATTAGCCGATGGCCGACCTCGCATGTTATAAAGACACCACATCAGACCCTGGACCACTAGACTCCCGATAATCTACACCCCCCCTTCATCTGACTGAATTTTAAGCCCATGGTGGCGTTTGCGGAATAGACTCTAACTTCCCAGGACACGACAAGTGCCCCTCTCCCTCCTCCCAAAACCTTTCCAGGCCCCACCCACCCCTTTCACCCCTACCATCGCCCCCATTTCATCGTCGAATTTTCGGATCAGTTCCCTCATTTTTCAGAACTGAGACAAGAAGCAAATCTCAATTTTTTTTTAGACGCGCGCAACATCTCAAAAATTTTTCCTATTCATCGGCCCTCCTCTCCACTTTCCCACCTATATCTTTGATACCAAGATGACTTCCTTTACAGAACCGTATCCCGCAAGCCGCCTTTTATGACTCCGAAGTTAAGTGTTTTTCATTTTCACCTAACCTTTACCCCGCATTTTTTCTCCCCCACTCACCCTGAGCTAGTTACAAACTGTCGAGTAGCTCCATGATTTTCACGTTTTCTATCTCCGAGAGCCGCCCCCCCTCTATCACTTTGATCACATCCTTTTCTTCTTTCCCAAAAGCTCTTCGCCGTTCCTCGCTCTGCCCCAGTCAAGCCTTATTCAGTGGCCTTGCAGACTCCAGCAACAATTCGTCTATTCTGTAATTTTTACAAATTCGATATCTCCATTCCTTTTTGACCATTCCCGGATTGTCCCTACGCGCCGTGACCCCCTCGCGGTAGAATGGTTCTCACGGTTTCCTCCCTTTTGACGAGCCGATGTTTTTTTTTCCCAACTCCGGCTTCCGGCTTTCCAACCCCCGTTCCCTGATGCCCGATCGTGCTGCCAACTTGTGTTTTCAATGAACAGCGTTTCTTGTTGTTTCAATATTCTCTTCCCTGCCCACCCAAACTCGCCTTCTCAGTCCCTGCGGCACCTCCAAAATTTGTCCCAGACACTCGCTAAAGTCTCCTCCCGGCTTTCTGCTCTTTTCCCCATCGGCCTGTTCCCTACGGGAAACCGAACTTTTTTCATCCATTTCGGCGGTTTCGATGAACAGATTTATTTTCTTACCGATTCCTCCTGACCTTTCAAACGCCCAAATTCCGCACCCCCACCAACCCAGTTTTAGACGGCGCCGCCGCAGTTTTTGAGCTTTTCCCCTCTCCCACCTCTGAGATTCCTTCCCCCCCCTTCCTTCATTTCACGGAGCGGGCTTCCCCCCTGCAAGGTAATCCGTCACTTTTTTCCAATCAAGTGCTCTTTGCCTTTTGCCCGTGTTTTTTTTCTCCAGTCGGCTTCGCGGCATGGCCCATTCCCCATGTCATGAGTCATGAGTGATCTTCGAAGCGATTTCTTCCCCTGTATTTCTGACCCTATCCCTCTTTCCCCCTCCTTCAGTGGGGGCCAGCCAAACATGTTTTGCCCTACCCCCCCCACCCCGCGAGCCCACTCATCCCATCATTTTTAATTCATTCGACCACCTTATCTTTTCAGATTGAAAGCCCTTCCCAGGCCTTGTTACATTATTAAGTCTTGCACTACCTCCACCGTTTTCTTTCCCGCCCCAGTTGCAATTTCACAACGAAGTGTGAACCATATATATAACCGCAGCGTTTCCTAATGAGAATCCTCTACTAAGTTCCCACACGGCCATGGTAATCGTTTTGAAACCCAAACCTAGGTGTCCGCCTCCCGTTTGCCCCATCATCTCTTCTCATTCCTCTTTGATATTCCCTTTTCCCCTTGTTGGAGATCCCAGTATCTTTATCCTTGCTTTCCGAACAGGTGTTTTTTCTTGTTCGCGGATCCCAGCTCCCCTTTCGGGCCAGTTTTTTCTTCGTGTTGATCGAGCTCTCCAATCGCCTACCTTTTCTCTCTCCCTGTTTTAAACCCTTGGTGCTGGAATTCTGTGTCCCCATCCCCGCTGTTGTTCCTATTTTGCACCTGTAACAGGTGCCCTTTCCCGGCTTTTTTCCCCCTTCTGTTTTTTTGCATTTAGTAATACTTTTTCCGCTGCTGGGGCCTTTTTTGGCTTCGCTGTATGGAGTACATGATGTGGTGAATTCCTTCCTAATTTGTTCCTTTTGTTGTATTCTGCTTCTTAAGACTTGCGGACGATCCTCCCGGATACTCCCAATGTCTGCGCTCCCCTCCTTAACTTTTCCTTTACTTCCTGCCCCAAAGCAAGATTACTTACAACCACTTACCCCACTTCATACATTCTGACTTTTCGTCCCTCTCTTCTTTCCGATTCCCTTTGGCCTTCTGTGTCAGTCTTTAAGGCTTTGGATGCATTTCCTGATAGGGGGGATCTCCTCCTTTTGTAACGACGTGGCAGCCTCTTATGTCTTCCCTTCTCCTTCTACCATTTGGTTTTGTGTTCCTTTGACTCTGACCATATTTCCGGACCTAGGTTCCCCCAGCGTCTTGGGATTCCCCTTGTCTATGTATACGAGGAATTTTTCTTTTCTTCTTTGGTGTTTTTCGTCGTTGTCCCCCAGTTTCTATTTCTTCTCCGCTCCCCCGAGATTTTGTCATTTGAGATTGGGCTGGTGTGATGCGTTAAATTGGTACCCGCCCCCCAGTTAGCTTCTCCTCCTCGGTTCGTTTCTTGATCTTCCTCTGTAGTCTCAAACCGAGGTGACGCCTTTTGATTCATGTTCATTTTTCCTTCTGACCTTGCGTCACGCCTTTCCGGAACACTTTTTCTACCCGTATACTGAGTTGGAGTTGGTGATCCTTATCGCACAGACTACAGTTTTCCCGTTTGAACAATTCCTTCCTTCTCCTTTTGTTGTTCTTCAGTTCTTTGTACTCCTCCTTGGTATCATTTTGCAAGCTGCTTCTTTTATAGTTCATTTCCAGTCTTGGTATCCTTCTCGCAGCCTTCTTCCCTGTTCCCTTTACGGCCCATTCCACTCTAAGGCTTTGCTTTTTTCAATTTTTGACTCTCTTTGAAGTGATTGATTTTCTCTTTGATTGCTCTCGGCGTCTGATTCTCTTTTCTTCCCTGGCTAACTAGCGTTACTATCTGTGACCCTTGTCGAAGCGTGGTTCGTTTCCTGTGACCCCCTTCCCTTCGGTCTTCTTCTCCGTCCCTTCTTTAATTCAGGTTTTTGAAGCTTTGATAGTTTTTTTTTTTTGGGGAGACTTTCAGGTAGCCGGATGAGGGGGCGTTGTCCCTTCCTGGAAGCTTCCTCCTTTATCACTATCGGTTTTCCTTGCCCTTATCTCAGGTTTTTTATAGAATTTTTTTTCCTTCGGTCGTTCCTTCTTCTTTCTACCCCTTTCTAGTATCTTTCCGTCTTCCGGTCTCCCTGTCTTTGGCAGGAGAATTCCCTCAATTTTTTTGAAGAAAAATGTTTAGGTTCCGTTCCCCGTTTTTTTGGCATTAGGTTTTTTGTGATTGCGTCTGTCTTGTGCGTATTTTGTTCTTCAGTTGAAGTAGATTTTTCCACTCAGGGAGGTATTCCTTCCCACTCTCAAAAATTTGATTGTGCCACATAGTTCCAGATATACTTTTTCCCGCGTATCCTCTTTCCTTTGGATTGCTGTCCGTTGTCCTCCTGACTGCCCTTTTTTTCGTACACGTTCCTTGATTTATCGATTCATCCGAGTCGAGGTCGTTTCTTTTGATTTTTCCCGATCGTTTTCCCTGTCTTGAGATCTGGCTCTGTTAGGAATCTCATCTTTTCTTTTTAGAATTTGGCGGCGGGTCTGGCGGGATTTGCCCCTGTCCCAAGGGGTTGAAGTATGTGTTTTCTCCCCTCCCGTTTCCTTCTATGTGAGATATTTGCAACCAAATCATTACCCAGTTTTTTTTCTACGTTGGTCCATTTTGGATGTGGTGCTTCAATTAAATCGTTTCTATCCTGCTTCTGGATCAGGTTTTTCCGTATTTTTTTTTTTAATTTGGAAAGGCTTCTTGAAACGGGTTCGAGGTTTTATTTCTCCCCTTTTGTTTATTCGTATTTGTGAATGGTTTTATGACTCGGTTTTTCTTCATTTGGTTTTTAATTTATTTAGCTCGGTTTGGACCGAGTCTCCCTGTCTTTGTTCTTTTTTACCCCACTTTCTCGGAGTTTTTCCCCGTCACTGCGCTCCTTCCTTCCCTCTTCAAAACCTCCTTTTCCCCCACTTGCCGTCTTCTTGTATTTCGAGCCGACCTGTTTGAAGACTTTGTACATCAGTTTGAGACCCCGTCGATGCGTCATTAGGTCTCCATCTTCCTCCTATCTCACTGTCTCCTTCTTTTTAAGACCCTCTCGCTTGTGAGCTCCTTCTTTTTTGTGCATTTCGCTTTCCTCGCGACCATCGATTTTTCCGTCATTGCCTTGTGGTTATTCTGGCTTAGGTGATTCTCTTTTATTACACTTCTTCTTTTCGTTGGCAGGTTTCTGGCTGTTTCTTTTTCTGAGGCCGCCCAAGGTTTATAAGTCCATGCCGTTGACTGGACATCCTTCTTCCCTTTTCTCCCGCTCTGCCACTTGCCCGAGCACTTTGCCTGTCCTGCGATCACCAAAATGATGCAGGATTTGAAGCTTGGTTCGCCTTTTTTCTGGTCCCCATTCCCCCGCCCTTGATCCGTGACCATGAAATGAACCAAAGCGAGCAGGTCGTTTCTTTTTTTCCTGTTTTTATCCCAAGGACCGCTTACGTCATGTCTCTTCCAGTCCTCTCCGGCAATTGTTTTTTTTGATCTCCCGGCCTCTTCCCTTCTCCCACGTTCCTCTCTCCCCCCTCCTATATTTATGCGCAAAAGAGCCGCACGTGCGTTTTAGCCAGAAGTCGGGATGTGACTGAGATTTGAGAGAATCCTTTTCCCTCCTTGTCCTTTCCTCCACTCTTTTTCCTGAGGTGTATCTGATCTTCCGGCGCTCCTGCGTTTCAACTCGGCTATTCTTACATTGCGCGACATGAAAGCGAGGCCCCCTCTATACCCCCTCCCTTTCAGACCCCCCCCCCTTCAGAACCAAAAGGATCGCTCACCCTCCATTCCTGTCAAAGAGGAAAAAGAGTTCTCCGTTCTGCCCCCAGCTTGCGATCTCTTCCCTTCAACTTCCCGCTCCCCCTTTTCTCCCCAGAAGCACCCGCTTCGCCTGGTTCCCAAAATCCACAGCGGCCTTGCGGACGGGCGCCTCCCCTCTACCGTCTAGTTCTACCTGCTGCTAGGTCCCTTCCCCTCCTCTCTACCTCAAACGTCAATACATCTTAGGGATTCGCTTTCAAAATCTTTCTGGCCCTGTCTCTTCCGTAGTTATACTTCTGGTGTTGGGTTATGTTTTTTCAGGGCCCTGGGAAAAGAAACCTAATTCAGTGCGAATCCACAAATTTTTAATATCATCTTTCCTCCTCCTCCTTTGTTTGTTTTTCTTTCTATTAGTCCCCCCTTTTCCAGAGCTGACAAGAGTCGCCTGTTACAATCTTTTTTTAATGGGTTCATTTCTTTCCTTCGGCCTCCTGTTCTTTCTCGTAATTTTTTGTCCGAAATAATGCTGTCGTTGGTGAACATGTTTGAAGTTTTTAAGGCCCTCGTTCTTATCCTCTTCCTTCCCCTAGAGAGGTAGCTCCCTCCTATACCAGTCTCTTTTTTTTAATTTTTTTTCGTACTACCCAGTTTTTGTGTGTTTTTCCCCCATGAGTGCATTTAGATTAGCTTTATGTTTTCACTTTCTTCCCCTTTTGCTCCCTAGTTAAACCCGTACAAGTTTGGTCTAGATGTGAGTTGGTTCCTTCGTTATTTTATTCGTTTAAGAGTGTCTAACTTTGTTCCTCTTTACTTTTTTATTCTAACTTTCCCTCAGTTTTTTCTCTGCCCGTATACGTATCTTTTTTTTTTTGTCTTCACCAGTGACCGGCGAACCTACTCTATACATTCCCGGTCCCCCCTAACTTCGGTTTCTCCTTTGATTTCCTGGCCGTTCTTCTCTTGGTCGCTTCTATATTCTATTCGATTCCGTTGTAATCATTTTCGACTTTCGTTTGGACTTTCGCTGGGGGCTCTTCTTTTTCTTGCAGCAGTCTTGTTCCAATCTCCTTCTTACATCAAGAACATGATCTCTTTGGTTCCCCTGATTCTGCTGCTGCTTGACCTACCCCTCTAGCATAATTACCCCCTTCTGACATATTCTCTCGTATCGTTTCCCCTGCTCGGTCAATTTCCTCTTGTTCCTTTTCACTTTTTTTTTTTTTTTCTTTTTTTCCATATGTCTGTCTAAACGGTTACAATCGACTGCCTGTTGACTGTTCTTGTGATTCGAAGAAAAGTCCCTCCTCCCCACTACTTTTCCATTGCTCCTAACCTCACCTCTTTTTCAAACCTTTTTTCCTTTCTCCTCTTCGAATACAACCCCCCTTTTGCCTCGTTCTCTTAGGTTCTTCGGATGCGACGTCTATCGCCCAACCTCAAGCCCAGCTCACTTGTACTCTTACCCCCTCCCGTCCCTATTTATTTAGTAGAATTCCCCTACGTCAACTCCATCGTTTTTCCCTCCGGGCGAGCTCCTTGGAACAAGCAATATTTCAGCGATCTCTTCTATCGAATTCAACCCCAGGCTTTTTTTTTTTTCCCCCTGATGTTTTCCTCCCCTTATTTGAACCGACAGCTGGTCTCCTCCTTCCTCGGTCTAGCTTTTTTTTCGAGCGCAAGCAATTCCACGTATAAAGGCGGCTACCTCCTATCCTGACTCCTCTCCAAATCCTTTACTCCACTCCCCCCCCACCCCCCCACCCACCCCCCCCCCCCCCCCCCCCCCCCCCCCCCACCACCCCCCCCCCCCCACCCCCCACCACCCCCCCCACCCCCCCAACCACAAACCCCCCCCCCACCCCCTCCCCCCCCCCCCCCCCCCCCCCCCCCCCCCCCCCCCCCCCCCCCCCCCCCCCCTCCCCCCCCCCCCACCCCCCCCCCCCCCCCCCCCCCCCCCCACCCAACCACACCCCCACCACCCCACACTGTCATCCCCTCATCTCGAACCAATTTTTCCGCCTTCCCCCTCACTACAGTTGCTGAGAAGGCCGTCCCCCCTCTGGCTGTCGAACGGTCAGCCTTTTACCTTTTCCCACACGCCAGCCCTGCTCCCCCCTCCTCAGAAAGATGGTACAAGAAAACTTGTGACCTTCTTTGTGCAATCTCGCCAAGCCTCGCGCTTTTTTTTTTTTCCACCCATTCTCGCTCGTCTGCCTTGTTCAATAGCAGTATTTAATCCGACAAATTTCACTCCAGACGGAGATCCCCGAAACCCCTCCCTATATCAATCACTTCCCCCGCGCATTCTCAACACTCCGTTCTGCTCGTGGAGGTCTTTTGATCCCCTTCCCGATGGGCTCCAACTCGTCGTTTTGCAAGCATTTCCCCTCCGCCAGGAAACCCTTCCGAAGACGCCCCCCCAGAAACTCTACACCTTCTCTTCTTTACTCCTTTTTTTGCACAATGAACCTTTTTCTTAGTTTTACCTCCCTCCCTTAGCTGGCGGAAAACGAAATTCTCCCCCCCCCCTTTTCCTCCAACCCTCCTCCTCACACACAACACCCACAAGCCCAGGAAACCCCACCCCCCCCTGGGACCACAACACCTCAGCCTTCTAACGGCTCCTTGTCACGAGTTCCTTCACCTACAGAATCCCCAATCTCCACCTTTACGTGTCTCCCCCCGAGACCCCCCTTGCAAAATAGAACCACTTGTATGTCTCCCCCCCCCTGCTTTATTCAAAACTCTACTCCAATCTTCCCCAACGATTAGTGATTTTTCCGATGACGTCCTGACTCCCCCTCCTGCCTCGGCCCCGAGGTCAAGCTTTATTCCTCCTCCAAGCCCCCTTTTCATCTCTGCGAATGATCTCCCCTTTTACCCGTTAACCTTTCCAGCCTTCGTCTCGCACGACTCACTCGCTCGCGTTCACCTACTTTAGTCGATAGTTTCCGTCCAAGTACGAAGTCTATCTCGCTCGGCTACTTTCCCCCCCTTCTCCAGCCCCCCCTACGATTCACATCTTCAGAAGAGCGACCTTCAACATTTTTGGCGCATCCCGTGGAAGGCCAGCTCTTGCCACCACCGTCGAAGGCAATTATTATCTATCTCGGTTTTCCCCCCCCCTTCTCATCGCATCCCCCCCTGCTCAATGTCATCCGGTTTTTTTTTTTGACTCCAGAAGGCCCACCCCTTCTGATGGTCCGACTGGGATCCTCCATGTCCGCCCTTTGCATCTTTTCCTTTTGCTTTCTGTTTCTTCCATTAAATTGGCTGCACCTTCTACGTTAGACCCTTCCTTTGATGCAGAGTGCCTCAAAAATTTGTCTCGGTCCCGGCCCCCACGACATTCAGATTAGTCTCCGCGCTTGACCTCCCCTGACCATTGCCCCTATTTCATTACCAACACTTCCCATATTTTTTTAAAGTTCCGGCGGATACACTGAACAAACATGCTCACAACCCCCCCACCGACACGAGATTCAAGGTCCTGCGTACCGGCTCCTTTTTGTTTTCTCCCCCCCCTGGAATTTGGTCCTCCTGACCCCCCATCGACGACTCTACTTACTCTGTTCCCCATACTGTTCCTCCCCAAGTCGTATTATCACGGCCCTTTCTGATACCCTTCCCACATCGCACAAGTCCTTCCCCCCACCAATGATTCGCCGGCGCCGCAGACCTCAGATTTTCGCAGTCCCATTTAGGTACTATTTTTCTTCACGACCCCTTCCTCCTATATGAATTCCAAAAATCCCGAGCCTTTTGTCCGGCCACGGCCCGTCAAGCCTTGGTCACCGGCAAAATCAACTTCAGCGACATATTTCCCGTTTTGCTAATTACCCCTCCCTTCTTGACGGCCAACTTACCACTGCCCCTTGATGAGTTCCTCATTTTAGGCTCGCTTTAATCTTCTCCTCCTGCGAGTCGTATCCTACCCTACCCCTGTCCCCCCCTTAAGCCGATACCCCCATTTGTGACAGACCCCATTAAGCCCAGATCCCATCATCCCCCTTCCCCACCATGTTTTACGCGACACCCCCGTTCTTCTTCCCCTCCCAGTCATTCCCTCCTCACCGGACGGGGAGGTTACCTTTTAACTCCAACTTTTTCTTTCAGAAGACTTCCATCCCCCACGAAGGTCCCCCGCCCGCTCCAGAACTCTGCGTGCTTCTATCTCCCTACGCCCTCTCCCATCCTTTTCCCCTACGAACCCACCTTGAAGGATGGTGCATCCCTTTTTTTCCCCAAAAGTTTCCTCGCTCCGCCCTACCTAATTTGTC